>Ga0123356_10000647_pt1 | contig 38345 bp, 40 predicted proteins | sample TergutEmb28metaG_2_FD_92546 | JGI IMG/M metagenome (GOLD analysis project Ga0123356, IMG submission 92546) | Embiratermes neotenicus P3 segment gut microbial communities from Petit-Saut dam, French Guiana - Emb289 P3 | ecosystem: Host-associated > Arthropoda: Insects > Digestive system > Gut ...
GGTAATAATAATCAAGAATTTGAAAAAATAAATTTAGATTTTAATAATATATTATCAATAGGGTTAATTATTCTTGGAATATACTTGATAATAAGTTCATTACCTGTATTATTTTCTTATACATCAAATTATATTGTAAGTAAAACAAGATTTGTTAATAATGAATATTTTTTAAAAGAATATTCTATAAAAGATGTTATAGAAATTATTGGAATAATAATAAAGATTATTGTATCCTATATAATTATAAGATATAATAATAAAATTATTGATAAAATTAATTATTTGAAAAATAAACAGTCAAACGTCACTTAACAGGATTGTTAGCGTACGCCGCTGGAGCGGCTAGGGTTTCAGTTGTCTAGGTCAGTCGCTACGCTCGCTCTCACGCAAAACCGCCATATACAACCAGAAAGTTATGCGCAATGTCTAAAATAATAAATAAAACGATAAATTAATAATTGACAGAATTAATAAATAATAATAAAATATAAATATGAATGAAATAATATCGGAAAATTTACAGAAAAAATGTGTATTTTTGTCGAATGATTTTGAAAAAGTAAATAATGTCGAAAAATTACTAAAGAATAATAATTATGAATATGAAAAAATTATTGAAAATAAAAATAAAAATGAAATAATTGAATATTCAATAATTGTAAATTCAAATAATTACAATGAAATATGTGACATCATAGAAGGAAATATAAATATTATAAATGAAAAGGAGAATACAAAGGTTTCTTTTTTTGGTATGTTATATGATAAGGATTATTTTGATCTTAAAAAACCGTATAATGTTGCAACAATATTTTCCTTATTATCAATATATATCATTTTTTTATTATTAATAATATTAGCTACACGAAATTAAAAATTAGAAACTGCGCATAATACACGATTAACGCTAAGAAGTTGCTTTCGCAACATCAAAATCCAGAGGGTGGCTCAGGATACGTTCGGTTAGGTCGATCGCTGGGCTCGCTCTCATGCAAAACTGTCATATGCAACCAGAATGTTAAGTGCAATACCAATGTTTAAGATATAGTATTGACATAATCGAAATATTAATATAAAATTAAAATGGTAGTAAATATTTTATGAAAAAAAGAATAATTTATGTATTTATAATATTATTATGTTTTAATAATTGTAAAAATGATCAAAGATTAATGGAATTTCATAATGATAAATATGTTATATATAAAATGAAATACCCTAAAAATTATAGAGAATATTATAAAACAGATGAATATAGGAATTTCTATTTAATTTCAACTTTTGGTATAAGGTTGGATTCTAATTATAGAAAAAATTTGAAAAATATTTATTTGTATGATGGAATAAATGGAATTGAATATATTATTAAGAATATTAATGATTTTGAAAATATAATTAATAATAATATTCCATCTAGTATAACAATAAATTATTATGAATTTTGTATAACAGGAAGCGGAATTGAAAATGTACAGAATATATTAAATGATATTCAAGATATATTATCAAAAAAATATATAATATTTGAATTTAGTGGTGGTAGACCTTTTCAATTCAGACATTCAGAACCACAAACTATAATTATGTGTACTTGTTTAGGAGGATAAAATAAAAGTTATATAAGCCGTACTGCACTTAACAAACGATTAGCGTAATAACCCTTGATTTAAATATATATTGACAATAATAGTATTTATAATATAATGGATTAAAAGGTTTTAAAGAGTATGAAAATAATATTAATAGTTATTATCACATTATTTGTAATTTCTTGTATTCCGAAAGATAATCATCCAAATGATTGTGAAAATAAAAAAAATATTCCAGAATATATTCAAGATTATAAAGTTTATTTAGAAGAATTGGCTAATAATCAGAATATTTCTAGCTATTATTTTCCAAAAAATACATTTCATAATAATGATAGTATCGACGCTTTTACTCAAAATTGGTATGGTGAACATTTAGATATATTAGATAATGAAATAATTTATTTGTTAAATAATATAAATATTATAAGATTTACGTGTTTGAGAACATTTCATAAACCATTTTCAATAAAAATAGTTTGGAATAATAATGCAAAATTATATTTTAATATGTCTAATGGAGCAGGAGGATATAATGCAGGTGAATTAATTATGCATTTCGAAAAGATATTAAATAATAGTCAAATTAATATTGTTTTAGATATTTTAAATAAATATGATTTTTTTAATCAAATGACCAATGAGGAATTAGACTTTATTGGTTTAGATGGTTCTAAATGGATAATTGAAGCAAATATAAATAATAAATATAAAATAATACATAGGTGGACACCAGAAAGTGGTATAGCTTATGATATTGGAAAATATCTTATAGAATTATCTGGAGAAAGAATAGTAAATTTATATTAAATTATAAAAGGACTTACTGTACTTAACAAGATTGTATGCACAAGCCGCTTTAGCGGCGTATATAATAAATTTCATAAAACACGCGACTGTAGGGAGGCATATGCTTCACTGTTAGAGCGGCTAGGGTTACGTTCGGCTAGTTTGATCGCTACGCTCGCTCTCACGCAAAACTGTCATATACAATCAGAACGTTAGGCGAAATATCTGTTATAATTAATTATTGGATTTGTTAAAATGACTTAAAAGTTATAATAAAACTGGTTTTTTTGATAAATCTAAGGTATATTGTATTAAAAGTTAATTTTACAAACAACATTATTGACAAAATAATTATTTCGGTATATTATTTAATATGGCTTTTATTCCAATTGAAGATATTCAGTATAAAACAAATATTTCTCCAATTATGGTATTAGAAATATTATCTTCAAATACTGAAAAATATAATATATTAAAAACAATATTTTATAGTTATAATAAAATATTCATTGGAAAATTTGATAAAAATAATTTTAAATTGAAGTATAATTTTAATTTAAATAAAAAATTATTTATTTATTATAATACATTTGACCCAATAGCTTTTGGGAAAATATTTACTAATAATAATGAAACAATAATTAATGTTTTTATGCGGATGAATATTTTTGATATTATATTTATGAGTATATGGCTAGGTGGATTTGTCTTTGGAATCATATATTTTATTTTTTTAACTCAGATTGATTATAATTTTGAACGTTATTTTGCAATTTTAATTATATTTTTAGTCTTTGTAATAGGTTATATTTTTATGACTGCTTTATTTAAGAGAAAAAGTAGTAAAATAATAAATAAACTATTAGAATTACTAAAATCTGAAATAATATATGAACTTTAATAAAAAAGCAAATACTTCGCCTAACAGGATTGTATATGCTAAGAAGTTGCTTTTGCAACTTCAAAAGCCAGAGTGCGGCTCGGGCTACGAAAAAACGCAGTCGTCGGACTAAAGTCCGCCTTTGTGGTGTTTTTCTTCGCCACAGTTTGACAACCCTGCAAGACTCAAATCTTCGCATTGGCGATTTCGCTTATTCGGGTTGCCAAACTGTCATACACAACTAAAACGTTATGTGCAATTATTGTAGGATGTAAAATATATAAAATAATTTAATACTTGCTTGACAAAAAAAATAAAAATGTTAGAATATAGGTATGTATTCAATAGAAATTCCTGAAAAATATCAGGACGATATAAAAAAAGCCACTTTTTTGCTTAAAAATGAAGGTTGTAAGGATATTTTTCTATTTGGCTCATTAGTTACAGGAAAATTTCATCAGAATTCTGACATAGATATAGGTATAACTGGATTAAACCCAAAAAAATTTTTTAGAGTGTCGGCATCATTAGACAAAACATTAATTAATAAAATAGATCTTGTAGATTTTGATTTAAATAATGATTTTTATAATCTTTTGGATAATTTGGGAGAAATAAAAAAAATTGGATAATAATATAAACTCAAAAATATTATATGAAATTTCTCAAATAGATAAGTTGATCAATGAGGCAGAACCATTAATAAAATTATGTAAATTAAAAGAACCTGATTTTATAGAATTATCAGCAGCGGCAATGGTGCTTCATTCATTTTATAATGGAATTGAAAATATACTAATATTAATAATTAAAAATTATGAAAAAAAATTACCGAATAGCAATAAATGGCATTTGGAATTATTAGAGAGAGCATTTGTTCCAATGGAAAATGGAAAGCAAGTATTTAAAAATGATTTACAAGAGACTATTGAAGAATATTTAAAATTTAGACATTTTGTAAGGCATGCATATAGTTATAAATTTAAATGGGAACAAATGGAGCATTTAATTAATGATGTAGAAATATTTTGGAAGAATATTAAAGATAATTTAAATTCATTTTTGGAAAATGATAAAAATATTTGAAAAGAAACGTAATAAAAATAGAAAAACCAGCGCCTAACACACGATTAACGCTAAGAAGTTGCTTTCGCAACTTCAATAGCCATCGAACTTTTAGTTCGCGGGTGGTTCGGGATACGTTCGGCTAGGTCGGTCGCTGTGCTCGCTCTCATGCAAAGCCATCATATACAACCATAACGATAGGTGAATTATAAGAAAATTAGTAAATAAAACTTGACAAAATAATTTTAAATTATATAATAAAATAATGAATAAAAAATATAAAATATTAATATGGATAATATGTATTTTTATAACACTAAATTCTTGTTTTATTAATAAAATTGAAGCTCAAGAAACATTTGACAATAGAATTGTAATCAAATATATTCACAGTAGAAGAATACCTCACAATCAAATTATTTGTACATTATATAGAACACATAATGGAATATATCTTATGCATATTGAAACAATTGCCATGACTTATCGGGAAGAAAACTGGAATATGGAGGATGAAAATACTCGGAGATATGTTGAAAGTGAAGAATATATAAATAGTCAAATTCAATTAAGAAATAGAATGGAAGAATTTGCAAAAGAAAATATAAATATAATAATTGAAATTGATAAGGATTTTTTTGAAAGGATTTCCAATGAAATTTGGAACATTAATTTAATGAGAATTGTTCAAGAGAATAATAGCTCCACAGGAAGGGATGGATCATCTGTAATAATTGAATATGGTTCATTTCAATATTTTATGTCTATAAATGTTTGGAATCCAAGAAACACAAGAGGAGATGTAGAGAAAATAAATTCAATTGCTTTAGAAGTATTTAGAAAAGCAAATGTAGATCAATGGTATCATTAAAATATATAAAGCCGTACTGCACTTAACAAACGATTAGCGTAATAACCCTTGATTTAAATATATATGTAGATTAAATTATGAAAAATATTTTTACTATAATAACATTTCTATTATTTTTTGGAACATGTGTAAATAATGAGTTAAAATCTGATAATTTTAATTATCAGATTCAATTTAGAAACAATGAAAATAGAAGACAATCAAATTATTACGAAGAAAGTAAAGTATTTTGGTTTTATAATCCAACAAATATTGACCATTTAAGTCGTACATTAGATATAGAAAATTTAATTATTTCATATTCACAAGATATTTTAAATTTAAATTTCTTAAAAGAAATTCCACAATTAACAGATTTAAAGAAACTTACTATTATATCAAAATACAATATCGAAAATATGGAGGCACTAAGATTTTTACATAATTTAGAAGAATTACATATTTCTGGTTCCAGGTCAACAATGGTTGATATTTCTCCAATTTTTTATTTAGATTCATTAAAATATTTAGAATTATCAGAATTATATCATATTAATGATATATCATTAATTAGTAATTTAAACAATTTAAAACGTATTACAATTAGTAATTGTAACAATATTAGAGATATTAATCCAATATTTGATTTAATAGGGTTAGAATGGCTGCAAATACTATTAAATGAAGAAAAAGATTTGACAAATATTACAAATTTACAGCAATTAGAACTATTAAATATTCGAATAAATAGACAGGATAATATAGACAGTGTATCAAATCTTAATAATCTTAAAAGTTTAATAATTCAATTTGATATTATTCATGATGTTACCCCATTATTAAATTTAAAATATTTGGAAGAAATAATATTCTTAGGTGATAAAGTTGATGTTATACCATTAGCAACGAGTAAATCATTGAAACAAATTGTTGTAATGTTTAGTACATATGAAAAATATCAAGAATACATAAAAAATGGAGGAGATATATTTGAAAAAAATGGTATACAGTTTTATTATAGAGTTCCACATTGAAAAAATAATAAGCACAAATACGTCGCTTAACAGGATTGTATGCACTAGCCGCTTTTACGGTGTATATGATAAATTTCATAAAGCACGCGACTGTAGGGAGGTATATATTAAGAAGTTGCTTTCGTAACTTCAAAAGCCAGAGGGTGGCTAGGGTTTCGTTCAGCTAAGTTAGTCGCTTTCGGCTAGTTCCCACGCAAACTTCCACCAACAGTTTTGCAACCCTGTAAAACTCAAGGTTTCGCATTGGCGGTTTCGCTTATTCGGGTTGCCAAACCGTCATATACTACCAGAACGTTATGTGCCATTTAGATATAAGAGTAAAAAATATTGACAAAAGATTATAAATATTATACATTATCATTAATATTTATGGAGGAAAAGATGAAAAAGATAATTATTTTGTTAGTTTTTTTAATTTCAACAGGTTTGTTTGCGCAAGATTTTTCAGTATTTCATGATGAAAATGAAAGAACAAGGCATACCAGCGGAGAATTAAGTATTTTGAGTTTTTATGAAGGCTCCATATTTGAATTTTCAAGTATTTTTTCCAGCAATGCTTTAAGGATATTACTTGGAGAAGTGGATATTCTGGCATCACGCTGGGTGCAATTAGATATTTTTTCACTAGCTCAATTAGATAACCGCAACCTGAGACTTTTAAGAAACATGATCTACGCAAGGCATGGATTACGTTTTAATTCAGCGGATTTAACATCATATTTCAGGCAATTTGATTGGTATAACCCAAGGTTAAATAATGTAGATAATTTATTAACTGATGTTGATAAATGGCATATAGGATATATTCAGGCATATGAAAGTAGAAATGAAAATTTACCTAACATAACTTTAAATAACCCTATTGGTTTTTGGCATGATTCACCTGCAGTTGCTGCCTCTTATGGAGAAAGATTTATATTTCATCCAAATAATAGGCTAGAATTCTACTTTTCTAATATGCAAAATATGCCAATTGCTTCTCGCCTTAATGGAACTTATTTAATAAGGGGAAATGTATTAATTTATTCTGTTACTGAAATATATTTTGTTATGAATAATGCTGATATAAGAAGATATACATGGGGAAATAGCTGGGTTAATAGTACAGAAAACAAATTAACTCTTGAAAGACCCATAATTTATAAATTTCCTGTTTCGGGTATTACAACAAGTACATTTGGTACTGATCGAACTCTTGAAACATTAGAAATAGGTGGTAGAAAATATTTCAAATTTTCTAATAATGTAAATTATGGTAGGTAAAATCGTGAAAATAAATGTACACCCACACTTCGCTTAAAAAAAATGTATATATACATCGCTTTAGCGGTGTATATAATAAATATCATAAAGCATGCGACTGTAGGGAGGTATATATTAAGAAGTTGCTTTCGTAATTTCAAAAGCCAGAGGAAGGCTCGAGCAAAAAAGCGTCGCCAATTTAAAATGTTAGGCGGAATAGCAAAAAATAGGAATTTCTATTGACATTTATATTTTTTTATTGTAAAATGTTATTTGGAGAATATTATGTATAAAAAGATTTTTTTTGTTGTTATTTTTATGGGATTTTATTTTAATTTAATAGCTCAAAACTTTGTTTTAATAGATACTAATGATAGGAGGTTGCAGCAATATAATAATAATTTAATGAATTATTTTATAAGTAAAAATGAAAATATAGTACATGAAACAATAGATGTCTATAGAAGAGCTTATCGAAACAATATTTTGGATGAAATTGATGTGATTGTAATTCATTTCTTTTATGGAATTAAAATCCATGATCATGAAAAATATGATCGTTACTTTTCTATAATAAAGCAAAGCAATATACAAAGGCTTTTAGGTCTATTTGAAATAATTGAAACATATGATCTTGAGTTACATTTATTAAATCATAATGTTGTACCTCAATTAAATGATATTTATTGGACACTATATTTTTCATCTGAAAATACAAAATATTTAGATAGAATAATTGATTTTATAAATAATTATAATAATGAAACTGAAGATTTATTTTCATATTTAACTGCACGAGCAGCGTTATTTTCATTTATGGCAAATATTAAAGTATATCCAACTGTTTTGGATTATATACAAAACACTTCTAATTTATCAAATGATTTAAAATATTATATTATAAATCAAACAATTGATCATTTAAATATGGAAACTGTAAATTATTTGAGAATACAAAGAGAAAACGGAATATGGTAATAATACAGAAGAAATAAATGATATATTTGTATTTATTAGAGAAATAAAAAATAATGGAAAATGAAAAAAGGTTTTACATAAAATATCCCTTTAGGAATTATTATATATATATATTTATATTGTTATGTCAGCCAATACTTGTTATTTTATTTGAAGTTTTAGTTGGTACTACTATATTTATAATAATTTGGGTAAATTTGGTTGTTTTATTTTTTGGTTATAATTTATTTAAAATGTTATTGGTAAATAAATTTAATCATTCATATTTTCAATTTAATAAAGAGGGAATTATTGGAGTTAATCCTTTTAATAGAATTTATAAATATTATTGGAATGATTATAATGGATATATTTTAATTGATAACATATTAATGATACAATTTAAGAATAAGAATATAAAAATAATAAATGATTTCTTAAAAAATGGAAATATTAATGATATAATTAAAATAATAGAAGAATATAAAATAGATATAGAATATAATAACTAACTATTTCCTGACCAAACCGGCACTGATAATTTCGATGGAAAAGGGTTAATCCGCCTAAAATCCGGAAGCCATTCTTTACCTGTTACAAGTTCCTGGCAAAAGCCGTCTTCTATTGCGAATTCTTCAAGCCAGTTCATTACAGTTTCATAATCATTTTTATTTACATACCGCATCGGCGCTTTTCCTTTAATTCCTGGTATTGGTGTATATTGAGTCATAATTGAAAGCAAAGCGCGGTCTTTTGCGTTTTTTGCAAACCATTGTATAACTGCTTTTGTAGATTCAAGGAAACCGGGTAAAATTAAATGGCGGATAATTACATTTTCACCTGCGTTTTCAGGATATTTTTCATACACGATATCGATCATTTTTTTTATTGCCGCTTTTGCAACATCGGGATAATCGGGAGCGTTGGAAAACTTTGCAGAAATTTTACTGTCCAGTGTTTTTAAGTCGGGAAGAAAAATATCGACATGATCCTTTAATAAATCCAGAGCTTCAAGACTGTCGTACCCGGATGAATTCCAAAGAATCGGTATATTTAAACCTTTCTTTTTAGCAGCGTTAAATCCTTCGATGATCCCTGGGACAGCATGGCTTCCCGTTACAATATTGATATTTTCCGCTCCATTGTCGCGCAATGCTAAACAAATGTCTGCAAACTCTTCTGCACTAACGATTTTCCCGATTGGCGCTTCTTTATTTACACCTTGCGAAACCTGGTAATTTTGGCAAAAAACACAGCCTAAGTTACAACCGCTTATAAAAATTGTCCCGGAACCCCCCGTTCCTATAAGCGGCGGTTCTTCTCCGCGATGGATTACCGCAGTGCCGATTTTTAAAACAGCGGTTTCTCCGCAGAAACCTGTTTCTCCGTTAAGTCTGTCAACTGCGCAATTTCTCGGACATATTGTGCAGGATTTATAAATGTCTTTCATGATTACCTGAATTATATCAAAAAATAATGCATAATATCCTTCCGCAACTCTAAAAATTAAACCAGTGTCTAAAGGGTATCTTGAACTTCAAGTAAGCCCGCTGTGACCTCTTGACATAATCAAGAAAATTATAAATACTGGGAGAATGACAAGCGTGACATTTATTGCGTTTTTGTCATAATAAAGACATGGCTATTGAAATTATTGGAACAGGAAGAGCTGTACCACCCAAAAGGGTTAGCAACGATGATTTAGCGGCTCATATTGACACCAGCGATGAATGGATCAGGTCTCATACAGGGATTGGAAACCGCCATATCGCCGATGAATCGGTAGCTTGCAGCGATTTAGCAGCAGAAGCGGCAGAAAATGCCATTAAAATGACTGCCGAACGCAAAGGTGAGACAGTAGCTGCTGCCGCTGCTTCAATCGATATCATTATTTTGGCGACAGCTACAGCCGATTTTTTCGGCACTCCGTCTACAGCTTGTGTTGTGCAAAGCAAGATTGGAGCGCTCAATGCGATGGCTATGGACATCACGGCAGGCTGTACCGGTTTTGTTTACGGTCTTGAAACTGCATCAGGGCTTTTAAATGTAAACCCGCTGCGTAAAAGAGCGCTTGTAATCGGAGCCGAGGTTCTTAGCAAGATGACAAACTGGGACGACAGGGGAACTTGTGTTCTGTTTGGCGATGGCGCAGGAGCTGTTATAATAGAAAAGACTTTTGATAATTGTAAAAACGGTTTACTTCATAGTCTTTTATATGCCGACGGCTCGGGTAATGAAAGCCTTGTGATGCGCCGCGGAGGAACGAGAAATCCCTTTAAAAAGGGTGAAGTAATTGATACCGGTATTTGCATCGAAATGAACGGGCAGGAAGTGTACAATTTTGCTGTAAAGGCAATTACTGATATACTTGATGCTTTAATGAAAACAAAAATTGAGGGTTTGGGTGATATCAACATCGAGCGGATTGCAAAGATTATCCCTCATCAGGCAAATGCAAGGATAGTGCAAGCTGCTGCAAAAAGATTGCGTATTCCGATTGAAAAGTTCTACTTGAACATCGAAGAATATGCCAATACATCATCGGCGACAATTCCGATTGCGTTGGATGAATTAAACCGAAGCGGTCAGCTTAATAAAGGTGATTTGATTTTAACTGTAGGATTTGGCGGAGGTCTTACCTACGGCGGTAATATTATAATATGGTAGAATATAATAGAAAATGAGGATTTATGTATAAAAAGATAGCGTATTTATTTCCGGGACAGGGAGCGCAGTATTCAGGTATGGCGATGGATTTATTATCATCCGCTGCTGTAAGCTCTCTTTTTGATACAGCTTCTGAAATACTTGGAAAGGATGTAAAAGAACTTTTACAATCCGATGCTGACACACTTAAACGAACCGATGTTTCACAGCCTGCGATAACAGTTGCCAATTTAGCGGCGGCAATTTTTCTTGGCGAAAAAGGTTATACCCCTTCTGTTTGCGCAGGGTTCAGCCTTGGCGAATATGCCGCGCTTGTGTCCGCCGGAATTATCGATACCGTTGATTGTATACGTCTTGTAAAAATAAGAGGCGAAGTCATGCAAAAAACCGCTGACAAGTTGCGCGGCGATGGTGATATTTCTGCAGCTCCCGGCATGGCTGCAGTTGTAGGTCTTGAACCTGCGCAAGTAGAGGCTTTAATCAGGCAGTGGAATGCTGACGGCTTAAATGATCTGTATGCAGCTAACATCAATTCATCAAAGCAGGTTGTTGTAAGCGGAACAGCCGCTGCGTTAGATGAAGCTCAGAACCGTTTTAAAGATGCCGGAGCAAAACGTGTTATACGATTGCAGGTAGCAGGTCCTTTTCATTCGCCTCTTATGGCAGATTCAATAACAGATTTTGTAAAAGTTCTTGAAACAGTAAACTTCCGCGATCCTGCGATAACAATACTTTCCAATGTTACAGGTAAAAAGATTTGCTCAGGGGCAGAAGCAAAAAAACTTGCAGTACAGCAAATAACTTGTCCTGTCCGCTGGGTTGATGAAGAAGCCGCAATCGCAGAATGCGCAGTAGATGTTTGTTTTGAAGTTGGTCCCGGTAAAGTTTTACAGGGTTTATGGAAAGACACAGGAAGTGAAATACCGGTATTTGGAGCCGGAACAAAGGAAGAAATATTAAACTTGAATTAATAAAATGAACCATGTCTTTTCGTTCGTGTGCGAACTGAAGGTTCGAATTCGTGGTAAAAAAAATTGAAAATGTAAGGAGAAAGTTGTGAGACTGGAAGGAAAAAAAGTTTTAATTACAGGCGCATTAAGAGGAATCGGAAAAACAATTGCCGATTTATTTATCGAAGAAGGCGCAGAAATTTGGGGATTAGATTACATGACCCCGGAAGATCTTAGCGCCAGAGTCGAAGCTGCAAAAGGAAAACTCCACTGGATACAATTGGATCTTAGCGCTCTCGCTTCGATAGACGAAGTTATTGATAATGCTGTAAAAGATTCAGGCGGTTTTGATGTTCTTGTTAATAATGCAGGAATCACAAAAGATAATCTTTCGTTTAGAATGTCCATTGATGAATGGCAAAAAGTTATCGACATAAATCTTTCTGCGGCGTTTTTTGTTGCGCGTTCTGTAGCAAGAGACATGATTAGAAAACGTTCAGGTTCGATAGTAAATATGGCAAGTGTTATCGGCATTCACGGTAACGGCGGACAGTCAAACTATGCTGCAAGTAAAGCAGGGTTAATTGCCGTAACAAAAAGTCTTGCAAACGAAGTAGCGTCACGCAGTGTACGTGTTAATGCGATTGCACCGGGTTATATCGAATCAGATATGACAGCAGCAGTTCCGGAAGAAGCAAGAAAAAAAATGATGGATGTTATTCCTTTAAAACGTACAGGAAAGCAGGATGATGTTGCAAAAGCTGTGTTATTCTTTGCATCTGACGATTCTTCATATATTACAGGGCAGGTGCTTCCTGTAGACGGCGGAATGTTCTTCTAGGGGAAAAAAATGAAAAAGAAAGTGGTAGTAACAGGAATGGGAGTTATTTGTCCCATTGGCAATAATGTCGAAGATTTTTGCGCAGCGTTAAAAGAAGGAAAAAGCGGCATCGGACAAATCACATGTTTTGATACCACTGGTTTTGACGTAACAATAGCCGGTGAAGTAAAAGATTTTGATCCAACCTTATGGATGGATAAAAAAGACGCAAGAAAAATGGCGCGTTTTACCCAGCTTGCCGCAGCCGCAACAGCGCAAGCGTTAACTGACGCAGGTCTAATGGGCGAAGTTGATGCCGAAGGCAAAAGACCTGTTAAATGCGATGCCGAAAAAACCGGTATTGTGATAGGAAACGGCATAGGCGGATTTGAAGTCGTACAGGAATCCATGAAAAAATTATTTGATAATGGTCCTAAACGAATGCTGCCTCTTACAGTTCCCATGATGATTCCAAACGAAGCTGCCGGAAACATTTCGATGATGTTCGGCACTAAAGGTCCTGCATACACTCAGGTTACAGCATGTGCAGCAGGTACTGATGCTTTGGGGCAGGCGCTTGATTTAATACGCAGCGGAAGATGCGATGTTGTAATTTCCGGCGGAACAGAAGCGGCAATTACAGGGTTCTCTATAGGCGGTTTCCAAATGTTAAAAGCGCTTTCTACCAAACGCTGCGGTGAACCTACAAAAGCGTCCCGCCCGTTTGACGCCGACAGAGACGGCTTTGTAATCGGAGAAGGCTCCGGTATTTTAATACTTGAAAGCGAAGAACATGCAAAGGCACGCGGAGCGAAAATTCATGCGGAGCTTGCAGGTTACGGCGGAACAGCAGATGCGTTTCACATAACATCACCAGACCCTACGGGAAATGGCGGCGCAAACGCAGTAAGAAAAGCTCTTGCGGACGCGGACATCAAACCCGAAGAAGTACAGTATTATAATGCGCACGGCACTTCAACAGAAATAAATGATCCTACAGAAACAAAAATGTTAAAAATCGCATTCGGCGATCATGCTTATAAAATGAAAGTATCAAGTACCAAAGGTATGCACGGTCATTGTATTGCGGCAGCAGGCGGCGTTGAAGCTATCGCATGTATACTTGCAATGCGTGACGGATTTTATCCGCCTACGATCAATCTGGATAATCCCGATCCTGAATGTGATTTGGATTATGTGCCAAACAAAGTTCAATACGGCGAAATAAATGTAGCAGCTTCAGGTTCGCTTGGTTTCGGCGGCCATAACGGCGTAGTTATTCTTAAAAAATATAAATAAAATATTCGGAGGACAAAATGAGTGAAATAGAAAAATTGTTACCGCACAGGGAACCTTTTTTATTTGTGGATGAAATTGTCGAGGCTTCAAACGAAAAAATCGTTGCAAAACATGTATTTACAGAAAGTGAATTTTTCTTTAAAGGGCATTTCCCGGAATACCCCGTAGTACCCGGTGTAATTTTAGTAGAAACAATGGCTCAATCCGGCGGAGCGGGGCTTCGCAAACTCGGCGTAATGGGTGACGGCTCGTTATTTTTTTTGGCAACTGTCGACAAAGTAAAGTTTCGCCGCCAGGTTCGTCCCAACGACGAAGTACGCAGCGAAATAATAAACTTACGTGTTTCTCCAAAGATGATCAAACAGCAGGGTAAGGCTTATGTTGGTGATGAACTTGCCGCCGAAGCCGAATGGATGTGCTTGGTAGGCTGATAATAAGGAGATATATTAATGTCAATAAAGCCAATGGTTAGAAATAACATTTGTTTAAACGCGCATCCAGCAGGCTGCGAACAAAATGTTAAAAACCAAATTGAATATGTAAAAAAGAATTTAAAAGCTGTTGATGGCGCACCCAAAATTGTTTTGGTTGTTGGCTGTTCAAACGGTTACGGGCTTGCAAGCCGTATTTGCGCAGGTTTTGGTTACAACGCCGCAACTGTCGGACTTTCATTTGAAAATGAACCGTCAGAAAAAAGGTCTGGCACACCCGGTTATTACAACAACAAAGCATTTGACGAAGAAGCGCAAAAAGCAGGACTTGTTTCCATTACTTTAAACGGAGACGCTTACTCCAACGAAACAAAAGCTGCAACAATACAGGCAGTAAAACAAGCAGCACAAAAGGCAGGAGTCCCTGCAAAGATCGATTTATTTGTTTATTCACTTGCTTCTCCTGTAAGAACAGATCCAAAAGACGGTGTTTTATATAAATCTGCGATTAAACCGATAGGTGGCTCTTTCTCCGGCAAAACATTAAATGTAATGGATGGAACATTCAGCGCGACCAATGTTGAACCCGCGACAGAAGAAGAAATTTTAAACACAGTTAAAGTTATGGGCGGCGAAGATTGGGAATTGTGGATTGAAGCGCTCGAAAGCGAAGGATTACTTTCACCACAGACAAAAGCAGTCGCTTACACTTACATAGGTCCCGAATCTTCATGGGCGATTTATAAAAATGGTACAATCGGCAAAGCCAAAGAAGACCTTGAACGCGCCTGCCGTCAAATAAACGAAAACTTCACCGCTAAGGGAAAAATCGGCGGTTCTTGGGTTTCTGTGAACAAGGCTTTAGTTACAAGGTCAAGCGCGGTAATTCCAACCATTCCTTTGTATATAACCTGTCTTTTTAAAGTGATGAAAGACATGGGAATTCACGAAGGCTGCATCGAACAAATAACCCGCCTTTACCGTGAACGCCTTTATGCAGCCGATGGGGTAGTGCCGGTAGACAATGAAAACCGCATTCGCATAGATGATTGGGAAATGCGAGACGATGTTCAAAAAGCGGTCGAAGATCGAATGAAAATCGTTACTCCTGAAAATGTATTTACAGAAACAGACATTGAAGGATTTAAACATGACTTCCTTGAAGCGCATGGTTTTGATGTTGCAAATGTTGATTATAATCTGGATAATTAAGTAAATAGTGAGGTAATTTATGGATGATAAATTTTTTCTATCAATGGTAGATAAGTTCAACTCTTCAAATATTTCAGAGCTTGAATTTAACGATGGATCTGTACGTTTTGTACTGCGAAAAGACATTGTTGGCGGTATCACGCAAGCGCCTGCCGCAAAAGCTTCGGCTGCACAAAGCGCAGATGAACATTCTGTGCGGCTTGGTATTTCTTCCGGTGACGGTGAAAAAATAAACAGTCCAATAGTGGCAACTTTTTATTCTTCTCCAAGCCCGGACGCTCCGTCTTTTGTTAAAATCGGAACGAAAATTAAAAAAGGACAAACGCTTTGTATTTTGAAAGCGATGAAAATGATGAATCACCTTGAAGCGGAATTTGACTGTGAAATTGTTGCAGTCCATGCATCAAGCGGAGAGCTTGTAGAATACGGACAGGAACTTTTTACAGTTAAAAGAAATTAGGAGTTTAGTTTGTTGAACAAAAATAAACCGCAAGCAGGTGTAAAACGGATTTTAATTGCCAACCGCGGAGAAATTGCCGTACGTGTTATTCGTACCTGCCGCGAGATGGGTATAGAAACCGTAGCTGTATATTCCGAAGCGGATAAAGATAATCTTCATGTACGAATGGCTGACAAGGCAGTCTGTATAGGACCTGCTCCTTCTTCAAAAAGTTATCTTGTTATGCAAAACATTGTTATGGCGGCGCTTAGTACAAATAGCCAAGCGATTCATCCCGGTGTCGGATTCCTTTCCGAAAATGCCGCTTTCGCCCGTCTTGTTAAAGAAAATGGAATTATTTTTATTGGTCCCGATCCTGATGTAATAGAACTTTTAGGCGATAAAGTAAAAGCAAGAGAGACTGCGCAAAAGTACGGTCTTCCCATTACACCCGGTACAGGAGCGGTAAACGCAAATGACGGTAAAGCTGTGGAAGCTGCAAAAAAACTTGGCTTTCCTGTAATTATAAAAGCTGCGGCAGGCGGCGGCGGTAAGGGAATGAGAATAGTCCGAAAGAGCGAAGAGCTTGCTGAAAATATCAGTATCGCAAGCCGTGAAGCGGAATCTAACTTTGCAGACGGAACTGTATTTATAGAAAAATATTTAGAAAACCCCCGCCATGTTGAATTGCAAATACTTGCAGACGGAAACGGAAATGTCGCGGTGTTAGGTGAAAGAGACTGCACGGTGCAGAAAAATCACCAGAAGTTAATCGAAGAAAGCCCTTCGCCCGGTGTTACAGAAAAAATGCGCAAGGCAATGGCTGCAGGCGCTGTTCCAATGTTTAAAGAATTAAAATACCGCGGAGCCGGAACTATCGAGTTTCTTGCAGACGGCAATGAATTTTATTTTATGGAAGTAAATGCCCGCGTTCAGGTAGAACATCCTGTAAGCGAATATGTCACTGGTGTAGATATTATTCGTCAGCAAATCTTAGCCTGTACCGAAGGGCGTATGGAAATAAATCCGAACGCGATTTCGTTAAATGGCTGGTCAATTGAATGCAGGATAAATGCACTTACTCCGGGTGCAATTACACGGCTTGAAATTCCTGGCGGCATCGGCGTGCGCTTCGATTCATTTTTATACAACGGTTGTTTTGTTCCGCCTCATTATGATTCGATGGTTGCCAAACTTATTGTACATGGCACTGACAGAAATCATGCTCTGGCGCGTATGGACAGGGTTTTGCGTGAACTGGTTATCGAAGGAATTAAGACCAATATAGAAAGACAGATATTTATTATAAATCATAATGTCTTTCGTTCCGGTGATTTTGGAACATCATGGTATGCACAAATAGAAAAGGAAGTTGAAAATGGCAGATAAAGAAAAAAAGGCAGAAAACGAAGTTTGCCCGCAGTGCGGTATCCCTTATAAAAAAGATGAAGTAAAAGCTGCTTTAAATACATGCACTGGATGCGGCTTTCATTACAAAATGGAACCGATGGAACGAATTGCTTACCTTGCCGACGAAGGCAGCTTTGTAGAGTTCTCCGGCAATTTACGTTCGCTCAATCCTATTGACCTTAGCGGTTACGAAGAAAAATTATCTGTAGCGGAAGCAAAAGCAAAAATGAAAGAAGCTGTTATTACAGGAAGCTGCACAATCGAAGGAAAACCTTTAATAATCGGAGCCATGTCATTTAATTTTATGGGCGGCTCAATGGGATCAGTTGTCGGTGAAAAAGTAGCCCGCGCTATTTTAAAAGGAGCTGAAGAAAAAAAACCTGTGTTAATTTTTACAACATCGGGCGGAGCGCGTATGCAGGAAGGAATTTTTTCGCTTTTGCAAATGGCAAAAACATCCAGCGCGGCAGCCGAACTTTCAAAAGCAGGTGTGCCGTATTTTGTCATGCTCTGCGATCCTACTACAGGAGGAGTTACCGCTTCTTTTGCAATGTTAGCTGATGTTATTATGGCAGAACCCGGCGCTTTAATCGGTTTTGCAGGTCCTCGTGTTATCGAAGGAACAATAAGGCAAAGCCTCCCCGAAGGATTCCAGAGGTCGGAGTTTCAGCTTGAAAAAGGTTTTGTTGATACTATTGTTAAACGAAGCGAACAGAGAAAAGTTATATCGGCGCTTATCGATCTTCATAAAAACGGCGGTTTTAACAGCGAAGCAGCAAGGAGTGTATCATGATCGATCTTAATAATAAAATAGAAGAATTAAAAAAATTAATAAAAGAATCCGGCATAGAAGCAGGGGATGAAATTTCAATACTGGAAGAAAAAATTAAATCCCAGTCAAAAACTGAATCGGTTTGGAGACAGGTTGAACTTGCACGCCATCCCGACAGACCCTATGCGATGGATTATATAACAAGAATTTTTGACAATTTTATCGAACTTCACGGCGACCGTTCGTTTGGTGATGATCCTGCAATAATCGGCGGAATAGCGTTTTTAAATTCAAGGCCTGTTACAATTATTGCAAATCAAAAAGGGCGCAGCTTAAAAGAAAATGTTTGGCGTAACCACGGCATGGCAAACCCCGAAGGCTACCGCAAAGCGCTTCGTCTTGCAAAACAAGCTGAAAAGTTTAATAGACCTGTAATTACTTTTATTGATACTGCAGGTGCGTATCCCGGTTTGGGTGCTGAAGAGCGCGGTATAGGCGAAGCAATCGCAAGAAATCTTCGTGATTTTTCACAATTGCAAACGCCTGTTATTTGTTTTATTATCGGCGAAGGCGGCTCTGGCGGAGCATTGGGTCTTTGTGTCGGTGATAAAGTTTACATGCTGGAAAACGCAATTTATTCTGTTATAAGCCCTGAAGGCTGTGCTTCGATTTTACTTCGTGACGCGACAAAAGCAAAAGATGCCGCTGCAATGCTGCGCATTACTTCGAATGATCTTCTTGATTTTAAAGTTATAAACGGAATTATTCCCGAACCTAAAGACGGCGCTCATACCGATCCTGACGGAACCGCAAAAGTTATAAAAGACATTCTTGTAAAAGATTTGGATGATATTTGCGGCAGAACTCCGGAAGTATTGGTTCGTTACAGAAATCAAAAAATCAGAAAGATCGGGCACTGGAACGAAACATCTGATAACGAATAAAAATAATGAAAAATACACGGATTATTTAAAACTTTTAATCCGTGTGTTAATCAAAAATGTTTAAACTAAAAACCTCTTTCACGTTTTCTTAATACTTTTAAAATAGTCATCAGTATAATGGCGGCTACAGCGCAGCAAGATGCGATTAAAAAGGCGGGAAACATCAAATCGATATCGTTTTTTGCAATGTCTCTGTAGTAGCCGGCTATTTGTGACGAAATTATTGCTCCCAAACCGAAACCTAAAAGAACGAAGCCATAATTTGTTGACATATGTTTTGGACCAAAAAGATCAGCGGTTAATGACGGGAAATTACTTAAAAGTCCGCCGTAGAAAAAGCCGATCAATGCAATTAATATATATATCCAAAAACCTGCCGCAAGATTTACAAATAACGCTAGGGTCGCCGTACCCGAAAGAAGTATGATGATTGTGTTTTTTCGTCCCAGTTTATCCGAAATCATTCCCCATAATAAACGCCCTAAAGAGTTAAACATTGATATCGCAAGAACTCCGATTATCGCTGTATCTTCAAGACCTTTCGCGACAGCGATGGGTTTCGCAAAACCTATCATCATAAGTCCTCCCATACATGCTAAAAGGAACGCTCCTGTTAATAAATAAAACTTGGATGTTTTAAGCATTTCACCCGGTGAATAATCTTTTATTTCTTTTACTGCGGCAGAAGCGGCAGTAATTTTATCTGCCATGTAGCCGTCAGGAGGATTTTTTAGGAATAAAGAACCGGTTGTACACACTGTAATAAAAACAATGCTTAATACCATGAATGTTTGAAACTCGCCGGCTCCTTGACCGCCGAATGTAAGAATTAATTTTTCTACTATTGGCGTAAAGACAACTCCGCCGAAACCAAGCGCTGATACAATGATACCTGTAACAAATCCTTTTTTATGCGGATACCATTTTTGAACGCAGGCGATTGTTGTTGAATATGTAAAACCCATGCCAATGCCGCCCATTGCTCCGTAAGTTACCCATAACAGCCATGGATTGCTGTCTGTAACAAATGAAGCCAGAAGAAATCCCATGCTTAAAATGATACCGCCAATAAATACAACAATACGTGTTGAATATTTAACTGCCAGTTTTCCGCCGATAACGCTGCCTATGGTTAATGTTGCAAGTAACAGCGAGAATGTAAGCGCCGCAGGAGCATTGTCTCCGTTAAAAAGACTTTCCGCAATTCCTGTTTGGAATACGCTCCAAATATATGCAATGCCAAGTGTTAGCTGAATTGTTATTGCCGCTAACAGAGCAAAGACCCTGTTGGTACGTAACCTGTGATTGTTTTCCATAATTTTATTCTCCGGGTTAAACTATATCACATAACAAATGCCGATACAATACAAATTTAATTTTTTTTTATATTTTTACTTTATTTATTGAACCTTGCGGACTGATGCCCCAAAACTCGGCTTTCAAAGGTTTATCTTCAGTACATTCAATTACTGCAAATGTAGCGCCTATTCTGCTGCGGGGCTGGCCGACGCTGCCCGGGTTTATAAGTAATATTCCGTCTGCATTTTTAATAAACGGAACATGAGTATGTCCGAAAAACACGGCATCTGCGTTATTGCTTTTTGCGGCAGCTAGAAGCCTGTGATGACTTTCATATATGCCGTACCGGTGACCGTGACATAAAAAAAAACAGTGCTCGTTTATTTCAAAAACAGCAGCTTCAGGAGCTTGAATGCCATAATCGTTATTTCCCCTAACAAACTTCCAGTCACTGAAAAAACCGGTTTCTTCCGACGCTCTTTGTAAATCAAAAAGACCGTCTCCGCAGCATACGGCGGCGCAAATAGTACCGTTAGGAGGGATATGATCATTTGCCCAATTAAAGACAGACTTTAAAGTTTTAACGCTGCCGTGCGAATCGGAAAACACCAAAATTTTTTTGCTGTTCATAATTAATAATACTACAATTTTCCTGATCTTTTTACAGTTAAATATTTATTAATAAGAGCGGATGTAATGCGTTCAGGGGATGTTTCCAGAACCAAAAGCCCTAAATGTTCCCACTTTCTGTAAAGGCGGCGGCGGTTTGCAAGGTATGAATAAGCAGCGGCAGTCTCAAGGATTTCTTCATCAGTTTTTGCAATGGTTTGTGTTTTGCGGAAAGCCAGTTTTTCCGCTTCGATTTCCCGGAAGCTGACCATTAATAATAAATGACGCTGATTAATACGCGGAAGTATCCAGGAAAGTGATTCTCCGTCTTCCTCGCGGAAATTACTTATAAGGACTATAAAACTCCGCCTGTTTAAATGCTTTAAAGCATTTTCCATTGCAGAAAAAGGAGACGAAGGAACAGGTTCGCTTTGAAGATTATATAGGCTGTTCATAAGACTTGTGTATGCGCTAATTCCTTTCTTCGGCGGTATCCAAAGGTTATGAGCTCCAAAACTTGCAGCAGCTACTGCGTCTCCGTGTTTTAAAGCGACATAGGAAAGCATCAGCATTGCGTTAAGAGCGCTGTCAAATTGTGAATCCGGCAGACGGTAACCTGAATCAATTATAAAAAGAACCTGCTGATCCTGCTCTTCTTTATAATTTCTTACAATTAGTTTTGGTTTTCCGTCCAACTGGCGGTTACGGCTTGTCGCTCTCCAGTCTATCGAGCGGATTGAATCACCTTCCTGATAATCACGCAAACTTTCAAAATCCAAACCAAGACCCCGTTTTCTGATTTGTTTTAAATCTCCCAGTTCCGGGTTTCCTTTTATATCAATTCCGCGTGCCATTTGTTTGAAATTAGGATATGTTTTGCCGTAACTTATTACATCATGTGTTACACGCAAACGCCATAAGCCTAATAACGAACCCAGCATAAACTCTGTTCCTGTAAAAAACCATGTCCCTCTTTTTTCTGGTATCAGATTGTATTCAAAAATTAATGTATCAGAATCGTTTAGTTCTTTTCTTTTAAGTTTTGAAGGAAAAGCAGCAGTTGAATTTAATTCACCGTTCATTGAATCTGGATATAAATCATATAAATGGATTGAATACGGCAGAAAAAGTCCTGTGCGCCGGATAAAAAGTTTTACATGTGCTATTTCGTTTTGCGCCAATGAAGATGAAATTTCTCTTTTTACCTGTAACCGATCTCCGAGTAAAAGGAGCAGCAGTAAATCAATTATAATAAAAGGAATTAAAATTAAGCCGGTTATAAACCAAATAAAAAAAACAGCGTTATAAAAAAAGGTAATACAGCTTAAAACAAAATAAAAAAGGGATGCGATAAAAAAAGTTCTGCCGGGTAATAAAAGAATTTTCTTTATTTTAGCTGTATCAGATGCTGCAGCCGCAGTGCCGGCAGCTGCTTTTGTACCGTTTTTTTTATCCGGACTGTCAGTTTTCCGCATTTTCTGTTATTCCCTTGGGAGCTTCGATTTTTGATAATATATTTTCTACAAGGCGTTTTGTACTTAAACTTTCCAATTCGCTTTCGGCTGAAAGGGTTATGCGGTGTGCTAGAACTTCGGTTGCAAGAGCTTTAACATCGTCAGGTAAAACAAAATCTCTGCCTTGCAGTAAAGCGTTGGCTCTTGCACAGCGAATGAGCGCAAGACTGCCTCGCGGACCCGCTCCCGTTTCTACAGCCGGTGTTTCTCTGGTTGCTGTAATTATGCGAACTGCATAATCAACGATTAAAGGATCAATGCGAAGAGAAGCGGCAAGGTTTCTTATGGAAATAAAATCTTCCGTTTTTAATACAGTATTAACAGCAGCAATCGAAAGTTCTGCGCCTGTATCTCCGGTTAAAACTTTTGTTACCATTGTCTTCTCTTCTTCCAAAGAGGTGTAACCGGCGATTGTTTTTATCAAAAAACGATCTTTTTGCGCATCAGGAAGGGGATATGTTCCTTCATGTTCAAACGGATTTTGAGTAGCCAAAACCATGAAGGGAGACGGCAGTTTGTGGCTTTCGCCGTCAAGAGTTACCTGAAACTCCTGCATTGCTTCAAATAAAGCGGCTTGCGTTTTTGCGGGAGCCCTGTTAATTTCGTCGGCAATAAAAAAGTTTGTAAAAATAGGACCTTTGCGTGTAACAAACTTTCCGGTAGAAGGATCAAGCATAATATTACCCGTGATGTCGGCAGGCATTAAATCGGGAGTAAATTGAACCCGTTTTGAATCACCGCCGATTGCCTTTGCCAAAGCACGTACCAATAAGGTTTTGCCAAGTCCCGGCACGCCTTCAACAAGTAAATGTCCGCCTGCGATCATTGTAATTAAAGCATGTTCTACAAGCCGGTTTTGTCCGACAAAAGCTCTGCCTATTTCATTTTTTACCTGCTCTAATTGAATGGCAGCAGTTTCTGCATTAAAGTTTTGTTTTTCCATCTAATTCACTCCGATATTTATTTATTAGTTCTCCGTAATTATACATTTTTTCTTTTTTATTATTATCATCATCTGTTTTATGTTCACGCTTGTATACATCAAGATAATAATCCAATGCATTATATTTTTTTAAGAACCGGATTTCTGCATTAAACCGGTCTTTAATAGGTCTTGATGTTCTTTGTTTTTCTTCGGATACAAGACCAAACATCGGGATAACCATCCAAAATCCAAGTATTATTAAAAGTATTACAGAAATAATTACAGGATATAGATTTCCTCTTTCCATAATTGGTCCGAATAATGAGCTTCGTGTTTCTCTATACTGACCTCTAATAAACAGTATACCATTATTTTCATCGCTTGTACGTTCTGCCGTCAATTTCCACGATAAAACCGCATTTGGTTCTCTTCCTATTGAATAGTTGTAAATAAAAAAAGGTCTGCCTGTGATGGTTAATGAACCGGCTCCGATTGGGATTTCTACAAGCCTTATTATACCGTTTTCGTCTTTCATTGAAATAATATTATTTGAATTGTAAAAATCTGAATCATCAATTGAAAACGATATATTGCTGTCAAAATACGGAAAAGGATTTTCTATAATAGTTTTTGGAATAAAATCACCGATTCTGTCGTACGGAGGTTTAAAATCTTCATTTTTCAGGTTTGTATCGGGTTTATTTTCAGTTTCATAATATATATCGTACGGCGGTCTGGAAACTTCATCTTTTTTTTCCGGTTCATGCCGTATTTTTGAGAAAAATTCCAAAGTTATTCCATAATTTAATAAATAATCAGTAAATTCATCTAAATTATTATATATATTAGTACCATATAAAAATATTGTTAAAAAACCGCCTTGTTCAATCCAATCTGTTAATTTTTCATAATCATCAATCCAAGCGTATGAATAATAATTTTGTTCAATTAATATAACTTTTTCATCAATTTTATCCAAAATATTTGTATTAAAAAATTCATCTTTGCGAATCGTGTGACCTGTATTGATTAACCATTGTTCCATTGCGTAATAGAAATTAGAACTTGCTTCACGGGACGGAGGTATCCATCTTTCTGACGGGTATATTTCAAAAAAATTGTATGCCGTAAGTCCCAACATGGCAATAAAAAATATAATACCTGCGCAAATTAAAATTCGTTTACTCATTTTCTGCCCTCAGCGAATAACAATGGGTTATCGCTTGTTCAAAACTACCATCCGGCGGAAGTCTTCCTGCATAAGCGAGGTGTATCCAATGTTTTATCAGTTTGGAAAATTCTTTGGCTTGCGCAGTATCGTTTTTTGAATTGACCAAAGCGGCACATTCATTTTCTGTAGTATTGGGATGAAATATAATATTTTGATAAGCTGACCATGAGTATATGGCAGCTGCAGTACAATAACCCCAGGCAAGCCGTATGTTTCCCATTTCATGGAATCGCAATGCGTTTTCCAATAATAATTTTGGTTCTAAAACTGTATTAATATCTTTAAGGAATGTAGCATTATAACTATTTTTGCTTTTTGTTCTGTAAGATTTATTTCTATAAAAATAAATAAACAGAAATATTGCAAAACCGGTAAACAATATGATTAATAATATCATTAAAATTTTCGCAATTAATTCCCGTAAATGCCATGGAAAGTAATATTCCTTGCGGTTTTCATTTATTTCATCATTTTGATTTTTAGGACGTACGCTCCAGATGTATTCTATTTCGCCGAAATCAGGAGAGTCAAGAATGGTTTGCAAAGCATCGATTGGAATATTGTTGTTCTCATGGACTTGATCGTCGGCATGACTTTTTACAGGAAAAAAAAGAAAAGTTAATAATAAAACAGCTAATACTGTATATTTACTTTTGTTTTTATAATTTTCAGCCAAATTCCGGAATGTAATTTCTAAATCCCAGCCTTCAATATCAATCCTGCTGTTTATATAAACGCTAAAGCCCATACAAACATATAAACTTTCAATCAGCATATAATTAATACACCAGGCAGCATATACATAAATTTCCCTGTTTCCAACTTCCAAATGAATATTTCCGCCGAACATAATTTGATTTATCATAAGGAAAAATATGTATCCGCCGAATAATAAGGCTATTTCGACAGCAATTCCCCAGATTGTTAACAGGAAACAATAACCGATGCCGCCTTTTTTCAGATTGTTTTTTCTTTGCGCAAATCTTTTTCTTGATTTTATATTTTGTTCCAATACACGCACCGGCATCATAACACTGCGTATGGGGCTAAAACGCCGCCATGTTAGATCGCCCAATAATCCGCGAAGTAAAGTTTTCCACAATCCTTTTAAAAGGCGTTTAAAGTTTGCGTCTTTGTCGAAAAACCTGATGGAAATTATATGTAAAATGATTCTGTCAAAAAGAGGTTTTAAAAACCAAATTATAAGCCATGATAAATATTGATAATTACCCGGCAGTATTATTCGCGGAATAAATGCACATATCCACAATGGTATTGCGAAAAACGGCAGAAAGGTAACAAAATTCTGCCGCCAAAGCAGAATGCCGGAATCAGATGCTTCCCTGAAATCTTTGCGTCTAAAAGCAACGGAATCGTTTATCATTTTTCTCTCCGTTTATAAACACGCGCTTTTCCTGCGAAAAGAAAATAAACTAAAAGTAAAACCCAAAGTACAATTCCGGTTCCAACTCTTAATTGAATCGGCAGCATATGTTTTGAAGACCAAAATGCTTCTATTGCTGCGGCAATTACAAGCATTAATGCGCTTCCTGCGATTATGGGAAGTGCATCCTTTCCGGCTTTTTTTATCGATGCAGAGCGGCTTAAACCTTTTGTAACGAAAAATCTGTAACCCAAAAGAAGACCGGCATACGCACTGAAAACAATTGCAGTTAATTCAAAAGAGCCGTGTGCGATAACAAACGGAAAAAAAGTATTTGAATAACCTACATTGATTATATGTCCGCTTATTATTCCAAGGTATCCTGCGTTCAAGCAAAGAAAAAAAAGGCTTCCAATTCCTGCAAATATTCCTCCTGCAAATGTCCTGAATGCGATAGATATGTTGTTATAAATATAATACCCGAACATATCCGCATCTCCTGTAACTTCACGCGGTCTTAAATATAAATTGTTTTCAGGATTATACATAGTTTCTATATTATGAAGATCCTCCGGTGAAATTAATTCGCGGGGAAGGTCAGGAGAAGTAACGCAAAGTAATCCCAAAAAAAACGAAATGCCGTAAAACAGAAGAGTTGTCGCAAGTATTCAGCGCCAATGAAGACGAATTTTCTGAGGAAATGTCTTTGATACAAAATGTAATAATGTTTTAAAAGTCCAGGCATGCTGTCCGTATAAAATCTGATTTCCTTCGTATACAAGCGCATTAAGCCGTTCGATTATAACAGGATCAAAATTATTGGCTTTTGCCGTATTTAAATCCTGGGTAATTTCCCTGAAAAGGCTTATAAACTTAACAGCATTCTTTTTTAATTCTTTTCTGTTTCCTATTGTAAGTGCGGAAAATGTGTTCCATATTTGATTTCGTCTTTGTACGAAATTTTGTTCTGTCATTACATTTCCCCTGATAATTTACGTGCAATTCCCATAAGATAAGAAGCGTTAGCTGAATCTGATATGTTGTCATTGTCTTTTTTTATAAACGGTACGTAAATACTTGCTATTTCATTGGCTCTTGCTTCACCTAACAGGGGATAACGCCTTGCGAAATTAAGTATTGCCTGTTTTTCTTCATTTGATAAAGGTATAACAGGGTTTACAGGTTCATATTTTTCCAAAAGCCGGCTTAATGAATGACGTATAGGATTTTTTACCGGTGATGAATAAACAACAAGTGTATTTCCAGCCCAGTCGCCGATTCGCCTGAATCCGCTGCTTGCGGCAATAGAAATAAAAGCAATATGATAAAGGTAAAAAAATGTATCTGCAAACCGAAGAAGATTTCGCAAAAAAGACGATGCCGGGTCTACAGGTGAGCCGTCACTTTTTACTACCCTGATTCCCAAAAAACGTTTTCCAGGACTTTGTCCCCTGAAAACAAGTTCGCAAATTACATGGTAAAACCAGTCAACAATAAAATATACAAGAAGAAACAGCCAAATACCGGGGTTAAAGTCAAACTGCATATATAATATCATCAGAATTATATCAATTATCCATTGAATTATTACATCAATCGCGTAAGCTAATGTCCGCACAGGCAAACCTGCAGGAAAAAGAACGAACTTAATTCCTTCAGGTGTTAATGCATCAAGAGAAGGTTCAAAACCGGAAAATTTCTGCGGCATTAGTTAGAAATACATTCCGGTTGTTGCCATAGCTACACCAACAATCATCAAAATAATAATCATCACAGGAATAAAAGCCAGGAATATAATGCTTAAAATGCCGTTAAACTTCCATAACGATTTATTATTTTTAAATGCATTTTCCAAATCTTCGTCAGAATTGCTGAACTTGTACTTGCGAATCTTTATTCCAAAATTGTAGGTAAAAAAAGCAGGAAAAAAACTAACTACTCCCATTACAAGGTATAAAGGAGATAGTAACCAAATTGGAAAATTGAATAGTTCATCCGATAAAAAAGCATAAGTTGCAAGTGATCCGATAATAGCAATAACAGAATAAAGTACGAGTACACCACATCCTATAAACCCTAGAACACCCATAAATATTAACCAAGGCGAGGCATCTTTTAAATAACGCAGCATTGTTTCGGTAAGATTCCCTGCATTTTGTGACTTTTCCGGAACAATTGGAGCTTCCGGGCTGTTATATTGATTAAAATCAGACATATAATCCTCCTGAATACAGGAGTTATTATACACCTCTGGAATTGTTTCGTCTAGAGCTTACAAAACGTGAAAAATCATTAATATTTTTAACTGTAATTCTGTCAGGGTATATTTCTACGCGCCGTTGGTTTACAAAATGTCCAAGCACATCTCTTACTTCATTGACACTCATACCTGCCCAGTGAGCGACACCTTCAACAGTTGTTTTAAATTCACGCCGTTCGCTTGTTTTATCAATATCAGGCTGAGTTTCATCAAGCATAAGAAAAACGTCGGCAATTTTTGCCTGCGGGTCGGGCAGAGTAAGGATCATGAACCTTCTTTTAGAATCATAAATGCGTTTACAAAACATTTTTAAAAGTTTTAAAGCGATTTGCGGATTTCCAAGCAAAAGAATTTCAAAGTTTTGTGAATTGAATTCCAGTACAGTAACTTCGTCTAAAGCGATGGCAGTAGCAGAACGCGGTGATTGTTCCAAAATAGCCATTTCACCAAACATTTCGGAAGGATAGAGAATATCCAAAGTCCTTTCTAATTCTCCGACAAGTTTTACAAGCTGAACCCTGCCTGCTTGAATCAGGTAGAAGGTATCGTTTAACTCGAATTCGGAAAAAATTATTTCTCCCTTTTGAAATGTCCGGGAAAAACGGCCGAATGCCGCCATATCCATAGCCATTTTACGCTCCCAGGGCGCTTAACGCCCGTCTTACTTTTTCTATTGTAGCGTCGTCGCCGCCCATAGAAATTATTTTCTTGTAGAATGCGATTGCCTGTTCTTTTCTTCCGATTTTTTCGTTACATTGACCCATGATAAACATTGTTTCTCTTAATTCCGGGTGTTTTGGAAATTTAGTCAGCATATTGGTATAATATTTTATACTGTCTTCGTATTTATTAAGCAGGAACATACAGCGGCCGATTTCAAATGATGCTTTCGCTGTCCATTCCGGATTTGCGTCTATATCTACAATCGCCTTGAATGACATAAACGCTTCCTGATATTTTCCCTGGGAAACAAGACTTACAGAGTCATAATACATTTTTGTTACTTTTTCGATATCTTTTTGCGAAACTTGCGCAGGCGCAGCAGAATAATCTGCGGCAGGTGCAGGCGCAGGCGCTGATTTACTGAGTGAAACACCGGGACCTTTACCATCTCCGTACCGGGACAGAGCGTCTTCGGCAATCTCCAAATTTTTTGATGCCTGTATTGCATTTTTACCTGAAGGATAAAATGTCAAATAACGTCCAAACACATGTCTTGCGTGGGTAAAACGTTTGTTTTTTAAATAAAACTCTCCTACATTAAATAAACCATCCGCAGGCGGTTGTTCTTCTCTTGCCATTACTTTAGAAACCTGTTTATGAACACGTCTCATTTGATTTGAGAAAACTTTTAACATCTTCATGATTATTCTTGAGTTTGCCATTGCGACAGCTTCAAATTCGGGAACTGTAAAAATCATTACTGTTGTGTCAGAAAGAGCTACTGCGTTTTCTTCGCGCGGATAACGTCCTAAAGCTGATTTTACTCCGAAGAACTCTCCGGGTTGTACCGGATCTTTTACGTCTATTCCTGTTTCAATATCCTGGTAAACAAGACTTATTTTTCCTGTTTGAAGTATATATATTTTATCTGCAGGATCACCCTGGAAATAAATAAGAGAACCTGAACGGTATTGAGCTGGTTTTGGCATTATTTACCACCCTCGTTTTGATCAGGTTCACCAGCCGGTTCGAAAGGCAGATAATCCAGTTTCTTTTTAAAGCCGATTTTTTTTCTGATCTCTTTATAAAGACCTGCAGGATCTCCTTTAACAAACATTGCTTTGCTTCCTACCTTTATTTGCGTATATCCTTGCGGCAGCCCTGATTTTCCGAGGTTTCCCTGAAAGATATCTAAAAACCGCATTTCACCGTATATAGGTTTTCCAGCCAATACAAGTAATTCAATATCTTTCATGTTGGCATTAACCAAGTTTTCGTAAGGATCATCATTTTTCGCCTTCATGACAAGTATATCACCTAATTTACCTTCATCCAGGCTTCCGATCCTGTCTTGCATCCATAACGCTTTAGCTGAATTAATAGTTACCATTTCAAATATCTTTTCTGCCGAAAGGTCTTCCCCGTAAAGTTTGCGGTAAAGATCCCTGTCATATTTTAGCTCGGCAAGAAGATTTGCAGAGCCTGTGGCAGAAGAGTCTGTTCCTATTGTTAAATTAACCCCTGCATTGATCATCTTTCGGATTTTTGCGGTTACATTAAACATGAACATATTTGAAAAACCGCACCATGAAACACTGGCTCCGGCTTTGGCGACTTTATTTATATCTTCATCACTAAAAGCGATACAATGGACAAAAAGACAATGATTATCAAGGATTTTTAATTTTTCCAGCATTTCAATACCGTGCATCGCTTCATCATCAAAACCTTCGGCAAGATGAGTTATAAACGGCCATTTATTTTTAACGGCTTTTTCATGTTCGATTTCTATGCCGTCTCCCCATTTTAAATCGTATGTTGAACATTCATGGGCTATGCAATAATCTTGAATAGCTCTTATTGGCAGAGTAGGTATTATTTGACAATTTAAATTATGCGGAAAATGATCGTTTACAGTTGTTACGCCGGAAAACAGGCATTTATATCCTGAAAGAGCGTAAAGATCTTCTCTTTCCAGTTTTGAACGTTCTTCATAAGTTTTTGATGCTTTAAAATCCTGGTCCCAGGGAAGCCATGTTAAATAATAACTTCCTTTTTTTGGACCTACAGGCGGTCTGTAATTTCCCTGTAAATGATCATGGGTGTTTATTAATGAAGGATAAACAAAGGATTTTTTCTTTAGGCTGATTTTAACAGCGCCGCTATTTTTAGAATTGGCTGGAGAAACAATATTTTCTCCTTTGACAGACAAATTACCTGTATAAACTTCTTTGCCGGGTGAGACAATCACGCCATTTGCCAGGGTGTATTCAAACACTTAAAGACCGTCCTTAATTAAATAACTCTCAATTTTTTGCTATATCTGATATTTTTATGTCAGATATAATAATTTTAGGCTTTTTAACCCAAAAAATCAATATTTTTGGGTAACATCATATTATTATCGGTACATTATATAGAAATCGATAAAAATTTGATATACTATTCGGTATGGTTGATCTTCATACGCATTCCAATTTCTCTGATGGGGATTTATCCCCTGTCATGCTTATTAGGGAGGCTGTCCGGCAGGGGATTCGTGCCATAGCTCTCACTGATCATGATACCATAAGCGGGTTGGAAAGTGCAAAAACAGAGGCAAAACAACAATCTAATGCAAATAAATCCATACATTTTATACCCGGTATCGAAATTAATATAAATTGGACAGGAATTAAATCAGGTATCAGTAATGGTGCACCCGGATTAGGACCCGGCGGAGAGTTTCATTTGCTCGGGTTGGGGATAAATTCACCGACTCCGGCATTTTTAGCCGCAGTTGAAGGTTTATCCCGCCGCCGTGAAGAGAGAAACCGTAAAATCCTGGATAAAATGCACGAACATAGTATTGATGTAACATGGGATGACCTTGTTTCGATGTCAGGAAGCGGTCAATCGCTTGGCCGTCCTCATTTTGCAGCGCTTTTAATCAAGCGAAAAATCGTTAAAAATGTAAATCAGGCATTTGCCAAGTATTTGGGTGTTGGAAAACTCTTTTATGAGCCAAAAGATGGGTTGTCTTTTGAAGAAGCAGTCGCTTTAATAAAAGAATCCGGCGGCATACCTGTTCTAGCTCATCCGATTTCGCTCTTTATTGCTTGGGGGCGGCTACCCGATTTAATAAAAACCCTTAAAAACATGGGTTTAATGGGTCTTGAAGCATGGCATCCAACCGCAAAACAGGGCTCCTGCCGCCGCCTTGAAGCCTTAGCGCAGTCACTTGGGCTTTATGTCACAGAAGGCAGTGATTTTCACGGCTCGCTTCGCCCTGATCGCAGAATGGGGTATTCAAGCAAAGGCAGGAAGATAAACGATGCCATCCTCGAAGTTATCCCTGAATTGCAGCGTTAAAGCCTAAAGACATTTTTTAATCCATTCCGGGTGTTTTCTAGCTTCGTCCAATAAGCGTGCCATTATTCCTGTATAACCGTCTCCAAGTGATTTCCACCAGTCAATAGTTGTTGTTTTTAACCGCAAAGAAAACATTTGTTTTTTTCGTTTTTCTATTGCCATAAGCCTCATTTCTTCCAGTTCTTCAGGAGTTGATTCCGGAATATCACTGTAATCAATTGGTCTGTCTTTTAAAGCAGCCATCCGCAAAAGAGATTCCTCTGAAGGCTGATAAGTTTCAAAATCAATTGTTTTTCGTACTATACCCATAAAAATATTTCTCCTCTTCTTTTTTATCTGCTTTACGAACTGAAATTATTCTAATAGAACCATTCTTTTCCGTAAAACATACTCTAAGTACGGTAGTACTGTTCAAGCCAACCGCCGTCCATCGATCCTCAAAAAAGCTATGTTTTTTATCAAAAAATTCAAAGCGATTTGGATCGTTAAAAATTAATAATGCTTCGTCAAAAGAAACACCATGTTTCTCTTTGTTGGTGGTATTTTTCTTTTCGTCCCACTCAAACCTATATTCCATATTATAACCCTCCAATTAAAGTTTGTCAATACATTTGTATTGACAAATTGTCTTTACACTAGTTAAATATCCACAGACAGAATGTCCCACGGGTCTTCACCCAGCCTGCGATGCTGGACTGCTTCCAGGATATGTTCAATTTCGATGGTTTCTTTTTCATCCAAATCTGCGATAGTTCTTGCAACACGTAAAATCCCGTGATATGCTCTGCCGGAAAGACCTAATTTTGAAATAGCGGTTTGGAAAGCGTTTTTTGCCTTTTCGTTCATCGGACACATAAGATTAACTTTGCCAGCCGGAATAAGAGCGTTGCGTCGTATATTTATTTCCTTAAATCGATATTGTTGTATTTCAACTGCTTTTTTTACACGGGATAAAATTGTTTTACTTTCGGATATGTTGTTTTCATATTGTTTAATGGCAGCCATTTGTTCAATTTTAGGCGGCAAAACAGCAACTCTTATTTCTACGCGATCTAAAAGCGCGCCGCTAAACTTTCGCCAGTAACGGTTTATTTCTTCAGGGGAACAAAGGCATGAACTTCCGCTTTCGCGCAAACCAAGCCTGCCGCATCGGCAAGGATTTGCCGTCAATATTAGCTGAAATTCAGCAGGAAGCATAACAGGACCGTCTGCTCTTACAATGCTTATAACTCTGTCTTCCAGAGGTTCGCGTAACGCTTGCAATACATTAATTCTAAACTCCGGCGCTTCGTCTAAAAATAGTACTCCAAAGTGCGCAAGACTGATTTCTCCGGGGCGCAAAAACTTGCCGCCGCCAAGGATACCTTCCGCGCTTGCGCTATGATGCGGAGCGCGAAAAGGCGGAGTGGTAATTAATTGATCGATATAACCTAATCCCAATCCATTTTCATTTTTGTTGGGACCTGCAAGACTATGAAGACGCGTAACCTTGATTGCTTCATTTGCAGATAACGGCGTCATAATCGAAGGCATCCTGCGCGCGAGCATGGTTTTGCCTGCACCAGGCGGACCAAAAACCAAAACATTGTGACCTCCTGCAGCGGCTATTTCCAATGCTCTTTTGTAAATCCCCTGACCGCACACATCAGAAAAATCGCCGCATGTTATTTGCGGTTTTTGAGTTTTCGCCGCCTCCAGCGATACAGGAAGAGCTCCTTTTTCTTCTCTTATTAAAAGCGCATGAACTGCGTTTTGTAAATTTTCTACAGCAGTGAATAACGGCTTCATTTGGTTACTTGTACAATTTTCCGCGGATGCAAGAATTGCCGCTTCTCCGGCATTTTCCGCAGGTACTATAAACTCTGTAATTCCTTGCGCCATTGCTGCTGCGATTGCCGCAAGTACTCCTCGCACAGGGCGTATTTTACCTGAAAGTTCAAGTTCACCCATTACAAGCAAATTACCGCTAATCGGCGCGAGTCCTGCCGCCGCCATTATCGAAAGCGCGATAGGTAAATCAAGCGCGGCTCCGTCTTTTTTTAAACCCGCAGGAGCCAAGTTTATTAAAATCCTGTCAGCCGGAAAATTAAACCCCGAGTTTCTAAAAGCCGCACGCACACGATCCCGCGCTTCTCTTACAGCTCCCTCTGCAAGCCCTGAAATATCCACGCCGGGAATACCCCTGCGTATATCCGTTTCTACCCTGATAATAATTCCGCCTGCCCCGTAAGGCATATAAGCCATGACACTCATAACACACTCCTAAAAATGGTTTAAGTGTTGCCGGCATTTTAATGCCGAAAACACATACCTATATGGGTGCAGACATGCTGTTTTGCATGACCGAAAATGAGAAAAAGTTCCAGGGGGGTGACAGTCACCTTGAAATATTGTATTTTTATTCAAGAACATGTCTTTTATTGAAAAAAATAAAAAAATCCTTCTTGATATGTACCCGGGTCTTTGGGAAGAATTATCATCAGGTGATGAAACTCTTTTGGAAGACAATAAAATAAAAGACATTAAAATCGAGACAACACAAACAGGAGATCCCACTCTTTGCATTAACGGTATTTATATTCATTCGCCGCGTGATCCGTTACGCGAAGGACAGCGCCTTGTGCAGGCTGCAAATTTTGAAAACGGTTATGTTGTCATTTTGGGATTTGGTCTTGGATACACAGCACTTGCGGCTGCCGGTTTGGGTTTACCCATCATTATTATCGAAAAATATAAAAGTATTTTGTTAAAAGCGTTAGAACTGCGGGATTTTTGCGATTTTCTTTCCAATAATAAACTTATTTTTGTTGTCGGCGGCTTTGGGGAAGGAGTAACAGATGCTCTTGCGATTGCAAACGAGCTTATTTCTTCCAAAAATGATGAAGAACCTAAAAGCGGCGATAAAAAAAATATTGGGCAGCTTTCATTTGTAATTCGTAATAAGGCTTTAATTTCTTTGGATGAAATTTGGTATAAATCTGCAGAAGATAAAATCCGCACATGGACAATGAGAGACGATGTAAATGCTGCTACACACAAGCGCTTCGGACAAAGGTGGGTGCGCAATCTTTCGCGTAACATGAGCGCTATCCGTGATTTGCCCGGTGTTTCGCATCTGGCTGGGTTTGTTTCCAATGATTCAATACCTGTTTTTCTTGCGGCAGCAGGACCGAGCCTTGATAAAATAAAACCTTTGTTACCTGACATCCAAAAAAGGTGTATTATAGTCGCCGTAGATACATCATTTCGTTTTTTTGTTAAAAACGGAATACAACCCGATTTTGTTCTTGTAGTTGATCCGCAGTTCTGGAATAGTAGACATCTGGACAGGTGCTTTAATGATAAAATCGGAGAAAAAACAACCGAAAAAACAGCGCTTATCGCTGAATCGGCAGTTTATCCGCCTGTATTAAATCTGCCTTTTAAAAATAAATTTCTTTGCGGCTCTCTTTTTCCGCTTGGGACATTTATCGAAAAACAAGTTGATCCCAAAGGCAGGCTTGGCGCGGGAGGATCGGTAGCAACTACTGCATGGGATTTTGCCAGGCTTCTTGGCGCTAAAGATATTTGGATTGCCGGTTTAGACCTTGCATACCCGGATTTAAAAACGCATTTTAAAGGAGCGCGTTTTGAAGAACGCTCCAACAGCGAATCAAGCCGTTTTAATCCAGTCGAAAAATGGGTAGTGCGCCTGCTTCGTGACGGTTTTTCTTTTAAAGCAAAATCCGGCACTGGCGTTCAGGTTTTAACTGACAGAAGGCTTTCGCTTTATGCCGCATGGTTTGAAAATCAATTTAAGCAAAATACAGATATAAAAAATTATGCGCTTTTTCAGGAAGGATTGGCAATTAGCGGATTGCATTCGGCTGATATGCAAGACTTCCTGGCTCTGCCTTGCCGCCGTGAAGAAATTGATTCGCTCATACAAAACTCGCGTCAAAAAATAGATAAAGTTTTTAACGAACAGCAGAAAAAAAAGGAAAGAGCTGCCCGTTATGAAAGCGCCGTTTCAAGTTTAAAACAAGGGCTTGATAAAATAAAAACCGCCGCAGAAGAGGGCGTAGAAATCGCAAGGCGGGCGTTAAGATATCCGTTAAATGAACAACAGCAAAGTAAGGTTTTAAGAGAACTGGATGGAGTTTTAAAGTCTGTTACCGAAAGCGATGTAAAGGAAGTTGCAGGGTTTTTATTTCCGCAAATGGATGAAGAAAATATAATTAAAGAAAACGGCGAAAATGACCAGTTCCGGTCTTATTTAAAAACATTGTTAAAATTTCTGGATGGAGTCAGTCAAGCGGTTAAATTTGATAAAATTCGCTAAATTAATGGCAATACCGCAAGGAAAGTATTATATTTAAAGTAGGAAAAATTTAATTAAAACATAAGGATATATAGTGACCAAGCATGATTTCCCCAAAATCCACTTCTATGATCAGGATTTTGTCGATATTTATGATAAAACATGGGCATGGATTCAGGATTGCTGGATAAACGGCGGCGAAAATAGCGGAATAGAAGGCAAATTCTTCGCTTATCCCGAATCCCAGACAGTTACTCAAGCTGATGCCATACTTTCCTCATTTTTTTTGGTCTATTCCAATCGAATTTTCCAGGCTCATCCAACTTTGGATCTTTTCTACAGCCGCCAAGAGCCGAATGGAGCAATTCGCTGCACTTACGATATAAACACAGGTTCGCCTGTAGTAGATAAAGAAAATCCCGAAGGGCTCGGAATTCCTCTTTTTGCCTGGGCAGAGCATAATATCTACCATAAATCGGGGAACAAAAAACGCGTAAAAGATGTACTGCCGGCTTTGTGCAGGTATTCTTCCTGGATTGATTCTGTGTTTAAAAAATCCAACGGTCTTTACAAGACACCCCTTTGCGCTACAGGAATGATAAACGTTCCAAGAGGGGATGCGTGGTATGCGATGGATTTTAATACCATGATGGCGATTAATATGCTTTATATATCAGCTTTGGCGGATATTTTAAATGACAAGGAAACGAGTTTCCAGTACAAACGCCAGTATTTTTCCCTGAAAACAAGAATTAATTCACTTATGTATAATATAAACGACGGTTTTTATTACGATATAAATAAAAATGAAAAACAAATCCCTGTTAAAACCATTGCGGGTTTCTGGCCTCTGTTAGCTGAAATTCCAAACGGCGAAAGAGCGGAAAAAATTATAGAAAAACTTTCTAACCCCAAATATTTCGGCACACCTCATCCTTTTCCGTCTCTTGCAGTTTGTGAAAAGGATTTTGATGAAACAGGGCGCGGCTACCGCGGTTCTGTTTTTCCGTATCTTACATTTATGGTAATTAAAGGACTTGAACGTTATCAAAGGTGGGATATGGCAAGAGAGTGCGCAATCAGGCATGTTTATTTTATGCTCGATTCCATGAACCCCGAACTTTCACCCGCTTCAAAAGGCGAATCACGTTCGGAAAATCATCAAAGGGGAAGTTTATGGGAAGCGTATATGCCGACAAAGGAAGGACCTGCAAAATGGTCAGGTAGATTAAATTTCCCGCGTCCGCAGTATCTTACATTTGACGCTCTTTCTACAATTTGTTTAACCATAGAAAATATTGTAGGACTTTCGATCTCTTTACCAAGAAAAACAGTAGATTGGGTTATCCCCAGTCTTGAAATTATGGGAGTAGAAAATCTTTCCCTTAAAAATAATATGATTACAATTCTTTCCAATAAAAGCGGCAGAGGCTGGGAAATCCAGATGGAAAGTGAA
>Ga0123356_10000648_pt1 | contig 38341 bp, 29 predicted proteins | sample TergutEmb28metaG_2_FD_92546 | JGI IMG/M metagenome (GOLD analysis project Ga0123356, IMG submission 92546) | Embiratermes neotenicus P3 segment gut microbial communities from Petit-Saut dam, French Guiana - Emb289 P3 | ecosystem: Host-associated > Arthropoda: Insects > Digestive system > Gut ...
CTGCGGAGAAAAGAAGCGAGTCGCTTACGGTTGCATGGCAAAACCTTGCCCACGTGGAGTGGTGTTTTCAACAGATGTTTTCCCATTTGCAAAACGCTTTTGCCCCCCCTTACATAACTTATTTACCCCCGGAAGATTTTAGGGGGCCCCCTCCTAAGCCTAAGCGGATTACGCAAAAATTTGGTGAGCCGGTGGGGTCCCCCTTTGAAGATGACATACCCTAATTTTGGGGCACGGGGTGCCGGGGTTGGAGGACCGAGAGGGAGTGGACGCCGCTCTCGGCGTCCATTTGCTTCAAGCGGCCCATGGTTTCAATGCAGGCACGCATGGGCCCGTGCTTCATTCCACACAAACCTCGCTCCGAGCTACGTTAATGTGCCCCAACCCCTCGGCGACGAAGCCGGACAAGCAGCGCCAGTGACAGCACAAAACCAAGCTCGGCAAAGGACGTGTTTCCGCTGGCCGTGCAGCCGCCGCCTGAGGTTTTTTTCGCATCGCCGGATGGGTCGGTTTCAGCGTTGTTTTCCGTTGTCTCAGAGTCGGTTTCGTCAGAGGTTTCGTCAGGGGTTTCTTCATCGGTCGGTTGCACGCAATTCGGATAGCCGGAAAAACCAGCTGCGCACGCGTCGCAGTTGACTCCGTCGAAGCCTGCGTTGCACACACAGCTTCCCGTCGGATTGCAACTTCCATGGTTGTTGCACGTCGTCGAGTCCTCGCAGGACCTTGTGCAATTCGGATAGCCGGAAAAACCAGCCGCGCACCCGTCGCAGTCCACCCCATCAAAGCCTGCGTTGCACACACAGCTTCCCGTCGGACTGCAACTGCCATGGTTGTTGCACGTCGTCGAGTCCTCGCAGAACCTTGTGCAGTTTGGATAGTCGGAGAATCCGGCTGCGCATCCGTTGCAGCTTGCACCGTCGAAGCGCGCGTCGCACACGCAACTCCCGTCATTCTGGGCCTGCCCATGGCTGTTGCAGACATCCGCATCGCTGTATTGACACTCCACTCCGGCGAACCCGGAGTTGCACTCGCAACTTCCCGTTGCGTCGCAGGAGCCATTGTCGTGGCACGTCGTCGAGTCCTCGCAGAAAACGGCGCAGCTCGGATAGCCATAATAATTGGCCGGGCACTCATTGCAGCTTACGCCGCCAAAGCCCTCTTCGCAGGAACAAATTCCTTCCGAGCAGGTTCCATGGCCGTTGCACTCCTGGGAGACACAGGCGCCACCCGAGCACATGGGCAATGTCGCACAAGCGTCGGCTTGCCAGGAATAAAGGCTTTGCACCGGCACACTGCTGTCCGTCGTTGTTCCGTTCCCAAACTGACCATAGGGGTTGCGTCCCCACGCCCAGACGGTTCCGTCTGCTTTGAGCGCAACGGTGGGGTAGTAGTCGGCTGTGACGGCGACAATGTCGGTGAGCGCTGTGACTTGCACCGGCACACGGTGGCTTGTTGTTGTTCCATCTCCAAGCTGGCCATCATTGTTGCTTCCCCACGCCCAGACGGTCCTGTCTGCCTTGAGCGCAACGGTGTGGGTGCAACCAGCAGCGATCGCAATGATGTCGGTGAGCGCCGTGACTTGCACCGGCACACTGCTGTTTGTTGTCGACCCGTTTCCGAGCTGGATACTGGAGCCCCACGCCCAGACCGTTCTGTCGTCTTTGAGCGCAACCGTGTGGTAGCAGCCGGCGGCAATCGCGATGATGCCGGTGAGATCCTTGACTTGTACCGGCACACCGCTGTTTGCCGTCGACCCGTTCCCAAGTTGTCCATTGCCGTTTCCGCCCCACGCCCAGACGGTTCCGTCGTCTTTGAGCGCAACTGTGTGGTTGCCATAGAAGGATAGAAGCTCGCCACCTTGTCCAGTGCCTGGGTGGATGCTACTGGCTGCAATCGCGATGATGCCAGTGAGAGGGTCTTCGGTGTCGAAGGAGGCCTTGACTTGCACTGGCCAAGAGCTGTTTGTGTTTGGCCCGCTGAGTCCGTTCCCAAGCCCGCCAGAGTAATTGTATCCCCACGTCCAAACGGTCCCGTCTCCCGCGAGCGCGACTGTGTGGGCACCACCGGCGGCGATCGTAACAATATCTCTAAGCTCATCGGTGGCGGAGCGCATGACCTGTCTCGGACTGGAGCGAGTCTCCTGCCTTCCAATCCCAAGTTGGCCATAGTTGTTCCATCCCCAGGCCCAGACGCTCCCGTCTTCCTTGAGCGCAACCGTATGCCCATATCCGGCAGTGACTTCAATTATTTCGTCAAGCGCCCCGACTTGCACCGGCACGCTGCTGTTCGTCGTCGACCCGTTTCCAAGCTGGCCGTAGCCGTTGTTTCCCCACGTCCAGACGGTCCCGTCGCTCTTCAGCGCTGCTGTGTGGTTGTTGCCGGCGGCAATGAGCGGCATGGTGCAGGGCGCATTCGAAACACAGGCCATCATTGAAACCGGCGGCATTCCCGCGGACATCCTCAAGCTTCCCAGCTTGTCGCCACAGGTGTTTTCGCTGTCCGCCGCACATGCTCCCGGCTCCGTGCGGGCAGAGTTAATGTCGCTACAGGCCACACTCAGAGCTAAAAATATACATAGACCAAGTCCACAATAGCCCGCTGCCCTGGCGTCTAAATTCCATAACTTCCATGCTTTCATTCTATTCCTCTCCAAAAAAGGGGGGGTATACCTTTTAACCATAGGTTTTATGCCACAAGGCCTACCCACACACAATTAGACATATAGAGGGATATAAAAACCTACTATAGCCGTATACACTACCCCCCTAGAGCGGTTCCAAGTTGAAATGATTCTGCAGAGCCGTTTCAATTGAAACTCGCTTCGCTCGTTGACTACACGACGCTCGTCAAGAGAGAACTGCGCGCTCTTTCCTCCCTCCGTTTCGTGGTGAAGAGCAAACTCCCTTCCACCTTTCCCTCGTCAGCAAGCTCCGGTGGCGCTTGCTAACGGAAGGGAGGAGGCAGGGAGTGCACTCTTTGTGAACTTCAGCTGAACAAAAACGCGTCCAACGAAGAGAAAGTGTCAAAGTGAAACCGGTCTAGGTTGTCGAAGAGAAACGCCGAAGGTGCAATACCTATGTTTGGAGTGGCGTCAGCGGTCATTATTTCTTCGCCCACGTCAAGTGCTAAGGCAGCAGGGTTTATTGCGGAAAGGTGACGGCCTACAGGAATTAAATACGAGGACGTCCCCCCGATGAAGGGCGGTTAACAGAGGAAAGGGTGAAGGGGGGGCTAACTGCAATGCCTAAGCCCCGCAGGGCCCTCGGAGAGTGGTTTTTCTTTGGTTACTTTCTTTTGCACATGCAAAAGAAAGTGACTCGCCGTTAGGCGAAACCTGACGCTCAAAGCGAGGAAAGAAAGCGGCCCCGCCAGGGGCCTATACATCCAACTCAAGGGAGAAAAACCCCACCCACAAGTCGAAAAGAATATTTCTGCCACCCCGCAGCCTTGAGCCCTAAACAACCCCCCGGTACCCTCCATAGAGGGGAATTTCTAGGCCAGCCGCCTGCAAGGCAAAAAGAAATATTTCCCACTAAAACAACACCCAAAAAGAAATGCTTTTAACCCCCGCCCGGAGGGCACAATAACCCTAGTGCCAATGGACCGCCCTTGGACCTAACAAACGCTTCACACTTTCCAAAAAAACCTCATTCACCTCAACCGTGTCCTTGCCGGGCTTCACCGAAACCTCCGCCTCGCCGTCCATGTCTATGGTGAGACGCAAAGGCGTCTTCCCCGGGTGGCTTTCCATGAGTTGTTTCAAACGGCGCAACTTCTCCTCTACCAAAGCCTCCGCCTCCACTTTTAACTCCAAACGGTTCAGCCGGTCCGCCTGCACCTCCTTGAGAGACTGCACTTCCTCAACCAGAATTTCAGGGACGGGCGCTTCCTCGTCACTCTCGTCCCACTGCACCGTCCCTCTAAACAACAAAGCCTCGTCGCTTTTTAACAAAGCCTCCCAATCCTCATAGCCCGGCTTGCCGGAGGACTTCACCCAACGGCCATTCCTCTCCTGCTCCGCGCCCCCACTCCTGGCGGGGAAACAAACCGCTTCTACACTGCCTTGCAAGTCCTCTATGCGTACCCAGGCCATGCGCTTGCCGGACTTCGTCGGACGCTCCCGGAGGGAAGCGACAATGCCCGCAACCGTCACGCGCTCGTCCTTGCGCGCTAAGGGGAGGTGGCTTGTGGGCGTCGCAAACAAGGCCACTTCCCTTTCGTATTGCTGCAAGGGGTGACCGGAAACATAAAAGCCTATGGCCTCCTTCTCAAAACCCAAACGTATACGCTCGGGCCACTCCTCCGCCTCCTCTACCCCTGCCCCCTCTAGCAACAGACGCTTGGGAGGGGCTACTGTCTCCATGTCGCCAAACAAACTTCCTTGCCCGGAGTCCAAGTCCCTTTGCACCTTCGCGCCGCGTTCCATGGTGTGGGCCATGTTCTCAAAAAGTTGCTTGCGCGGCTGCTTCTCAAAGTCGAAAGCGCCCGCCTTCACCAAGGCCTCTACCACACGCTTGTTGACGCGCCTGGAGTCCACGCGGGAGCAGAAGTCCAGCAGACTTGTGAAGGGGCCTTTGGCCCTGGCTTCCAAAATCGCTTCAATGGCCGCCGCGCCCAGCCCCTTTATGGCCCCCAGGCCAAAACGTATTTTGCCGTCCACCACACTGAAGGCCTCCAGGGACTCGTTGACGTCCGGCGGCAATACCTCGCGGCCCGCCGCCCGCGCCTTGGCAATATAGGAAACCACTTTGTCCGTGTTGTCCTTCTCGGAAGTCAACAGCGCCGCCGTAAACTCCAGAGGGTGGTGCGTCTTCAGCCACGCCGTTTGCACCGTAATCAACCCATAGGCCGCGGAGTGGGACTTGTTGAAGCCATATTCGGCAAAAGTCTCCATCATGTCGAAAATCTCCCCCGCCAACTTCACCTCCACGCCCCCCTTCCTACACCCCTCCAGGAAGCCCGCCCTCTCCTTCGCCATTACCTCCACCTTCTTCTTCCCCATCGCACGACGCAACAAATCCGCCCTCCCCAGAGAATAGCCCCCGAGTATTTGGCTAATCTGCATCACCTGCTCTTGGTAGACAATGACGCCATAGGTTTCTTTCAACACAGGCTCAAGGCGGGGGTGGGGGTAGGCTACTTTTTCGCGTCCGTGTTTGCGGTTAATGAAAGTATCCACCATGCCCGCATCCAAAGGGCCCGGACGGTAGAGGGCGCCCGCGGCAATGACGTCCTCAAAACAACTGGGCTTCAGCTTCATCACCATGTCGGTGAAACCCGAGGACTCCATTTGGAATACGCCTGCGGTGTCCCCTGAAGAAATCAGCTCGAAAACTTTCGGGTCATCCAAAGGAATGTCTTCGGTTGTCAAAGGCTGCCCGGAGCGGTTTTGGTTGATGAGTTTCAAAGCCTGGGAAATGACGGTCAGCGTCTTGAGTCCCAAAAAGTCAAACTTCACCAACCCCGCCGCCTCCACCTCGTCCTTCGCAAACTGCGTCACCAACACCGTCTCGCCTGAGGGACGGCAAACCGGCACATATTCCCAGAGGGCTTTGTCGGCAATAACAATGCCCGCCGCATGCATGCCTGCTTGGCGGTGCAAACCCTCCAGGGCCATGCCCACCTCCAAAACCTCCTTGGTGGACACCACCTCCGCCCCTTCCGCATTCTTCAACATGCTGGGCGACGCCATCATCTCCTTCAGGCGCTCCTCCCCTGCAATCCCCTTCGAGGCATCCCCATAAATGGACTGCTTCAGCGTAATGTTGAGCAGCCCCGGAATCAGCTTGGCCAAGCGGTCCCCATCGCTGTAGGGCAAACCATAGACGCGGCATACGTCTCTCAAAACACTTTTGGCCTTTAAGCTGCCGAAGGTAATAATTTGGCCTACGTTATTCTCCCCATATTTTTTGGAGACATATTGAATGACTTCGTCCCGGCGGTATTGACAAAAGTCAATGTCGAAGTCCGGCATGGAGACGCGCTCCGGGTTGAGAAAACGCTCAAAAAGCAAATGGTAGGGAATGGGGTCCAAATCCGTAATCCCCAGGGCAAAGGCCACCAGGGAGCCGGCGCCGGAGCCTCGCCCCGGGCCCACAGGAATGCCCTCCAGCTTGGCCCAGTTGATGAAGTCCTGCACAATGAGGAAATAGCCGGAAAAACCCATGTTGCAAATGACGCAAAGCTCCGTCTCCAAACGCTCCACATAGGCTTCCTGGTCCACCGTTTTGGGCAGTTGCGCAAAACGCCGCCGAAGCCCCCGGTGGGCCAACTCCCTCATAAAGGAGTCCGGACTATAGCCTTCGGGGACTTGGAAATTGGGCAGCATGGTTTTTCCAAGCTGAAGCTCCACATTGCACAACTCGACAATGCGTTGGGTGTTGTCCACAGCCTCCGGCACGTCGGAGAAATAGGCGCGCATCTCCTCGGGAGACAGGACATAGAGGCGGTCTGTGGAGTGGCGGCGGTTGTTGGTGGACAGCGTTTTTCCGGAGGCAATGCACATCAACAACTCATGCGCCTTCGCGTCTTCCTGGCGTATATAGTGGGCGTCCGCTGTCGCCACCAAGGGCAGCTTCAAGTCCTTGCTGAGTTGTTTGAGGTGGTCGTTCATCCGCTCCTGCTCCACCATCCCATTGGACTGAATCTCCAAAAAATAGGCGCCCGGCTCAAAAATCTCCTTGTATTCGAGGGCGGCACGCCGGGCCCAATTCAAATCCCCCCTCAACATGGCCTGCCCTATTTCCCCCCCCAAACATGCGGACAGCCCTATGAGGCCCTTGGAATGTTTTTTCAGCAGGGGCTTGTCAATGCGCGGGTGGTAATAAAACCCTTCGGTGAAAGCCATGGACGAAAGCGTGCGCAAATTGGCAAAACCCTCCGCGTCTTTTGCCAACAACACGAGGTGGTGGTTCACCTGCTCGCTGCGGTCCGCGCGCCCCAGAGGGCCCGCGACATAGGCTTCCATGCCAAAAATGGGTTTGACGCCGGCGGCCTTGGCCTTTTGGAAAAAATCCACGGCGCCATACATGTTGCCGTGGTCAGTCACAGCCACAGAATTCATTCCCTTCTCTTTCACCGCCGCCATGAGGTCGTTCATCCGAATGGCCCCGTCCAGCAGCGAATAGAGACTGTGCAAATGCAAATGCGTAAAGGACATGCTTCCTCCTCAAAACCTTTTCTCTTATAGCCGTGAAAGCAGAAATGGGGGGGTGTTTTGAGGGGGGTGAAAACGGCTAGGCCGCCCTTCGCAAGCGCCGGGCCCTCTGGCGGAAAAACCGCTGCAAAGCCAGGCCGTTGGCTTCGCCGGGCGAAAGCAGCACGCTGTCCATGTTCAGCCTTTTGAAAATCTGCTCGCGCGCATGGCTCAGCTGCTCGCGCTGCAAACGAAATTGTTCGCGCACGGCCGGACTGGACGTGTCCACCAACAGGCGCTCCCCCGTCTCAGAATCTTCAAAAGACACAAGCCCGACAGAAGGAAAGTCTCTCTCAAAAGCGTCTTCAATAATGACGGGAATTATATCGTGCTTTTTGGCCGCTACTTTAAGTTTGTCTTCAAAACCTTGGTCTAAAAAATCCGAAATAATGAAAACCACACTTCTGCGTGTAATGGCATGCGACAGCGCTGCGAGGGCCATGGACAAGTTGGTTTGTGTCCCTTGGGGTTTGTGGCTCATCAAATCCGAAATCAGCCGCATGACGTGTTTGCGTCCACGCTTGGGAATCAGCAGCTTCTCAATGCAATCCGTAAACAGCAAAGCCCCCACGCGGTCTCCATTCGCAATCGCAGAAAAGGCAATTTGCGCCGTTATTTCTGCGCATACCTCGGCTTTGCTTTGCACTCGGCTTCCAAATTGCAGAGAGGACGACAAGTCCACCAACATGAAGACGGTTAACTCGCGCTCCTCGGAAAATACTTTCACGAAGGCTTCGTTCATCCGCGCCGTCACGTTCCAGTCAATAATGCGAATTTCATCCCCGGGTTGGTAGGGGCGGACTTCGGAAAAAGCCATGCCGGAGCCTTTGAATACCGAGTGGTATTGGCCTGCTAACATGTCCGCTACCAATTTCTTGGTGCTAATCTCCAAATGCCTTAGCTTCGCAATCAGCTCTTTGGACAACATGGCAGACTCAAGGTACTTCAATCCTGTCAAAAATACGCTGGACGACTTGCTCCGCATCCACCCCCTCCGCCTCCGCCTCAAAACTTAGGGATAAACGGTGGCGTAATACGTCCATGCCTATGGCCTTCACATCCTCGGGTGTTACGAAACCTCGGTGCCTCAAAAAAGCATGCGCCTTCGCCGCATTCATCAACGCAAGCGTCGCACGCGGGCTGGCGCCATAGGCGATGAAACCCCCCAAGTCCTTGATGCCGAATTGCACGGGGTTCCTCGTCGCAAAAACCACATCCAAAATATAGTCCTTGAGTTTCTCGTCTATATAAATGAGTTGCACCACTTTCTGCACCCGCAGAATTTGCTCGGGCGCCGCCCACTTCGCTACCCCGGCGAGCTGCCCATCCCTCGCCATCCTGTCCATCATCTGCTTCTCCTCCTCACGGCTAGGGTAGTCTACCTTAATTTTGAGGAGAAACCGGTCTACCTGAGCTTCAGGTAAAACATAGGTGCCCTCCTGCTCTATGGGGTTCTGCGTCGCCAATACAATAAAAGGGGAGGGCAAGGGGAAACTGCTGTTGCCTATCGTCACCTGGCGCTCCTGCATCGCCTCCAACAACGCAGACTGCACCTTCGCCGGCGCACGGTTGATTTCGTCCGCCAACACCACATTCGCAAAAATGGGGCCCTTGCGTACGCTGAAATTGCCCGCCTGCTGGTGGAATACCACCGTGCCGATGAGGTCCGCCGGCAACAAGTCCGGCGTAAACTGTACACGCTGGAAACTCGCTTGAATGGCTTCCGCAAAGGTGCGTACCGTCAGCGTCTTGGCCAAACCAGGGACGCCTTCCAAAAGAATGTGGCCGTTGCAAAGCAAACCTATGGCCACACGCTCCAACATCGCCCTCTGGCCAACAATCACCTTCCCTACCTCCTTGAAGAGCCCATCTAAAAAAGCACTCTCCTGTACCACTTGCTGCGTCAATGCACGAATGTTCTGATCCATGTAACCCTCATTCAATTTCCCCAAACCTAACCCAATACCCCCTTGGCCTATCTAAAAACCTAGGGCCTTTTTTTCATGCCAATATATTCTGCCCTCCCTAGCCCTCCTTCCACATGGGCCACTACCCACCTACCCATGGACGGACGTAGGCCCCTCGTAGGGCCATATTAAACGGACTTGCCCAGTTGCTTCAACATGGCTTCTGCGGCAGCCTCCGCGCTCAAACCAAACCTCCTAAACAACTGCTCCGCCGGCGCTGAAGCGCCAAAACCCTCCATGCCGAGAATATAACCCTCTGCCCCTACCCACTCGTGCCACCCTAGGCTAACCCCCGCCTCTATGGCTACCCGCGCTTGTATGTCCGGCGGCAATACCTCGTTACGGTAGCCTTTGGGCATGCGGCGAAAAGCTTCCATGCAGGGCATGGACAATACACGCACGGCCACCCCCTGCGCACTCAGCAAACTCTGGGCCGCCAAGGCCAGCTGCACCTCGGAGCCGCTGGCCAGAAAAACCCCCGCCAAGGGGCCCGGCGCATCCTTCAAAACATAGGCGCCATAGGGCAGCATTTTCGCAGGCGCCATTTGGCTGCGGTCCAAATAGGGCAACTTCTGGCGCGTCAATATCAGCGCCGTGGGGCCCTCCTGCCGCCGCAAAGCCCCTACCCAGGCCCAAACCGCTTCGGGCCCATCGCAGGGGCGTACCACATCCAAATTCGGAATGGAGCGCAAACTCGCCAACTGCTCCACCGGTTGGTGGGTAGGGCCGTCTTCACCTACGCCTATGGAGTCATGCGTAAACACATAAACCACCGGTAGACGGCTTAGGGCGGCCAAACGTATAGAGGGCCGCATATAGTCACAAAAACTAAAAAACGTGGAGACATAGGGGCGAAACTGCCCGTGCAGCGCAATCCCGTTGGCGATGGCCGCCATGCCGTGCTCGCGTACGCCTAAACGGAGGTTGCGGCCCTCCCCGGTTTGCCCATTAAAATCCTTCTCCCCTACCAATGCCGACTTCGTGGAGGAGCTTAAATCCGCATCCCCCCCCAATAACTCCGGAAGCTGCTTGCCCAGGGACTGCAAAACCAAAGAGGCTGCACTGCGCGTCTCCAAACTGTTTTTGGGCAGCAAGGCCTCCAACCCCTCCTCCAAATGGGCTGTGGGCAACTCCCCTCGCAAACGGCGCTCAAACTCCTTGGCCAACTCCGGGTGTTGCACGGCATAGGCGGCAAACAACCGCTTCCATGCCTCAAAGGCCGCCTCACCGCGCCGCGTGGCTTGGGCGCAATGCGCATAAACTTGCTTGGGCACCCAAAAAGAGGTGTCCTTGGGCCACCCCAGGGCCTCCTTGGTTTTCTCCACCTCCTCCGTGCCCAAAGGACTGCCGTGCGCGGCGGCTTTGCCCGCCTTGTTCGGCGAGCCAAACCCCAACGTCGTCTTCACCACAATCAACGAAGGACGCAGCGTCTCTTCCTTGGCCTTTGAGAGGGCCTCTTCAATGGCTTTGAAGTCGGTGTCCCCCTCCTTCACCACCTGCACATGCCAACCCATGGCTTCATAACGCGCCCCTACGTCCTCCGTAAAACATAGGGAGGTAGGGCCATCTAAGGTAATACCGTTAGAGTCATAGAGACAAATTAACTTCCCTAAACCCAAATGCCCCGCTATGGCCGCCGCCTCAAACGCAACCCCCTCCATCACATCGCCATCCGACAACAAAGCATAGGTAGGGTGGTCCACTATTTCAAACCCGGGACGGTTAAAACGGAAGGCCAAGGCCCTTTCGGCAATCGCCATACCCACGGCGTTGGCGTGGCCCTGTCCGAGGGGGCCGGTGGTGGCTTCTACCCCCGGCGTCAACCCCACCTCGGGGTGGCCCGGCGTCTTGCTGCCCCACTGCCGAAATTCCATCAAGTCCTTCATCTCCAGCGCATAGCCGAAGAGGTGCAAAAGGCCATAAAGCAAAGCGGAGCCATGCCCTGCCGACAAAACAAAACGGTCCCTGTTGGGCCAATGCGGCTGAGAGGCACAAAAACACAGCCGGTGTTGCCACAGCGCAAAAGCCATGGGCGCGGCTCCCAGGCATATGCCGGGGTGGCCTGAGTTGGCCTTTTGAATGGTGTCGAGACAAAGGGCGCGCAGCGCGTTGGTGGACTCTAAATCCTCTAAAGACATGGCCCCCCCTCTAGCCTATTCAGCCCAACTTGTCTTTCTCCCGAAGCAAATAATTCAATATCAACTCGTCCAAACGCTGCTCTGCAATGAGGTCTTCCCCAAAAACAGCACCTACTTCCTCATCTTCGAAAGAGGAAGCTGTTGGCCCCACCACCGTTTGCTCCGCTTCCAGGGAGGAAACCGGGGGAAGGGGGGAGCGGCTAGGGGAGCGGCTCAGGGGCGGGCGGGAAGGGGGCGTATAGGAGGGGAGTATGGGTTGGGTTAAATGTGCAAGCGGCTCTGCAGGCGAAAGGGCCGGGTGCTCATCGGTTTGGGCGCGCTCATCCAACTGGCCTACTCTCCAATATTTGGCGTGGGCTTCGTTGCTCTTGTCATATTGGCCTTTGAGGAGGTTGCGCAGCATTTGTTTGTGCTGTTTCTCCATCAACTCGCGTACCCGCTTGGGCAAGTCCGCTGAGTCCAAGTGCTCTGCATAGGAGACTTTGAGCGAAGCCAAAACATTGCCGCCGAGGAACAGCAGGGTGGTTATGCTCGGGTTATGCCTGCCGGAGTCCTCCGTCTGTAGGTGATAAAGCTGCCCTTTATGTTTAACGTTATGGTTAAAACCCGGGAGGGCATTTTCAAATGGTTTCATATGGGTGCAAAGGCCAGAGGCCTTGAATGGAACCTGCCTTTCTTCAGTCTAATCCGCTTTGGGGCAAAATTTCCAAGCTTATCTCTCTGTGAGACATGGAGGTTTGAAGCATCCTCAGGCATACAAAGAGAAAAAGCCTGCTTTATCCTGCAAATAGGGGTTGGTTTGGCACTCCCTATGCAGGGAGGAGACGGGGGTATCGCCATAGTCGTGCCCGGGGAATACCTGTGTTTGGGGGGGCAGTGTTTTAAGTTTAAGGTGCAAGCTTTCATAGAGTTGTTGAGCGTCCCCTCCCGGCAAATCCACCCGCCCACACGCCCCGACAAAGAGAACATCCCCCGTAAACAGGGCCCCCTCAACAAAAATACACTGGCCCCCTAAGGTATGCCCTGGAGTTAACAGCATGCGCATGTCCAAGCCCGCCAGGGGGACAAGGGTGTCGGGGTGCAGGGTTTGGAAGGTGGCGGGGGAGGCCTCTGCCAGGGCGCGTAGCCTGGGGCAAAACGGGGGGGGGCAGGCGCGTATGAAGTCCATTTCCGCCTGCTGCAACAAAACCGGAATGCGCAAAAGCGCCACCAACTCGGGGAGGGCTTGGACATGATCATAGTGGGCATGCGTCAGGACAATGGCCGTCAAGCGCTTGTTGTCCTGCTTGGCGGCTTGCACAATACGCTCTGCTTCCCAGCTGGCGTCAATGAGGACGGCCTCCTCGGCGTCGGCAGCGCCCAGCAAATAGACGAAATTGGCCATAGGCCCCACGGCGAGTTGACGTATGTAGAGGGGGGGGGTTTGTGTTTGCATATTAGGCCTCGCCGAATACACGTCTAAAAATCTCATCCATATGCCGCGTGTGGTAGCCCTCCTCAAAACAGGCCTCCACCTCTTCCGGCGTCATATGCGCCCTCAACTCCCCATCCGCCAAAAGGGAGGTTTTGAAGGCCACCCCCTCCTCAAAAAACCGCATGGCATTGCGCTGTACCACCGCATAGGCGGCTTGACGCTCCATCCCCTTCTGGGCCAGGGCCAACAGCAGGCGCTGGGAGTATACCAAACCGCCCAGGCGGTTCAGGTTACGCTCCATAGCCTCGGGGTATACCCGCATATCCCCCACTAAACCCGTAAAACGGTATAGCATAAAGTCCAAAGTTACCGTCGCATCCGGGCCAATAACGCGCTCCACCGAGGAGTGGGAAATGTCCCTCTCGTGCCACAAGGGGACATTCTCCAAAGCGGCCCACGCATAGCTGCGCACAAGCCTCGCCAGGCCCGTCAGGTTTTCTGAGAGGATGGGGTTACGCTTGTGGGGCATGGCCGAGGAGCCCTTTTGGCCCTTGGCAAAGGGCTCTTCCAACTCGCCCACCTCGGTGCGTTGGAGGTGCCGTATCTCTATGGCAAACTTCTCCAGAGAAGTCGCCAACTGCGCCAACACCAAAAAATATTCGGCGTGTATGTCCCTCTGTATCACCTGGCTGGAAGCCTTGGCCGGCACAAGCCCCAAACGTCGGCACATGCCCTCCTCCACGCAAGGCGGCAAATGCGCAAAAGTGCCCACAGCGCCGGAGCACATGCCCACCGCAATGCCTTTGCGCGCATGCAGGAGGCGCTCGCGGTGGCGGGCCAACTCGTCATACCAGAGGGCCAGCTTGTGCCCCAAGGTTGTCGGCTCCGCATGAATGCCGTGGCTGCGCCCCATCAGTCGCAGCTGCTTAAACTCGAAGGCGCGCGCCTTCACCGCCTGCATGGCGCGCTCCAAACCCGCCAGCAAAACATCCGCGGCCTCACGCAAAACCAAGGCCAAAGCCGTGTCCAGCACGTCTGAAGAAGTCATTCCAAAGTGCAGCCAGCGGGCCTCGGGGCCTATGCGCTGCTCCATGAATGTCAAAAAAGCAATGACGTCATGCCGCGTCGTCTTCTCAATCTCCTCTATGGCCTCCACATCCTTCGCGTCAAACGCGCCGGCCTTCGCACGGCAGGCTTCAAAAGCCGCTGAAGGGGCCAGGCCTTCGTCTGCCATGGCGGCCAATGCCGCAAGCTCTATGTCTCTCCAACGGCCAAGCTTGGCTTCTTCTGTCCACAGGGCAACCATTTCAGGCCGCGCATACCTTGGTATCATCCGCTTTCCTTATGCTTAGGGGGTTGCTTTAAGCCTATTCTCCACTGGCCCTGCCCCTTTGCTTTTAAGCACCCCTAAATTTAAACCACTTCAAGCTATTTTGAGTTTGCACAACAACGAAAACCTATTTCTGCCATAGCTGCCGCCTTGGTTTTGCGCGCCGCACAACGTATGTCATGCTCCGTGCCTGAGAAGGAGCCGCCTTTCACTACCTTCTCCTCCGTCCATTCGGCAGCATTCCCGGACATGTCCAACACGGCATAGGTGGATACGCAACGAAAAAACTTTCCTGAAGCCGCCAAGCTTGTGCCTGCCCCTGTCCCACCTTCAGCGTTGCAAGCGCTTGCATCAAAAATATTGCTATAGGGCCAACGTAAGCCCTGGCTGCCCCGACAGGCTTTCTCCCACTCCGCCTCCGTACACAAACGCTTGCCTTGCTTCTGGCATAACTCCTTGGCCTTGGCCCACCCCACATTCACCTGCGGCATATGCCCAGGACGGTTGGGGTATTCATAAATGTCCACACAAAAACCCCCCACTTCCTTCGAGACGGCCGACATGTCCTCAAAACTCAAATAGAGATCGTCCCTCTCTGTGCCCATCCTGAAACTCCCCGCAGGTATGTGCCGCATCTGCTCCGGACAGCGCGTGTTGGCAGCAACGGACGGCACATTGGCGCGCGGCGTCCGAGAAGCTTCCGGAGGCTTCTCGGACGGGACGGGCACTTCAGGAGGGGCCGTCTCTTCAAGAAACTCAGGCAACGTGGCCTCCGTATGCACCACCTCATTCTTCAAGGGCTCTATGGGTACAGGTACAGGCACGGGCACGGGCGCCACAGGGGGGGGTTGCAAAAAACCCTCGACGTTTCTGCCCGTATATTCTTCGGGCGTCGTGTCCCTAAAAAGCAGGTAGAGGAGGCCCATCAGCAACAAAACACCCCCTGCCAAAATGACCCATTTCAGTTGGCCCAAGCCTTGCTTGGCCGGGCCCTTTATTCCAGCGAGGGATATTTCGCTGGAAGGCTCCGGAAAAACCTGAGGGGGGGGCAGGGGGGGAAGTTCAGGGTGAGTCTGCGCGAGCGCTCCATCCAAAACCTGCCCCTCCCCCTCTGAGTACCTCTGGTAGAAGCTACAAAAATCATCATAAAACTCCGCAATGCTGCGGTAGCGCAGCAGCGGACTTGCCGCAACGGCCTTGTGGTAAATGGCTTCCATCTGGACGGGAATGGAAGGGTTGTTCCTGCGTAGGCCCTTAAGCCCACTGTCGGGCAATACACCGCCCAGCATTTCTCCTAAAATAACCCCCAGGGAATAAACATCTGCCCCGGCGTCTATGGCCATACCCGACAAAAACTCGGGGGCAAAATAGCCCTCCGCCTTGTGCTTGCACTGCGCTTGTACAAAAGGCTGGCGCGCCATCGCCAGGCCCAAACCCACGTCGCTCAGCTTCAACAAGTCCGGCAAAACAAAAACATTCTCCGGCTTCAAATTCAGGTGCAAACCCATCTTGTGCACCGCCTCCAAAGCCTGCACCAACTGCCCTAAAATGGGCTCCACTTCCTTGCACGAAAAGAGGCTGCCTTTCACCAGACGCTCATCCATAATCCGCCGCAGAGACAAACCCTCCGTCTGCTGCTGCGTATAAAACATCCGCCCCCGCGTGTTGCCCACTTCATAAATCCGCCCAAGGTTCGGGTGCGACAAATGCGCAAGCCTCCCCAATACACTGCCAAAATGCTTCTGCTCCTCGGCTGTCTGCAACAAATGGGGGTGTATTATTTTAAGGCGGAGGTTCAGCTTGGAAACCCCGTCATAGACGCCATAGGAAAAGCCTGTGGGGCCCTCCCCTAACAACTCCCTCACCAAATAACGCTCCGCAATACGCTCCTCCGGCTTAAACAGCCCCCCCTCGGCTAAATTCATCGCCTTGCGTATATAGCCCGTCGAAACCTGTCGGACGGCAACCGGCGACATTTTCTGTCCACAAACGGAACAGACTGTCTGAGTGTCGGGAACATGGCTTCCACATTTGTAGCAAAGCAAGGCTGTCCTCTTTGGTTATTTTAAAACCACTCCCATGGGTTTAGCGTATGCCTGTAGATCCAAAACCTCCCTCCCCTCTGTGCGTGGCCTCCAACTCCTCCACCTCCTCCCACTCCACTCGAATCCGTTTCGAAACAACCAGTTGGGCAATACGCTCGCCCGGGTGAATCTCCTGCGGAAACTTTGAAAGGTTAATCATCAGTATTTTGAGCTCTCCACGGTAGTCCGCATCCACAGTCCCTGGTGTATTTAGACAACTTAGGCCCTTTTTCCAAGAGAGACCTGAACGTGGACGTATTTGGGCTTCACAATCCTCCGGCAAAGCAATCGCTATGCCCGTGGGCACCAACATACGCTCCAAAGAGTCCAAACACAGCGGCGCTTCCAGGTCAGCATAGAGGTCCATGCCCGCAGAACCCGGGGTTTGGTAGCTGGGCAACAAAACCCCGGGACGCAAACGCTGAAGGCGTATAAAACGCGAATCGCCTGCCATCTCAGCTCTCAGCTTCGCCTTCTGAAGGCGTCTTGGTTTGCTGCAAGGCCTGCTTCCTCGACAAACGTATTCTCCCGTTCTTCTCTACGGCCATGACTTTGACCATGACTTCATCCCCCTCCTTCACAATGTCGGTCACCGCCCTCACCCGCTTGTCGGACAACTCGGAAATGTGCACCAAACCATCCGTCCCCGGAAACAACTCGACAATAGCCCCAATCTCTAAAACCTTGCGCACTATCCCCAAATAAACCTCGCCTACCTCCGCCTCCCGCGTCAGCGCCTGAATCATCGCAACCGCTTGCTTGGTCGCCTCTGTGTTCGCCGAGGCAATGTTCACACGCCCGGAGTCCTCAATGTTAATGACGCAACCTGTACGGGCTACAATGTCCTTAATGGTTTTACCGCCGGGGCCTATGACGTTTTTAATGAATTCCGAGCGAATCTGCAGCGTCGTAATCCGCGGCGCATAGACGCTGATTTCTGCGCGGGGCTCCGGCAACACTTCGGCCATCTTCTCCAAAATGTGCAGCCTCCCACGGCGCGCTTGCTCCATGGCCCGCATCATCAGCTCGGTGGTTATGCTCGTTATTTTTATGTCCATCTGCACCGAGGTGATGCCTTTGGCTGTGCCGCATACTTTGAAGTCCATGTCCCCTAAATGATCTTCATCCCCTAAAATATCCGAGAGAATGGCTACCCTATCCCCTTCCTTTACCAAACCCATGGCTATGCCTGCTACCGGCGCCTTGAGGGGAACGCCCGCATCCATCATCGCCAAAGTCCCGCCGCATACGGTGGCCATGGAGGAGCTGCCGTTGGACTCCAAAATGTCGCTGACAATGCGCAGCGTATAGGGGAATTGCCCCGCGTCCGGAATCAGCCCGCGCAAAGCCCGCTCCGCCAAGGCCCCATGCCCCACTTCCCGACGGCCCGGGCCACGCAGAGGCTTCACTTCATTCACAGAAAAGGGCGGAAAATTGTAGTGCAACATAAACCTTCTGAAACTCTGCCCCAGCAAATGCTCTATGCGTTGCTCATCCTCGGAAGTCCCCAAAGTCGCTACGGCCAAAGCCTGGGTCTCTCCACGGGTGAAAAGCGCAGAGCCGTGCGTCCTCGGCAATACGCCGACTTCTATGCTGATGGGACGTACTTCATCGTGCGCTCGGTTCGCAATACGCCCCCCACTCAAAATCATCTCCCGCATGTATTGGTATTTGAGTTCCTCAAAAATCGCCCCTACCTTCTTCTCTAAACCTAGCCCCCCCTGCTCGGCTTGCCTGAGTTTTAACTCGGACAAAAGCTGCGCCTTCGTCGCAGACAGCGCAGCATAGCGCTCCTTCTTGTCGGCAATGGCATAGCCCGCCGCAATGCCCGCCTGCGCCAACTGGCGGCACTCCTCTTGAAACTCAGGGCTCGGCTTCTCCGGCAACTCAAAAGCACGCGCCTGCTTCCCCAGCTGCGCACGCATCCGCTCCTGCAACTCCAACATGGGGACACAGGCCTTCTGCGCACACTCCAATGCCGCCAACATCTCCACTTCGGAAATTTCAGCAGCCCCCCCCTCCACCATCACTATCGCCTCCTTGGAGCAGGCTACCACCAAGTCTATGTCGCTCTTCTCCCGCTGCTCATAGCTGGGGTTTATCACCCATTCACCCTCTAGACGGCCAACCCTTACACCCGCTATGGGCCCATGGAAAGGCAAGTCCGAAACCATCAACGCCGCCGAAGTCGCTGTCAGGGACAAAATGTCTGGATCGTTCTGGTTGTCCGCAGAAATAACGTTGACAATCAACTGAATCTCACAGCTGAAACCTTCGGCAAACAAAGGCCTGCAACTGCGGTCTACCAGGCGGGACGTCAGCGTCTCCTTCTCCGTTAGCTTGCCTTCGCGACGAAAAAAACTGCCCGGAATCCGCCCCGCCGCACACAGGTTCTCTTTGTATTCCACCGTCAACGGCAAAAAATCCACATCCCTCTTCTCATGCGCGGCTACCGCTGTTGCCAACAACAGGGTGTCGCCATAGCGAAGCACCACCGCACCGTCTGCTTGTTTGGCCATACGGCCTGTTTCAATGGACAGGGTTTGTCCACCCACTTCTATAGCTTCTTTCAAATACATGCTTCTCTCCTATGTCTTCTTGGGGAGAAACCCACCGGGACGTTTTGATTTGAAGTCCGCAACCCCCACCCTCATGGCCCCCACCCTCTAGCATGGCCTAAATCCATGAATTGGAAGCTCCAAACCTAAAATCAAAACGCAACCCCAAGTTGTCTCTCCACCTCAATGTTTTGCTGCTTCTATAAACATAAAAAGGGGCGCCCCATGCGCCCCCGCTTCCTGCGCTATTTGCGAATGCCCAATGCGTCAATGAGCTTCTTGTAGCGCTCTAAATCCTTCTTCTTCAAATAGTCCAACAACCTCCTGCGCTGCCCTACCAGCTTCAACAAACCCCGGCGTGAATGGTGGTCCTTCTTGTGCGTCTTGAAATGCTCCGTCAAATAGGAAATGCGCCGCGACAACAAGGCCACCTGCACTTCCGGGGAGCCGGTGTCTTTTTCATGCGTCCTATAGCGAGCGACAATCTCTACCTTCTGTTCTGCACTCATTACCATGGCTTTTTTCTCCACCTCTCCCGAAAAAAACGCCTTCCCCATGGGAGGGAATAGGGAAGGCTCTTTGCTTCTTTTAGGCTTATATGCGTAGGCCTTAAACAGGTCAACTCCCCCCATATTTCAAAAGGAGCCATTAACCGTTAGGCACGTCGGCAGGCATGTCGGGAGGGGTGCTCTCATAGGCTTTTATAATCTCCCGTACCAGACGGTGACGAATAACGTCCTTCTCCGAAAATTCTAAAAAACCAATCCCCTCTATCCCTTGGAGAATTTGTCGGGCATGCAAAAGCCCCGAGGGCTTGCCCAGCAAGTCCACCTGCGTCAAATCGCCCGTCACCAAAGCCTTGGAGCGTGGCCCCAGCCGCGTCAAAAACATCTTCATCTGCTCAATGGTGGCATTTTGCGCCTCGTCCAAAATGGCATAGGCTTCGTGCAATGTGCGGCCACGCATAAATGCCAAAGGCGCAATCTCTATCACCTCCTCCTCCAACCATTGCTCCATTCGCCCCCTGTCCAAAAAATCCGCCAAAGCGTCATAGAGGGGCCTTAAATAGGGGTCTACCTTCTGGGCTAAATCCCCTGGTAAAAACCCTAGCTTCTCCCCCGCCTCTACCGCCGGCCGCGTTAAAACAATCCTGCGTACCCTTCTGTCCAACAGCGCCGCTACGGCCATGGCTACGGCCAAATAGGTTTTTCCCGTCCCCGCAGGCCCTAAACCGAAAACAATGTCCTTTTGGCCTATCATCTCTACATAGCGCTTTTGCGCTAATGTCTTGGGTAAAACAGCCCCTCCCCCTAAACGCTTGAGTATGGGGGGCATAAACAAAGGCTCTATGCCCTCGCCCCCCTCGTCTTCATAACCCGACAAGGCCTTCTCCATGTCCTCTATGCTGAGGCCCCCATTCGGCTGCGCCAGCATACACAGCTTCTTCAGCAAACCTGCTACCAGCTGTACCCGCCCACCGTCCTCCCCGTGTATGTCAATTTTCGTCCCCCGCTGCCCTATACGTACCCCCATACGCCTCTCCAACCACCTGTAGTTCTCGTTTTGAGGGCCGGCCAAAACTCTTGCCAATACGCTGTCAACAATTTCAAGCTGCATAAAAATTATTCGGAAGGCGACAACAATTCATAGTTGCTGGGAGACTTTCTCAAATAGCCATAGGCGCTACGCCAGGGGTGTCGCAAATCATCCGCTCTCAATAACCTCGCTTCAACAAGGTTTTCAAGTTCCTCCGGCACCGTCGCGTTTTCCAGACGGTATATCTCAATGGCCGTTTCAATACGGGCCATCTGCGCTCGCGCAATGTGGCGCCTCAACACCGGGTTCGCCAACACATTTCGCCCGGCACTCCACCCCAATATGTCCCCATTGCTGCTGGCAACCATACTCACCACCAATAAATAAAAAAGGACAACCCCTATTTGCCCAAAAACCTTCGGCCAACGGCGCTGCCTTCCCAACGCAGGCTTGCTCCTCGGCCCCAAAGGCTGGGACAGCTGTATGCATCCTTGTTCTACCAAACCCACCACCGCACAAAGCCCGTCAAATCGCCCAAGACAGGACAACTCCACCACCTTCTTCACGGAGAGGCCCACCTTCACACCCTCATAAAGCTGCCGCTCCGCCAGCCCCAACATGCTTCGAGACGAGCGCCGCGCTTTCGCCTCATGCGCCAACTCAGGAAAGGGCAATATTTTCTCAATCACCACATTTTCATCGGGTATCTTCTTGTGAAGCTTGGGCCACTCATCCGCTACCCTAAAACCATCCATTAATACCGACTCCGTGTTTAAACGCCCCCATGTCCCTTCACTCAATACACTGTTCGCATCAAACTCATAACTCCCCGAAGTCCAGGAAAACAACTCATAGAGGGCTTCCCTCATCTGCAACAATACCAGTTGGTTGAATTTCTCTTCGCTCAGCAACTTTCGCAACGACAAAACTTCTCTCAAACTGCGCCCTATGTTCTTGTGTACATCCAAAGCAATATCCAAATCCTCCTGCAATATCAGTTCCGCCTTCAACAACATCTCATGAATGGTTTCTTGGCTGGACTTCCTGGAGTCTTCAACGCGGACAATCCACCCCTCCAAAAAACTCACCCAAACCGTCCTCCCCTTGGACTTGAAACGCAAAGTCCCCGTCTTCGCTTGTTGGCTTACAAGCTGAAAAATATCCGCTATCTGAAATTCCTTCAGCGTCCCTCGGAGAGCCACGTTAGGTGTCCTTTAGGCGAAGCAGACGGGTGAGAGAGAGAAAATAAACCAAACCAAAAACCACAACCAGAGGAATGGCATAAATGGAAAACGCTATTTCTGAATAGGGGACACGAATAAACCTTTGCCAATAAATCAACGCAAACATGGCTGAGCCAAATGCAAAACCATAAAACGCCCCGGAAATAAACTTGCCCATATAGAGAAGCCCTGCTCCAGGCCAAAGCAAACTGAGGCCATAAACCAGACGCTTGTGCTGCTTGCGAAACCGCGCTGTGTCCAGCCGCTTATTGAGGCCAAACAAAGGTTCTACCCCTGCGTTCTTTTGCAAAAATACGCGCGTGCAGTCCAGGCAGGCGCTCCTGTCCATCGAAAGCATCTTCTTGCGGCGCATTTCACCGCACAACGCGCAGCGCTTCGACATGTCCAGAGAATCCCCAAGGAAGCTTAAAAGGAGTATCATGACCCCTATCCACAACACCATCCAAGGCGTCATCAGAGAAGGCGAGTCAAACACCAAACTGCGTGCCAAATGAAGACGAATCAGCTCCAGCTCCATGCCGGTCTCCAGCTTGGCTGCGTTGAGTATGTCGCGGGAATCCAAACTGACCGTCTGCAAAAACGTGTTCGCTGAAATCGCTCCCGCCGCCGTCAGCGGCCGCAGCTCCAACAGCCTGGGCGTCTTTTCAAAAGCCATCGCAAACAACTCAGAAATCCTCTCGTGCTCCTGAGGCTCCAACACAGCACCCTGCAACGAGGGCCACTGCAACAACAAAGCCAAATTATAAAATGGCTCCCCTAAGGACAAATCCACTCGGGCCGCCCGCTCAAATAAGGCATAGGCCTGCCCTATCTCCCCCTTTAAAAACAAAGCTACCCCAAGGTTGTTCATCGCCCTCGGCTCCTCAGCTCTCAAACTCAAGGCCCGCCTCAGGTGCTCAATGGCCGCCTCGTTGTCTCCTCTCCTCAACTCAAATGTCCCCAAGGCGGCCAACTTCACAAAACTCCCACGCGACGTCCTCAAATCCTCCTTCCAGGAATAGGCCAAACCCTCCGCCCCAGGCCCCCCCAAATCCAAAGTCCACAGCTTCTCCGCTAAAGTCCCCCCAAAAAGCGTCCTGTGCGCAAACCACTCCCCAGCAAAAGGAAGCAGGCTCATCGCAAAAATAAGGACGGTGATAAACAAACGCTCTGCTCGCCGTAAATAAAGCGCTATTACTAAGAAAATAAAGAGGAAAATAACCGTTAGCCCTATCCCTAAGAGGAGGGGGAGGCTTAGGGTGCCCAATAAAACCGTCCACCCAAACCACTTCGGAAAACCTAATTTCTGAAAAAATGCATAAAAATCCGCAAAAAGACAGGGCAAACTCCTAAAAAGCAACACCAACAGGACCACCACGCTTGTCAAAACAAAACTGAAGAGCAAGGCCACGCCTACATCCGCAAGCGTTGAGCGCCTATAACGCGGATCTGCTGCCCAGCTTTTGACAACCTGCCAAGACAAATGGGCACAATGACGCCACTCCTCAGAGAAATGCTGAAGGCAAATGCTGGTGGCGCCTATGTATGTGGCAGGCAAATCCGCTGCCAACTGCATCGCCGCTTGAGTCAACATTTGGGCCCCTGCCTTGTCGTTCTGAAAGTCGCGCGAGGCCGCCGCACGCATCAGCCCTACGGCAAAGGCTTCAAAGGCACGCGCCCCTGTCTCCAGACGCAGACGAAGCAAATCCTCCAATGCCCTCTTCTCTGCCTCAATGTCCTTCCTCATATAAGCATCGTGCCACTGCTCCCATGCCTCATATAACTCAGCATCCCCCACTTGGTTGGGCAGCAGACGAAGCTTGGGACTGGACTCCTCCAAGAAAAATGGCTCCGCCTCCGCCGGCGCCTCTCCCTCAAAAAGCAGACGCTCTTCATTTCCTTTGCCGCCACTGTCTAAATTCTCTGCCCCTTTCTCGGGAAATGGACTGTCTTCGGTTTTTTCATGGCCGACGCCAGAAGGCTCAACCCCTTTCCCAGGCAACGGAGGGTCCTCATTTGGCTTCATGCCGCTGCCAAAATCCTCCACCTCCTTCTCGGAATACACACTGTCTTGCTCCTCAGCGGCCAGCTCCCTACCGGCTTCCGCCAAGGAGTCCGTCGTCAACATGGAAAAAAGACAGCAGGCAAAAAACAAGGGCATGGGACAAACCGATGATAGCGAAAACAAATACAAACAGGACGGGTTTTGTTAATGCGGCAGAGATGGACAAGGACAACTCAACAGCACCTCTGGAAAAACTCCTTCAAGTCATGAAAGAATTGCGCGGCCCTCAGGGTTGCCCGTGGGATAAAAAACAAGACTTAGACTCCTTGCGTACGGGACTTTTGGAAGAATGTTATGAGGTTCTCGCCGAAATGGAAACAGCTATGCGCAGCGGCGACTGGAGCGGCCTTCAAAAAGAGTTGGGGGACCTTCTTTTGCAAATTGTGTTTCAAGCCCAGCTCGCTTCAGAAAAAAATTTTTTTAGCTTCGCAGATATATGCACCTCCCTTAGCCATAAACTCATACACCAACACCCTCACGTTTTTGAAAAACCCCAAGCACCCCCCCTGGAGGTGGAAACGGTATTGCGCAACTGGGAAAAACTTAAAACTCAGAAAAAACCCGGCTCCCTCCTGGACGGTATCCCTAAAACCGCCCCCCAACTCCTACAGGCCGAACGCCTCGGCGCCAAAACCTCCCACGTGGGCTTTGACTTCCAAAACTATGAGGCCGTTCGCGCCAAACTCAATGAGGAACTTTTGGAGCTGGACAAAGCCGTCGCCTCAAAAGAAAAGTCCCAAATTTCCCACGAGTTGGGAGACGTTCTCTTCAGTTTGGCCAACCTCGCACGTTGGCAAGAAGTGTGCGCTGAAGACACATTGGCCGGCGCCAATCGGCGGTTTATGGAGCGTTTTCGCTTCATGGAAAGCCTGCTGAAAAAACAGGGGAAAACCGTGGCGGAAACCAGCGCCGAAGAATGGGACAGCGCTTGGCAAAAAGCCAAAGAAGCGCTTTCTTCAAACAGCTCGCTTGACCCAAGGCCCGTCTCCAAGTAGTTAGGGCCTCCCGGTTTTATTTTTGAGGAGTGCCGCTTTGGCCAATACACGTTCTGCACAAAAACGCCACCAACAGTCCCTGGCCCGTTATGCCCGTAACAAATCCCTCCGGGCTTCCGTTCGTACCGCCGTCAAAAAAGCCCGCGAGGCCCTCGCCTCCAATGACTTGGACAAAGCCAAAGAGGCGGTACGCTCGGCAAGCAGGGCCTTGGACAGCGCCGTCTCCAAAGGCGTCTTGCATGCCAACAACGCTGCAAGAAATGTGGGCCGCCTCTCCCAGGCCTATGCCAAAAAAGCAGAAGCCCCAAAGGCCTAGGCAAGCTTCCAGTTGAAGTGAATGCGACAGACGCTTCCATGCCCCATGGGGTGAGGGCGGGGGGGGGTCTATAAGCACGTTAACTCAGAGCAGATATAACCTAAAACTCCATACCCCTTACCCCTTGGGGCGGGGGGGTAGACAGACGTTTCCATGTCCCGTTGGGCGGGGGCTAGGGGGGTTTATGCTGGCCAACCCCCCCCTCGCCTGCTCGCTTGCCCTCCCCATTTCTACCCGTCGAAGTAACTCTATTTAACCTTAAACCCGTCTAGGGTTTTAGGGGGGGTTCGTCTCTAGGGCCTTAGGGGGGGGTGAGGGGGTTATGTCCAGCTCCCTCGTACCCCATTGCATCTGCATATGCTCCACCCCCTTCTGCGCCGTCCTGTCGGCAAGACGGCTCAGGGCGGCACGCAGCGCGGCCTCCGTCAAAAGCACGTCAGCGCCACGGTTGTATTCTTCACTCTGCACAAACCGTATGGGCCTAAAGCCCTCCTTGTCCAGGCTCAACTCCAAAACAGCGGTCAGCCTGAAGTCGCGGGAGGTGAGGAATTCCCTGGACAGCTGCAAAAGACGCGCACGCAGACAGTCTCGCCTGCCCCCTCCCCCCTCCCCCCCGCCCGCTTTAAAAAGCTGCGCACGTAAAGCCAAGTCGAAAACCTGCCCCGCCCCTACTTCGTTGCTTAAGTTTTCTAGGGGCAGCATACAGGCGACCGCCTGAGGGTTGGCGCCCAGCCAACGGTAACCACAGGAAATATTCCCCCAGGCCATACACCCTAGCCCCAGCGTTAAAAATAACAGGGGTAGCCTTCGGCTTAACCCACCCGGGGGGTAGGCCTTAGGAGGGTACAAGGTTTTAGCGGGGGAGGGCTTATGCATGCACACTCCTAGGCCACAACAAAATTGACAAGACGCCTGGGGACAAAAACACACTTCTTCACCGTTTTGCCCTTCAAATGGGCCGCTACCTTGGGCTCCGCCTTGGCCGCCTCGCAAACGGCCTCCTCACCCGCATCCAAAGGCAAGTGCAGCTCCGCACGCAGCTTGCCGTTTACCTGTACAACATAACTCACCAGCGCGTCCTCCACCAAGGCCTCCTCAAAATCGGGCCACGGGGCTTCCACGGTGCACCCCTGCTCCCCCAAAGCCTCCCAAATCTCATCACTCAAGTGCGGCGCAAAAGGCGTCAACACCAAGGCCAGGGACTTGAGGGCAAAACGCATGGCCGCCTTCTCCTGCTCTGTGGTGGGGGGAGGGGCCGCATAGAGGGTGTTGAGAAAGCTCATCATCCCCGCAATGGCGGTGTTGAAGGAGAGGCGCTCAATGGCCTGGGTAACGTGTTTTATACACTTGTGCGTGGCGCGCACCACTTCCAGCGCGGCCCCCTCAAAGGGCTGCGTCCACTGGGCGGACTTCACATTTTCGAGGTGTGCAACGGCCAAAGCCCAAACGCGCTTGGCAAAACGAAAGGTGCCTTCAATTTGCTCGTCGTTCCAATTCATGTCGCGCTCCGGCGGGGCGGCGAAGAGGACGAAGAGGCGCAGGCTGTCGGCGCCATATTTGCCGATAATCTCCAGGGGAGGCACAAAGTTTCCCCAGCGCTTGGACATTTTGCGCCCATCGGAGCCATTCACAATGCCCTGCGTAATAAGGCGCTTGACCGGCTCGTCCATGTCCACAAGCCCCATCTGCTTCATGACGCGGCACCAGAAGCGGAAATAGAGCAGGTGCATGGTGGCATGCTCAGGGCCGCCCACATAAATGTCCACGGGCAAATAGCGCCGGGCCTTGTCCACCTCAAAAGGCCCCTCTTCAAATTGGGGGGAGAGGTAGCGGGCATAATACCAACAGGAGTCCACAAAAGTGTCCATGGTGTCCACTTCACGCCGGGCGGGGCCGCCGCATTGGGGACATGGGGTGTTGACAAACGAAGGCACCTTGGCCAGCGGGGGCTCGCCGTGGCCTTGAATGACGGCCTGCGTGTCAATGGGGGGCAGCAACAGGGGCAACTGCGAGGCCTCCAAGTCTATGCCCTCTTCCTGCGGATCGCAGCGCTTGCAATAGACCACCGGAATGGGCGTACCCCAATAGCGCTGGCGCGAAAACCCCCAGTCGCGCTGGCGATAATTCACGGTGCGCTCCCCCAGGCCCTGCTCCTCCAACCATAGCCCCCACCTCTGCCTCGCCTCAGCCGAAGTCCAACCGTCGGCCTCTTCGGAGTTGGCCAATACCCCGTCGTCCACAAAAGCTTCTTGCAGGGGCTCCGGGGGGGCGCCTTGGGGGGGGTGGATAACGGTACGGATGGGGAGGCCATATTGTTGGGCGAAGGCGAAGTCGCGAAAGTCGTGCGCGGGCACACTCATGACGGCGCCGGTGCCATAGTCGGCGAGCACAAAATTGGCGAGCCAAATGGGGATACGCTCCTTGTTGAAGGGGTTAACGGCATAGGCCCCCGTAAACACCCCCTCCTTCACCCCCTTCTCGTCTGTACGCTCCACCTTGCTTTGCTTGGCCGCCTTCTCCACAAAAGCCGCCACCTCCTTGGCCTGCGCCTCCTTCACCAAGTCCCCCACGAAAGGGTGCTCCGGCGCCAACACCACATAGGTACACCCGCGAATGGTGTCCAGGCGGGTGGTGAACACGCGAATGCTTTGCTGGCTGCCCTCCACCGCAAAGTCCACCAGGGCGCCTTCGGAGCGCCCTATCCAATTGCGCTGGGCTGTCAGAATACGCTCAGGCCACTCTGAAAGCCCGTCCAAAGCATCCAACAACGCCTGCGAATAGCGGGTAATGCGAAAGGCCCACTCGCGCATGTCCTTGTCCACCACCGCCGAGTCACAGCGCTCGCAATGGCCCTCTACCACCTGCTCATTGGCAATAACGGTGAGGCACCCTGTGCACCAATTCAGCTTCGCCGTCCGCCTATAGACGAGTCCCATTTTGCGCATGTGCAGAAAAAACCACTGATTCCACCGGTAATATTCAGCCTGAGAGGTGTCCAACTCCAAAGCCCAGTCATAGGCATAACCCATGGCCATCATCTCTTTGCGAAAGCTGGCGACATTCTCTGCCGTGCGTGTCGCGGGGTGCACGCCGTCTTTTATGGCAGCGTTTTCTGCCGGAAGCCCAAAGGCGTCAAAGCCCATGGGGTGCACCACATCCATGCCGCGCATCCAATAATAGCGCGCATAAACGTCGCCAATGGCATAGACGCGCACATGCCCCATATGCAAATGCCCGCTGGGGTAGGGCAACATTTCCAACACATATTTCTTCTCTTTGTGCGCATGGCGGGACATGCGAAAAACCTGTTTCTCCGCCCAACGTTTTTGCCACTTCTGCTCCATGGCAGAAGGCTCATAGTGCTCATTTATAGCCATGCTTGGACTCATATGGGAGGCGAAGGCAAGACGCAACGCTCAGTTGAAAAACGCCCCCAGTCCTCCAAAACTCCCCCTCTAGCCCTCTCACTTCACCTTAAAATGCCGCCATGCCCCCCGCAAAAGGGGCGAAAGCAAATAGGCATAAACCAGCAGGCCTGAAAAGAGGGCGAAACTCAGTTTAAAAGCCATACTCAGCTTGGGGGGGTGTATTTGCGAGAGGGTAGCTTCAATAACCCCCGCGTAGACAAACAGGGGGAAAGTCCCCAGCAAAAGTTGGGTGGCGGTTTTAGAAGCTTCATAGAGGGCGGCGCCGCGTTTTTTCCCCTTGGGGGAAACGATGCCGCGCGCGAGGAGAAAACCCGCGGCCCCCGCAATGCAAATGACGGTGATTTCGGGAATGCCGTGCGGCAATATCCACGCACAAAACCAGGCGAATAAACCCTTCTGGGCATATACCCAGGCCAGGCCCCCCAAAAGTACGCCGTTGAGGAACAACAATACGGCCGTCCCTATGCCCAAAGTGAGGCCCATGCAAAAACAGAGAATGGCTACCTGAATGTTGTGCGTAAACAAAAAACTCGCAAACAAAACTTGCCTGTCCCCTGCCGCTACTTCGCCTGTGGCCTCCCGCTGCGCACGCTGGGTGGGGTCCTCCTGAAGGTGCTCCTCCGGAATGATATGGTGCGCCAACTCCGGGTTGGAATGTGCCGCCAAATAGCCAAACCCGGCCCCCCCTAAAAAAAGGCCCCCTGCTAAAACAAAAAGCCGCCACTCGCGTATAAAATGCTTGGGAAACCCCTCCAGAAAAAACAAAAACAGAGCACCCACACGGAGCTTGGGCCTCGGCGCTACTTGCGCATAGGCGCGGGCTACCAGGCGGTTAAGGTAGTCCACCAGCTCCGAAAGGCCGGCATGCGTTTGGCTCCACGCCAAGTCCGAGGAGGCCAGACGGTAGAGGCGTATAAACGCTTTGCCCTCTTCTATGGAGAATACGCCTACCCCTTGTGTTTCAGCTATTTGCAAAAGCCGCTCCAAACTTTCCCAGCGGTGACGCTTTTCATTCACAAATTGAGCCAAATCCATGAGACAGTTTTCTGTTGTTGAGACATGCCATGCAACCCTCCTCCTCCTCTAACCCACCACCCCGGGCCCCAAGGGTACTCTCCAAGCATTATCGGATAACGACTCCTGAGTATATTGAGTTTAGCTTTGAGCTTGCCGGAATTTTTCGGCGCGGCCTCGCCTTGCTCATTGACGTTCTGGTTTGTGCCGCCCTCCTCTTGGCTTGCGTCCTTGTCGTCTCTTTGCTTTCCCTCATCCCCATCGTCAATGAACTCACGAACTCCCTGTCCCTTGTATTCCTCCTTCTCGCCACCTTCCTCGTTAAGGTGGGTTATATGTGGGCCCTGGAATGGTTCTTCGGGGGGAAGACGGTAGGCAAACATGTGATGCACATTCGTGTTATTCAAAAAACAGGGGTACGCCTGGGGGGTATGCAGGCCTTTTTGCGCAACGTCCTACGCCCGGTGGATGCCGTCCCTTGGTTTTTCAATGCCCTCAACTGCTATTTCGTGGGGGCAGGCTTTGCTTTGTTTTCAAGCACCCAGCAAAGGCTGGGCGACTTCCTTGCGCATACACTGGTCATTTATGAACGCCCTGTGCGCCTGCCTCCCCCCATTCAACTCAGCACGGAGGAAGAAAGGTTTTGGAGCGACAGCACCTTCGAAGCCCATTTGCAGCGTTTGACGTCCGAGGAGCGCAACTTGCTTTTGCAAAGCAGCCTGCAACGTGAAGAGTTGTCGGTTGAAGCGCGGCTGCGCGTTTTTCGAGCCCTCTCGGAGCACCTGCAACGCGAATTCGGCTTTCAAAAACCCGCCAACCTCTCCGACGAAAAACTGGTGCTCTCGGCAACTTCAAAACTGCTTTCTCAAGCCTCTGCCAAAAAAGCTTCCCAAGAGAGCGCGCCTCTCCAAACCTAAAAATAAACATATACCGCGACAACACCCCCCAGTGAAAAACGCACGGGCTCATTCAAGGCCCAATAGGCGGTGGCAAACAACCTGGGGCCAATGGAGACAGAGTCTGAAACAAAAAAGTCGACGCCCCCAATAGGGCCCAACTCCCCAAACAAAGAAGTCGTATCCCTCCCGAAAATATAGTTGCCGCCAAGCTGAGCTCCCAAATAGGGCCGTATATATTCCTCCATAAAAAAGTAGCGGAAATTCACACTGAGGCCCACAGCGAGGTATTGGCGGCCACTGGCGGCATCCCAAAAAATCATCAGTGGAATTTGCGCCCCAAAATCCCAACCATTTTCAATATAAATGGAGCCCCCCACCGTCAATGAAGTGCCCCAATTCGAAGGCTCATTTTTTGCGAAAAAGCCTGTCGCACCGAGACCTACTCCCAGACTCTTGTTGGCATATTGCGCCTGTGCAGGGGCAGCAAAGCATAGGACGGCCAAGAGACTGCTCCAAAAGAATGCTTTCATGCCTTTGTCTTTTAGCGCACTCGGCGCCAAAAGCGTAGCTGCGAAAAGCAAAATCCACATTTTTGTTTCTCGGAATGGAGCTTGTGCCCAACGCCGTTGGCAGTTTTTGAGGTTGAGGTGACTCAAAACGGCTGCTCGCATGCCCACTGCGTGTATTTCAAAAATAAAATCTTCCAATCATGCTTGGGTGGGTTGCAGCTTCTCTTCAGCTCCTTTAAATTGGGCGCATGCCCGTCCGCCTTTTTATCGTTCTGTTCTTGTTGAGCAGTCTGGCTTGTCTTCGAACGCAGGTTCACCCCCGTGCACTCGAAGAAAGTGAGTTGTGTGCCAAATATTTGCATTTGGGAGATTTAGAGCGTGCAGAAGCGCGTTGCGATCTCGGGTTGCAGTTTTGTCCCCAATGTGGTGACTTGTGGACAAATAAGGGCATTATTGCTCTGGCCAGAAACCAAGAAAACGTCGCCAAGGAGCACTTTATCAAAGCCTTGCGTTATAACCAGGAGCAGGCGCAGGCCTATCAGAACCTTGGCTTTATTTATTTAAAAAATCGCCAATATGGCCGCGCGCATGACAACTTTCAGCGCGCACTCAAAGTCAACCCCGACTATGCGGAAGCCCGCTATAGCCTCGGTCTCACCTATAAGGCCATGGAAAAAAGGGAAAACGCTCGCAAAGAATGGCTGACGCTCACCGAAACCTATCCAAACCTGGCAGATCCGTGGGCCCAGTTAGGACAATTGGAGTTGGAAGCGGGCAATGCTTTGAGTTCCGTTGAATATTTTAAAAGAGCGTTGTTGCTCTCTCCCCAATATGCCGAAGTTTGGCTGGCCTTGGGCAATGCTTATATGCAAGTAGGAAATTTTTGTGAGGCCGAGGACAGTTATAAATCCTGCATTGAGGCCAACCCCAACATTCCAGAATGCCCTAACAACCTAACCATTGCCAGACGAAAGTGCCTCCTCATAAAACCCGACTTGCAGGCCATAGAAGAAACCAAAGGCTCCGAAAAAACACCCGAAAGCCAATATACTCTGGGACGTACTTATAAAGAGAAAGGACTTAGAAACGAAGAGCAAAGGGCCTATGAACGCTGCTTGCGCTATAATAACCGATATGCCCCTTGCTATTATGGCCTTTTCGAGATTTTCTATGACGAGCGCAATGAGAAAAAAGCCAAAACGGCTTGTCAAAATTTTCTCAAATTTACGGATGAGGCAGAATTCCTCAAAGAGCGTGAAAACTGCAAAACATTTCTAGGCAATGAAGGCTTTTAATCACCCGCTGAACTCATGAACGTTCGCCTTACAGTTACCCGCAGAGATCAACCTGGCCCAGCGCAAGAGTCGCGCACGGAAGTCTTTGACTTGGACAAAATTCTGCTGGGAAGAGATCCCGGTTCCCATGTCGTGCTCCCGCTGCAAGCCGTTTCGCGCTCGCATGCCTGCATTACACGGGATGGCGATATTTATTATATAGAAGATTCCGGCAGCGCGTTTGGAACGCAGGTGAACCATGAGTCCTTGCCGCTGCGTGAAAAACGCCGCCTCTATACGGGCGACATCATCGCCATCGCTCAGTTTGACTTGTTGTTTGAAGTCATTGCCGCAACCGAAACAGGACCCCATGTAGCCCCTAAAGTCATCATCGTCTCTAACCCCTATCTCAGAATGATGAACGGCCCCAACGAGGGAACCCGTATTGAGATTGAAGAAGGACGTGAATATATTGTCGGCCGCACCCAAGAGGCGCAGGTGTTTCTGAATACGGATCTCGTCTCCCGCAAGCATGCCAAGCTGCGAAGGGATTTGGGCGGAACACATGTTGAAGACTTGGAAAGTCGCAACGGTACACGCCTCAACCACAAACCCATCCGCTTGGCTACCTTAAGCGATGGGGATGAGTTGGAAATCGGCGGGATAAAAATGCTTTATATAGACTTGGACAACCCCAAAGCCGGCCGCTTCGCTTTTGAAAAACCGGAGGCCAAAACACCCCCCCCCAAAGAAAAACCTCCCGGGCCCCCTAAAAAACCACCCCCCCCCCCTGAACCGGAACAAAAGGAAGCTGAACCCCCCCCTGAAGAGGCCCCCCCTCCAGAAACTCCCAATGACTCAGAGTTCCCTGCAGAACCCCTCGAAAAAACACCCCCCCCTCCTTTGTTCAAAGGCAAACAAGCCATTGTGCTGCTCGCCATCGGCGGAGGCGCTGCTTTGATTGCGCTGATTTTTTTGATTCTCGTCTTCGTTGGCGCTTGACAGAAAAGCTCTTGGCCTTCTCTCAGCCTAGTCCGTTGCGGCGGTCTCTTGCTCAATCGTATTCAGCATCTCCTGCGCAAGACGCCTTGCCCGAATGCCCTGCTCGTTCGTCCCATCGGGATCCATTTCAACCGCCGCCTTTAGGTCATTCACCGCTTCAATAATCTTCGCTTGATAGAGATAGACTTCGGCACGATTGACGCAGGAGGCAATGTCTTGAGGGTTTAACTCCAGCGAGCGATTCAAACTCGCCAATGCCGCATCCAAGCTGAACTCTTCGTCTGTCAATCCGGCTTCTTTGGCCTCCAGTTGAATGGCGCCAAGAGCTGCGTGGAAATACCAAATCTCTGGATCTAAGGCGATGAGACCATCATAAATGACTTTCGCATCCTTATAGCGGCCCTGCTGAAACAGGTTATAGCCCATCTCAGCAATGTAGATCATTTCAGGACCACTGATGGCATGTAAGTCCCTCAGCTTTATCTCCCCACTGGCATATTTTGCATAGCGCTCAGGGGTATAAAGTTTCTCTCTCCAATCCGAGTCTGCCTTCGTCTTCTTGGAATCATCTGTCATCGAACATTCTCCCGCTCTTTGCTCTAAGCAAAACGCTTAATACAACTTCTTGAAAAAAGCGCACTTCAAACAATTGCCCCTAAACAAAACTTCTCTTATGCCCCTAAACCCAATGCTTCAAAACAATTTTTTGAAAAAAAATTGAAAAATACACTCCCCCCTCTTCCTTCCAAGCTTCCTCAAAAAAAAGGCGCCCCCCCAAAAAAAGGGCGCCTTCGCTTGAAGGGTTTTGAACCCACTATGCACGGAAATTCTGAATCACCGCTTTTCGTGTATCGTGTTGGATTTGCATCAGTTGCGTCAGCATGGTGATCATTTGGTTGTATTTCTGCCACTCTTGCTGCTTTTTGGCCAGATCTACTTCGTTTTCATTCCCAGTGATGTCAGTAGGCTTTTTGAGACCACTCAACAGATTGTCGACGCCAGAATAGCCTCCTGTGGAGGTGTTGACTGGAGTAGAAGAAGACGAGGAAGACGTCGAAGCAGCAGGAGCCGCTGAAGCCGCCGAAGATGTCGAAGCTGTCGAAGCGGCAGGAGCCGCTGAAGCCGCTGAAGCCGTAGCGGCAGTGCCACTACCACCCAAAAGCTTAGCCAAAGCCTCCGAAAACTCCTTCATGCGCTCCGCAAGGGGCGGAAGCGTCGCGCTCACACCATCGCTCGTGGTCCTTTCGGTGGCTTGAGAAATCAACTGTTGAAGCTGACTTGCCACCGCATCAAAGCCGGCATTCTTGAAAGTCTTGGCCAGATCAGCTATGCCATCGAGACCTTGTCCCAGCATTTTGTCCAAGCCAAGACTGCCCAGCATGCCAAGCGGGTCAGCCATACGCATGGCTGAACTTGCAACCCCTTTGGCAAGATCTGCGGCTGTGTTAACGAAACCGTCCGTAATCGACTTCAACCCCGAAGCCGCAGTGCTGATGACACCGCTTGCAACAGACTTGACCGCACTTCCAACAAGGCTGCCAACATTGCTGACCGCCTTTGAAATGGAATTGGTAATGCCGCTCAAAAAACCCATGGTACTTCTCCTTTGTGGTGGTTGATTTTCTCTGTGTGGCTTATGTAGATTATCTGTGCTGGTCGAAAAAAGTTTCGCGCACAAGCAATCTTTTTTCAGAAAAAATGCTTTTTGTCTACAATGTATTGAAAAATTTCTGAAAACAAAGCGCTTCCCCTCTGGCTAAATCCAATGTTTTTAAGTTTAACTTATTTAATATTTAAAAAATAATTCTAGGATATGACTCCACCAGACTTTGGGGACTAGCGATGAAGCATGATTTGGGCAACGGCCTTGGCTTGAATCTCCGAGGGCAATTCCTGGTAGCTCATAACGGGAAGAGGGGGGTTAAACTCATGCGCCAACATGGCGTATACATAGCGCCTCACCTGCATCTTCGTCAGAATGACGGGCCTTTGGGCAGAAGGACTCACCGAGCCGCATTCGCGCCGCACAGCTTCAATAATCTCCTGAGAAGTTTCAGGCTCTATGGCCAAATAGGCCGCACCCCCGGCGGAATATTTGATGGACTCTTGAACGATACGCTCTATCTCCCCGTCCAATAGATAAACCATTAGAGAACTGCTCCCCCGCGCATGCTTGCTCGCTATGGGCCGCCTCAAGGCCGCACGTACACGCTCCGTCAACATGACGCTGTCGGTCTCTTGTTGGCCGTTTTCAGCCACCGCTTGCAAAATGCTCCGCATGTCCCGAATGGAAACACCCTCGTCGACAAGACGTTTCAGTATCTCCGTCAACTTCACAATGTTCACCACACGCGGAATGGTCTCCTTGATGAGGGCAGGCGAAATTTTGTCCAATTCGTCCAACATGAATTGGGTTTCCTGTACCCCAACGAAGTCCGGGGCATAACGCTTGAGTACCGCCGACAAATGTAAAATGAGAAAAGAGGGAATGTCCCACACGGTGGAACCCGTGGAACGCAAGGTTTCTGCATGGGCGCTGGGAACCCAGGACACCGCCTGCATCGTGGCAGGATTGATGCTCGGAATCCCTGTTATCCCCAGCAACTTCAAACGCTCGGCCCTTTCGTTGACGAGCACATGGTTGAGCACCACCTGCCCCGTCACCAAAGGAACTTCATTGACGGCAATACAATAGGTGGACGATGGCAACCCTGGAATACGGCGTACACGGATGCCCGGAAAACGAACGCCCAGCTCCGTAAACAACCCATTGCGCATAAACGGAATCAGCTCCGACATGAAACGCCCATGGTCCATACCGGGGTCTACAAACCTCGCTAAATCCGAGGATACCTCTAGAATAACCGGGGTTACCATCGGAATAAACATTTCAGAATCTGGGTTAATGGGGGGGGGAGGCGCCTCTGCTGACTTCAATACCGGAGCGTCCACCTCCCCTTCTTCCCCCTCCTCTACCTGCGGCGGATTCAGCTCCTGCTTCTCCTTCTTCATCAACCAATAACCCAAGCCCCCCACCACCCCACCCAGCAATAAAAAAGGTATGGTAGGAAGTCCCGGAACTACCCCAAACAGAAGCAGCATACCCCCCGCAATGGCCATGGCTCTGGGGTAGCGAGAAAGCTGCGTCGTGACGTCCTTCCCTAGGTGGGTGCCCTCCTCCTCTCCTCCTACCCGCGTTACAATAATACCGGCGGAGGTTGAAATGAGAATGGCCGGAATCATCCCCACCAACCCATCTCCAATCGTCAACAAAGTATATTTTTTGGCCGCAATGGCGATGGGCATCCCCTTCATCATCACCCCAATGGCGAGGCCTCCGACAATGTTCACCACCGTCACAATAATGTTGGCAATGGCGTCGCCTTTGACAAACTTCATGGCGCCGTCCATCGCCCCCATTAACGCACTCTCCCTCTCCAAATCCCTGCGGCGGCGCTTGCCTTCTTCTGCGTCAATGAGTCCCCCGCGCATGTCGGCGTCAATGGACATCTGCTTGCCGGGCATCGCATCCAAAGTAAACCGCGCACCCACCTCGGAAACACGCTCGGAGCCTTTGGCGATAACCAGAAAGTTGACGATGACCAGAATGACAAAAACAATGACGCCGACCACAAAACTGCCTGCGGCAACAAACTGGCCAAAGGCAACAACGACTTCACCGGGGTCTCCCGTGGAGAGAATCAACCGCGTTGTCGAAACGGACAAGGCCAGGCGATAAAGTGTGGTCAACAACAACAAAGTCGGGAAAACCGACAGATTCAAGGCCTTGGGCACATAGAGCGAAATCAGCAAAATCAGCACCGACAAGCTGATGTTGATGCTCAACAAAATATCCAGCAACGGGGTCGGCAAAGGAATCAACATCATTCCGATGATGGCAATCACCAACCCAGCCAAGAGAACGTCAGAATATTTGTTAATGAACTGATTCATAACCGAAGGCGCCCATTCCCTGACTTCTCTCAGAGCTTCCCCTAAGTCAAACGAAAAGCCCACATGAAAACCAACATGTGGGCTGCAATGCGACGTCAGACCTGCGGCAAGAATGTTTTGAGAACTTCATAGCCTCCTTTCTTGAGAAAGAAACGCCGTTTGACAACAACAAACCCAACAACACGCTGACAACTTGGCTGCACACAAGAAGCGACACCCAAGGCGCCGCTTCTTGAATGTTTTCTAGACACGGAAGTTTTGAATGATGGCTTTTTGGGTCTCGTGGATGGCTTTCAGGAGGTTGCTAATCATCAACTGTGTTCGATTAACTGCTTCAATCTTTTGCTGATACTCTATTGAAGCGTTCTGAAATTGAATATCACCGTCAACACCTTGCGGGTAGCGCGACCTCTGAGGTGGTTCTCCAGGACCTGGGATTTGGTGCAACACAGCGATTAAAGAAGCACCGCTACCATCTACATAGGGGGTATTCGGCATAGCAGCGGCCAATACCGGCATAGCGGCAGCAGGACTGTCCAGTCTGGCAGCGGCGTCCATCTGCACCGGCGCGCATACATTTAAAGGGGTGAGCTCGGCTGTAAACATGTCCTTCATCTCCCTCATGGAATGGCTCTTTGATTTGAGCTCCTCCAAAGGAATGCGCTCTCCCGGTATCTTCTTCAGCAGATTCTGGACATCCTCTTTTGTAAATCTAGATTTCCTAAACCTTTCTTTGATCCCCTCCAAGTGGTTGGATCTTCCTTCTATTTGCTGGGGCGACCACCCGCCTAAGTTTGCGCTCTCTCTCTTCAATCTGTCGGGCGAAATCTTCGAAGCCTTGGAATCCAAAACCCCTTGAGGTTTTTTCAAAGAATCCAACATTTTCATTTTTGAAACGTTGCTGCCCCCAGGAATACCATTCACAGAACTCATCTCAACCTCCACCTTTGTTTTCCTTTAGAAAGATAAATTTCTTTCTTTTGTAGAGATTATCTCTCAAGCCAAAGATTTGTTGCGTGAAAAATGACTTTTTTTTGCTTGTGTTGAGAATTAGGTGGAATATTTCTGACAGAAAAGTACGGTTAAATAAAAATAATATAAATAATGTTATGTTACGAAAAAATACGGAAAGTATGTTTTGCGCATAAACCTACACGCAGCATAAAAATAAGCCTGAGTGTTTAGATGTGAATATAAAAGCCAAACATTCTGAAAGTATCTGCTCGTCGTGCAGGTGGTTTTGGTGCTGGGCCTACGGCCCGTCCTTTTTCGCCCTCCGGGCGGGGTTTTGGGTGCTGGGCCTGCGGCCCGGGCTTCTTCCGCTGCGCGGCCGCTGCAGGTTTCGCCTACCGGCGAGTCACTTTTTTGTGTGACAAAAAAGTAACCAAAAAAACACCCTCCGGGGCCCTGCGGGGCTCCTGCAGCACTCGCGACCCCCTC
>Ga0123356_10000649_pt1 | contig 38319 bp, 39 predicted proteins | sample TergutEmb28metaG_2_FD_92546 | JGI IMG/M metagenome (GOLD analysis project Ga0123356, IMG submission 92546) | Embiratermes neotenicus P3 segment gut microbial communities from Petit-Saut dam, French Guiana - Emb289 P3 | ecosystem: Host-associated > Arthropoda: Insects > Digestive system > Gut ...
TGATATTGTCTGTGGTATAGTTAATTTTCGCATATCAGGAACTTTGTTTGTCTAAAAATTCAGATAGGTAACCACAATCCCAACTAAAAACACTAAAAGTAATAAGGCCTAAGGTCTATTGTTGATGATTTGCTTGGTGCGGGAGTGACGCTAGGAGGTGTGGTTGATGTAGTGCGAACGGAGGGTGTTGTTTCAGATGTGGTTGTGTTTTTGGATCGGAAAGAGGGGATGTCGAGTGCTTGAGTACGTGAGGGTCAAACTGTAGCGATGTTGTTGATTGGTGAAGTTAAGCTGAAAGGCCCTCACGGAATTGATGGGTTAGATGAGGTGACCCTAAGATGATTTTGAAGCGAGTGAGAAAGCGCTGTAGTTTATTCGTAAAATACCAGTTCGTATTCCTGAAGGATTGAATGTAGGTTATTTACTGCGACGTAGACGTCTTGTTCTTTTTTTGCGCCGGTGCAGACGAGTTTGCCGCTGGCAAAGAGTAGAATCACCACTTTAGGTTCCTCCATGCGGTAAATCAGACCGGGGAACTGTTCAGGTTCATACATTGCGTGTCCTAGCGAGTAGGCTGCTTTTTCTAGGTCGATCATGCAGCCGAGTCCGCCTGAGGCGACGATATTTTGGACTTTTAGTTCGGGTTTGCTTATAATTATGATGCCGCCTTTTTTTAGTTCCTTGATTACCTTCATAACGGCACGTTTAGCCTCTGTTTCAGATTTCGCGCCTGTGCAAACCATTTTGCCTGAACCAAAGATCAACGTTGCTGTTTTGGGGCGTTTGATGCGGAAAACTAAGCCAGGGAACTCTTCTGGGCGATATACGACACCAGGATAGCCTTTTACAACAGCATTTAAGTCAACCTTTTGGTTGAGTGTTGCTGAAACGACTACGTTCTCTACACGCACTGTTTTTTTAGCCGGCAATCGATTTTCCTCTCACTGTTAAATATGAATATTCCATGCCTTCGTTTAAAGGCATCCATACACTTCTTTTTGAGAGGCTTCACTTTAAAACTACCACTCAAAAAAGAAAAATATAGAGTGCTAAGACTGGCACTTCAGGGGTTTAAATCTTCATTTTACTCAATACTTCGCGGAATACGTTGCCACATTTCGGGCATTCGCATAGACCGATTTCTAATTGCATACGTTTTCCAGATTTATCTGGACGGCCCGCCATCTTCCAGGTTTTCTTGGGCTTTGACACTTCGGTTCCGCATTTTGGACACTTTGCCATTTGATTTCCTCCGTGTTATCGCTTTGAAGCCATTCGTCTGATTGGATAAAAAAGTTTCCATACATTTCCCATAGATATGCACCCATACACCAAAGAAATTTAGCATCTTTATGTCAACCCCGAAGAAGCTCCACTAGGAACATGTCGAAAAACCAAACCCCAACCTCATCAGTTGCCTAAAACATCACCACAAAACAAAACAGCACCATAAAAGAAAAAACACCACCAAACCCAAAAAAACAAAAAATACACAAGATCTTTTATAGCACCACACAGGCTTATGTACACTCAATTTGAGGTTCATTGTGTTTTGCAAACCACCCCAGAGAACACATTTGAAATGCTTGTCAAACCAGTGAGAAAACTAGTAGAACAAAAAGGATTCACCAAACCCACCGAACCCCAAGAAAAAGTCATCCCAAAAATCCTTGAAGGCAAAAACGTTCTCCTAATTTCACCCACCGCCACCGGCAAAACAGAAGCCGCATTCCTCCCCGTGTTAAACATGCTACTTCAACAACCCAAAACACCGGGCATAAAAGTTCTCTATATCACACCCCTAAGAGCACTTAACCGAGATCTACTAGAACGCTTACAATGGTGGTGCAACAACCTCGATATCAAACTTGCAGTCCGCCACGGCGACACAGAACAAAAAGAACGCACCCGCCAAAGCCAATGCCCCCCAGACATCCTGATCACAACACCAGAAACCCTCCAAGCCATACTATCCGGCTGGATACTACGACAACACCTCCAAGCCCTCAAATGGGTCATCATCGACGAAGTGCACGAGTTAGCCGACACCAAACGAGGCAGCCAACTCTCACTAGCACTAGAACGCATACGAGGACTAATCGGCAAAGAATTCCAAACCGCCGGCTTATCCGCCACCGTAGGCAGCCCCGAAAAAGTCGCCCAGTTCCTAGTCGGCAATCAACGCCCCGTCGAAATCGTCAGAGTTTCAGTAGCAAAAATGGTAAAGCTGCAGGTAATCTATCCCAAACCCGCCGAAGAAGACATACATTTCGCCAGCAAAATCTACACACACCCAGAAGTGGCAGCTCGACTACGGATTATCCGCGACTACATGTCCAAACGCAAATCCGTTCTCCTATTTACCAACACGCGCTCAGTTAGCGAAGTTTTAGCTTCACACTTCAAAGTCTGGGACGTAGATTTCCCAATTTCAATACACCATGGCTCTTTGGCAAAACCATCCCGCATAGCCGCCGAAACAGGACTCAGACGCGGCGACCTCAAAGGTTTAATCGCCACCAGCAGCCTTGAGCTAGGCATAGACGTAGGTCATATAGACCTCGTAATCCAATACATGAGCCCAAGACAAGTGTCGCGACTTATCCAACGCGTGGGCAGAGCAGGCCACACCTACGGCAACCTGTCTGAGGGCTTAATCATTGGCATGGACTCCGATGACACACTCGAAGCACTCGTCATCGCCAGGCGCGCACTACAAGAACAATTAGAACCCATCGCAATACCGGACAAACCCTACGATGTGCTAACCCACCAAATCGCAGGATTATTGCTCAAAAACAGACGCCTAACCTTCCAAGAAATCCTTGATCTATGCAAAAAAGCCGCACCCTTCCACAACCTAACCATTACCGACGTAGAAAAAATCATCAAGTACATGCACGGACGCTTCCCCCGATTAGCATGGGCATCCATCGAAGATCAAGTAGTCTTAAAACCCCAACGCACCAAAGCGCTCTTTGAATACTACTTTGACAACCTCTCCATGATCCCCGAAGAAAAACAGTTTCTAGTTATCGATGAAACCACTGACACCTCCATCGGTGTCCTCGACGAAGCCTTCATGGCAGAATACGGAAAACCAGGCACTAAATTCATCATCCGTGGCAGCCCATGGCAAATCATCCATGCCAACGAAGACAAAGTGTATGTACGCCCAGTCGACGACCCCACAGGCAGCATCCCCAGCTGGATTGGCGAGGAAATCCCCGTACCATATGAAGTGGCCCAGGAATTAGCAGATATTCGAGGCTTCGTAGAGGAAGAAACACATCGGAGCTGCACACCCCAACAAGTCAGCCAGTCACTCTCAGAGCGATACCCAGCGACCTCAGAGAACATCTTGCATGCACTCACCGAAACCATAGAACAAGTGCACAAGGGCTTCCCAGTGCCAACCTCCAAACGCATAATCGTAGAGGAATGGGGTGAATTCATAATCGTCCACTCTAACTTCGGCTCACTAATAAACAGAGCGCTATCACAGCTGATAGGACAGGTATTATCCGACAAGCTTGGACGCGGCATAATTGTGCAGCATGACCCATATCGCATCTTTGTACAGGCCATGAGTACCATAACCGCTGAGCGTCTAGTCGAAATCCTAAAAGAAATCAAAGAAATGCCCGAACAAACCATCCGCAACACACTAATAACATCAACAGTGAAAACAGGCCTATTCAAACGGCGTGTCATCCAAGTCGCGCGCCGCTTTGGTGCACTCAAAAAATGGGCAGATTTTAGCAACGTCAGTATGCAAAAACTAATAGCTAGCTTTGAAGGCACCCCCATTTATGAAGAAGGCTTAAAAGAGGTTTTTAGCAAAGACCTTGATGCAAACGGCTTAGTCAGGGTTCTTGGAGATCTTCACGACAACAAAGCGTGTCTGCAGTTGGTCGAAACAGGCGGCAACGCAACACCCGTGGCCCGAGTTGGCATTGAACGGGTCAGCATGAAAACAGACCTTATTCCGCCTGAGCAGATGCGTGCCGTCTTGGTGGAATCGGCCAAAGCACGCTTGCTCAACGAAACAGGCAATTTTGTTTGCACCAACTGTTGGGATTATATGGAGATGATACGCATCAAAGACCTCCCTGATAAACCCAAATGCCTGCGTTGCAGTTCCCACGCCATCGGGTTACTAAAAGTCGAAGAGGAAAAAGCTATGGGGCTGCTCGAAAAGAAGGGTGAACACTTAGCTAAAAATGAGGAAAAAATGCGCAACTACGCCAAACAAACCGCAGTGTTGATTGAACGGTATGGTAAAGTTGCGGCAGTGGGTTTGAGTGCAAGGCGTGTTTATGCGGCGAATATGGCAGATGTTTTAGAAAAAGAGTCGCAACTATCCGACAAATTTTATGAACTGGTTTTGGAAGCTGAACGCAAAGCGTTAAGCAAACGGTTTTCGAAGACCTGAGTGTACAATATTTGTAAGCAAACGCTCCTTATTTGGAATGCATCACCTTTTTAAGTGTAGAATCGTTTTATCTTTGTTGTTTGCGCTTGTTGTGCCCATAGGAGACTAAAACTTGGAAATAAGCCGGAAAAACTTACGCAAAGAAGTTCTAGAACGCATCAAATTTGTAAGGACCTGCGTTATGGCACGAGAGCTCTGCTTACTCGTGCGCACTAATCGTGCTGTGCTAGAACCCAAAGACGTCCAAGAAATATGCCAGCACATCTCAAAACTTTGCAGAGAGGAAGGCTGCATGGAACCCAGCGAATTATGCCTCAAAGCTGCCTCCGCCATTGACTCCAAAGACGAAGAGAAATATCTCGATCTATGCGCTCAGAGCTGCGTTAAATGCGGTGAAGCAAAAAGGCCACAATCCAAAAAAGATGCATATGTCGCATAGCAAGGACAAACGTTAGCTTGCAAGGGTTTTTTATGTTTATTTCGCCGTTTGTTCCAAGTCCAAACAGTGTCGTAGAGTATATGCTAAAGTTGGCTGATTTAAAATCAGGTGAAGTTCTCTTCGATATGGGTTCAGGCGATGGAAGAACCGTAATTATGGCCGCACGCACTTTTGGTGCCCGCGGTGTCGGCATAGAACTTCGCGACGATCTAGCTAAAAAGGCGCTTAGTACCATCCACGAGATCGGCTTAGAGACCCGTGTCACCATCATAAATGACGACATGTTCAATGTGAACTTAACCACCGCCGACGTGATTTACTTGTATTTGACAACCAGCGCAAACGAAAAAATTAAGCCCAAACTTGAACATGACCTAAAAAAAGGTGCCCGCATCGTTTCCCACGACTATGAAGTGGTAGGATGGCGTCCAGAAAAAATTGAGAATTTCTGTGAAAACCCCCAACTAGGTTATCCATCACATACAATTTACCTCTATCGCAAACAGTGAATAGACCCGTTGGATTCAGCAGAGTTGTTATGGCAACAAGGTTTCATAAGTCTGGTAAGAACAAGCTAGTAAATTCGATTACTATAAAACGCCTACCGGTATGTTGGGCAATGAGTTAAACAGGGGACAGTAATGAAATGGCAAAAAGATCAAAGAGAAATTTGAACTATTGATTTTAGCTGTAACCATAGTTTTAGTGGTGTCGGGTGCGATTGTCACAATCGTTGTGGTTAACCTTGCCCGTAGCGGGGTGGATCACTCCTCAGGCATCTTTACAATGAAGTTTCAAAACCAATAACAAATCAAACCCACAAAACACCTTTCTCCACCGCACTAAGCAACTTGGTGAATCAGATACACTATAGGAACAATTGAGAAGTTGTCCATGGAAACAAATCAGAACCCGGGTCGTTAGGTTAAGTTATATAAGCGGGCTTGGTTTTAACCTGAACTATTCTAAAAGAGGTATACACTGTTATGTCAAAAGCTAAAGTTGGCGTTTCAATGCTCTACTGCTTAGGTGAACCATTCAATCGCATGATAAAACGCTTAGGCACTATGAACACGAAGTACATCGAAATTCTCGATGATGGCACTCATGATTTGAATAAAAACCGCCTCAGTCAACTCCGTGACGCAGCCAAAAGCTATGGTTTAACCTATTCAGTGCACGCACCCTTTGCGGACATCAATATCGGCTCTCCCGCCAAACCCATGCTGTCTGCAGCACTCAAACGGCTCAAACAATCCCTTGCCAATGCCAGCGAACTTGACGCCAAAATGTGGGTATTCCACCCGGCCCAAATCACGGGGATAAGCCAATTCTACCCCGATGGACTATTCAAGCAAACGTGCGAGAGCATCAAAGAACTCTACGTAATAGCTGAGGAGTATGGTTTGAACATGGGGTTAGAGAATTTACCGGCAAAATACGGGTTTCAGATGAGCACCCCCGCAGAGTTCCAGCGATTTTACAAAGAGACTAATCTACCCATTGGCATCACCTTGGATTTGGGGCATGCCAATTTGGAAGGACAGATTCAACCTTTCTTTGATCAACTTGCGGATAAAATCGTGCATATCCATGCAAGTAACAACCAGGGCGACCAAGACGAACACAACGGTGTATTAGATGGCAACATAGACTACCAAATCATCGTTGCTAACCTCAAAAAAATCGGCTACGACAAAGTCCTGCTTGTCGAATCCATCCGAGGAGTGCCTGAGAGCATCGCTGAATTAAAACGTCTACTCGTTTAGGGGTAATTCGATTTCGAGGTAATCATCTGCTAGGACAGTATTGGGAAAAACTTGTTTGGCTTGTTCGAGTAAAAGTGTAGCATCGGAGTATCGGGCGCTTATGTGGGTGAGTACAAGGCGGGTGGCACCTGCCGCTTGGGCCTGCTCTGCGGCTTGACTAGGTGTGGAGTGTCCATCATTGACGGCACGCTCAACAAGTGAATCATCGAAGGTACAATCATGAATAATTAAATCTGCGTTCTCAGCAAAATACTTGAAAGCTTTGAATGGTTTCGTGTCGCCGGTGTATATGACTTTTCTGCCCGGCCTAAGTGGACCCATCACGTCACTTGGCTTAACTATTCTGCCGTCTGTAGAGGTTACTTCTTCTCCGTCTTGTAGTTTGGACCAAAGTTTTCCCTCAGGGACACCTAGCGCCACGGCTTTTTCGGGGTAGAATCTGCCGGCTCGGGGCTTTTCGATAAATGCAAAACAGAAACCCTTCACCGAATGGCAATTATTTTCAGCAGCAATTTTGTATTCCTCTTCATCGAAAACAAAGCTGTCACCGTCCATTTCGACGATGGTAACGGGGTAGGTCAGGCTAAAGTTAAGAGTTTCTTTGGCACACATCAGGTAAGCTCGAATCCCTGGGGGACCATAAATTTGTAAGGGTTCTTTACGATCCATCAGCGCCATAGTTTGCAACAGCCCGGGTAAGCCTAGCACATGGTCGCCGTGGAGATGACTTATGAAAACTTTCATTTGCGGTGGAAACTTACCTTTGCACCCATCATCTGGTGCTGTGCATTTTCGCCGCAGTCAAACATGTACTGAACCCGGGGGCACTCGATAACTACGCATGGTAGGCTTCGCTGTAAAGTTGGCACGCTGCCGCTTGTTCCCAAAAAAACTATGTTTATACTCACGTTCTGCACGTCCATGTGATGAATGTGTTCCTGCTCTATAGGGCGCTACATTGCTTTGGCGCTCTGGGGGTTTTGTATTTTCTCGAAAACAGCTATTTCCCTTGTCAGTGTGTGATGAACATAGGCATAGTGTGACTCGATATGGCGAAAGCCCAGTTCAGCACCTAAGCAGGATATATTTAATGATCTAGGCGCCGCTATACATATCCGTTGTCCCCCTCCGAGCAGTGTATGAGAAACGGTCAATGCTTCTTTGACCAGCTGAATCGTCGTTGACTTAAGCGTACTTGATGAGCGCCCATACGGCGGGTCAGTGACAACTGCATCAACTTTGGAGAGCGGGATTTTACGACTGTCCGCCAAAAGCAAGCCATGGGCACTGATATGGAAGTGGGCAAGGTTCTTTTTTGTGCCCAAAATCATTCGGCGCTGAGCATCTATGCCGACAGCTTGACAACCGATGAAGGTAGCTTCGATAAGGGAGGTGCCCGTGCCACAAAAAGGGTCAAGAAGAACCGACTCAGCCTGTGCATGTGCCAAATTTACCATGCATCGTGCCATTTTTGACGGCATTGCCGACGGGTGAAAGAAGGGTTTTTTGCGGGGGCGTCGCTCCGAGAAAGTCTTTGAGGTTATGTCGGTGAGCTTTAAGCCCAAAACAAGCATGTTGTTGGTTATGATGCCGATTAGGGTTTTGTCGGGACTTTTGAGATTAACCTTGGTGCCCTCGGTTTGCCGCAAGATTTGTCCCCCTAGGTTGATTTCGAGTTGCATGGTGTTTATTTCTGTGTCGGCATAGTTTCTAATACGGTTGATGCGAACAACAAAGGATTCGCCAGGTTTTAGAATGGCTTTGAAGTCCACTTGGGCGACAGCTTGAGTGATGGCTGGATAGGTTGCATCTGCGACGAGGAGTTCTTGTGCACAGACCCGCGTGTATGCGGAGCGGATTTGCACGACTTGAACACTGGTTAATTCCGACTCTAACCGTAGAACTTGGTCAAATTCTTGGGGGTTTGAGTAAGAGTAGCCTTCGGCTTCCAAAATCGCCTTAACTTCAGCGGCTGGCAGTGTTGGGTTTTCGCCGGAGAGTAAAAAAAAGAGGCGGGGCACTAGTTTGTCCCTACGAGTTCTCTGCTAATCAGGGGGGCCAATGAAACCTGGCTGACGACCCCCGGAACGCTATCGGTGCCCACAATTTCTTCCACCCCTGCGGCACGTATACGTTTTTCTGCATCGCCGATCAGCAGACCGTGTACGCAACCGCAGAACACATGGGCTGCTCCGTTTTCGTGGAGAATTTTTGCAGCGCCAACGATAGTCCCGCCTGTGCTGATGATGTCATCTAGTATAATTACGATTTGACCCTTCACGTTTAAGCCATCGGCAGTCTGCACGGTTTGTCCGGTGTAACGGTCACGGATTTTGTTTAAATGCCCCGCTTCGCCACCCAAGACCACTTGCGCTTGCTGCGCTATGTACATCGCACCTTTGTCAGGCGCGAGTGCATATGCTCCCTTGTAACCTTTTTTAACGAAGTATTCAGCAATTAGAGGGATTGCACTGACGGTTTTGGCTGGAAAGGGAAATTGGGTCAGGGAATGTTCGGAGTGGATGTTTACGGTGAAGAACTCGTCGACACCAGCTCCTTTTAACATGCGTGATACAGTTTCGACGCTGATGCCTTCACCTGGGAGAAACGTCTTATCTTGTCGTGCGTATGCAAGGTATGGCACAAATGCGCTAACTTTGGATGCGCCGCCCCGCTTGGCTAAATCGGCCAGAAAAGCCAGTTGTAGCAATCTGCCATCTTGAGCGGGGGGACAAGTAGTTTGGATGATTGCAACTTTTTCGCCAGCTACATCGCCGTCGAGACGAACGTATGATTCGCCGTCGGGAAAAACTTTAGCAATAACAGGAACATGGGGGATACCAGTTTGGGTTGAAACTGCTTCAGCAAGTGACTTAGACGCAGGACCAGAGATAATTTTCAACGCTATTCCTCTGGCTTTAGAGATGCAGATTTAGGTTTTAAGGTTATCTAGCAAAAGTCCTAACCAACTCAGCCTAAACCGCTATCTACACTAAGCCCACGCAACGGAACACAACGTCCGCAAACACGCCATAATTAACTGCCCTATGAAGGCGGAAAAAGGCGCGAAAAAATGCCTTCCATAACTATGAGTGTTGAGTTGTTCTTTGCACTTAATTTATTGGTCAGGTAGTGTTCTTGCAGGTATGTCTCGGCTTTTCGATCCACTGCCTGAAGTGACGTGATAACCTTGATAAGCTCATGCGATACTACAAACAGGAGAAAATGAAAACGATTCATGTACTCAGGGATATGCAAGATGCTTACCGAGACGCGGATAAAGCCTTCCACCAAGGCAACTATGCAGGTTCAGTTAATAGCTACAACAAGGCACTGAGCCTCTGTCAATCACTCCCAGCCGACACTGAATTTGACCACCATCGCTTCGAAGCCGCAGTCTACGCGGGCTTATCGGGTGCCTTGGGGCGGTTGGGGAAACATCTAGAGTGCTTTGCAGCAGCCAACAAGGCTCTTGCGTTCTATGACCAATGCGGCGACAGGTATCCAGGGGATGTGGGCAGATGGCTGATGGCACAGGTAAATCAGGGAACTGCTCTGGCAACGTTGGGATGCTTAGACGCAGCAATCGAGGCTCTTAAACGGGCCAAAGAAATTTTTGCCAGCAAAGAACTGGATGCAACTGAAAATAAACCGTGGCTGGACATGGTCGAGGGTAATATAACCGCTATACAGGGACACATAAAAGAACAGAAAAAATAGGTTAAGGCTTTTTAACGTTGAATCAAATCGATACCGGTTAGTGAACTCTAAATGGATAGCTGGCGTTTGCTCCCCTGCACAGTTAACGATGCTGCGATGAATATGGCCATCGATGAAGCCATCCTAAGCGCGCGCATCGCCCAAAAAGTTCCCAACACCATACGACTCTACCGTTGGCAACCCTCTGCTATAAGCGTAGGCAGAAATCAGAACCCAAAAACTGAAGTCTACCTCGACAATACAAAACTGTTAGGCGTCGATGTGGTTCGACGCATAAGTGGAGGCGGCACAGTTTATCATGACAAGGAAGGTGAAGTCACTTACGCCGTAATCGCCCAAACATCCGACCTTGGAACAACAGACATCACCACTATTTACACTAAAATATACAGTGCCGTGCGCGATGCCCTGCGAATACTGGGCACCGGTACCGATTTTAGCGCCGGAGACCCAAAAAACTGTCCTAATCTTACCATCGACGGCAAAAAAATCAGCGGTAGCAGCCAAATCATTAGTCGTGGTGTCGTTCTCCAACACGGGACCCTACTGTGTAGTGTAAATTTGCATAGGATGTTCCAACTTCTCCAGCTCAAAGGGGTCAGTTGCACTCAAGCCGCAGACATTGCCAAACGTAAAATCACAAGCCTCCAAGATGAATTAGGACATAAAATCAGCCCTGATACAGTTGCAAACGCCCTGGAACAGGGTTTTCGCATCATGCTCAGAATTCAGTTGGATATAGGCGAACTTTCCGAGGAAGAAAAAGAAACGGCGAACAAGCTCTATAAGGAAAAATACACAAAAGAAGAATGGACCTTGGGCGGCAAACCCGCTTAGGCCTTATGCCACCGCACGCCTTGTGCGGTATCCTCAAGCACAATACCCATCGTTTTGAGTTGGGCACGGATGTCGTCGGCTTCCTTCCAGTTTTTGGCTTTGCGGGCGTCTTCACGTTTCTGCATCAATGCGTCGATGTCTGTTGGCAGGGGTTCTGTGGCTTCGACTTTGCCTATAACACCCAAAACGCCATCTATACAAGTCATTAAATTGCTGACTTTTGAGGCTTCTTGTGCGCTGACAGAGTTGGTATCGAGCAGTGCATTCATTTCGCGCACAAAGTCAAACAGCGACGACAATGCGATGCCGATGTTGAGGTCGTCATCCATGCTGCCGCCAAAACATGCTTCCAACTTGTCGGTTAAGGTGTATATCTTGCCCGCATCTTCGGGGCCATCTGCTTCATGTAGACGGCGTACAAAATTTCTTAGCCTATCCACCGCCGATTTAGCGGCCTCTAGGCCTTCGAGAGTAAAGTTGAATTGCTGTCGGTAGTGTGTCGATAGCAGCAAGTAGCGGATGACAAGGGGGTCATAGCCTTTGGCTATAAGGTCGCGGAGTGTATAAAAGTTGCCAAGGTGTTTGCTCATCTTTTTGCCTTCAACCTGGAGATGTTCGTTGTGCATCCAATAATGCACAAAGGGTTTGTTTGTGAAGGCTTCGGATTGGGCGATTTCGTTTTCGTGATGGGGGAACATGTTGTCGACACCGCCGCAGTGGATGTCGAAGGTTTCGCCAAGATAGGTCATGCTCATCGCTGAACATTCGATGTGCCATCCGGGTCTGCCTTTTCCAAGTTCGGTCTCCCAGTAGACGTCACCATCTTCGGGTGTCCATGCTTTCCAAAGTGCGAAGTCTTGGGCTTCTTCTTTGGCGTATTCGTCTTGGCTGACTCTGGCACCGACTTTGAGTTCACCTGTTTTTAGGTGGGAGAGTTTGCCGTAGTCGGGGAACTTGCACACGGAGAAGTAGATGGAGTTATCTTCTCCTTTGTAGGCAACGCCTTTGGATAGAAGTTCTTGGATGATGAGGATCATTTCGGGAACATGTTCGGTGGCCCGGGGGTATATGTCGGCTGGTTCGATGTTTAGAGCTTTAATATCTTCGAAGAATGCGTTTGTGTAGAAGTCGGTGAATTGACGTAGGGGGATGTTTTGTTTTTGGCTGTTTTTGATAGTTTTGTCGTCGATATCGGTGAGGTTCATGATGTGGGTAACGTTGTAGTTGCGGTATTGTAGCCAACGCTTGAGGAGGTCTTCGAAGAGAAAGGCGCGGAAGTTGCCTATGTGGGCATAGTCGTAGACTGTGGGGCCGCAGGTGTAAATTTTGACTTGGCCGGGCAGGATTGGCGTGAACTCTTCTTTTTTGCGGGTCAGGGTGTTGAAAAGGTAGAGAGTTGGTTGATTGATGCTCACGTTTTCAGCTCGGTTAGAGTTAGGCTGTTGAAATTATTTAAGCCTTCATGGTAAATGAAAGGTTGATTAATAGTAGTTCAGGGTTTTTTTGTTTCTGTGGTTAGTGCTTTTCGGGGGTTTCGAGGCTGCAAGTATTCATCGTGCGTTAAATGTGGAGGGATTGGAGAGGGGGTTATTATTTTTTCATGGCTTGGGTTTTGAGGTCTTTTGGCATTAACTCGATGGCATAGCGTAGTGCTGTTCGGGGCATATTTGCGTGGTGTTTGATCACATAGTCAAAGACGTCTTTGGTGTGTACTCGGCTTTCTTCTTTTAGTAGCCAGCCATAGCCCTTTTGCACCATGTCATCGGTGTCAAGTAGCAGTACATCGCAGATCTCAAAGGCATCCCAGAGGAACAGCCCCCGTTTGGCAGGCACAATAAATGATACTGCAGAAGCTCGTTTAAGCCATCGATTGTTGCTCTTGGCCCAGCTTTTGATTTCTGGCACGATTTTGGGATATTTCATAATGAGGTCGCCGATGGTGTGGTTGCAGAGGCAATCGCATTTGGCCCAGTTGTTAACGTAGGATACGATCCAGTGTTTGAAGGTTTGTATGTCATCGGCTTGGAGCTTGTCTATGTGGTGGGGTATCCACGTTGCGACGATTGAGGCTTCTTCCATGTAGTCGGAGAGGTATAGCTCTTCACATATGCTAAATAGCTCTTGTTTGTTCAACGTTTTGGTTTGGGGTAGGTATTTTTTGGCAATTTTTGTGGTAATGGAAGATTTGATGCCGTAGAATTTGACGGGTTCCTTGAAAAAATGTTGGGCACTTTGTTTAGTTTGTTCGTCAGCGTTTGTGGATAGTTCTGTGCGGATTTGGGCAATAAGCTGGTTCATGGTATGTTAGCTGTGGTTGGAGAGATAAGTGCTTTGCTGGTTTAATAAAAATATGTTGAGGTGGAAGGTTAGAAGTCTTCCATTTGGTAGAGACCCAGGTCTATGTTGAGGGCTTTTTCGGGGCCGTGGTTGTCTTCGAGGTCGTAGAGGTGGCTTGTGGCTTTTTCTAGTTTAGTTTTTTTGGTTGTCATTTTTGCCTTAACCATCCTTTTACCTTTGACTTTGATGAGGGGAGTGCCGATAACCAGGGGGGTGTTGTCGATGAGTTGGGGCAGCACTTTGGTGTCTTCAACGGTGAGGTTGCATTTGAGTTCGTCGAGTTGTTTAGTCAATGCCTTTTCTCCTCCAGACTTCTGCGCTGATTAGGTCGCGTATGGCGACTCGGATTGCTTCGGCTCGGTTTGGGTAGAATCGTTCGTCCACTAACTGATCCAAAGCTTTTATATATGTTTCAGGTAGGTAAAGAGTGATTAATTTCAAGTTAGTTTGTCCCCTGCGGCTTTTACAACTATACAGCGTTATTTGGCACTTATACTTCTACATATCATGCTACACACATGTACATAATATGTTGGTTCCACCATATTTAAAGGATGAATCGGTTAGATAACATGTATCTGTTAAAAACGCACATACAAGGAACACGTTTTTATGTCAAGACACAGCAACTAACAAACCGACACCCATGACCCCAAAACTCCACATAAAAAACTACGGCTGTAGCGGCAACACCGCCGACGCAGAAACCCTCACCGGATGCCTAAAACAAGCAGGCTACACCATCATCAACAACGAAACCGAAGCCAACCTCATAATCTATAACACCTGCGCAGTCAAAGGCCCCACCGAGAACCGCATAATCAACGATATAAAAAACACCCCTAAAGACAAAAAGATTGTCATCACTGGCTGTCTACCTAAAATCAGCTACGAACGACTACAACACGAAATCCACTTTGACGGCGCTGTTGGCCCCGCTATTGGGGAAGACATCGTCGAGGTAATTCGACGGGTATTGACAGGTGAACAAGTTGTAGAGTTAACTACCAATCTGGAGAAACCTTTGCCACCACTAGATCTGCCACATCATCGGAGTAATCCTGTTGTAAGCATTGTGCCCATTAACTATGGTTGCTTGGGCAGCTGCGCCTACTGCTGCGTCGTCCATGCACGCGGTAAACTGCGCAGTTACCCAATCAAAGAAATCATGAAACGAATTGAAACAGATCACACAACTGGAGCACAGGAATTCTGGATCACCTCACAAGACACTGCAAGCTATGGACGAGACATCAAGACGAATCTAGCGGAATTACTCTTGTCAATTGATGGTTTAAAAATTGATTTCAGGGTCCGCGTGGGCATGATGACGCCCAATTTGGTCACCGACATCGAAAAACAATTACTCCGCGCGTTTGAATCAGAGAAAATCTTCAAGTTCCTGCATTTACCCGTGCAAAGCGGCGACAATGCAGTCCTCAAAAATATGCACAGATTCTACACCGCCGAGCAATTCAAGACAATTGTAAAAACTTTTCGCGAGACGTTTCCAGATTTGACATTAGCAACCGATGTAATTGTGGGCTACCCAGGTGAAACTGATAAGGCCTTCCACAATACACTTGCACTACTCAAGGAAGTCAAGCCGGATATAACCAATGTGTCAAAATTCTTTGCACGCCCCAAAACACAGGCATGGGAGATACAGGAAGGCTTGGTCGATAAGGAGGAAATTAAACACCGAAGCACGGTTACCGCAGAATTGACTAAGGAACTATCGGCTAATCGTAACCAGCGCTGGGTAAACTGGAGGGGGACAACGATATTTGATGAGCAAGGCAAAGTTGAAGGTTCATGGGTTGGCCGCAACTTCACCTACAAACCGGTGGTTGTGCAAAGCAGTGAAAACCTGCTCGGGAAAACACTAATCGTCAAAGTTACGGAGGCATCCCAAACTTACCTAAAAGGTAAAATATGGTCCAAATAAAACAGCAACGATCAAAGATACATGTAATATATTCTACCACGGCGTTAATCCAAAATATATATTATGACCACAATCAGCATATCGATTGGACAATAAGCAATTCTTCGCTAAAATCCAGGTTACTCGGAAAAAAAAATACAAATGTCCATAACCCATATAAGGAATAAAATTTTTCCTGCCCTACGGCGAACTATGTAATGTCATTTAGTCTGCGGAGTGGGCGAACTTTTGAAGAAACAATCGAAACGCTCTTCAACCACATGGGATACGATACTAAACCCAAAACGGTTCTGCATACACGATCGGCACATATCCAAGCGATAATACGTAATCCAAGGGGAAAAAAGAGAGTACTCATAGAATGCATAAACGGCTGTGACCCCGTAGGCATTCAGGAAATCCAGCAGTTCTGCAACAGAGTTGCCCATGCCAGAGAAAAATCAGAGGCAGACACCGGCATGATGATTTCCGTCACAGGCTTTAACGATGAAGCAATTACATGGTGCGCTAAAAACTGCTCCTTTGTCCAACTTAAAACGTACAGTCAAGTAATAACAAAGACAAGTAAAGTACGTAAACTGATGCGGAAATTCAATACAGAAACTCCTCAACTATCTTGACCCATATTGTTTATCTGTTCAAAGAGGGCCGATTCCTCTTTGGTCACTCCCGCTTTAACCAGTTTTTCAACACACCTTTGGTACTGTTGCACGGAAAACTGGACGGATTTGAGTGGTTGCGTTATGAAATGGTATGTTTTTGTGGAGGCTCGACCCCTGTTTAGGGCGGCTTGCTGTTGTTTGAACCTGTTTAAAGGTTCGCAGTCCATGGTTTGCATGCCAAAGAGTGTGTTAGGGTATTGACGACAGCCTTCGGGACGAATCTCATAGATTGAGCAGGTGGCCCCACTCAAAAAGGGGCAGGGCGTGTGGGTGATGTATTGGTCGTACTTTTCTGGGTCTGCGACCCAAAGTTCTCCGAGCTCATGGTAGAGAGCTTTGACTCTGGTTTGAGCTTGCTTGTTTTGTGGTTGAGATTTGATTAGACCTGCAGTCAAAAAGTCGTCAAGTGTACAACATAGGCCACATTTGTTGCACAGAAAAGGCAGATTAATTGACCAATTCCCGCTTTTGCTTTTAAATTCCATGTGCACGTAGAATGTTTCAGCCACAGTGATCGCGCAATATTATTTCTGTATCTCATTAAGTTTCCTATGGAACCGCAAGAAACCGACTGATTTAAAAACAATCCGTACAATTATTCTGAGATGACCAGCAACAACGCCACTGACTTACTACTAGAGGTTTTCAACAAAACAGGGAACTGTATAGTTACAACTGACGATAAAGACATTATTATTTATGCTAATCCAGCTTTCGCTGAGCTTTTTGGTTTTGATGTCACATCTATTATGGGCAAAAACATCTGGAATCTGTATCCTGAAAATCTCAGAGAAAATGTACACACCACAGTTGCGGAGGCTATCGGAAAAAAAGAAGTCAGACGGGTTGAGTGGGAAGGATTGCACGTTGGCGGACGCTGGGAATCCACCGTATATCCTTCTGAAAAAGGCGTAACAACAATTACCAAGCAGATAACCAAGTGTAAGGAACCCGAAGAAGTACTGGCAAACACCAGAAAAGAATTGACAACTATGCTCGAAAGCATTGATGCCGGCTTTTCCTCGCTGGATATGAATTGGCGGTTCGTATATGTTAACAGCAAAGCTGCAAGAAACGTTGGATACGAACCTGAAGAATTGATAGGCAAAAATCTCTGGGAGCACTTCCCCAAATTCAGGACAACAAATGCAGCAACCCAATTCCAAAGAGTCATGACAGAGAGAATTACAATTAACTTTGAAGAACACGACATCTCAACAGATCACTGGTATGATGGAACAGTTTACCCAACCACTCAGGGTATAGCTGTTCTCTGGAGAGACATCACAAAACACAAGAAAACAGAGGAAGCAATCGATAGGCAAAGAAGAGTCGGAGGAGCCATCAGCAGGATTCTAAAAGAAACCCTAAGTGCGGGGGATAAGAAAACACTGGGAAGAATGTGCCTGTCTATAGCTAAAGAGTTGACACAGAGTAAAATCGGAATTATAGGAGAAGTCAACAAGAGTGGCTCTAAGTACATCGCCATAGACACCAGTGGTACAGTCTGCAACATTCTATCGCCTGAAGGTCACAATTCACTTCCAGACAACTTTACAATTCGGGGTCTCTATAGCAAAGTTCTCACTGATCACAAAGGTTTTTTCACCAACGACCCCACCAATCATCCAGCATCCCTCGGATTACCAGAGCATCACCCTCCGCTGACTTCCTTCTTAGGCGTACCCCTAATCAACAAGGACACTATAATTGGCGTAATCGCTCTGGCTAACCGCGAAGGCGGCTACACTCAAAATGAACTCGAATCTCTGGAAGCATTATCGCCCTCCATCGTGGAGACCTTGTTGCGTAAACAAACAGAGTTTAAACTTGAAAGCTATAGCAGACACTTAGAGAGTTTAGTTGAGGAACGCAGCAGGGAACTGAAAGACAAAGAACGCTTAGCCGCTATCGGCACAACCGCAGGCATGGTGGGACACGACATTCGCAATCCACTACAAGCAATTGTAGGCGATGTTTACCTTATGAAGGAATACCTCAAGACGATGCCTGAAAGTAAAACCAAGGGGGATGTAACTGAGAGTTTAGACAGCATCGACCAAAACGTTGGGTACATTAACAAGATAGTGGCTGACCTACAAGACTATGCTAGGCCGCTGAACCCCGAAATTTTGGATATAGACTTGGCACAATTAATCGGAAGTATATTCAGCGTAATCATCATACCCTCCAATATCAGATTCTCTGTTGATATCAAAGGAGCTCCAAAATTAAAAACAGACCCCATGTTCATCAGGCGCGCATTAACGAACCTAGTTAACAACGCGCTCCAAGCCATGCCCAACGGCGGCGAACTCAGTGTAGAGGGCTTAGAACACAACAACAGCGTTATAATCACTGTTTCTGACACGGGAGTCGGCATTCCTAAAGCGGTGAAAGCAAAGTTGTTTATGCCTATGACGACAACAAAAGCAAAGGGGCAGGGTTTAGGTTTAGCAGTGGTTAAACGGTTGATCGAAACGTTGGGCGGCAACATCACCTTTGAGAGTCAGGAAAACAAAGGCACAAAATTCATAATCACTCTGCTCACTAAGGGCTAAGTTTCTCTCCACATGGGGAGCAATATATGCCGGTTTGGTTTTGTATCCCCCAAACGGGACATACCTTTGTTTGCAACTGCACTAAATAGGCTGGCTACGACAGACCAGTTTGGGCTGAGAAGGACGAGATTTTAAAGAACGCCACCACCAAAAGCATCCAAGCGATTTCCTGAACCAAACCACCAAGCACACGATAAGTGATGAGCAGTCACAAACCTAACCCCTAAACAGCCAGTATAACGCTTTATGGGTAAAAATTTTGTACCTAATCACTGAGCAGAGTCTTTTTTCGCTTTCAAGTTCACGTTACCCACCCGCAGCTGGTCCACGTCGGCGCGTTGGAGCAGGGTAACTGTAACGGTTTTACTAAGACGGGTTTTGCCGTATTTGATGCGGACCGGGAGGGTTTTGGCATCGGAGTAGAATGCGGTGAGTTTTGCAGCGGTTTCTATGGCTGCTTTGGTTTTAGGACCCTGTAGAAGGGTTACTGGTCCTACGATTACGGGCAGTTCAAAGTAGTAATCACTAAACGACCTATTGGCAGTTAAATACTGATTTTCAGATTGGTTTCTACCTACGACAAACTTGTTTTCGCCTACGCGAAAGTGGCGACCTACCCGCAATAATTCTACCTCAGCAACGGACACGTGTTTTTTGTGTTCGAAGAGGTCCCAGAGTTTTTTACTGTACTCTTCACAGGTCAAAAGACATCCACCCGCGGGAGTCGGATAAGCGGGAATACCGTACTGTTTGGCGAGCTCAAACTGGGGTTTACGCGACCGGCCCTGAATGCTTAAAAGCTGACTGCGATCGATAAGCCCCTTCTTTTCTGCTTCGGTTTCAGCCAGCAACTTTGCAGACAACGGCCTGAGCAGTTTGCCCTTCAAACCTGATTCCTCCGCTATGGTTTTTAGGGCAGATCCATGCTGCGACATGGGACGTTCACCTAGAACTTCGCCTGTGAAGAGGAAGTCAGCACCAATTTCTTTTGCATATTTTTTGGCTTGCTTTAAGATAAAGATTTTACAGTCAACACATGGATTGAGGTTCTTGCCGTAGCCATGCTTGGGATGACGGAGCATGTTGATGTATTCCTTGTCCACGGGTTTGATTACAAGGGGCACTTTTAGTTGTGAGGCAGCTTGAACGGCTTCACTTGTGCCGTCTTTTTTGGGTATACCAAAAGGGGTTTTGACGTTAAAGGCTATAACTTCTATACCTTGACGACGAACCAATTCAGTGGCAAGTATGCTGTCGAGTCCACCCGAGAGTAAACTCACTGCTTTAACCTTGGCCATAGAATGATTTAAGGTGAGCCACGCGAATAATAAGGTACCTATCCAGCGTAGAAGAAAAACAAGTCATCATAGAACCGGAAGAGCGCTTTTCCCATATCACATGATGCAGTGGCACTCGAATAATTTAAAAAGCCTTTTACTATAAAATAAAGTTAGGTTTAAAAAGAAGGAGAATAAAGACGGATATCAGCATTTTCATCCCCGTCTACAGGGAATCAAGCCAGATTGAAAACCTACTGGATGTGCTATGCCCCCAAAATGTCAGCAAAGAAGTCTACGTTACAGTAGATATGCCTACTGAAGATTTTGAGAGAAAAATCAAACACCTACAAAGAGAAAACGTGCATTTCATTGTAAATCATGAACGTACAGGCAAAGCCAACGCCCTAAACAAAACGGTGCCTCAATCCAGTGGTAATGTGCTCCTCTTTCTCGATGCAGACGTAGGCATCCCCAGCGACCCTGACTACCTGCAAAAAATCGTCATGAAAATGCAACACAACGACGTGCTAGACATCAAAAAACAAGTCATTAAAAACGAATCATTCCTTTCCAAGATGGCATACTATGAGTATCTAACCTTCAACATCAGCGCATGGATAGCCGCTCGCTACATGCACAAATGCCCAGCGGTCAATGGTGCCGCATTCGCGATTAGGCGAGAAACGTTTGAGAAAGTCGGGGGTTTCCGCAAAGTCGTCGCCGAAGACATCGACATCGCCACCAACGCATTTCTCCAGGACAGTCGATTCGCCTACTGCCAAGATATTGAGGTACAAAACGTTGTTCATGGCGAATGGAAAAAATGGTTCACGCAACGACGCAGATGGGCAATTGGACAGGCCCTTTGGCTCAAAGACTGGTACAAGCAGTTGGTCAGTCGCTTTATCAAGAAGCCCCAGGTTTTCCTGCCAAGCCTCTTTTTCCTCTACCCCTCGGTTGTAGTGTTTTTTTTAAGTGCAATGATACCGAGCCTTTGGATGTATAATGGGTTAATGTTTGTTTCACTTTTGCTCTCGGTCAAATTCAACATCGCGTTACCTATCTTTTTGATTTCATTGGCGACCGCAGATATGCTTAAAATCCTGGTTATCTCGATGTCGGGCTTCACCATAACTGCCGCAGTCTTCTACGGCTTCTCACGCAAACTCGGCTTTCATGACATGAAATTCCATGAACTCTTCATGTATTATTTTTTCTACTCCTCGATATGGATGATGATCGTCATCATGGGACACATTCAAGTGTTAGTTCTACACAAAAATGCGGGACCCGACTGGAAAACCTAATTATACAACCAGACGTTTGCCACTTTCATACCAAACCGTTATAAAAATCGTGGATGAAAATACTGTTTTTCAATGCATTTGCTTGTAACGACTAACAAATCAACCACACGCCCATGAGAACTAACCGAACCTGTTTTGATAAGGCTTAATAGTTTCCTGCACCGACTACATCAACCACACGTGACTCTGCATGGTTGATGTTTGGCTTCCCTACGGAAAAACCGATGTATGCATCCGAATCCCTGCACGAAACCTGCTGGGAACAATCGAACCCAAAGAGCAAGCAGGTGCAGTGGATCAAAAATCAGAAATTGAACGTGCACTCAAAGAACCCATCGGCACCAACCGACTAAACGAAATCGCCAAACCCGAAAGCAAAGTCGCCATAGTCATAGACGATACCACCTATAGCACCCCAAGCGAACGGCTACTCTTGCCCATACTGGCTGAACTCACCTCTGCAGGCGTTAAAAACGAAAACATCGCAATTATTTTTGGCTACGGAACCCACCGATCCGTAAAACCTGAAGATGTTACACACCAACTGGACCCGGAAGTCTCAAAACTAGTTAAAGTCATTAACCACGACACCACAGCCCCAGACCTTGTCTACATCGGCACCACAAAAACCCATGGCAACAAAATCCACGTTAACCACGTCTTCGCCGAAGCTGACGTCAAAGTGCTCGTGGGCAGCGTACAATACCACTACTACGCGGGATACAGCGGTGGCAGAAAAAGTGTTTTACCAGCAATCAGCGGTACAGAAACCATCCGCCACAATCACACTTTGCTTGTCAATCCTAACGCAACAGCGGGCAACCTCGAAAACAATCCCGTACACATCGACATGACCGAAGCGGCCAGGTTGGCAAAGGTTGATTTTATTCTTAACGTAGTTGAAAATAAGAAACACGAAATCATCAAAGCATTTGCTGGCGACGTGGAAACTGCATTCCTCGAAGCTACAAAACTGGTGGATGAAATATACAAGGTGACCGTTGACCGACGAGCTGACATCATTGTCGTTAGCACTGGCGGATACCCAGAAGATACAACCCTCTACCAAGCCCTCAAAGGAATAGAGGTCTCCCTAGATGCGGTAAAACGGGGCGGAGTCATTATTTTAGTCGCTGAATGCATAGAGGGCTATGGTAATCAAGTATTCTACGATTGGATGTCTCGACTAAACGAAATCAAAAACGTGGAACGCGAGGTCAAACGCAACTTCGCCGCAGGTGGGCAGCAAGCATACTACCTTCTTAAAACCTTGCTCAATCATCAGATTATATTGGTGTCATCGATGCCGGATTTCTACGCTAGCAGCATATTCAAACTCAAAACCGCAAGGGCAGTCAACGATGCCCTAAACGAAGCATTTAAGGTGACAGGTTCCGCGTCACGCGTCTGGGCAATGCCACAGGGCAATAATACCCTGCCAATGTATAAGGCGCCAGAAGAAAACAAACAGTAACCCCTAAGAGTGCTTACGCTAAGCGCAAAATTAAACCCGAAAGCGTAACCTTTAAGTCTGAAACTATAAATCCTCTTAGGCAGGCGAAACGATGCAAGCAACGCAACCAACCCAACCAACTTCTACCCTCCGCAAATTTACACCAGACGACCTCCAGGCAGTTATGCAAATCAACCGTGTCTGTCTCCCAGAAAATTATACCGATTTCTTTTTTGTGGATTTACATCAACGTTTTCCCGAGACATTTATCGTTGCAGAGCAGAATAGCAAAATCGTTGGGTACATCATGTGCCGCATCGAAGTTGGATTATCAAACTATGGGTTCAGCGGCTTAGTACGCAAAGGTCATGTTGTCTCCATTGCGGTTATACCACAGTACCGACGAAGAGGAGTCGCCCAAAGTATCATTAACCGAGTCCTACAGGGCATGGAGTATTATAAAGCTAAACAGGGTTTCCTCGAAGTCCGCGTAACCAATGAAGCAGCGATTTCACTCTACAAGAAACTTGGTTTTGAAATTACTCGGACAATCAACGGGTACTACTCCGATGGCGAGGACGCATACGTGATGACAAAGAAATTAGCCTAAATCTTCAGATATTTTGGATATTACAGTCATAATTGAACCCGATGAACCTGTGCAGTTGCCGGTAAAAAATGACCCGCTCGCGTACGTAGCGCACTCTGAGGATACAGAAAGTTGACACTAAGCAGCAGTTCAGGTAAGTATGCCTCAAACGCTTGACCTATTGTAGCCTCTGCATAGGAATAATTATAAGTGAAAGCATCAGAGAGCCATAACAGACGAGAGGTGTGCAATGATAAAAAACGCAATTATAAAAAACAGAAAACACATCGCACTCATTGCCCATGATAACAAAAAGGAGGATATGCTACAATGGGCAAAATACAACCGGGGTACATTACAAAACCATGAGCTCTACGCGACGGGGACCACCGGCAGACTACTGCATAAAGAATTAGGTTTAGATATAAACGTTTTAGAGTCCGGTCCACTAGGCGGTGACATGCAAGTGGGTGCACGCATAGCAGATGGCAACATAGACTGTCTTATATTTTTCTGGGATCCTCTATCACCATTACCCCATGATCCCGATGTCAAAGCGCTCCTACGGGTAGCGGTTGTATGGAATATTCCCATTGCACTGAACCGGAGCTCAGCCGACTTTATCATCTCATCATCATTGATGTATGAGAACTACATACGGAAACTAGCTAACTACGAAGGCTACCGGCATCGTTTAGAAACTTGAAAGAAAAAGTTCAGCCTTGCAGATCACCGCTAAACAGCGGGTAAACAAAAATAGAATTAATAAAGATTGGGTTAAGCCGCTTTGGGCTCTGCTTTGCCCTGCACGGCGCTTGCTTCTGCGTTTGCTTTGCGGATGAGGTCTGCGATGGTATCTTTGGTAGGTATGACTGCACCGACTGAGAGCGCAATGGCTTTCTGGTGGGCTGTCTGCAGAAGTGGCTTGATTGTTTCTTTGGTTGCGTATCCAATGCACAGAGCCAACGCGAAGGCTTCGCGGTTACTGGCTTCAACGCTTTGCTTGGTGGCGGCTACGTCGACGTGAAGTTGGTCGCCGTTAATCATCATGCCGTTGTCGAAGACCGCACGCATAGAGATGCCTAATTCGACGGCTTTTATGCCTAGTTTTGAAAGGACCCCAGCTAAGCGTTCGTTAATCGGTTCGCCTCTGCGGACAACTAATGTGTCTTTGCTGACCCACACGCTACCATTTTCGATTTTTGTCGGTAAACCGACCGCGTTTAGTTGGCTGATGATTGGACCTGGAGGTTGACCAGTGTTGCTAGAGGGGACGACGACGTCAAATGCAGCGATATCACCTGATTTTGCGGTTGTTTTAACTTTGCCCTTCTCCAAAAGCAAAGCTAATTTGAAAGGGTTAAGATCGGTGAATAAGAAAACGTTTGATCCTTCCAAGTATTCCTCAAGCTTTTTGAGTTCCTCTTGGTCGAGCTCTTCTATGGCGAGTTTTATCAGGGTGTTTTTGAGTACGCGAAGGTAAACTTGGCCTTTCATTGTTTTTTTGAGTTCTTGGAGCTGGGATGCACGAACTTTTCTAAGGCTAGCTATGCCAACGGATTTGTATTCTTTGAATATCTCTTTTATTTCTTTTACTTCACTTGATTTCTCTTCTAATACTTGTTGGGATGGCATGATATTTCGTCTCTTCTTTAAGCTTTAATTTTGACTGGTTCACCCATCGAGGTCTTGATGAAAGCATATTTTACGTTTTTTAGACCCCGCTTCAGTTTCCCGTCCAGAACACGGAGAACAGCCATGACGTTATCAACTAATTCTTCATCCGTCATCTGTTCGGAACCTACGGAAACTTGAATGATAGGTTGAGCACGCATCCTCACCACCACTGTTTTACGGTGTTTAGCAATTAGGGTAGTTAAGTCTGCGTTTGGAGGAACAGGAATGGGCATTTTTCCTCTTGGACCCAGAACTGGACCGAGTGTTTTACCGACTAGAGGCATCAGCGGCACTTCGCAGATGAAAACGTCGTAGTCGTTGGCTAATTTGCGCAGATCTTTCTTCTTGCCGTTTAGGGCATCTAAATCTGTGCGTTCAACGACTTTGTCCGCTTGGGAACTCTTGGCTTTAACTGTAAAGTCTCCGCTGGAAACAAGTATACAGATTTTGTTGGGTTTACCCGCATGCGGAAGTTCCACGATTTCTTGGATTTTGCCTTCTGGAGCCTTCATATCGATTTCGACAATGTCGAGTATTAAATCTACTGCCTGGTTGAATTTTTTCTGACCAGACTGTGTCTTTGCCTGTTTAATGGCTTCTGTGATAGTTTTGTTGTCTAGGGGCATTTTTAAGCCTCGTGCCAATGAGGGATTGGAAAGCCATTATAAAAATATTCGCCTATCATTGTGGTGTGCCGAATAGGTTTTCATAGTTGCCAGCATCGATGTCTTTCTGGATTTCTCGGGGGTCTTTACCGTCCACGGTGACACCTAAACTCACACAGGTACCCAACAGTTCTTTGGTGGCTGTTTTGGTATCGAGCGCTAGTAGTTGGTGGCCTTTAATTCGGGCAATTTTCACGATTTGCTCCATGGATAGGTCGCCGACTTTAACGGTGTTAGGTGTGCCTGAACCTTTCTCGATTCTGAGTTCCGAAACGATAAGTGCTGATGCCGTGGGGGTACCAACAGAGATTTCGAAGGTTTTATCTTCGGGATCAACACTGACCTTAACGGGGACTTTCATACCCGCGTAGTCTTTAGTTACTTCGTTGATTTTATTAACAACTTGAACGATGTTGACACCTAATGGGCCCAATGCGGGGCCTAATGGTGGACCTGCGTTAGCTTGTCCACCGTTGACGATTAATTCTACAACTTTTTTATCTGCCATAGATTTCACTTTACGCTTTTGCTTTTTCTACTAGTTTTACATAGTCTGAATGTACTGTGATGGGCAAAGTGAAGGTTGCTTCGAGTAGTTCGAGGGTAACTTCACCTTTGGATTTGTCGAGCCGTGTGATTTTGGCGCGCATGCCCTTGAATGGCCCGCCTGTGATTTCAACCACGTCATCTTCGTTGAGGTCTTCCATGACGGGTTTGCGGACGATGTAGCGTTCAATTTCGTTGAAACTGACAAGGCCGGGGATTCGACTGCGAACGTGACGAACACCTGATATAGCTTCCTCAACCAGATGGGGGCCATCTGCTTCGATGAAGACGTATCCTTTGAGGGTGTCTGGGATAAGGAGAGCTTTAACTGGGATATGGGACATTTCAATTTTTGATGCGAGCAAACGAGCTACATTACGTTCTTGCCCTGTGGTGGTTTTAACCGCGAAAATTTTTACTTGCGAAAGTTCTTCTTTTTTGTCCACGTAATCCACACTACTGACCTAATTATACTGCGGCAGGAGTCCCGAGAGTACCAAGAGCAAATGATGATATCATTTTGATAATAAAGCCGATTAGACCAACGACTCCGATACCTAAGAAGCTGATTTTTATAGAGAGCCAGAGCTCTTCACGACCAGGTTTAACGGCTAGCTTCATCGTTCTTGCTGCTTGCTGTAGCCAAGATTTGATCCCCATTGTCCATACCGCATCCTTTAGATTTCAACTTGATATAATAAACGTTACTGACGATTATGACTTAAAAAGTTACTCTATTTATACTATTAAACATTCCCCAGTCAAGAACAGAGGTGTATGGCTATACCCTCTGGTAGGGTAATCCCGCCGTCTTCAGGGCAACCAGTAAACCCGGCCTGTCCTCACTTCTAATCCCCTTCCAATCCAGCAATGCCAACGCAACCCTTTCTTGAGTTCGCTCAACACATTGCCTAATCATAGAAGCGTCAATATTGGAAATCGCGTACTTGGGGATCATATGCCCAAAGGATGCTGCTCCAACCAACGCCATAGTGGTAAATTTTTGGTTATAGTGAGTACCACCTATACCCAAAACAGCCACGGAAGAAGAGGACTCGACGGAGTTGACAACAGCAGCCATAGCGCTGTGAGCTACGACTTCTGCGGCTTGGGTGTCGCTCCATTGCACCGGCGAACTGCCCAGTTCCACGAACATAGTAGGCACATTTAGGCTTGGTCCATGGTGTGTGCATTCATAGGAAACTTGGTAATCAAACAACAACGACCGTTGCGCTTTGTAGCGCATCATTGTTTTTAGGGCAGTTTGCATGGCGACCGCGGGTGCTACAGAGATAGTTTTGGGTAAACCTCCGAGTTCTGCTGCTGCAAAGTTTCCGGGAGTGTGAACGGAGAGGGTGGGTTTGCCGCTTTGGCTGCTGTGCCGTGAGAGGAAGACTATCAAACGTGCTTCTGGAAAATCTTGGGGGAGCTGTTGGGCGTTAACAGCTTCTTCATGGAGCGATATGAAAGTGACTTTCTGGTAGTTGAATTCAGCTTTGTAGACGGGAGTTTCTTGGTATACTTCGTCAGTTTTGATGAAGCTGTAATTTGCAAGCACACAATTGGCTATGTTTACACCCGCTATATCGCGGCTTGAATGAACAAGCAAGATCAATTCAACACTTCCAAGATAACATATGTCCACTCGTCCGATTACAGTTCAAAGAACAAAACAGTATTAAAAGGAATCTACCTATGCCAAGAATACGTATCTTTCGATGGTTTACTCTTTTGCCAAATAAACCCTACGAATGGCTCGCATTATTGGACGTTTCAAGCAAACACCACCATTCACTCCGATTGCTAGTTTAGTCACACCAGTTACATGAACGGCTCTATTGAAATAATTGTTTGGCTGATAGCCAATTGGTGACTCCATAAAGCTTATTATTGCATGCCCAATTGAACCGTATGTGGGCATAGAAAAATGCATCTAAACAACTTCAGAGAGCTATCCGATAAACAACTCAGCAGTATGATCGATTTAGGATTAGAAGTTAAATCCAGCCCCAAAAAATACCTCAAAACCTACGAGGGAAAAACTGCCGCGTTGATTTTTCAGAAAACTAGCACCCGCACCCGTGTTAGCTTCGAAGTAGCCATGACCCAACTTGGTGGCCACGCACTCTACATTGACTGGCGTACCACCAACTTCACTTTATCTTGCACCTCAGACGAAATCGCCTATTTATCCCGCAATGTAGACTGCATTATGGCGCGACTTCTCTACAACACCGACCTCCAAACAATGATGGATGCTTCCCGCGTGCCAGTCATCAACGGCTGTGACGACAGGTACCACCCCAGCCAAGTCTTAGCCGATCTAATTACCATAAAAGAAAAACGTGGCAAACTCGAAGGAGCCAAACTCACCTACATCGGTGTTCACAACAATGTCACCAACAGCCTCATTGAGGGCTGTACCAAAACAGGTGTTAAGTTGACGACGGTGACGCCAGTTTTTAATGAAGCTGCCCGCGACGAGACACTACTATTAGAAGCAAAAAAAACCGGGCTTTGGGAAAACATGCTGGATACAAAAAAAGCCGTAGCCGATGCCGATTTCGTCTACACCGACACGTGGATTGACATGGAATTCTTTACTGACCCCAAATTCGCCGACGAAAAAGAGAAACGCATCAAAATCATGAAACCATACCAAATCAATGCCCAACTACTCAAGGGTACTGACCCATACATCATGCATGATATGCCCATTCATCGAGGCTACGAAATCAGCGCAGAAATCATCCGTAGCCCCAAATCAGTGATTTTTGAACAGGCAGAAAACAGATTGTACGCTGCCAAAGCTATTATGCTAACGCTATTAAGGTAGCAAGGACAAACGCTAAGACTGTAAAAAGAGAAACAGGCTAACCACCCTGTTGCTCTAATTGATGTCACGCCAATTATTGCACATAACGTGGTGCTATAACGTGATGCCTGAAGCAGTTTTATCATTCAGTTATTATGAATTCTGGGTCATATGTAGGGTCTCCTATGTGTTTGCTTCGATGACTATTTCTTTATGCACCATCGTCACCGGTGTAGGTTTAGCATATGATTGATTACGGAATAAATCAAAACGAAATTTCTGAAAAATGTGCATAATTATCCAGTTAAAACTCAACATAAGTCTTAATTACCGCGCCCGCAAACAGTTTGACTTGAGGATGTCTACAATGGTCAAGATGGATTTCGGTGGCGTCCAAGAGGATGTCATCACCCGAAAAGAGTTCACAGTAACACAAGCCCAAAGTATCCTAAAAGATGAAGTGGTTGCCACAATCGGTTATGGTATCCAGGGCCGTTCCCAAGCGTTGAACATGAGAGATAACGGAATCAAAGTGATCGTAGGTCAGAGGAGAGGGGTCAAATGGGATTTAGCGATAAAAGACGGTTGGGTTCCAGAACAAACTCTCTTCACACCCGAAGAGGCCGCCAGACGGGGAACCATTAAAATGTTCCTTCTAACTGATGCTGGCCAAAAAGAAGAATGGCCCAACATCAAAAATGGTCTCAAATCCGGTGATGCCCTCTACTTCAGCCACGGCTTTAGCATAGTATTCAAGGAACAAACAAACGTCATCCCCCCCAAAGATGTCGATGTCATCTTAGTCGCCCCAAAAGGCAGCGGCACCAGCGTGCGCCGAAACTTTGTCGACGGCAGCGGTATTAACAGCAGCTTTGCAGTCTTCCAAGACGCCACAGGCAGAGCCTTAGAACGCGCCAAAGCCATGGGTATCGCCATCGGCAGCGGTTACCTCTTCCCGACAACCTTTGAGAAGGAAACCTACAGCGACCTAACCGGCGAACGAGGTACACTGATGGGCGCACTCGCAGGCATCATAGAAGCTCAATACAGCACGTTACGAGAGCATGGGCACAGCCCAAGTGAAGCCTTCAACGAAACTGTCGAAGAACTCACCCAGAGCCTCATTCGTCTCGTCGACGAGAACGGCATGGATTGGATGTACAACAATTGCAGTGAAACCGCACGCATCGGAGCCCTGCGTTGGAAAGAGCGGTTCCGTCTCGCCACTAAACCAGTGTTTGACTCACTCTATGAGTTAACCGCGGCAGGCGAAGAAAGTCACATTGTACTCGAACGCAGTAAAGAGGCTAACTTCAAACAGAAACTCGCCGATGAACTCAATGCCATGGGCAACAGTGAATTATGGCGTGCAGGTGCAACCGTGCGAAGTTTGCGTCCCAAACAATCAAACAAAGAGTAAACTCTTTTTTCAATTTGTTTACTCTATCTTCCATTTCTACACCCAACTAAAAACCGAGTTTGCTAAGAATTTCATGGTACACTGCAAGGACGGTTTTCTCGTCTTGGACGCCCCTTATGAGCATGCGTCCACCACCAAATAGGCTAACATCAAAACCCCTATACGTAAACATGATTGCTAATTGGGATTTCAAGCGGATGGTAAAGTGTTCTTTAATTTTTGGATAAACCATCTCAAGAGACAAGTTCAGGGGCTGTGGAGGATTAATGTTGGCAATATCTCGGCCACAGAGCCAAACTAGCTGCTCACGGGCAGGCGTTTCAGATTTACCGTGACAGATGGGGCATCTGCAATTCTCTGCTAAATCTAAGGTAGTAAAGTCCATGGCAGTGAAGTCGCAAACAAGCAGTTTACCCTTCAAGGGTTCGCCTATACCTGTAAGAATTTTAATTGTTTCGAGTGCTTGGAGGCTCCCAATGACACCCACTGTGGCGCCAAAAACTCCACGGGTGGTGCAGGTGTCGCCTCCGCCGCTTGAATCGCTGTGCATAAAGCATTCGAGGCACCCCGTTTCGGGCGGATGAAACACAGAGAGGTTACCTTCTAAACCGATAGCGGCACCAAAAACATATGGCACCCTAGATTCGACACAGACACGGTTAACGAGACGACGGGTAGGCATGTTGTCTAAGCCATCCACAACTACATCCATGTCGCTCAGCAGGCGTTCAACGTTACTCGCGTTTAGGTTCTCTGGAGCGGCTTCTACCTTTATCAGCGGGTTATGTTTTTGGAGGGTTTTAGCTGCGGTTTCTGCTTTTGGGTAGTCTAAAGCGTCGGGACTGTAGAGGATTTGGCGATGCAGATTGTGGGGTTCAAGGATGTCTTGGTCGATGACGCGAATAGATCCTACGCCTGCCAATGCGAGATAGAGCGAAGAAACAGAACCTAAGCCACCCATGCCAACGACCGCGACCTTAGCGTTCGCAAGTTTTTTTTGTCCAACAGCCCCAAGTTCGCGCAGAACGGTCTGGCGACTATAAAAAGCCTCAGCAAACCCGTTATGCGCATTTATCATCGACAAACCCTTGCTGTTGTATCTGCTTAATGTGGAACCGCCTATCATAGATTTCCCTAACTTGCCAATCGTGCTACTGATCTTAGCGATTTGGTGGTATGCATATGGTGATTCGGTGACAGCGTTATGGCTCGCTGAACTGCGTTAGAGACGATTTCAATAGTTTTAAGAGATAACATGGCAGGTTTACAATGGAAAAGTCCCAGAATACAGCATAGTCAGGTACACGGTATGCAAAGAAAAACGTTTTGCATCAAAACAGATGTCAAACCCCCGCACAACCTACAGGGGTGATTTAGAAGTGCATGCTAAAGAAGTTTAGGAGAACACTGAAAACGATGATTCGTCCTCTGGCTCCGCATTCTTCTTGTTGATCACATCAAGCTTCTTGCTGATCTCATCTACTTCTTTAGTGTGTCCCAATATCTTATGGCTTTCCATAGCATTCTCTAATGCACTTGTGCCGTAGCGATCAAACCCCTTCGCAAAAGACACATCCGCGGCTTTGGTGTAGAATTCAACGGCCTTTTCATATTCTTTCAGCCTGAAGCTGCATTCACCTGCTTTGTAGGTCATTTCTGCAGAACCGAAGTAGTTTTGGTTTTTGTAGTAGAGATCGGCAGATTTGCTGAAGAGATCACGGGCCTCGGCGTATTTACCGTTTTCCATTAATGCATTAGCGTCTTTATGTAGCTTTATTGGATCTACTTTTTCAGTCATAACTCATCAACTGCAGATACTCTTTAGGAACTAGAATTTAGAATTTTCCCCTTTGATCATACGGGTAAATTTTGGTGATTAACGTTGGAACAGTTAGATCTATTCTTTGCCAGGTATAATTCAAGGGCACTAGATTCCTTCTCAGCCGTCACTTCAACATTGATAGTATCGTTTTACTGGGTTGCAACGGTTATTTCATATGCACTATACAGCTACTCTACCTGCGGCATGCTTGCAACACCGGGTATTTCGTCACCGTTTTTGGCCTTGCCTTATTGGAGGAGACAGAATAATTCGCGAAAAAGAGATGTTTGAACACCAAATATGCTTTTTATAGGCGGGCAAGCAAAATGTATCTGGATTATAACGCCGTGAAGTCATGAAACTCAATTACCAAACATTCGGAACCACAGTCACCATAGCTGCAGGATCCATATTTGCGGCACTAGTAGCAGCTGTCAGTTACCTATTTCAGATTCCCATCCCAGCAACATCAGGTTATTTCAACTTTGGTGAATCCATAATCTATGTTACTGCCCTAGTTATGGGTCCATATGTAGGTGCCTTCGCTGGAGGCGGTGCAGCAATATCCGATTTGCTATCCTCCGGCTACGCAATATATGCTCCAGGGACGCTAATTGTAAAAGCAACCGAAGGATTCACTGTCGGGTGGCTGAATAATAAACTCAAACAAAAAATGAACAGTACACTTAGCGCCGTGATATCAGTTCTTACGGGAGGAACCGTAATGATTTTTGGCTATTTCCTCTATGAGATACCACTAAGAGGTGTTGTAGTAGCACTTGCTGAAGTTCCCTTTAACGCCGTACAAATGATAATTGGAGTGATAATCGCCATACCAATCATGCATGCCGTACTACGAGTCTTCCCACAGCTTAATAGTCACCTTTGACAGAGAAATATGTATGAAACTTCCGCTTGGAAAAATACCTGTCGATATCCTAAAAAACGTCGTCTTCAAAAATTTGGGTGCATCTCGAAATGAAGTCATCTTGGGACCCAAAGCAGGCGTGGACGGCGCAATCTTGGATATGGGCACAAAAAACGTCATCATCTCCATGGATCCCATCACGGGTGCGGTAGAACGCATAGGAATAGAAGCCATAAACATCAACGCAAATGACGTCGCAACCTTCGGCGTCGAACCAGCTTTCTTCTTCAGCTGCATCATGCTACCCCAAAACTCTGACAGACAAATCATCGAAAACATAAGCACCCAGATGCACCATGCCGCATCCGAGTTGGGCATAGCTATTGTGGGCGGTCACTGCGAAGTTACACCAGGCATCATAAAGCCCATAGTGGTCGGTTGCATCATGGGTCTAACTGACAAAGGCAAGTACGTCACCGCATCAGGGGCAAAAGCAGGCGACAAAATCATCCTAACAAAATCTGCAGGCATTGAAGGCACAGCGATTTTGGCAACTGACCGCGAAGAACAACTTCGAAAACTCTTTAGCCAAACGATGATAGATGGGGCCAAAAACTTCTACAACCAAATCAGCGTCGTCAAAGACGCCTTAACCGCGTACAAAACTGGCGGCGTGCACGCAATGCACGACCCAACCGAAGGCGGCATCCTAAACGGGGTTCATGAAATAGCAGATGCCTCAAACCTTGGCTTAACAATCCTCGAGGAAAAAATCTCAGTTGAACCTGAAACCGCTAAAATCTGCCGTTACTACGAAATCGACCCCCTGCAACTTATCAGTTCAGGTGCACTGCTCATCGCCGCAGACCCCGCAAGAGCAGATAACATCGTAGACAGCCTGTGCCAACAGCACATCTACGCGGATGTCATCGGCGAATTTAACCCAAACCCAAACAAGCGCATCCTAATCAAGAGCGATATATCGGGAGATATGCTACCAAGACCTACCTCAGACCATCTATGGATTGCACTGGCACGCTAACACACAATACAACCCTATGAAAAAACAGAGAAAACAGGCATAAGTCATACAAAACTAAAAAACTCATTTCTTGTGTAGACCATTTCGAAAGCCGTTTAGCGGTAGCTGTAGTCCCCAATACACAAAAAAAAACGGATAGAACATCACATATTGATAAAGATGTGAATAAACCAGGCAGCACCGCAACTCAGTAATTGCCTGTGCCAAACCGTTTTTAAGACTCCAATTATCCGGTGCCTTGTCATGTAAACAGTAAACACTACGGCCCACCATCACACGGTAACCATGACGCTCTATCCAGCGCACGATATATGCATCTTCGTATAGGTGCAACTCTTCTGGAATATCTATGCCCTCTACAGCTTTGCGCAGAATCAAGGTGTCATGCATACCACCACGCAGAGTAAAACACCGCTTTGCCACCATCATTTGCATCTTAAGAATACGCTTATTGCGCACATTTGGTAGCAAGTCGACGTTTAGACCCCAAACGGCACCAAGCCCATCTGACAAATCAGCCGCCGCCTTCTTGAACCAGTCCGCGCAGAGCAACGCGTCACTATCCACGAACATAAACCACTCCGTGGTAACTTTGCGGATGCCTTCGGTACGGGCTTTGGCTCGGGTGCCCTCTATCTGGTAGAGCTGTACATTATCGTATTTACGGCTGAATTGTGCCAGAATTTCGAGAGTACGGTCGGTAGAGTAACCATCAATGACTATAAGATTTTTTATGGGAACGTTTTGATAAACTGCGGTTAAGCATTTGCTGAGGAGATGTTGACTGTTTTTTGTCAGCATGACAACGTCGATTTGCAATGGTGCCTTCACAGGTATCCTTGCCAGTTTATTGCTGTTGTTTGCTTTTAAACCTAAACCCAATCGCACACAGTTTTGCCCTGTTAAGGAGAAAGCAACTGGTAAATGGAGTAAGCCGTGTAGAAGCCATATGCCAACAGTAGCCTGCTGATTAATCGGGGGTTACCATATTCGAAGGATTCCGCAATTAAATTTAGACTACCGCGGAGAGTCCACACGGATTCAGAGCGGTAATGGACACAAAAGGGACTGTAGCAGGGAACTACACGATAACCTTGTCTAGTTATCCAGTCTTTGATATAAGCGTCCTCAAAGACGTGTAGATCAGGTGGGATATGGATGTTTTTCACTGCAGCGGTACGGATGAGGGTGTCATGGGTTCCGCCTCGTACTTCAAAAATTTTGCGGGTAATCGTTAAGAATAATCGGAGAGTTTTTGCTTTGGCTACGGTAGACCATACTTCGATACCCCACACTGCACCAACTCCGTGTTGAAGGTGTTTTTGAGCTTTTTTGTACCAGTCACAACAAAGTACCACGTCACTGTCGACAAAGAGAAACCATTCTGTTTGAACTGCTTTAATGCCTTTTTGACGTGCAGTTGCACGTGTTCCTCTATCCAAAATGATTTCAACATTGTGGTACTTGTTGTTGAAGGTGGTCACAATATCTAATGTACTGTCAGTGGAGTAACCGTCGACAACGATGAGGCGGGCTACTGGAACATTCCTATAGATGGATTCAATGCAATCGTAGAGTTTGCGTTCGCTGTTTCTGGTTAACAGCACAACATCAACAGAGTCATCCGTCAATACTTCTTAATCGCCATCCGCACAGTTAACCCATAATTAGGAACATTAAACGACTTAAAAAACAGCTTGCCTCCCAGCCAAAACGTTAAATCGTAAAACGTCGCAACCCTCAACGCCTTGGCATATAAACCGCTCGAAATTACCTGTTGCCAATATAGAGGAGTTTTTGTGCTGATATGTGTTTCATCGTAGTCATGCATAATCTTACGCACCGGTTTCTCAACTTTTTTGTTGGGTGTGGTGCAGACGAGTGTACCACGGCACACCTCAAACATACTCCGTAGTGCCTGCTCAGGATTGGACAGATGCTCCAAAACGTCAAAGCAGGTCACCAAATCAAAGCATGCAGCTTTAAAGGGAAGTGTGTTTTGGGCGTCATGTACCAGAAATTCTGCGGGAAAATGGGTTTTGGCTTGTTTTATGGCGTGGACTGAAATGTCTACGCCTACGGTTTCATAACCTAACTCGGCTAAGACCTTGGAGGTGTAACCGTAGGCGCAGCCAACATCCAGCGCCCTCTTGCCAGCACCGTCTAAGAGGTTGCTGTGGAGGGTCTTGGTTGCCCAGCGGAGAACCTCCCGCACATGGCACTCAACGATTTGCTGCTTGTGTAGATAGTTTCTTGTAGTGAAGTAGTCTTGCTCGTACACCATGCTACTGCCTGCTTGTAGTATTCTAATGGTGCTGTTGAATTTTATATGCGCCCTAAAAAAGCTAGCCTAAGACAAGGACTTAAACATGATACGTTACGCGTACTAAACCACAGGGACACTTCTATGGTTTACCCGATACATAGAGGCTGATAATGGTTTTTATAGGTCAATCCTGAATACTTAGCATCAAATCGTGGGTAAGTGATGATAACAGTTTGACTAGCGGTTGGAAGAAAGCAGCGTCGGTAGCAGTGCGGTTTCTAACTCCCGGAAAACCTCACCACGCGCAGTGGTTGATAACCCGCAAGTGTAATTATCGATGTGCAGGCTGCAACGTCTGGAAAGAACAAGACAGCAGAGAACTTTCAACACAAGAAGTCAAAAAAGGTTTAGATATATTAAAAAAAATGGGAATAGTTGAATTGGTCATCTCGGGCGGAGATCCCCTGTTAAGACCTGACATTGCTGAAATCCTTGATTATGCCTCGGATCACTTTGTCACAACCGTTTATGACAATGGCAGCATGGCTGCTAAAAAGATGGATGCACTACGCAAAGTGGACTTTGTTGCTATCTCCATTGACAGTTTAAATGAAAGCGTAAATGACGCTATCAAAGATGTGCCGGGCGCATGGAAAAACTCCATGAACACAGTGAATACCCTACAGAAGGAAGGCATAAGAGTCAGCGTTACGCCCACAATCTCACAGAAGAATCTCTATGAAATAGTGGACATAACCAAGTATTTCACTGGAAGAGGCATCCCAGTGTGGTATTGTCTCTACTCGTTTGACACTTCCGTGGATGCTAATCAACTGTTTCGAATAGGCAAAGCAAACGATGAATTCATCATAACCGATAGAGAGGCCATGATTAAACTCTGCAACGACATAATTGAAATGATGAAGACAAACAAGCAAATCTTCATGACCAAAAAATTGATGGACGCGCTTCGAACGCTCTACGAAACGGATAAACGTACATGGAAATGCCAAGCGCTAAAACACTTCATCGTAGTCGACCATTTAGGCCGCATCTCCGGTTGCCACAACCGTAACTTCACATGTTCCATCTTTGATCTACCCAAGCAGTGGAAAAGTGAAGAGTTCAAGGCGCTTCGCAATACCTACCACGACTGTACCAATTGCAATTACCTCTGTTATGTTGCGTATTCACTCTATGGAAGTCCAATGAATCTGGGTTCGCTGGCAAAAGATCAATGGAAAAACGCCAGAATACTGCTCAAATAACCGCAATATTAGTTTTCTTGCTACCGATAAAGAGTACGAACACATTTGGGTAGTTGCCTAAGTTCATTCATTGTATGTATTTTGGTCGTGTTTAGGTTTGTGGACAATACAACAGGCATTCAGACTGCGCAAAAGCGCCAAAAATATTTTGTGAAATACTGTATGTAGGGAAGGTTTGTTTCTATAGCGCTGTATGTGGCGGTCTTAGTGAATTTCGTTAGAGTTGTTGCGCAGTCTGCATTTGTATTATTTTTCAGTAATTTCATGGCACATACAAAGAAAGTAACAGTATATCGCTGATAATATTGTTGGAGTGTTTGACAGAAACGGTGCTTATCGAAGAATCGCGGCAGATCAAATCGTAAACGTCCGTTGGACGCGTAACGTCGCTAAACGAGCACAGAATTTAACATAACTTCTAAAAAAACCTCGATTTTATAATCGCAATGCCTTTAATAGAAAGGAATAAATGGCAGTGTCCTAATTAAGATTTGTTAATAGTTTATGGTAGAAGAATTCATGCCAAGACCACAAATGATCAGTTAAACCTTCAAGCTTTGCAGGAGAAAAACCACGCTTAAACTCATTGATAA
>Ga0123356_10000650_pt1 | contig 38313 bp, 33 predicted proteins | sample TergutEmb28metaG_2_FD_92546 | JGI IMG/M metagenome (GOLD analysis project Ga0123356, IMG submission 92546) | Embiratermes neotenicus P3 segment gut microbial communities from Petit-Saut dam, French Guiana - Emb289 P3 | ecosystem: Host-associated > Arthropoda: Insects > Digestive system > Gut ...
CATTTTATGAATTTAACATCTCTTTTTGCGCAGAATTGGCCAGAAGGCGCTGAAGGCATTTGGGAATTTAAACCCGGGTTTTATTATATGCTGGAAGATCGAGTTAATATCCGTTCTCAGCCTAATATGGAGGGATCAGTTATAGGAAGGTTATCATTGCATGATAGAATTGAAATACTGGAATTAATCAGGAATCCTATGCGGGTTGGTAATGTATATTCTTATTGGTATTTAATACGTCATAATAATTTAGAAGGGTATATTTGGGGTGGTTATACGGCAATAGAGACACTTATTTTTGATATAGATGGGAACGGACAAAATGATTATTTCCAATACAGGATTTCTACAACAGAATATGTTTTTTATATGTTAAATCCAAGAACAGATATATATATTTACATTAATGGGAGAAAGATATCTATAGAAAATATTCCTGATCGTTGGGGTTCATGCACTTTTAGAAGTCAGGGTAATAAAGTAATTATGACATTAGATCGAAGTAGAGGCCCTTTTATAAGTCAACATATTTATGAAATAGATCGTTTAGGTCAAATTACTTTAGTTGAAACGATTGAAAAAACAATGGAGTAAAAAATGGAAAATAAACAACCGACTATGCTTGATTTAATCTATGAATCTCATATAGGACTGGAACGGCAGGGGATTGGCAGTCCAGAAATGACTATTAAAGCATTAAGTTTTATAGATAATCTTAATAATATTTCTAAAGCAGCTGATTTAGCTTGCGGAACTGGCGGGCAAACAATGGTTCTTGCAAAAAATATTACTGGAAGCATTATTGGTTTAGATATTTATCCTGATTTTATTAATGTTTTTAATAGTAATGTCAAAAAATTAGATCTTCAAAATAGAGTTAACGGCATTGTTGGCTCAATGGAAGATCTTCCGTTTCAAAAAGAGGAATTTGACCTTATTTGGTCAGAAGGCGCTATATACAGTATTGGCTTTGAAAAAGGCTTAGCTCATTGGCATGGCTTTCTCAAAAAGAATGGGTATGTCGCTGTAACACACCATTCATGGCTTACTCATGAGCACCCTGCCGAAGTTGAGAAGTTTTGGGTGGATGCTGGTTGCAGTGTAGATACAATTGAGTCTAATATTTCAATAATGCAAAAAACAGGTTATAGTTTTGTTGCTTCATTTGTTTTACCCGAAAAATGCTGGACTGATACTTATTTTATTCCGCGGGAAGCAGCAGATAAAGCACTTTTGGAAAAATATCCTGGAAATGAAACTGTTAAGGCTTACATTAAAGAAAACAAAATTGAAACGGAGCTATATTCAAAATATAATCAGTATTATGGATATGTTTTTTATATTGGTAAAAAAATATAAAAAAAGTGTACACTCATAATTTGTCTAAATGCAATTAAGCGCAATTTGCGAAAAATAATATTGAAATAAAATATCATTAAAATATGGACCGGACAACCAGCACTTAACACTCTATATAATGCTTCGTTCCATTCGGTCGTTCGGTTTCAGCAAAACACCGGTCGGGCGTGCCAAGCGATAATACACCTATTTAGGTGTATTATTCCACAAAAATTACTTAAATTTACCCATAAAAAATATTTAAAAAAGCCCTTGACATAATAACATAACAGCGTTATTATAACAGTGTTATGTTATTATATTATTTTAGAAAGGAGAATTTATGGGAAAACCAAAGACCGATTTAGCCCCCAGAATTAGGGAAAAAACACTGGAATTGCTTATGGAAAAGGAGCCAGAGGAGATATCTACAAGGGACATAGCAAAGGCCTGCGGAGCTACAACAACGTGTATTTATTACTATTATAAGGACAAAGAAACGCTATATATGGAAATAAAGCTGTATTGTGTAGGAAAAATGGATGAATTCATAAAGAATCAAATGGAAAAATTGATAAAAAAACATCAAAAGGCAGGCAATAAAACCGATCCGTTAATAGAAATTAGAGCAGGACTAGAAGCATTCAGAGATTGGGCGTTTCTAAATCCCAGAATAGCTCTACTGGTAATGGAAAGGCTAAAAGCAGATATTCTGGCTGATTCCGAAAAAATGAAAGAATACTATAAAAGCACTGTTTTTGCGAAAATAGTAATGGATAAGGCAGTACAGGCAGGATTAATAAAAAGCAAAGATACTTTACTTGACGCAAGCCTTTGTATTTCTGCTCTTTGGGGCGCAATCGAATCTGTACTTTTAAACCGAACAATACCGCAATACTGGACACAAAAAGGAAAAATTATTTTTACCGATAAAATGATCGATTTACTTTTAGTGTCATTGACGAGAAAATTATGAAAAAAATTATTTTTGTAATTATCTTAACGATCTTTTTTTCTGTTTCTGTTTTCGCAACGGATCACTCTTCTAACTCAATTTTTATAGGTTTTACTTTTAACATCGGAACATTCAGCGCAGGGGATAATTACGGCGGTTCTATTTTTTTAGGCGGTTCTCTATTTATAGACTGGCTGCCTAATAAAAATATTGGTTTGTCATATGGGTTAGAAACCGCTCTATTTGGCGGAAAAAAACAGGAAAATACTATATTTGGTATACCGATAATTTTTCGTTTGGGATGGCATCCGCATTTTTTACAATTTGAAAAATTTAATACATTTTTACTTGCCAAATTAGGATGGGGTTTGGGAATATGGGGAGATAATTTAGATGAAGCTTCTACACCAAGTGGTATTGTTTGCGGATTTAATTTTGGTGCAAATTATACTCTGAATTCAAATTTGAGAGCCTATACCGAAATTGGATATAACTACTATGGATTTGCAAGGAATAGTAATTATCCTGAATATCCTCTGGGTTATGGCAGCGGAAAAGTCTACTCATCAGTTGGACTTACAATAAATTTATTTTAGGAGGAACTATGAAAAAGTTTGGATTGGTAATTTTGGTACTTGTTATTGTATGTTTTTTTTGCTATGTTAGCTGCAATTCGAATGATAAAAATGAACAGTTAACATTATTAAATGGGAAACTGCTCACCATTGAACCCGGTGATCATTGGCAGGGAAGAATGAAATTATTTTTATTCTTTTCTATGAGAAAAACTCCGCAATTTGCAATATGGATAGAAAATAATCAAGGTGATTATATCTCCACAGTATTTGCTACCGGAAAAAGCGCAAAAAATAATTGGCAAAGCGCTCCCAAAGAAGGAAGACCAGAAACATTGCCGGTGTGGAATCATAAAAGACAAATCAATTTAGATCAAATTGATATTGTTAGTTCGGCTACGCCAAAAGGAGCAGTAAACATCCAAATAGATAATAATTCTTTAATTGAAGGACAGGAATATAATATTTATTTGGAAATAAACCACAGTTTTGATTACAATAATTTTTGGACAGAAAGCAGCTCTGGAGTAAACGGACAGCCTTCATTAATTTATCATGCAAAATTTGCTGCAGGCTCAACAGATAAAGTCAATTTAATTCCAATTGGACATGGCTCAATTGACGGTTCAAATGGGAATATTGTTAATGAGTTAGAAACACTTACAACAGCATTAACAATAATTAAAGACGTATACATGGTAAAATAAATATGATTACTATTCCTTCTTCAATAATAACTTCTGTACACTGTAAGCTTCGATGTGAAGTTCCGCAAAATATTAATAAACAGTTTGATCAGTTATTATTGAAGAATAGTTTATTTAGAATTAAATTATTATGTATCACATTAACTATTGTTAAAATTATTTATACATTAAATTATATTTTTAATAAAAATTTATCAGAAATCGCAAAAACAGTTTATTATGAAGTTTATTCATTAAGTATTATAACAGTATTATTTTTCTTATTAACCGGTTATTTTTTAAAAAAGAAAAATGATTTTATGCTGTGGTTTATTTGTTATTTTTTCATACTTTATTATTTTGCATATGCGGTATTGAATATGATGTTTATAGGAGATGATAAAACAATTTTATATCTGTTTTCGGTTACAATTTTTGTTGGTGTTTTTATACCCGATTTTAAACCTAAAGTGTTTTTATTTTCTGCAGCAGTTTTTTATTTCATAACAACTATAATACTTATATATCAAAAATCTATGTTTATTTTTGAAGGAACACAGGAATTTATAACATTTATGTTTATTTCTATAATGATAATAAAATTAATGTATTATAATAATAAAGTAAATGTATTTGTTAATGAATGTAAAATAAATGAAATGAATAATAACCTTGAAGAAATTGTCCAAAGAAAAACAAAAACTGTTCTCGAACTGCAAAATACAGTAATGGAAACAATTTCTGAATTAGTAGAAAAACGTGATGATGCAACAGGCGGACATATAACAAGAACCAGTAAATGTTTAAAAATATTTATTAATGCAATTATAGAAAGCGGATTATACAAAAAACATACTGTCTCCTGGAATATAGAACAAATGATATTATCGGCGCAGCTTCATGATGTTGGAAAGATTGCAATAAAAGACAGTATATTAACCAAACCCGACAAACTTACTGACAGCGAATTTGAGGAAATGAAAGCGGTTCTCATTTTGATCCAAAATTGGTAAAAATATTCGTAAATTCTGCAGAAAAATTTAGATAAATAAGATTAATTAACAGATGAATATCTTTCTAAAAAACGTTTTAATCTATCGCTGGAAGGATTATCCAAAAGTTCTGGTTTTCCATATTCAACAATTACGCCTTCGTCTATAAACAATATTGTGTCTGCGACTTGACGAGCAAACTGCATTTCGTGGGTTACGATAATCATTGTTGTGTTTTGATTTGCAAGGTTGCGGATTACTTTTAATACTTCGCCGGTTAGTTCAGGATCAAGAGCCGAAGTCGGCTCATCAAAACAAAGAATATCAGGTTTCAGCGCCAATGCTCTTGCGATAGCAACGCGCTGCTGTTGTCCGCCGGATAATTCGTGCGGATAAAAATCTTTTTTTGCAGTAAGGCCGATTCGTTCCAGCAGCTGCATGCCGTCATTATGGATTTCTTTGATTATTTTAATCTTGTTTTTTTTATATTCCGGTAATTTACTTGCGGCAAGTTCGCGGGCAAGTACGACATTCTTAAACGCCGTGTATTGAGGGAATAAATTAAACGATTGGAACACAAGCCCAAAATGAAGGCGTTTTTGCCGAATAACAGATTTATCCGCTTTAATATGAACGTCGGAATCAAACAGTGTTTCGCCGCGGACAATAATACGGCCGTTATTTGGTTTTTCTAAAAAGTTTAAACAGCGTAAGAGAGTAGTCTTTCCGCTTCCGCTTGATCCTATTACAGCCAAGACTTCGCCTTCGTTAAGCGAAAAACTTATATCATTAAGAACTTCGGCAGTACCAAAGCGTTTTGCAATATTATATACTTCCAAAATCTTCATTATATTACGCCCTAAAATAACTAAGCCGTTTTTCTATATATCCAAAAAGGATTGTCAAAAATCCGACAAATACAAGATAGAATACGCCCGTGTAAAACAGCGGCCAAATCAAACCGGTACTCATGATATTTTCCGCCACCATAAGTATTTCCATAACTACAATTACCCTTGCTAAAGCAGTATCCTTAACCAGCGTAATAATTTCATTGCCCATAGGAGCTGTGATTCGTTTTATTACCTGCAAGAGGACAATGCGGAAAAAAACCTGCGGTTTTGTCAAGCCGAGCACTTGCCCTGCTTCATACTGACTGCGCGAAATACTTTCGATTCCGCCGCGGTATATTTCGCTAAAGTAGCATGCATAGTTAATCGAAAAAGCAATAACTGCCGCATTAAACCGCGAAGCAATCGGCGCGCCGAATATAAAACCCGGTACAAAAAATATTATAATAACTTGAAGCATCAGAGGAACACCCCTGATGATCCAGACAAAAACTTTTGTTGTATAACGCAAGGGCGCGAATTTCGACATTGACCCGAATGAAATTAAAAGGCCAAGCGGAAGCGAAAACAATAATGTTAGCGCAAACAGCAATAGGGTGGTCTGAAACCCGCCAAGCAGTCTGCTTGTGACTTCTAAAAAAGTCATAATCTACACTCGCGCGCTTTCTGTTTATCGTATTGGATCTGTACCAATTACGAGTGATTCTCTAAGGCCGTATTTTGCGGCGATTTCATAAAGTTTCCCTTCGTTATAGAGTTCCATTATTGCATTGTTGACTCTTTCTACAAGATCGCTTCCTTTTCTAAAGCCGATGGCATACACTTCCATTCTGGAACCCAGCGGAATATCTGCAACCATCAAACCAGAAAAATCACCGGTACCTGCAAGTCTGTGAGCTAAAATACTGTCTACAACTGCAAAATCAACAGCGCCCGATAAAACTTCCATAAATGTATCGATTTGTTTTGTTTTATCGATCATTGTGCCTCTGGCTCCAATTGCTTCAACCGCTATGGTTTCTCCTGCAGAGCCTTTTTCGGCAGCAGCTATCTTACCGATTAAATCTCTTTGTGATGAAAAATCACCGGCTCTCGACGTTCTGATAACCACACATTGCTGGTTTAAAAGGTAGCTGTAACTAAAATCGACATCTTCATGTCTTGGGCGGCCTGTTGTTCCGTCAACCGTATTGGCAGTCATTCCGTTCCAAATACAATTAATTGCACCGGACTGAAGCTCGACAAATTTTTGGCTCCATGTAATTTCCTGAAACTCAACTTTCATGCCGAGTTTTTTACCTACCAAAAGCGCGAATTCTGTGTCAAAACCTGTCCAATTTCCGTTTGTATCCAGAAAATTCATAGGTTCAAACTGGGTGACTCCGCATATAAGCGTTTCTGTTTTATTAGCGCATGATACGCTCAATATTAAAACAGCCAATACAAGAACAGCAATTTTTTTCATTTTGTTTTTCTCTCCTTTTCCTTATTGCTGGAATTCATTATAATGAACCATGGTCATAGCTTCAATAGACATACAGAACGGAAAAGTCGTTCAGCTAAAACAAGGCGAAGAACTTGTGCTTCAGCGCGATAATGCGCAGGAGCTGGCGCGCGAATTTGATCGTTACGGCGAAGTAGCTGTAATAGATCTTGACGCCGCTATGGGCAAGGGCACAAACCTTGACATTATAAAGCCTCTTTTACGAATCGCAGAGTGCAGGGTAGGCGGCGGGATACGTACGCCGGCTCAGGCAAAAGAACTTGTCAGTTTGGGAGCGCGGAAAATAATTGTCGGTTCAAGCGCTTTTAGACAGGATGGAAAGTTTGCCGTAAACATTCCTTTCCTTAAAGAGATGTCCAAAACAATTGGGCGCGAAAGATTGATTGCAGCGGTCGACGCGCGAAACGGTGAAATTGTCGTCGACGGATGGAAAACCCCCACAGGACTTGATTATATTAAAGCTGCAAAAGAAGTTGAACCTTTTGCCGGAGAACTTCTTTTTACATGTGTTGAACGCGAAGGCACTATGACAGGCGCAGATCTTGCTCCGGCGCAAAAATTAAGAGAAGCTGTTTCCTGCCAAATAACCGCAGCGGGCGGCGTTTCAACATTGAATGATATAGAAGAGATTTCTGCGCTCGGCTGTGATGTTCAGCTGGGTATGGCTCTTTATCAGGGAAAAATAAAATTGGCTGACGCTTTTATAGCTTCGCTTAACTGGAAGAAAGGACAGCCGCTGGAACTTAATCAGGTTCCCGGTACTCCTGTTTTTACTGCAGGAAGACTGCTTCTTCCTGTAATTGTACAAACACCTGACGGTCAAATTATGATGACAGGTTTTGCTGATAAAGAAGCGTTAGCCGAAACTTTTAACAGAGGTAATGTTTGTTTTCATAGCCGTACGAGAGACAAACTATGGATGAAAGGCGAAAACTCCGGCAATACCTTAAAGCTGATAAAGCTGAGAGCTGACTGTGACAGAGATGCGATTCTCGCTGTTGCAGAACCCCAAGGTCCCGTCTGTCATACAGGCGCCTGGTCTTGTTTTGGAACTAATAGAGATTATACATGGAAACTGCTTCAGGATATTATTACCGAACGTTTTAAAAATCCAACGCCCGGTTCTTACACAGCGACTCTGGATGAAAAACGTGTGCGCGATAAAATTTTAGAAGAAGCGCAGGAACTATGTGACGCAAAAAATAAAGACGAAGTTATATGGGAAGCTGCAGATCTTTTATATTTTACTTCTGCATTGATGAGCCGCGCGGGCGTTACAGTGCAGGAAATATTAGACGAACTTGACAGAAGGCACAAGAAATGAGCGAGTATTGGAATGAACGGACAAAAAATATTTCTCCGTATGTGCCGGGCGAACAGCCAAGGGACAGGCAGTTTGTTAAACTTAACACAAACGAAAATCCCTATCCGCCTTCTCCCAAAGTTATCGAAGCAATAAAGAATGCAGCAAACAAAAACTTGCGTTTATACCCCGATCCCGAATGTACGCAGTTTCGCGAAGCTGTCGCCGCCCGTTACGGCGTTAAACCTCAGCAAGTTTTTGCAGGCAACGGCTCTGACGAAATTCTAGGTTTTGCATTCGGAGCTTTTTTTGAATCAAAAACCGTTTGTTGTTCCAGCTGCTGCGCAACAAGGTGCGCTGATTGCGATGGTTCTAAAAAACCTGCTCCAATTCTTTTTCCTGATATTACCTATAGTTTTTATCCTGTGTATGCTGATCTTTGGAATATACCGTTTAAAACTATTCCGTTATGCGAAGATTTTACTATTAATACAGATGAATATAAAATAAACTGCGGCGGTGTTATTCTTCCAAATCCAAACGCTCCTACTTCGATTGCCCTTGAATCGGATAAATTACTTGAACTCGCAAAGTATCTTGAACCTTTAAATAAAGTTTTAATAATAGACGAAGCTTACATTGCTTTTAGTTCTGCAAAAAACGCGCAGTCTGTTATTTCTTTTATAGACAAACATCCCAATCTGCTTGTTGTGCATACTCTCTCCAAGTCTTATTCTCTTGCAGGACTTCGCGCCGGTTTTGCGATTAGCAATGAGAAACTAATAGAAGCTCTTTGCCGAATCCGCGATTCATTTAATTCATATACTCTTGACCGGCTTGCATTGGCAGGAGCGGCGGCGGCAATTGCTGATAAACAGTATTACGATGAGATAAATACAAAAGTAATAGCGGCAAGAGAAAGAACAGTAAAAGAATTAAAAAATCTTGGTATTGATGTTCTGCCGTCATCGGCTAATTTTGTTTTTATAAAAGCTCCAAATCTTAAAGGAGAAGATTTCTTTTTAAAACTGCGCGAAAAAGGAATTCTCGTTCGGCATTTTAAGAACGCAAAAATAGCTGACTACTTGCGTATCTGTATCGGAACAGATGAGGAGATGGATATAGTTCTGGCAGCGTGCAGGGAGATAATAGGAAGAGGTTAACCACGGTAACCTTCACCGAGCCGCAAAGCGGCGAAGGTTCCCCTCTGAAGTACACGGAGTAACACGGAGGAATGTAAAGTTTTGTTTTAAAAACTCTGTGTCCTCTGTGGTTAAATATTCTTGATTTTAGTATTAGGAGAATTTGATGAAGATTATAAATGGCAGCGAATTTGACGCATACTGGAAGAATGAATCCAAGACAGCTATCGATGACCCAAAGACAGATAAAACTGTTAAAAAAATTATCGATGATGTCCGCAAAAAAGGAGACAAGGCTGTCCGCCGTTTCGCGTCAAAGTTTGATAAGTCTTCTCCGGTAAAACTGGAAGTTTCTTTTTCTGAAGCAAAGCAGGCTCTTGAACAATTGCGTGCAAATGAGCCGTCTCTTGCAGAAGCTTTGGAATTATCAGCAAAAAATATAAAAACATTTTCTCAAAAACAAAAAGAACAATTTATAAATTTTGAATATGAAATTGATTCTGGTCTTGTTACGGGACAGCGGGTTATTCCTGTTCAGCGCGCAGCTGTTTATATTCCCGGCGGGCGGTTTCCGCTTTTTTCTTCGGTTCTTATGTGTTTGATTCCAGCTTTTTGCGCAGGCGCGAAAGAAGTAATACTTTCATCTCCGCCGATGGAAGACGGCTTGCCCGATAAAAGAACTCTTGCGGCAGCCGCCGTTGCCACTGCCGTTTGCGGTGCAGCCGAAAAACAAATACGTATTTTTGCAATCGGCGGCGCGCAGGCAATCGCCGCGCTTGCGTTGGGTACGGAATCAGTTCCTAAAGTTGATGTTATAACAGGACCGGGTAACCGCTTTGTTGCCGCCGCAAAGAGAATACTTTTTGGCGCTGTAGGGATTGATTTTATCGCAGGACCTTCTGACGTACTTGTTATTACAGACGGAAAAGCTTTAAAAGATCCGGATCAAGCCGCAGATTTTGCGGCGGCAGATTTGATTGCGCAGGCAGAACATGACCCGGATGCGCGCTCAAGAGCGTTAGTTCCAAACAGGGAACTGGCAGAAAAAATAGCTGCGGCAATAGAACACCGATTAACTTCGCTGCCGACAGCAAAAACAGCGCGCGCTTCATTAAATACAGGCGGTCTTATAATAGTATATAAAGATAAAGAAGAAGCAATTTGCATTGCCGATAAAATCGCGCCGGAACATCTAGAATTGCAGACTTCTGATGATGACAGCTGGATTCCTTCTTTAAAAAATTACGGTTCTCTTTTTATCGGCGCTTTATCTGCAGAAGTTCTCGGTGATTATTCGGCGGGTGTTAATCATACGCTGCCGACAGAAACATCCGCGCGCTTTACAGGCGGTTTGTCTGTCCGCCAGTTTTTAAAAACTGTTACAACTCTGCGCTGTTCAAACGGCGATGGATATGAAAAAGCGCGTAATGCCGCAGAAATAATCGGCAGGGCAGAAGGGCTGGAAGGCCACGCTCTCAGCGCGGAGGGGAGAAAAACATGCTAAGAGTAGGCGTAGTCGGAACAGGAGATATCAGCAGGATTTATCTTGATAACATAACAAAAGTATTCAGTGATAAATTAATTCTTAAAGGAGTCACTAACAAAACTTTTTCTAAAGCAGAAAAGACAGCGGCAGAATATAATGTAAAAGCGTATAAAACAACAGATGAGTTATTGCAGAGCAGTGATATCGATATTATTTTAAATTTAACGCCGCCAAAGTCCCATTACGAAGTCGCTCTTGCAGCTCTTAGAGCAGGTAAACATGTTTATAATGAAAAACCTGTATGTACAAAGAGAGAAGAAGCGCAGGAATTAATAAAAACAGCAAATGAAAAAGGAATAAGAATCGGTTCCGCTCCCGATACATTTCTCGGAGCAGGGCTTCAGACCTGCCGTAAATTAATCGATGACGGATGGATAGGAAAACCCGCCGCTGCAACTGCGTTTATGATGAGTCATGGAATTGAACATTGGCACCCGTCTCCTCACTTTTTTTACAAAGAAGGCGCAGGTCCAATGCTTGATATCGGTCCGTATTATTTAACTGCGCTGATAAATTTACTTGGACCAATTACCAGAGTATGCGGCAGCGCAAAGATGACTTATCCTGTACGGACAATAACAAATCAGTTTCAGTATGGTCAAACAATCGATGTAGAAATACCGACGCATATTACAGGAGTTTTGGATTTTGCCTGCGGAACTTCTGCGGTAATTATCACAAGTTTTGATATTCATTCTCATTCATTGCCATTTATAGAAATTTACGGCAGCGAAGGAACAATGAAACTTCCTGATCCAAATACTTTTGGCGGCGAAATATTAATAAAACGATTTAACGAAGAAAAATGGTCAAGCATTCCTTTATTAAAAAACTACAGCGAAAACTCACGCGGACTTGGTCTTGCAGAAATGGCAGAAGCAATAGAACAAGGACGTCCGCACCGCGCGTCTTTTGAACTCGCATACCACGTATTAGACGTTATGCATGGAATCCATGACGCATCCGCAAGCGGTAAGTATTACAAACTAAAAAGTAAATGCAAACGCCCCGAGGCGATGTAACCAAAAAAAAGCTGCCCAAGATTTCTCGGACAGCTCCTTTTAAATCATTTAAATCTTAATCCGCGATTCTCCGCAGACGCTTATAAGTTACCTCTCTTAATCTTTTTAGTCGTTGTCATTTCCATCGCCTGATCAAGAACTGTAGTTCTGTTTATTTTCTGCCATGGCTGAAGTCTTTGGTTAACTTCAGAAACAATACTTTCAATTCTGATCTTCATATCTTCTTTAGAAAGAGTTTCACCTTTTGCGTTTTTAAACTCCGGTGTTGGATAAACAAGCGCTTCGATACCTTCGGTTTTCATTTTTTCGTCTATTGTGTATCCGCGGATAAGAATCTGTTCGATTTCTTCGAATAACTGGAATTCGTTTTCGATTTCTTCGGGATATACATTTTTGCCGCCTTCTGTGACAATCATGTTTTTTGCGCGTCCTGTAAGGTAAAGATAATTTTCGTTATCCATATAGCCAAGGTCACCGGTTTTTAAGTAACCATCCTCTGTAAACGAAGCGGCAGTTTCTTCGGGCATATTATAATAACCAAGCATGACCATGGAACCTTTTACGATAACTTCACCGACGCCGCGTTCATCGGGATCGAGTATCTTCATATCAACCTGCGGACAAGTGCGGCCTACGCTCTTTACCTTGAATTGTTTGACAGGATTAATTGCAATGATAGGAGAAGTTTCTGTAAGACCATATCCTTGAACAAAATCAATTCCAAGCTGATTGTACTTTTTAAATACGCTAGGCGCCAGAGGTCCGCCTCCGGAGATACAAATACGAATAGACGTGAGGCTTGCTTTATCAAGAATAAACTTAAACATTTTTTTCCCGGGATTCTTTTTAAATACTTTTTTTATTAACCCCGAAATCGCCATCATAAAAGAAATGATACCGTAAACTACAGGACCTTTTGCTTTTAAGCCGCGGATAATACCTGCAAGAACTTTATTAAAGAGCATTGGTACGCCAAGAAGCATTGTAATCTGCGCTTCTTTTAAATCTTTTAAAATTTGGCTTGTTACCATTTTTTTGCCGAATACTACTTCGGCACCTACAGAAATTGCCTCGATAAAAACGGCAAGCATTGTGTATGAGTGATGAATTGGAAGGATCGCGTAAAAAACATCAGTAGGTAAAATAATAAGCGGAGTTCCCTGCGCCAGATAGCAGTCAGAAACCAGATTTCTGTGCGTAAGCATAACTCCCTTTGGCACTCCGGTTGTACCTGACGTAAACAAAATCGCCGCAAGGTCAGTTTCTACAGATTGTTCAATTTGAACATCCGGTCCGTCTAAACTGTAAATATAAGTGCCAAGTCCATGTTTTAACGAAATTATTGTTTCCAGGCTGCCTTTGTTCTGTTGATAATATTCATGTTTTTCCTCGTCAACAAAAAGAATGCGCGCACCGGATGTTTTTAATAAAAGATCGGTTTCTTCATTTTTTAATTGGTAATCGATAGGTACTACAGTGCCCCCCGCAAAAAGAGTCGCCAAATAAGCGATTGCCCATTCCGGCGCGTTTTTCCCTGTGACAGCAACTTTGTCACCTCTGCGAATGCCCTTGTCATAAAGCCATCTTGCAATTGATTCAATTAATTTTAATGATTCTGTATAATTCAAGCTGATTCTGTCAGGATCATAAACGGTAAAGCATGGACGATCCGGGAAGCGCGAAACAGAAATTTTATACATTTCCGGCAGGGTAGGCCATTGCCCTGTAAAAAACTTTCCTTTGTATTCCTCTAAAAAACTCCAGGTATTTGCGTACGGAACAGACATGATTTCCTCCATTTTTATTTTTTGCGAGTATAAAAAACACCCTTTGTCATTTTGACACTAAAAACAGGTACATGTTGCAATTATCTCTATAATAAATTGAAACTTTTTAATAAATTGTTTATTTTATTAGTATATGAAAAGATACATAAAAAGATTTTTACCTTTGTTTTTTATCGTTTTTGCTGTGACTGCTCTTTCGTGCGCAGGCAGAATAGACGGCTCTCTCGCCGCAAACGGGTCGGCAGCTTTATCTGTTAATATATCGCTGGAACCGGGAATAACCGCTCTTATTCAGAGAATGTTTACTGCAGGCGGGCAGCAGGGGCAAGTGTTAGACGGCGCTTCGATTGCACGTTCAATGTCAGAAGCCCCCGGAGTTTCTTCTGTCTCTTTTAGAAATACATCTCCTTCTGCAATTGAAGGACAGATCAGAATATCTCAAATCAGCGAATTCCTTTCGCCGGCAAGCGGAAGCGGCTTCATTACATTTGAACAGACTGCCTCCGGCGGAAGATGTGTTGTCAATATAAACCGCAGAAACAGTCAGCCGATTATTAAATTATTATCTTCTGAGATTGAAGATTACTTAAATGCGCTTATGGCTCCGATTGCAACAGGCGAAGAAATGACTAAACAGGAATATTTAGAGCTTGTTGGTTCTTTCTATAATAGAACAATCAGCAATGAGATTTCGTCTTCTCGAATCCGCGCTTCTATCGAGTTTCCGGGAACAGTAACGAGAGCAGCAGGCGGGACAATTTCCGGCAGGCGGGTTAATTTTGATATACCGTTACTCGATCTTCTGGTTTTAGAAACACCGATGATTTATGAAGTTACTTGGAACTAAAGTTCCTGGAATTAAAATTCCTAGAACTAAAGTTGTTACAAAGGAAGAGTTTAACCACGAAGTACACGGAGTTTCACAGAGTAAGGTTTTGTATTATAACTTATGTATTCCTATTGCACAGCGTGACAAGAATTAATATACTGTCATTATGGCAACACCTACATTGGGCGAACGAATCGCCGAGATTAGAAAAACTTATTCAATAAGCCGGGAAGATCTGTCCGAACGCTCAGGCGTATCGGCGGACTTAATCGCAAAAATCGAAGACGACGGGCATATCCCTGATCTTGCTCCGCTCATTAAAATATCAAGGGGTCTAGGCGTACGCCTAGGCACACTTCTAGACGATCATGAACAACTAGGACCTGTAATTTGCAGGGCTGGAGACGCAGCTTCTGCGAGCCGTTTTAAAACTGGGTTACCAGAGGGCGCCGTTGCGGGCGGTCATCATGGCATGAGTTTTAACGCGCTTGCCGCTGATAAAACAGGGCGCCACATGGAGCCGTTTATCGTTACTATTCAGGCTGATGCAAAGCAGGAAAAATCCGCGCACGAAGGCGAAGAGTTTATCTATGTAATGGAAGGAAACCTTTCGCTTGAGTACGGCATGGATAAAGAAACATTAAAAACAGGCGACAGCGTATATTACGATTCGATAGTACCGCACAGGGTTTTTTCTGCGGACAATAATCCTGTTAAAATACTCGCTGTTATTTATACGCCTGTATAGTTTTATAACCACAGAGGTCACAGAGTTCTTTGTTTGCTGGCTCTTCTATCCTCCGTGTACTCCGTGGTTTATCTTCTTTTTTAAGGATTAAGAAATGGAATATATTGAGAAAACTTTAAGTCAGGTTTTACGCGAAAAAACTCAAGCGAATCCTGATCACGATTTTATTGTTTACGCCGATCGCAATCTGCGTTTTTCTTACGCGGAATTTGACAAAAGGGTAGACGACTGCGCAAAAGGGCTTTTAAATCTTGGCGTAAAAAAAGGCGATCATGTCGGCATTTGGGCGACCAATGTTCCTGATTGGAACACTGTGCTTTTTGCATGCGCAAGAATAGGCGCAGTACTTGTTACCATTAACACAGGTTATAAAACTCACGAACTTGAGTTTGTGTTAAAGCAATCGGACATGGTATGTTTGTGCTTAACAAACGGCTGGCGTGATTCTGATTATGTCGCAATGGTAAACGAACTTGTGCCGGAATTAAAAACTTCCCAGCGCGGACATATCGATTCAGAAAAGTTTCCGTTTTTAAAATATGTCGTGCATATCGGACAGCAAAAGCACAGGGGAATGTTCAGTTTTAACGAGCTGTTATTGCTTGGTCAGCATACAGATCCGGCACAGTTACGTGAAATCGAAGCCTCTCTGGATACAAACGATGTTGTAAACATGCAGTACACATCCGGCACTACAGGTTTCCCAAAGGGCGTTATGTTAACTCACAGAAATATTTTAAATAACGGCTGGAATATCGGCGAGAATCAGCGCTTAACAGAAAAAGATATAGTTTGTCTTCCTGTGCCTTTGTTCCATTGTTTTGGACTTGTATTGGGAATGATGGCAATCGTTACGCACGGTTCAACCGCCGCGCTTATCGAATGGTTTGATCCGTTACTGGTACTTGCTACAATACAAAAAGAAAAGTGCACAGCAGTTTACGGCGTACCTACAATGTTTATAGCGGAGCTTAATCACCCAATGTTTAAGATGTTTGATCTTTCAAGTCTTCGCACAGGTATCATGGCAGGATCTCCTTGTCCAATCGAAACAATGCGTCAGGTTATCGATCAGATGTACATGAAAGAAGTAACGATCTGTTATGGACTAACAGAAGCTTCACCTGTAATGACTCAAACACGCTACGATGATGATATCATCATAAAAGTAGAAACTGTAGGCCGCGCGCTTCCCGGTATCGAAGTTACAATCCGTAACCCCGAAACAGGCGAAGAATGTCCCGACGGTACTCACGGCGAGTTCTGCTGCCGCGGTTACAATACAATGAAGGGTTATTATAAAATGCCCGAAGCTACCGCCGCATGTATCGATAAAGACGGATGGCTTCATTCAGGTGACCAGGGTATTAAAGATGAAAACGGCAACTTTAAAGTTACAGGGCGCATAAAAGACTTAATCATCCGCGGCGGAGAAAACATTTCGCCCAAAGAAGTCGAAGACTTTTTGTATACTATGCCGGGTGTTCAAGATGTGCAGGTCGCAGGTATCGCAAGCGAAAAATACGGCGAAGAAGTCGGCGCGTTTATTATTTTAAAACCCGATGTTAAAATGACCGAAGAAGAAGTGCGCGATTACTGCCGCGGAAAAATCGGCCGCTTTAAAACACCCAAGTATGTGTTTTTTATCGACAGTTATCCTCAGACACAAAGCGGCAAGGTGCAGAAGTATCTGTTACGAGACATGGGCAATAAGATGGTTGAGGAAAGAGGCTAATTACTAAAGACCTCACGCAGAGACGCAGGGGAAGAATTAAGATAAGAATTTAACCACAGAGTTTCACAGAGTTCTTGTCCGAAAGTTCTTACCACTCTGTGAAACTCTGTGCCCTCTGTGGTTTTGTGCCTGCTAGGACTTCCAACGAGCTCGCAAGAGCGAAGTTTCCAGGTACAACCAACGAGCTCATAAGAGCGAAGTTTCCAGGTACAACCAACGAGCTCATAAGAGCGAAGTTTCCAGGTACAACCAACGAGCTCGCAAGAGCGAAGTTTCAAGGTAGCTTCGCTGCAAGATCCTCCGTGTTCTCTGTGAACGCTGTGCCTTTGTGTGAATCTCTTAGCCGTATGACCCCTGCGAGCTCTGCGAGAGGTTTTTTCACTCTTTAATATCCTCTTCAGCCCCCTTGTAATATTTAATACTGTCTTGTACTATGTTTTTATAAAATGATAAGCAAAAAAAGGAGATTTATTATGCTTAACTTTAAGAAAGGTAGTTTCTTGCTAATACTGATAGGAATTATGGTTTTTGCCGCTATGGTAATTTCCTGTCCCGGCAGTAATAACGAAGAACAGGAAGAACTTGAATCAATGGTTGCCGATTTACAGGCAGAACTCGAAGAAGCGCTAAAGAGTAATACCGGCGCTGCAAACCAGTCCACAGCTTCTCAAGCAAGGATTCAGGAATTGCAGAAATTATTGGATGATGCCCAAGAAGAACTTGAAAATGCATCAAACCGCGGCAGAGGCGGCAGCAGCAGCAATACACGCGGCGGAAGCAGTAATAATAACCAGCGTTCAGGCCGTGGTTCCAGCGCTGATGCTGACGCAGAAGCAGAAGGCAGTTCTTCTGGTAATCGCGGCGGCGGCGGAGGTGGATCATCTGGCGGTGGTGGCGGCGGCGGCCAAGGCGGCGGCGGTGGTGGTGGAAACCAGCGTGGCGGCGGCGGCCAAGGCGGAGCTGCAGCAGCTGATGCAACCGAAGAAGAAGGCATTATTCACGTTCCAACAGGCGAATAGTCTTAGACTATAATCGTTGACGTAGCGCGCCCTTACAGTTTTACTGTACAGAGGCGCGTTTTTTTGTATTAGTTTGAATTTTAAATTATTCTGCCGGCAAATCAAATTCTACATTTAACTGTACAGCAATTTTTTTCATTTCTTCTAGTGTTTTTTCGTTAACCGGTATTTTGCCGTTTACCCGCTGAGCCATAAGTTCTGCCTCACGCTCTCCATGTGTATAAATGCGGTCAAACCCTTCACTCTTTTTGCTGCTGCGGATTTCTTGTAAAAATTTTGACATGCTGTCTTTAATCGATTTTTTATCCCCAAAAATACCATAGTCAATCGCAGCAAAATAATGGCAAATACCGGTAGATCCTGGCTGTCTGTTAACATAATTAGAAGTAAGCCCGCCCGAGATTACCGCCGAGAATAAATCTACGATTATACTGAGTCCAAATCCTTTATGACCGCCATGCAGTGTACCAAGACCTCCAAGCGGAGCTATGCCGCCGCCCGCTTTTGCGATAATATTTTCTACAACCAAAGCGGCGTCGTTACAGGGTTTTCCGTCTGCGTCAACTGCCCAATTATCCGGCAAGGCCTGATTATTTTTTCTGTAAACTTCGAGCTTTCCGCGCGGAACCACAGTAGTAGAAGCATCATAAGAAAAAACAAAAGGTTCCGCAGGCATTGCAAGCGCCATCGCATTTGTTCCTGTCATTGCCTGAGAGCCGAAAGTAGGAACGCAAATCGCTTCTGTATTTGTCATAGATACGCCGATTAAATCGTGAGCCGAAGCCATCTCTGTATAGTAACTTGCAATGCCGTAATGGTTAGAGCTGCGTACAGTAACCATTCCGCAGCCGGAAGTTTTTGCTTTTTCTATCGCGAGGTTCATTGCGTAAACACTGGCAAGCTGTCCCATTGCATTGTTTGCTTCGAGGCAGGCAGAAATTGCAGTTTCGTTTACGATTTGCGGTTTTGCTTTGACATTGACCTGCCCGGAAGTAATTTCTTCATGATAACGGACAAGCCTGTGAATACCATGCGAATCTATTCCGTATAAATCCGCTCTTAGTAAAACATCAGTAATTATTCTGCTTTCTTCGATAGAAAACCCGTAAGCGCAAAACAATGTTTCGCAAAAGTTTCTGGCTTTTCCCGTATTAATAAACATACTGTAAATCAGCCGACAGCTTTTTTAAGTTCTTCTGTCTTATCGGTTTTTTCCCATGGGAATTCCGATCTGCCAAAATGTCCGTATGACGCAGTCTTTAAATAAATTGGTTTTCTAAGATCGAGTGTTTTGATAATTCCTGCAGGGCTTAAATCAAATACTTTACTTACAGCCTGCGAGATTCGCTTTTCGTCAGCTTTAGCAGTGCCGAATGTATCGACCATTACAGAAACAGGGAAAGGAACGCCGATTGCGTATGCAAGCTGAATTTCGCAGCGGTCTGCGAGTTTTGCCGCGACAATGTTTTTTGCTACATAACGCGCCGCGTACGCTGCAGAACGGTCTACCTTTGTCGGGTCTTTGCCGGAGAACGCTCCGCCGCCGTGCCGTCCCATTCCGCCGTAAGTGTCTACAATAATTTTACGGCCTGTAAGTCCTGTGTCGCCGAATGGTCCGCCTACAACAAAGCGGCCTGTCGGATTAATATAGTAATTTGTTTTTTTATCAAGAAGACCTGTAGGTTCTAAAACAGGTTTAATAATTTTTTCTATAACTGCGGCTTCAATATCTTTGTGGCTGATTTCCGGATCATGCTGATGAGAAACAACAACTGCGTCAATGCGGACAGGTTTATAGCCTTCGTATTCAATCGTTACCTGACTTTTAGAATCCGGGCGAAGCCATTTCATAACTTTGCTTTTTCGTAATTTGGAAGCGTTTATTAAAATTTTATGCGCAAGCATTATAGGAAGCGGCATTAATTCTTTTGTTTCGTTGCAGGCAAAACCAAACATCATTCCCTGATCCCCGGCTCCCTGCTGACCTTTGAATTTTTTTAAACCTGTTCCGGAAACGCCCTGAGAAATATCAGGAGATTGACTATGAATCATATCGAGTACTGCCATAGAGTTGCAGTCAAGCCCGTAAGAAGGATCTGTATAACCGATATCTCCGGCGATTTTTCGTACTATATGCTGAAAATCAACAAAAGTATTTGTAGTGATTTCGCCGCCGACAAGAACCAGCGAAGTAGACGCAAATGTTTCGCATGCTACACGGCTCGCAGGATCATCTTTTAAACAAGCGTCTAAAATTGCGTCAGAAACTTGATCGCAAAGTTTATCCGGATGACCTTCGCCTACTGATTCGGATGTAAAAAAATATCTGGAATTATTTTCTTTTGTTGATTTCATTTTGCTCTCCTTTGTACCTTCATAATTGAATACTAACATTATTATCCGCAGGGTACAAGTCTTCCCAGAGACCGTCAAGCGCGTATTGCTGTTGACTTAGTATAAAGCGTCCCCAAAGACTAAGTTTAGACTTATCTAAATCAGGGCGCAAAGAAGGATCCTCGTCGCCGGAATAATGCGCGGTAAAAGCGTCTCCGACAGCATCTACAATTATTGCGATGTCTTTTTCTGATACTCTGTATCTTCTAAGCACATTGGATGCTTCCAGCATGACTGTCTGCTTAACAAAAGCATGAGCGTTTTTTGCAAAGTCTGTTTCGGGATAAAGTTTATCGATAATAAAATCCGTTCTTATATTCATTATTCCGCTGTTAATATTCACATAACGGATTGGGCAGGGAGCTGTAACCAGCGAGCCTGTCTGAATATCATACATGAATCCTGCGTTATAATCAGCAAGCGTTATATCCTGCGCATGATAATGTCCTGTAAAGCCGGCTCTTACATTCCATGATGCGAGAAATTTGCTAAAGTTAGAAAAATCTTGGACAATATACACAGGATGCAGTTTTGACTGTCCTTTCCAGTGTTCAAAAAAGCCGTGATGCATCATTGCCATAACAGCCTTTCCTCTCTTGTCCGCTTCCATTAATACTTCTCCCATCCAGTCTGCTGTGCCCTGAAGTATTCTGCCTGATACATGAGGGTATCCGTCGGGATCATTTTCGCGGTGACGCGTTGAATCAATGGCAAGCAGCCACAATCCTTCTACAGGTTCTGCGACATAACTTAAAGAGTTTGTGTCTCTATAAATAGCGCTGCCGTATCCAAAATCGCTGTAAAATTGAGCAAATTGTTCTTCGGAAATATTAGGGACTCTTTCTGTTCTGTCTTCTATATATCTGAGCGCTTTGGGGCAGTTAACATCATGGTTACCGGGAATCACAAAAACAGAAATATCCGCCTCTGTAAACTTTCTTAATCTTTGCGACGCTATTTCGTGGTTGATTAATTCGCCGTCTTTGGTTAAGTCTCCGGGAATTATTACAAAGTCAACACCAGACGCTATGATCTCGTTTATCGCATAATCTAACAGATCGATACTGTCCAGTAATAGTTTCCTGTCAGAAAACATTATTTTATCAAAAGCCTCTCCAGAGGCGCCAAGCTCATGAGAGTAAACATGGATATCGCTTATTACTGCAAAAGACGCGTTTGGATAAACGGGCCCCGGTTTTATGCTGTCATTAAATAAATAGCTGTTGCCGGTTTCTTTAGAGCCGCAGCCGGTTAATGCAAAGCCAAAAATCAATGTTATTAACACAGCAAAAAATACAAAATATTTTCTTCTTAATTGATTCATATAAGAATTATAGGAGGTAAACAAAAAATAATTCAAGTAACTGTTTACCAATTGTAAAAATAGCGTTATAATGTTATCAGGGAAAGGGGGCAAAAATGGAAAAAAGCGCAGTAAAACGAATGCTCGGCGTTGCTGTTCCGGTTGGGGCATTGCGAACCAAGAACGGGATAGGAGTAGGAGAGTTTACCGATTTAGCTGAATTTGCAGCCCTTTGCAAAAAAATGAGAGTTGGGCTTATTCAGATTTTGCCCGTTAATGACACAGGTTACGAAAGCTCACCCTATTCAAGCTTAACCGCCTTTGGGCTTCATCCATTGTACCTAAGTATAGAAGGGCTTGCGGAGTTTAGCTCTGCAGATAAAGAAGTAAAAAACCGGATTAAAACAGCCAGAGACAAGTTTGAAGGCTATAAGCGTTTTTCCCATTACGAAGTTTTAAAAGAAAAGCTCGGAATCTGCCGTCTAATTTATGATTCCAATAAAGCAGAAATTTCTAAAAGCGCCGCCTCCGGCGTTTTGGCTGCATGGATAAAGGCAAACACATGGGTAAAAGAATATGCAGTATATAGAAGATTAAAAGAAGTTAACGATTTAAAATCATGGAAGGACTGGGGCGAATACAATACGGTAACATCCGCAGAGATTGAAAAACTCTGGCAGGATAAAAAATTATCAGAAGAACATCTGTACTGGGTTTGGCTTCAGCAGGCTTTGGATATTCAATTTGCCGCCGCTTCCAAAGCAATAACAGACGCAGGTCTTATATTAGAAGGCGACCTTCCGATTTTAATGAACGAAGACAGCTGTGATGTCTGGGCAAATCCCGATATTTTTATTCAAGGGCTTTCTGCAGGCGCGCCGCCCGATATGTACAGCCCCGACGGTCAAAACTGGGGATTCCCCATTTATAATTGGGAAGCGCAGGAAAAAGATAATTTTTCCTGGTGGAAAAAACGCCTTGCTGTCGCAGAAAAATATTATCAGGCTTACCGCATAGATCATGTGCTTGGATTCTTCCGTATTTGGGCAAGTTCTCAAAAGGATTATTCTTCGGCTCTTGGACGTTTTGTTCCGTATACTCCTGTTACATCGGGAGATTTAAAAAGACTCGGCTATGACAGAAACAGAATCCGCTGGGTTTCCCAGCCGCATATTCCCACAGGAGAAGTCTGGGACGCGCTTAAAATAAACTGGGGCGGCTCTTTTACAGAAGCCGAAATCGCCGAAGCGGCAGAAAAAGTTTTTACAAAAGCTCTTGTGCGCGTCAATGACGAAGAACTTTGGCTCTTTAAAAAGAAAATCAAGGGAGAGAAGGATATAGACAGATTTAAACTTCATCCCGCCGTAAGAAATTATTTAATGACAAAATGGAAGGACAGGCTTTTCCTTGAATACGAAAAAGGAAGGTTCTTTCCGGTTTGGTATTTTAGAAACTCTAAAGCGTATAAATGCCAGTCAGAAGAAGACAGGAATGCGCTTGAGGCATTGCTGGAAAAACGGCAAAGAAAATCAGAAAGAATTTGGTCTCAGCTGGGAATGAAGCTTCTTTCTGTAATGGTAGAATCTTCGCCGATGCTTCCATGCGCAGAAGATCTCGGCGCTGTTCCTGCATGTGTTCCAAAAGTTCTTACAAGATTAAGGATTCTTGGGCTGCGCGTTGTCCGCTGGTTCCGCGCTTGGGATAAAGACGGTCAGCCGTATATTCCTTTCGAAGAATATCCGCAGTTAAGCGTTTGTACGCCCGCAGTTCATGACAGCTCTACTGTCCGTGAATGGTGGGAAAAAGAAGCGGATCAAGGACAGTTTTCCGGTTTTATCGGAGTGCCGTCACTGCCAAGAATTTACAATCCGGGGACCGCAAAAATTATTTTATCCAAGTCCGCTTCCGCGCGCTCGCGTTTTAGGGTTTTCCAGATTCAGGATTTACTGCATCTCTCCAATAACTGGTACTCCGAAAACCCCGAAGACGAACGTGTGAATGTGCCGGGCACTGCAAATGATTTTAACTGGACTTACAGGCTTCCCGCTCTTATCAGCGATATTGCAAAAGATAATGAATTAATACATTCTGTTGCAGAATTAAGCAGAATAAAATCTGTAAAAAAGTAAACAATTGAGGAAGAAGTGTTAAAACGATTATTTTTTCTTTTACTGCCGTTACTTTTAATCTCTTGTTTAACGCAGCCGCCGCGTAATAACAGCCGCGCGCCGTCATGGGTTACCGATGTTTATTCTGCTTTTCCGCAGGCGGAATATGTTGCTGCGACAGGATTCGGAGATAGCAGAGCGGCTGCAGAAGCAAATGCCCTCGCTGCTCTTACCGCTTTTTTTGGACAGTCAATACAGGTCGAACGAACAGCTTTTTCTTCTTATGAGCAGGCTGTTGTCAATGGAATAATGAATAACTGGACAGATACCGCGCAGATGAGTTCCAATATTAAAACATTGGCTTCTATGGATAATCTTATGGGAGCAGAAATTAAAGAAGTCTGGTTTGATTCAAGAGGAACATATTATGCCGCCGCGGTAATGAACAAAGCAAACGGAATCCGTATTTATAATGAACTGCTTAAAAACAATGAAAAAATAATTCACGATCTCGCTGCGCAGTCATCCGCCGATCCTGTTTCGTTTAAATCTATTGTTTGTTTATTGTTTGCCGCTGTTTTAGCGGACACAAATGAAGTATACAAAAACATTGTTACGCTTCTTGACGGCGCCGTAAACGTAGATCCCCTTGTTATAGGCGGGCTGTATTACCGTGTCGCCGCGAACGATCGTATAAAAAGAACAGGAATCGGAGTAAGAATAACAAGCGGCGACAGAAACGGAAGAATATTCGGCGCGTTCGCAAAATGTTTTGCGGACTGGGGGTTTGAGCCGTTTTTAATTCCCGCCCCAGAAGGCGTAGGTACGCGTTATTTGCTGGATGTAAATATCGTGCTTTCACCTGTTACCCTGCCTGCCAATCCTAATAATTTTTCGCGGATAGAAATAAGCGCAGAACTTATGGACACAGCCAATAATAATGTTATTTTAATCCCGTTTAATTTTAACTCGAGGGAAGGGCATGTATCGCAGACAGAAGCGGACAACCGCGCTATAGCCGCCGCAGAACGAAACATCGGCGAAGCGTTTGCTTTAAGATTAGAGGATTATCTTACAAAATTAATAACTGACAGATAAGAAGGCGAGGGGGGATAAATGCCTGATCAATATATTATTAGAAGCAATGAATACATAAAAATACTGCCGGTATGGGCGCAGGAGCTTGCCAATAAATACGGCTCTAAAACCGCTAATTTATATATTTTGCATGGCAATATTCTGGACTTTCTCCCGCACGAAAGAAAAGAAGGCGAATTTACTTTTACAAGGATTCAGGATTATATATCAGAAATAATTTTCGGCAACAGGGATATAATCGCGTATTATGACCGCTCAAGCGGAGTTACATTCTGCGAACCATCAATGGAGCAGGATTACAACAGCGCGGCTCCTAAGTTTGCAGTAAATACCGAAGACGGCAAGAGCGATTATTTTTCCAGAGACCCGGAAAGATGTTTTCCTTATTTAGAAAAATATTTTTTAGCTCAAAGTCCAAAGCTTCGTAAGGTTTTAATAATCGATCAGGCCGAACATATCGTACCCGCCGGTGATTTAATTCGAATCTCTGACGCAGATCGTTACTGTATGGTAACATTCAACCGCTGGGCGACAGATCCAAAATTTATTAAAAGCGATATTTCTATTATTTTATTGACAGAAAATCTAGCCGACATATCTTCGCGTCTTTCCAGCTCTCCTTCTACCGTTAAAATAAGCGTTCCGTTTCCGGAGACAAAGATCAGAGAAAGTTTTCTGCGTTCCAAGGAAAAAGAAGGCAAGTTAATGCTTGATCGCGGTCTCTCGCCGGAAAGACTTGCGGCTATCACATCGGGACTTAACCTGATGAACCTAAACCGTCTTGCAGCCGAAAGCTACGAAAAGGACGAACCGTTATCTTTGGAATTTATGCGCAAAAAGAAAAAAGAAATAATAGAAAACGAAGCCGGCGGGCTTTTAGAATTTATGGAATCTTCTTTTGACCTCTCTCATGTATCAGGGCATGATTTTGTTAAGAAGCGTTTTATGAATGCCGCAAAAGCAATAAAAAAGGGAAGACCCGATGTTCTTCCTATGGGTTATTTAATCGCAGGGCCTGTAGGAACGGGCAAGAGTTTTATGGTAAACGCTTTTGCCGGCGAAATCGGTATCCCGATGGTTAAGTTCAGAAACTTCCGCACCAAGTGGCAGGGCGAAACAGAGTCAAATCTCGAGAGAGTTTTAAATATTCTTGTCGCTATGGCTCCTGTCGGCGTAATGATAGATGAAGCAGACGCATTTCTCGGTGACAGGGATCAAGACGGCGATTCCGGAACATCCAACCGTGTGTTTGCGCAGATTGCGTCTTTTATGGGAAACACCGAGTTCCGCGGTAAAATCATTTGGTTCTTGATAACATGCCGCCCGGATTTAATTCCAATCGATCTTAAGCGGCAGGGACGCGCCGAAGAACATCTCGCATTGTTTTATCCGGAGTCAAAAAAAGACAGGGAAGATCTTTTTAAAACGCTTGTGCGTAAGTTGGATTTAGATATAAGAAACTTTTCTATAGCAGACTTGTTCCGCAAGTATGATCACGAATACTCCGGCGCAGATTTAGAAGCGGTTCTTGTCCGCGCTAAACTCCTTGCAGCAATGGCTGACAGGGTTTTTGTTAAGCGCGAAGATATGGAAGAAGCAATGGGTGACTTTGTCCCTGCCGCTTATCCGCACGAAGTAGAACTGCAAAACCTTGTTGCCGTTCTTGAATGTACATCAAAAGAAATGATCCCAAGCCGGTTTCAGAAACTGCCGCGCAGTAAAATAATAAGCGATATTCAGGAACTCAAGGCGCTTTTGGGCGAGAGGTAGCCGATACCCCTGCGCCGAATAATGCAAAGTCGTACTTAACTGGATCATTGGGACAGAACTCCCGCAGTTTTTCGGTTAGTTCAATAACGGCTTTTTTATCATTTGATTTACGTTCTAAAAGTCCGAGTCTTCTGGCTGTCCGCGCGACATGTACATCTAACGGGATGTAAAGACCGGCAGGTTTAATGCTTTTCCATAAATGTAAATCGACAGGTCCTTCGCGCACAAGCCAGCGCAGCGCTAGATTGATCCTCTTGCAGGCAGAACCGTTTTTGTCTGCTGTCCCCGGGTTCGCTATATGCACAGAGTATTCGCCCTTGTTGGCGGCTGCCATCTCTTCTCTAAAAAGCGCAATACCTTCCCATGTATTCTGTGCAGTTTTAAAGAGTTTTTCCAAGGTGCCGTATTTTTTATAACAATGCGCAAAGCCGCGGCAAAAATATTTAAAGTCGTCTTCAAAGAAAGTGCGGTGCACATTGCGATTTTTTAGTTTTTTATATTCGCCGGACATTATAAAGTCATATGGACTTTTTCCCATGAGAGCAAACATTTTTTTTGCAGAGCGGAGAATTAAATCGCGTCTTCCCCATGCGATTGTCGCAGATAAAAAAGCGGCAATTTCTATATCTTCTCGTTTTTTATATAACCTAGGAAACTGCACAGGGTCGCTTAAAACAAAATCCGGAACACAAACCTTTTTGTACCATTTTTCTAGTTCGTTTTTCATAAAAAAATCTACAATCGTGAATAATTCGGCGCTTCCTGTGTAATCTGCACATCGTGCGGATGGCTTTCTCTAAGACCTGCCGATGTAATTTTTACAAACTTGCGGTACTTATTAAGTTCCGGAATATCTTTACAGCCGCAGTACCCCATACCTTTGCGAAGACCGGCGACAAGCTGATTTAAATATGATTTTAGTTCGCCCTTATAAGGAACGCGCCCTTCGATACCTTCCGGCACAGGTTCTTCGTCTTTGCCGATCTGGTAGCGGTCGCCCGCGCCGTCTGATATTGCGCCCATGCTTCCCATTCCGCGGTATTCTTTATAAATTCTTCCGTCAAAAATAATTTCACTGCCCGGCGCTTCTTTTAATCCTGCAAAAAGACTGCCTACCATAACAACGCTCGCTCCGGCGCCGATTGCTTTTGTTATATCGCCCGAAAATTTTATACCGCCGTCAGCTATAACCGGAATACCGCGCTTTGACGCTTCTTCGGCGCAGTCTAAAACTGCGGTAAACTGAGGTACGCCGATTCCCGCTACAACCCTTGTAGTGCAGATAGAACCCGGTCCTATGCCGACTTTTACCGCATCCGCTCCCGCGTCAATAAGATTTTTTGTTCCGTCTTTGGTGGCAACATTGCCGCCGATAACCGGAATATTAAATTCTTTTTTTATTTTACGCACAGCGTCCATTACATTTTTAGAATCACCATGCGCTGTATCAAGAACAACAAAGTCTACTTTTGATTTTATTAATAACGGCAGCCTAACTTCATAATCCTGCGGAGAAATTGCCGCGCCGACAATTAATCTGCCGCTTTTATCAACAGCGGCATTCGGAAAGTTTTGGTTTTTTTCCATGTCTGTTACGGTTATGAGCCCTGTTAATCTGCCTTTGTCGTCAACTACAGGAAGCTTTTCGATCCTAAACTGGCTGAATTTATCCTGCGCTTTTTCTACAGTCGGCTCGCCAGTGAGAGTTACAAGTTCATCTGTCATTACGTCTGTTACTGCAAGCGAATCATCGCGGCAAAACCTTAGGTCACGGTTTGTAATTATTCCTTTTAATATACCGTTATTGTCTACGACAGGAAGACCGGAAACGCCGAATGTATCTACAAGAACTCTTACATCGCGCACATACGCATTATGAGGAACTGTAATAGGGGATTCGATTATCCAATTAAGGAAACGCTTTACATTGGATACCTGCCGCGCCTGTTCATCGGGGCTTAAGTTGCGGTGAATAACACCGGCTCCGCCTTCCAGCGCTATAGAAATAGCAAGTTTTTCTTCGGTTACTGTATCCATTGCGGCTGAGACAATAGGAATATTAAGGGTGATTTCGCCGCACAGTTGCGTTTTTACATTGCAGTCTCTGGGAAGAATTTCTGAATATCCGGGCAATAACAGAACATCATCGTAAGATAAACCTTCGCCAAATTTCAATTCATGACTTTCCATAGAAGATCATTGCATTTTGCAAAAAAAAAGTCAATCGCCCACTTGTATAAATTTAATCAATATTGGAAAATGAATAAAGGGAGAAACAATTGTGAGTAGTATCGAAATAACCAGTGAAAACTTTGAATCCGAAGTTCTGCAGTCACCAGTTCCTGTATTGATTGACTTTTGGGCGCCATGGTGCGGTCCATGCAAAATGCTCAGCCCTGTTATCGATCAGATTGCCGATGAATATTCCGGGCAGTTAAAAGTGGGAAAAATTAATATTGATGCAAACACCGCCCTTGCAGAGCAGCACGGGATTGTTTCAATCCCAATGCTGGTTGTCTACAAGGACGGAGAAATCGCAGTCCAGAGGAACGGAGCTGTTCCAAAGCACGATATAGAAGCCCTATTTAAGAACCTTATCTAATACCGCCTTGTATTATTTTGTCCTCCGGGTGTTGCGCCGCTTGTTACGGTAACGTACCAGTCGGCGGCAGAGTTTGTGTTTGTTTTGGTTTCGTCACGGCAGATAGTTCGGGTTGCTGTTGTTCCTGTGCTCAATGCAGCTTTTCCGTTCCACGCTCCTTCTGCGATCAAAAAATCTGCAGTTTCCGCAAAGTAATCCTTTGGCCATGGCTGTTCGGGATTTTCGCTGATCATTACAGCGTTTAAAATACGGTCATCCTGATCCATCACATAAACCATAGCCGTTTTATGAAACAGTTTAGTGTTTCCCGGAATCCTGTACTCGCGCGGCACAACAGCGGCATTCGCGTCAAGAGTACGCAGATGAAGAACAACATAGTCGCCGTTTCTTACTTCTGCCGGAGAAAACTCATAAACGGTCTGCCTGCTTGCATTGCTGTTTCCTATTATAAACACACGCATAGCTCCCAGATTACCTGCCGATCTCATTTTGAATTCGATGAATTCTGTCCTTCCCGTACTGCTGGTATATTCGGTACATAGCTCATTAATAACCAAGTCCGGCATACGGTTATTCCTTGACCGCAATGTAACAAGCACATTGATTGTATTCCTCCTTTCGTCTTCTACCAGCAGATCTGCTGTAATTAAACTGCCCGGCGCGGGTATTTGCTCCAGTTTTACCCTTACTGTTCTTCCGTTGTCTACAGAAACAACCGAAATATCCGGCTTTAAGCTCAGATACTTTACCGTTACAGACCGCGAGAAGGTAAATTCAATCTCATCCTCGCTGACTGCCTTGCTGCCATGGAAGACCAGCGCATTAGAGCCGCCTCCCATCATTTTGGACATTGCCGTATCTCCCGTGCTGCAGGAGCCAAGTACAAGCAATGCAAGAAAAGAAACAAAATATTTCTTCATGTAGAACCTCCACATATACATGGCGCGAGCCTGCGCGGCGCATTAGATAAACTAGACAAAAAACGCAAAAAATGATAATTTTCATAGTAGAAATAAGCAGAAATAAATTTAGAGGTATATAATGGCAAAGAAAAATAAGATAGCTCCGGCAGAAAAAGAATCAGCCGGCACAGCAATTTCCCGAAAATTCAAGCAAAGTCCCGGTTTATATATAGGTTCTGTTGTCGTTCTTGTTCTGATAACTATCACATTTATCGGCGGTGACTTCCTTTCTGGCGGCGGTTTCGGCGGCAGCAGAGGCGATTTGATTTTTGGGTACTATGATAAAGTACCGATTGTAATGAAAGAAGGAAACCTGTTTGGACAGACTTATAATCAAGTGTATGATAACATAAGGCAGCAGTATCAGGCTCAGGGAATTGATATTACCGACCCTTCTTTTTCATCAGATACAAGACGGCAGATACATGCCAGTTCTGTATGGCAGGCTTATGAACAGGCTGTAATGCATAATGTCATTCTTCACCTTGTTAATAAATCAAAATATACTCCGTCAGAAAGAACAGTAGACAGGGCAGTAGCCCAGCAGTATATGGATCATACAGGTTCTTTATCACCGGCATACTATAGAATGACAGAATCCGCGCGCAGTGCGCAATGGCGGCAGTCTCAGGAAGAACTTGCAAAAATGATGTTTATCAGGGATTATTTTGCACTTTTAGTTCCAGAAGCCGAAGCAAGGTTTATAGCGAATATGGCTTCGCCGGAAAGAAGCTTTGATGTAGTTTCGTTCAATATAATAGAAGAATTTCCCGAAAGCGAATATCTAGCCTATGCAAGAGAAAACGCCGAATTATTTTATTCGATTCACTTGTCAAGAATTACGATTAGTTCGAGCGAAAGGGAAGCCAGAAGGGTTCTCGCATCGATAAGAAACGAAACTATAACATTCGAAGAAGCCGCGCGTGTTCATTCTCAGGACGGCAATGCGGTAAGGGGCGGAGATATGGGAAGCCGCTATTTCTTTGAACTTAACTGGGAAATCCCCAATGCCGAAGACCGCGATGCGGTTTTTAAAATAGGCAGGGGAGAAGTAAGCGATGTTATACCTATAGGCGATGTATGGGCAATTTTTAGAGTAGAGCAGGAAGCTACACCGCCAAACTTTTTTGACAATGTTTTAATGGAAAGAGTTCGTTCTTATGTAAGAAGCGTAGCCAGAGGCAGAATGGACAACTGGGCTATAGAAAGAGCAAATGATTTTATCAGAGATGCGCGCGTTTCCGGTTTTGATAATGCCGCCCGTTTGCATAATCTGGAAAAACAAAGTTTTGGTCCGCTTCCGCTTAATTATTCCAGCGTAGAACTTTTTTCGACTCTCGAAACATTCGGATTAACCGGCAGCGCGGCAAACGAGATTTCCGGCTTATCGCGCAATGAAAGATTCTGGAGTCTTGCTTTTTCGGCGCCGTTAAACACACCTACAGAACCTCTTATTCAGGGAGGCCACGCTTTTGTATTTATTCCTACTCAGCAAACGGCTTCTAATGAGTTAGAGCTGGAAAATATCGCTATGATGTACACAAATTCATGGGTTCCGTATCTTGCCGAAAAAATAATTAAGGAATATTTCTTAAACAGCGATAAAATTACAGACGATAACTTTTTCTGGGATGCTTTTTACCGTAATATAAGATGGTAAAAAACGGCATAACTCTTTTATCAGAAAAAGATCCGGTCGGCCGTGCCGAAAAAACGGCTGACTCTGTTTCTATAAAAGACAAAACGCTTTATTTTTGCCCTTCGCCGATTTATGGTTATGGTCTTTCCCGTTTTCTTTCGCGTCTGGAAAAAGAAGCGCCTCACTCCGCAGTTCTTTGTTTAGAAGCGGACAACGAACTTTATAAGCTGTCAATCGAAAATATCGATCCTCAAATAACTGCAAAAAAAAACTTTTTATTGCCGGGTAATTGCACAAAAGAAGAACTCTGCGCTCTTGTTCATGACAGGTGGGGTGACAGAATGTTCCGCTATACAGAAACAGTCCGTTTTTCGGGAGGCTTTCAGCTGCATGCGCAGTTGTACGAGTCTCTTTGCGAAGCGCTTCGCCGGCAAATCACAGGCGATTTAAGTAATGCCCTTACCCTTGCAAAACTCGGACGATTGTATATACGCAATGCTTTGCGTAATCTCTCTCTCATAAAACAATACCCGTCTGTTTCGCAGTTGTCTTTCGGCGAAGCGCCTGTTCTTGTTTTAGGCGCGGGACCTTCTCTCGATAAAGTGCTTGACGCGCTTAGCTCTCTTAATAACCAAGCAAAAAACCGAACATTCAAAATAATCTGTGTAGATACGGCTCTTACAGCTCTTAAAGACAGAGGGATTGTTCCGGATCTTGCAGTCATACTGGAAAGCCAGCATTGGAATATACGCGATTTTATCGGCTGCAGCGGATGGAATGTTCCTGCCGCTTTCGATCTTTCGTCGCTGCCTGCGTCTGCCGGCAAACTTGGCGCCAAAGGATTTTTATTTTTTACTCCATGGACGCAGCTGCGTATTTTTGAACGTATGAAAAACGCGGGGCTTCTTCCTGCAAAAGTACCGCCGCTTGGTTCTGTCGGTTTGACAGCGGTAGAAATAGCAAGGCGTATAACATCGGGAAGCATTATCTGCGCAGGCATAGATTTTTCGTATACTGCCGAAAAGTATCACGCGCGCTCTACGCCCGGACACAAAAGTAAGCTTAACAAGCTGACCCGCCTCGGCGCTATTTTTAATACTTCTGTTTATGAGGACTATTCGATTGCGGCATTGTCAAAGTCCGGCAGTAAGGTTTATACCAATCCGATTATGAAAAACTATCGTAATCTTTTTGAAGAAGAGTTTAAAACAGATCCAAGGATTTTTGATATCGAAGGTACGGGGCTGCCGCTTGGAGTTAAGACAATAAGTATAGAAGAGTTCACATCGGGATTACTAACTAAAGAGTTTCCTCCGTGCTCTCCGTGTCTCCGTGTGAACTCTTCTGAGATAAATCTCTTTTATGAAGGCGAAAAAAACCGTTTAATTGAACTGCGGGGTTTTCTTACCGGAGAGCAAACAATGAATCAAATACGGCTTAATGAGCTTGTAACAGAATGTGATTATCTTTGGGCGCACTTTCCGGATTATGCTCATAATATAAATGACATAACATTTTTAAAGAGAGTGAGAGCCGAAATCGATCCTATGTTAAAGATATTAAAGCTGCTAAAACCGTTATCTTGACTTTCCTCCTTTAACAATATATAAAAAATTATAGGAGAAATTATGAGCTACATTGATAAAATTATTGCAGATTTAGAAAAAAAAGACGCAGGGCAGCCTGAGTTTTTACAGGCTTCCAAAGAAGTATTGGAATCATTAAGAATCATTGTCGATAAGGACAGCATATATGAAAAAGCCGGGTTATTGGAAAGATTAATAGAACCTGAGCGTTTAATTGTTTTTAGAGTGCCTTGGGTAGACGACGCAGGCAAGGTGAATGTTAACCGCGCTTACCGTGTACAGTACAATTCTGCGATTGGTCCTTACAAGGGCGGCATTCGTTTTCATCCTTCTGTAAATCAGAGCATTATTAAGTTTCTTGGATTTGAACAAACCTTTAAAAACGCGCTGACAGGGCTTCCTATGGGCGGCGGTAAGGGCGGATGTGATTTTGATCCAAAAGGAAGAAGCGAAAACGAAGTTATGCGTTTTTGCCAATCGTTCATGACAGAGCTGTACCGTCACATCGGTCCTGATACTGACGTTCCCGCCGGGGATATAGGCGTTGGAGCGCGCGAAGTCGGTTTTATGTACGGACAATACAAACGAATCGTAAATAACTTTACCGGAGTTTTTACAGGCAAAGGTTTGACTTGGGGCGGCTCTCTTGCAAGAACCGAAGCAACAGGTTATGGACTTGTCTATATAGTAGACGAATACCTAAAAGGAAAGAGTGACAGCTTTAAAGGTAAAAAAGTCGTAATCTCAGGAAGCGGCAATGTTGCTATCTTTGCGGCGCAAAAAGCAATTTCTTTAGGCGCAACAGTAATTAGCATGTCAGACAGCAATGGATTTATCTTTCATAAAGACGGAATCAATCTTGATTCGGTAAAAGAAATAAAACTTGTTAAAAGAGAAAGGCTCACCAAATACGCCGAACAACATAAAGATGCAGTTTATACCGAAGCCTCAAAGGGCAGAGTATGGGACATCGCCTGCGATATCGCTCTTCCTTGCGCGACACAGAACGAATTATTTATAGATGATGCAAAAAGCCTTGTTAAGAACGGCTGTAAAATTGTCGGCGAAGGCGCAAACATGCCAACGACTATGGACGCGACAGAACATCTATTGCAAAACAATGTTGCATTCTTCCCCGGTAAAGCGGCAAACGCAGGCGGCGTATCAACATCAGGATTGGAAATGTCACAGAACTCAATGCGTATGTCGTGGCAATTTGACGAAGTAGACGCAAAACTTAAGACTATTATGGCAGGTATTTTTAACAGCATAGACAGCGCGGCAAAAGAATACGGCAAACCCGGTAACTTTGTTTTGGGCGCGAACATCGCAGGCTTTAAAAAAGTCGCCAAAGCCATGCTCGATCAGGGAGTGATTTAATTTTTTAATTTAACCACGAACAGACACGAACCACCACGAGCGAAGATTAAGATTTGGAGTTCGGGTTCGTGTGGTTTTTTTGGTTCGTGGTAAGACTCTTTTAATTAATTAACAAGTGTCAGTGTTATAGGGGGTTCGAGCAGGTCTTGAACTCCCTGTGTACCGAGCCGTACGCGCGAAAGAACCATCGCTCCCGCTGCAGTGTTTTCTATTCTGTAAACAAGCCTGTTTTCTTCGCCGTCTTCCGGGCGCATTTCTAATAAATCATTTGAGTTAACCTTGTAAAAAACATAGCGGCCTTTTCTTGTACTGCCGCCCGCGCTGATAGTATATTCTCCGGAACTGTTAAACTGGACTCTGCCCCATGACGAATCATAAACCGCGTCAGTGCCGGGCCTAACCTGTGATAAGGTCTCCCTGATGTTTACAGCTCCGGCGCGGCGGTAAGAGCCGTCCCATGTATTGCTTACTGCAATTTTAAGACGGACATCCTCTACAACACTCAGCCTTATTCTGTCCAAAGATTCTAGTTCTATATTGACAAAACGCAAAAGCGTACTAATAGAAATATTCTGGCTTCTTATATTAAGCCCAAAACGCGTAGGAGAAGAAGTCTGCCAGCGAAAAACTTGCTGTGTTTCATCGCCGAAAAAAATGATTTCTTTTTTTGCAGGATCAAAATATAAATATTGACTGGTATCAATAGTGCCCTGGGGACTTATAAAATACCAAAGGTCGTTTATAAAGTTTTCGAAAACACCGGGTCTGCCGCTCAAAAGTTCTCTAAGACGGCGCTGTTCAATCTGCGATCCCGGGATTCTGGAAACTTGTATTTGTTCATATTGCTCGCGCGCCGGATTATACGAATAAATTGTTTCTATTTGATCCAGTATATTGGCTGATGAACTGTCATGTCCGTATGCGGCAATATTAAAACTCTGCCCCCTTGTCATATTCTGCTGATATGCCAAAGAACGCAGTGTCTCTTGTATAACAATAGAGCCAGCAACCTGCATTTCTGCAATTTTTCTATAAGGCTGTCCCGGCATATAATTTGCGCCCCGCCTTAAAATTGTAATTGTATGCTCATTGTTAGTATTCATGCCTGTTACAATAATACAATTGTTTCTGTCGCCGATTAAATCAAAGCTGGAAATAGTAGCGGTTTCTGCCCTTACAGCCGCAGTGGGTAAACTCCACATTCTTCTGTATGATCTTGCCCTGTCGTCATAGCCAAAGAAAGTGATATGTATAGGAACTGCCGGATCAGAATCTCTATAAATAACAAATTGTTCTTCTCCGATATAGACTTCGCTTTCCCTGTTAAGAACAGCTATTACAATTTCGCCGTTTTCCATAGGCAGTTTGGTTTCGAGCTTTTCTTCCCATAGAAAATAATCAGTTGTATCAGATGCTGCAAATGTGTTTGCTTCGCGGGGTGTAATAATTCTGGTTCTGACATCATCATTAGAAGCCGGGTAAAAAACAACCTTCCATAGACCTGTCGCAAGGAAAATAATTAACAAAACGCAAAAAACTAAAATGCCGATATATAAACCGAATAATTCTTTTTTCATATATTCTACAGTATCACATATCCAGCCGCGATTCCACACAGGCAAGCAGTTTTTTTATAGTTTCCTCTATACCTATGTAGGTTCTAAAACCCGCTGCTGTAACATGGCCGCCCCCGCCGAAATTCTGCGCAATTTTTGACACATTCAAAGTACCCTTGGAGCGGAGAGAGCAAAAAATCTCCCCTTGCTCTTTTTCTTTGAGTAAAATACTCACTTCGACTTCTTTTGCTTTTAACGGAATATTAACGGTATTTTCTACTTCGTCAAACTGCGCTTCGGCTTTTTCAAAATCTTCCCAGCGCAGAACCATAAGGGCAATTTTTCTTCCTGCATGGAACTCAAGGCTGGAAAGCGCTTGTTTTTGCAAAAGAATAGACGCGCAGGAAGAGTTTTCCATAAGCTGCTTGTAAATTAGGTTTGGAGCCGCTCCCCATTCAAGGGTTTTCATTGCAGCTTTAAAAGTTCTCATCGATGTTTTTGGATAGGCAAAAAACCCCGAATCCGAAACTATCCCGGCATAAGCCGCAGTCGCGGTAAAAGGGTCCAATTCGATCCCCATTGCGCAGGCAAGTTCTATTGATAATTCCGATACAGAAGATGCCGAAGGATCTACAAGACCATTCAATTTTTCTGTTTTTTTAGGATCGTGGTGATCGATAGAAAAAGTTTCTTTTACTTTTTTTACAGCTTCCCTTATCGACCCTAAGTGATGTTCATCCGATGTATCCAAAACCAATAATGCCGAATTTTCTAAAAGCGGCGTATGTTTATCCGGATCCCACTGTTCAATCTCAAAACCTTCTTTAATAAAATCCAAATATCCGGGGATAGGGGATGAATGTATGATTTTAGTTTCTTTACCCTTCTTTTTTAAGATCGAAGTCAAAACAGCCTCGGCGCCGAGACCATCCGCGTCAGGAGAATCATGGGTAGTTAAGATAAAAGAGCTGTGGCGGTCGATAAATGATATAATATTGTCAAACATCAGCTTTATTTGGTAAAAATGAAAATTCTGCTTAGTTGTTAAAGTAAGCGGAAGCTGCCCTTCTAACCCTGTCGTCTAAATTCAGCCCAACAACAAGCGCGCGCCAGGAAGAAAAGTCTTCTACTCTGGAAAAACGAAGCAAATTGCCCTGCGGGTTGTTAATTACAGAAGAAAGCGCCTGCGGAGACGCGCTCACAAGCAGAGTATAACTGAAAGACGAGCTCTGTCTGCCAGCAGCTTCTCTTAAAGCGCCGGAAAAATCAGGATTATTGCCGGCAGGGGTTATTTCTCTAATGCTTCTTTTTGCCGCGTCCCTGTCGGAAGCTCCGTCCATTCTGCCGGAATATATAACGCGGGCAGAAGAACCTGCGCTCCAGATTGTAACCCTGTCTCCAGTTGCAAGTATATTGTCGAGGCGAGTGGATACCCATGCCGAAACTTCGTCTTTTACGTCAGAAAAAGAAGCCGAACCGTCTATAATAATATTGACGTCGATAGGAGCCCTTTCTGAGGCAGTCTGGGCATAAACGCCCGAAAGGCCGAAAAAGACCGCCAAAACAAGCGGCATGAGGTTTCTTATTGATCCGGGTATTGCTTTATTAATCATGCCTATATTTTAACATATATTTTGGAAAATGGCTAGTAAAAATAAGGGGTTTCCTTAAGGGGGTATTGTTGAATTTTCCTCTAAAAAGGGCTTTACATTTGGGTCTCAAATGTGTTATTCTTCAATATAAGTAGTAGTTTAAACTAATTTATAAGGAGAGTTATATGGGAGCAATTGATCTGCCCAAATCCCCGAATGTATTCCATCCGGAGAAACCAAGTGCAGTCGGTTCACGCAATTCATTAGCACAGGAATATCGTGATCAGCAGG
>Ga0123356_10000651_pt1 | contig 38307 bp, 30 predicted proteins | sample TergutEmb28metaG_2_FD_92546 | JGI IMG/M metagenome (GOLD analysis project Ga0123356, IMG submission 92546) | Embiratermes neotenicus P3 segment gut microbial communities from Petit-Saut dam, French Guiana - Emb289 P3 | ecosystem: Host-associated > Arthropoda: Insects > Digestive system > Gut ...
ACAAATCAAGTTTTCGAAAATGCAACTACATATACTTGCTTATTATTTCTATCTAAAAATGCCAATAACAATTTTAAATATCAAGAAATAAAATTAGGAGATAGCATTGCAGACTCGTTAAACTTAAAAAATTTTGATAAAATTGAATCATCAAAACTATCCGGCAAATGGACATTTAATAATTCTGCAAAAGAAATGATATTAGATAAAATAAATCAAAAATCAGCTTCATTAGCGACGATAAGCAGAAAAATATTCAAAGGTTCTTCTACAGGGAATGATGATGTTTATTTAGTACAACTGATTTCCACGCATAAAAAACATTCGGTTGTTTATTCAACAATATTAGATGAAAATATTAAAATCGAGAACGAACTTTTAAAACCTTTTATTTATGGACAGGATGTAAGGCGTTTTTATGTCAATAATACCGTTAACTATTTAATATTTCCTTATGAAGTTGGAGAAAAAGCAACTTTAATTGATATAAATGATTTAAAATCCAATTATCCGTTAGCTTTTTCTTATTTTGAAAAAACACGGAAGGTTTTAGTAAAAAGAAAATTGGAATTCAATAATAGTGATTTCTATAAATATTCTGCTGGAAGAAGTCTTTCAGAATATCATCAAAAAAAGATACTTATACCTGATATGCTTGTAGAAAATAGAATTGGAATAGATATTAGTGGTGAGTATTATCATGGTCCTGCAATACATAGTTTTATTATTAATGAAAAATATAGTTATCTACACTATAATTATATCCTTGCTTTACTTTCTTCAAAAATATTCTGGTTTTTTATATCTAATACAAGCACAGCCTTGAGAGGAAATGCTTATAGATTGACACCTGAATATATTAATCCCTTTCCTATTAAATTGATTGATAACAACAATAAAAAGGAATTACATACATACAATACTCTTGTTTCTCTGGTTGACAAAATGTTAGTGCTAAAGAAAGAAGAAGCTTCTGAGCAGAATGACAAGCTAAAAACGATGATTTCAAGGCAGATTGACGGCATTGATAGAGCGATTGATCAGGCGGTGTATGAGTTGTATAATTTAACTGAGGATGAGATTAAGGTTGTGGAGGGGGGATGAGGTGGCAAAAGATATAAATCAAGACAAATTTACAGATGAAACGCAGCTTAAACTTCAAATATTTGCAGAATGCTTTCGAGAATGGATCCCTGTATTTATCCATGACTTATATACAAAAGGCGTATTTATTTTTGATTTTTTTGCAGGAACTGGAAAAGATCCAGATGGAAATTATGGCTCTCCGCTTATATTGTTAAATGAAGCAAAAGGGGAAAATTGCAAATACTGTAATGTTGTAAAAAAGAATAATAAAAAAATATATTTTGTATTCAATGAAAAGATTGAAAGCAAGCAAAATGAATTAAAACAAAATATCGAAGAATATCTAGAAACATGTAAAAAACAAAATAATTGTGGAGAAAATTGTATCTACCAATATAGATGTGATCAAAAAGAATTTAAAGATGCACTGCAAGATGAATTATTAGAAAAATATTTACACGAAAAAGATTATGCTAAATTTGCATTGTTGGATCAATATGGATTTAGTCAAGTCGACGAACAAGTGTTTTCAAAATTGATATCGTCTCCAAAAACAGATTTCATTTTTTTTATTTCATCATCTTTTATCAATCGTTTTAAAGAATTACCGCAAACAAAACGTTATATTGATACAAACAAAATACAATTTGATGAAGAAAGACCTATGGATTGTCATAGACTAATTACAGATTATTATCGAAACCTTATTCCAGAAGATAAAGAATACTATCTTCATCATTTTACAATTAAAAAAGGTGCGAATTATTGGGGATTAATATTTGGTACAAGCCATTCGTTTGGTATGGAAAAGTTTTTAAGAGTATGCTGGAATAACGATCCTTTATCTGGTGAATCAAATTTTAATATAAATAATGATTATTCGGAAGATTCTCTTTTTTATGATAAAAACAATACTGTAAAAAAACAGAGTATTAAGAACGAAATAAAAGATAAGATACTATCCAGTGAAATTACTGATAATATAACTGGATTTAAGTTTACATTAAAGAATGGATGTTTACCAGAATTATTTACTGAAGTCGTCAAAGAATTAGAAAAAGAAAATATTATTAAAAGAACAGGAGAATTAAATTATTCATCTACTCAAATTCATAGAGTTGATAAATATGATATTTCTTTAGTAGGTAAAATATGAAAACAACAAAAATTGAATGGACAGATAGAACATGGAATCCGATTACAGGATGTTCAAAAATATCATCTGGTTGTGCAAATTGTTATGCAGAGATAATGGCACGCAGATTAAAAGCAATGGGACAAAAAAAATATAAAGATGGTTTTACCCTAACTTTGCATGAAGAATGCCTTGATGAACCACTTACATGGCAAAAACCTCATACTGTATTTGTATGTTCAATGAGTGATATTTTTCACAAAGATGTTCCTATATCATTTATTAATAAAATAATGAAAACCATCAAAGCAACACCTTATCATCGATATCAATTACTTACAAAAAGAAGTGAACGTATGCTTGAATATTTTAAAACTCATGATATACCCCAAAACGTTTGGTTAGGTGTAACAGTAGAAGCAAAGGAATACAAAAAACGGATAGATGATTTACGTCTATTAAAAAATGCTTCCATTAGGTTTTTATCTTTCGAGCCATTATTAGGAGATTTAGAAGAATTAAATTTAACAAATATAGATTGGGTTATTGTTGGTGGCGAAAGTGGTGTAAGTGGAAGACAAATGAAAAAAGAGTGGATATTAAATATAAAACAACAATGTGAAGAGCAAAACGCATCATTTTTCTTTAAACAGTGGGGAACATGGGGAAGTGATGGAAAGAAAAGAAACAAACAAGCCAATGGTAAAAAGTTAGATGGAAAAATAATACAAAATATCCCAGAATTTGAAACGTCTATTTCTATTCCACAAGGTTCACTTGTTTATGTTTAGTCTTCCTTCCTCCTCTGCGATCTCTGCGTCTCCGCGTCTCTGCGAGAAAATTTAACCAAGGAATCCACCAATGACTGACACCCAATTCAAAGCAACACTGGAAATGCTAATACCCCTAAGGTAGGTAAAACCATGTACGAAAAAAACGGCATTATATATTCCGACAATCCAACACCATTAATTACGGTCAAGCAAGTGTATCCTCAGGATAATTACATACTTCGTTTGCGTTTTTCTAATGGTGAAGAAAAGAAAGTAGATATATCTTCATTTTTTAATGAGAAAGTATTTAAATCCTTGCAAGATATTAACTTGTTCAAAAGTGTTTACATTGACTACGGTACTGTTGTCTGGCGAGATGGAACGATAGACATTGCGCCTGAGTATTTGTATGAAATAGGGGTTCCAATAACTAGTTAAAATAATGGGAAAAATCGCAGGCAACTGACCCTTGACGCAACCCCCTCATTTTAATAATCTACCTATATATGGGAAAATTTGCGGGTAGAAGCATTATTTCTTCGCTTGTTGTCAGATTAATTGCCGCTTTTACGATAATTCTTGTGATAGTTATAGGCGTTGGGCTTGGACTCTCTCTTGCCTTGACCGCAAATACCAAAAATAATGAGAATTTTACCGAATTTGCGCCTGCGCTTCCTACCAAACTTTTGGATATTAACGGGACGCTTATTACCGAATTTGCATCTGACGAAAAAAGGGAGCTGGTTTCGCTAAGCGAGCTGCCCAGGCATTTGATTCATGCCGTTCTTGCGAGAGAAGATCCGGATTTTTACAATCACCGCGGATTCAGCATCAGGGCAATTTTGCGCGCTGTTATGGGACAGGTGCTTCGGAAAGGCTGGGGCGGCGGGTCTACAATTACCCAGCAGGTAGCGGGAACATTGTATTGCGACAGAAACGAACGTACCATAAAACGTAAAATCAGGGAACTATGGTGGGCTTTTCAGATAGAACGCCGTTATACCAAAAACGAAATCCTGGAAATATATCTGAATTATATGCCTATGGGACCCGGTACTTACGGAGTTGAAACAGCCAGCAAATATTTCTTTGAACGCAGCGCAAGGGATGTCACTCTGGCGGAGGCGGCGGTTTTGGCGGTTCTGCTTTCCGGTCCAAACCGTTTTGATCCTATCAGAAACCCAAGCCTTGCCATGAACCGGCAGCATTTTGTTCTGGAGCGAATGATTCAATTCGGCTATGCCGACAAAGACGAAGCCGAAGCTTCATACAATGAATTCTGGGAAAACTTTGACTGGACAAAACCTGCCCTGTCTGCATATCTGACCCGTGAAGACAAAGCGCCGTGGTTCAGCGAATATGTACGCCGCGAACTTGATGCGCTGATGTACGGCACAATGGATTATTACCGCGATGGTTATATTGTGCATACCACTTTAAATCTTGAACATCAGCAGGCAGCGGAAAGATATATGGCGGAAGGTTTGGAAAGAGCAAACAGGGAATATGCCGCGTTAAGCAGAAGAAGCAATTTTTTCGGCGAACGGACATATATGCCCATTGTCGATTTGCTGACATTGGCTTTTGATGTTACAGAGATTCGCACCGTATCATCATCGCAGAATGAAAACAGGGCTCTTTCCCGGTACACAAGAACAATCAATCCTATCGTAGATATGGCTGCTTTGGTTTTTGGTATTTCTGAATTAAAAGATATAACAACTCCCGGTTATACAAGGCTAAGGGAAAATACTCAGCAGAATGTTGTAGAAGGCGCGCTTGTCTCAATAGAAAATGAAACCGGATATATTACTGCCATTGTAGGCGGATCAAAATATGATGAATCAAATCAATTGATCCGCGCAAGTCAGGCGAATGTTCAGACAGGGTCTGCATTTAAACCATTGTATTATTCTGCGGCATTGGACACCAGGAGATTTACAGCAGGAACCATGATTAATGATATGCCGATTGTCTTCTACAATGAAGATAACACTCCCTATGTTCCGGAAAATTATGCGGGAGCCTGGAGAGGTTCCATCCTTCTGTATAATGCGCTCTCTTTGTCACTTAATATTCCGTCTATCACAATACTGGAAACCATAGGTTTTAATGCCGCAATCGACAGGTCTGCCGCGCTTTTGGGTTATACAGATGAAGCTGCAATCCGCCGTCTTTTCCCGCGGGTTTACCCGCTTGCATTGGGCATAACATCAACTTCTCCTATACGTATGGCAAGAGCATTTGCTGTTTTCGGCAATGAGGGACGGGATGTTACTCCAATTGCCATTCGTACAGTAGAAGATCGTAACGGCAAAATTGTTTTTGATATCGAAAGAGATGTGCGGCAAAGACAACAGCGGATGGGCAGCAGGAATCAGGTTATCAGCCCTCAGAATGCCTTTATCATGACAAAGATAATGGAGTTTGCCGGAGTATCCGGAACGCTTATGGGCGGCGTACGTGAAAGATTTACTTTCAGGAGCGATGACGGCAGAACATACAGGATACCTGTAGCCGGTAAAACCGGAACAACTCAAAACTGGACAGATGCCTGGACGGTGGGATACACACCTTACTATACCACGGCTGTTTGGTTTGGTTTTGACAGACTTGGCAATTCATTGGGTGTTTCGCAAACAGGCGCACAGCTTGCGGCTCCCGTTTGGGGCGATGTAATGCGGGAAATACACCGCGGATTACCGCAGAGAAATTTTCAAAGACCAGCCGGCGTTATTGATGTTACTGTCTGCAGAAGATCCGGGCGCTTAAGAACAGAATTTTGCAATGAAGGTGAGGTAACGCTTCCGTTCATGGAAGGAACATTATCTTCCGCGCGCTGTGATATTCACAGAGACCCTGCGTCTCATTCAAGGCCTCCAATATCGCCGGTAGGCGTTGTAGATGATGAATTATGGAATTTGCTTCCGCCGCTTCCTACATTGCCGTTGGATCTGTTTCCGGAAATTCAGGAAACTCCCAGGGGAGGAGGAGGAAACAGAACGCCTGCTGCAAGTACCAGAGGACAATCATCTGCTTCACTGTCAGATAATCCGTTCCTGGATGACGAAGTACCAGGCACTCCGCCGGATAATCCCAGAACACGCGAGCCTGCAGTTCTTCCAGGGGGCACCAGAGATGATGATGACGAAGATTTGCCGTCATGGAATCCGCTGGATTAATTTTACTTTTCTGTTTTCTGCATAAAAATTGCTTCCCCGCGGGGAATATTTACGGATTTTAACTGCAATTTTACATTTTCATTCGGTATAACATTTTTTTGCAATGCTACCTGTGTTTCAAGAGCAAGAGCGGGAATTATTACCTGCATCCGGTTTCCCTTGTTTTCAAGAGCGACAGCATCCCACACAGAATCTTTTTTATTGGCAAGATAAACCATTAGCCAGTGGTTTTCTGAAGCGCGTTCCGCCTGAACAGCGGCGGCTGCTGCCGCTTCACAAAAACCCAGCCGCGCAGAAACTTCGTCTATGCTTAACGGCGCCTGTGGGGTGCCCCCAAGCGATCGCCCCGTGCGCAAAAAAGCGCGTATCTGAAGATGAGCCAGAAGATCTGTATAACGGCGAAGCGGACTTGTAACCTGCGAGTAAACATCAAGACCAAGCCCCTGATGAAAACCTGGTTTTGCCGAAAGAATACGCGGTCTCATACAACGGCGCAGCTGCCATGAACCTGCCAGCCCTTCAAAATTTTGTTTGTTCGTTTCCGGCATTTCCACTTCCTGGCTGATGTAAGGAAAAGCAATATTTTTGGAAGCTGCCCATATTCCCGCGCCTTCGCCGGCAATCAGCATACATTCCCTAACCAAAGAAACCGAACGGTAGTTTACAATGGGCTCTATCTCAACATTCCCATCGCTGACTTTAATATGAACATCCGGCAGCTCAATATTCACTGCTCCCTGATTAATACGCCGCCTGTAAATCTTCTGTGATAATTCATAAAGCGCGCGCAAAGAATTATTACTGCCTATTTCCGCATCTGCGTCTTCATAAGTAATGCGCTGCACCTTTACAACCGAAGGAAAAATTTCCGTATCAATTACAGATGCGCTTTCATCAATTGTCATTTTAAATGTGAGCGCCAAAGATTTCTCTGAAAGCCCAAGCGCAAACATTGGCAGAGAATCTTCGGCTAACATCCGCACAGCGCCTTCCGGAAGATAAAGGGTAGCGCCTCTGTCTCTGGCTTCTTTTTCTGCGGGGCTGTCAAAAGTAATGGAAGAGGCAGGGTCTGCAACATGAACATAAAGGTTATACAGGGTTTTGCCGCTTTTTTCGCAGATTGTGTTTTCCAAAGATACAGCATCATCAGGATCATTGCTCCATGCGTTGTCGATAGCGAATGCTGCAAGATAACAAAGGTCGCGCCGTTCTTCCTGCTCCGGCGCATCGGGGCAAATGTGTGCGCTGACCGGCGAAAGACCAAAGCGGCTGGGGTGAGGATTAACTGTTTCTGCCCAGAAACCGGTTTTAAGAAGGAGTGAATGCGCCTCTTCCGGAGTTTCGCCAAGACCCAATTCTTTCATGGTGCGGCTTTTTGCAGATTTGCCGTAAGCAAGCGCTTCAACATCCTGCATAAAACGCGCGTAAACAGGATCTGTAAACAAGCTGCTGATATTATTGGGTTTCTTTAAACATGCTTTTATTTGTTCCAAAAATTGAGCGCGCTCGCCTGTTTCGCGCATTTTTTCATTTCGCTTTGTTTCTTCCGCTTCAACCTCGTTTACGGGACGCGGCAGAATTTCTGCAATGGAACCGGTAAAATAAAGACCGTCCCGCAATATTAAATATACGGAATAAGCTGCAGCAGGCGTGAATTCGCTGAAAATAAGCGCAGCCAGCTCTTTTAAAGAAAGATCGGGGGACCCCCGCGCGCAATCATCGGACAACAGCTCCCAAACTTCCCGTACTGCTGCTTCAGAAATATGACATTCAATCTGATTAAAATCCTTTACAGGACCAACATGGATAAGCTCAATATCTTTTTCCCGGACTTTGATATGTCCGCTATTTTGAAGAGAAATGGTAATTTTTCCGTCTGCACAGTCTTTTACAAGCGCAGGTTTACCCTTGTAAATAACAAGCGCATTTGCCGGCACCGGATCGTTTATCATTTTTTAATTATAATTAACTATTATAATATTTGATAGTCCTGTGCTAAAGCGCAAACTCGGTTTACATGGCTTCTACGTAGACGCACTCGCGCAGTTCGTCGGCATGTTTGCGTATTTTTTTTAATGCGCGCATTTCTATCTGGCGTACGGTTTCCGGAGAAAGATCGAGTTTGTCGCCGATTTCCCTTAGCGTGTAACGTTCGCAGCCGTTTAACTGGTAACGATAGCTGATAATACGCTTTTCATTATCTTTAAGTTTATTAAGAATACGCATAGTGCCGTCACGGGAAAATTGTTTCATAAGATTTCTTTCCGGACTGTAGGTATAATCTTCGTGAGTATCCATCGCGCTGACAGAATCATCATTTACATTCTGATCAAACGACAGCGAATCAGCAGCCATATTGATGAAAGCATCAACATCCTTGACAGGAATGCCTATTTCATTGGCAATATCAATATTTTTAGGCTGATGCATCAGGGTTTGACAGAGGATATGATATGCGCGCTGTATTTTACGCAGAGTTTCTTCTTTTCGCTGGGGCAGACGCACCATGCGGCGTTTGTTGGTAATATAACGGCTGATATACTGCCTAATCCACCAGCTTGCATATGTGCAGAAACGCACATTTTTCTGGTGATCATATTTTTCCGCTGCCTGAATCAGCCCGATATTTCCCTCCTGGATAATATCTAAAATGGGAATATCTGATATGTTGAACAAACCGGCAATTTTTACTACCAGCCGCAAATTGGAATTTACCAGTTTGTGCAGAGCTTTTTTCTCCCCGTTCTGTATCTGCCGGGACAATTCCAGCTCTTCTTCAAACGATAAAAGAGGAAAAACCTTAATCTGCTTAAAGTAAGTTTCAAGCAGATCATCACTTGATTTTGGCACTTTCTTCTGCATATCAAGCCTCCAGTCTATTTATATAGCAAAATGTATGCCAAGTCTTATATTGATTATTTAAATGAGCGTAACTCCTTATTATATCAGGAATTACGAAAAAGCATCAAAAAACAAAGCCAAGAATATGTCTGAACTGTATCGTTTTTCATACAATCCCTATTCTTTTTGTATAGAAATTTTATTTTTAATATGCTAGAGTTAAAGCATGGCTGGTATAACCGCAACAGAAAAAAAAGGTGATATTTACTATTTTGTGCAATGGTCTGCGCTTTCCAAAGCAGATCGTTATGAAATAATAGCAAAAGTGCCGGCGCTTGCCGGGGTTTTTGAAGTTTACTGGATGGATGAAAAAGGCCACCTGCGGTTATTCGCCGTAGGCCAGACAAATTACGGAGGGTTAAGAAGCGAATTACGCCGGATAACCGATCCGGAATTGTGCGTAAACGATGAAAAAACAAAAAAAATCCTGGAAGAAAAAGAAATCTGGTACCGTTATTCCCCGACAAATTCGGCAAATGTAATGTCTGATGTAATCTGGTTTTTTATGCAAAAATATTTTCCGGAAAATACATCTGTAAAAAACTCCGGCCGCTTTGAGAATATCTTTTTAAAAGAATCCGCGCCCGATAAATTAATTTGGGTGCCATGATAGAATATATTGTTCCTTCCAATATTGATGACAGAGTGCTTAACCGCGCGGCGAAAATTCTTGCCGACGGCGGATTGCTTGCCCTCCCCACAGACACAAGCTGGAGTATTGTCTGTTCAATAAAATCTCCTGCAGCTATCAAAAAACTAAGAAAGCTTTCCGGAGAAAGGGATGAACGGCACTTTACCCTCCTGTGTTCAAACATTTCCCAATTTGTAGATGTGGTAAAAATGGACAATTCCCGCTTTAGGGTGATAAACCGCCTGTGTCCGGGACCTTATGTTTTTATTTTAAAAACCCTGTCCGGAACCGAAAAATTCCTGGATATACGCCGTCAGGAACTTGGAGTGCGTATCCCTGATTACCCGGTGCCTATCCGCCTGATTGAAACGCTGGCACATCCGCTTTATTCCATAACAGCAAAAAAAAGCATGACGGGCAGTGATGAATGGAGCGCCGATGATGATGAAGCAGACAAACAGGAATTGCTTCCGCAAATCCCGGAAGATGAGCTTTTTGAGAGCGGCTGGGAACTGGAAGACATTAACGGGCTGGACATGATTTTGGACAGCGGCGAAGAGCGGGAACGTATATTTTCCACAATTCTTGATATGTGTACAGACGAGATAAAAGTGCTGCGTCAAGGCGCCGGTCCATGGCCAATTTAACAGGGGGTCCCCCTAATTTGCTTGTTTGTTCATGCATGTTAGTTTATCATTAAAATAATGATAAGGAAAAAATGGTTTAATTTAGTATTCAGAAGACGGGCGCTGGTTATTCTGTCTCTTCTTGTTCAGATTGCCCTGTTTATTTCTCTGCTGGTCGGTACCGGCATATATGTTAAAAATATTTTTATTTTCCTTAATATCATAAGTATTATTGTCTGTATCTATCTTATTAATAAAAATGAAAAAGCCGGTTTTAAGCTTACATGGATATTTTTAATTCTTTTATTCCCGTTTTTTGGCGGAATACTTTACATCATGCTGAATATCTGGTCTAACCCAAAAAAAATCAGAAGATCCCTTCAGCGGAATATCAGCGAAAGCCGGGATGCATTTTACCTTTCCGGAAACAGGCTGGAAGAATTAATAAGTATGTATCCGGAATTTAAAACTCATGCGCATTATTTGCAGGAATACGCCGGTTTTCCTGTTTACAGCAATACAAGACAGGTTTATTTTCCATCCGGAGAATCATTTTTTTACAATGTGCTTGAAGAACTGGAAAAAGCCCAAAAATATGTTTTTCTGGAATTTTTTATTATAAAAGAAGGGCATATGCTCGATTTTATTTTAAAAACACTGGAAAAAAAAGCAGCTGCAGGCCTTGATATAAGAATTATGTATGATGATTTAGGCTGCTTTTTTACCCTGCCGCCTGATTTTCAAAAAAGGCTGAAAAAGAAAGGCATTAAAAGTTATGTATTCAACCGGTTCAGGCCGATTGTTTCGTCGCTGCAGAACAACCGTGATCACCGCAAGATTATTTCCATAGACGGAAAGGTTGCCTTTACCGGCGGATTAAATCTTGCTGACGAATATATCAATGTTGTGAAACGTTTTGGTCACTGGAAAGATGCCGCAATTATGATTGAAGGTGATGCGGCATGGTCCCTTACATTAATTTTTCTGCAAATGTGGAATTTGGGTTTTAAAGAAAAAGATGATTATGCTTCTTTTTTCCCCTGGAAAGAAAATTTAATTAAAGGTCATGAATCCTGGGGATACGTGCAGCCTTATGCGGACAGTCCTATCGATCATGAAAATGTGGGAGAGCATGTATATATCCAGATTATCAATAAGGCAAAAGAATATGTATATATCAATACCCCCTACCTGATTGTAGATGATAATCTTCTTTCTGCATTAACGCTTGCGGCAAAAAGCGGAGTAGATGTACGGATAATAACTCCGCACCGCTGGGATAAATGGATTGTAGCAATTACATCCCGTTCATATTACCGCAGGCTTATAAAAGCGGGCGTAAAAGTCTATGAATATACATCCGGTTTTAATCACGGAAAAACTTTTGTTTCAGACGATAAAATAGCTACTGTAGGCACAACCAATCTGGATTTTCGCAGCTTGTATCTGCATTTTGAATGCGGCGTGATAATTTACGCAAGCAAAACCATCATGGAAATTAAAGAAGATTTTATGCGTACATTGCCAAAGTCTCAGGAGATAACTTTAAAAGATTGTGCGCGCAATGTTTTCCAAAGGATCATTCAGGATATACTGCGTATTTTCGCTCCGTTAATGTAATTTGTGTCTGACAGACACTAATAAACAATTTTATGTTCGGCTGCGATACGGATTGCATCTGCCAGATTTTCCGCGCCCAGCTTCATGTAAATATTATTTATCATCATTTTAACCGTATTTATGGAAAGACCGCGGCTGGAAGCTATTTCTGCGCGCGAAAGACCATGCGAAAGATCTTTTAATATTTCTTTTTCTCTTGGAGAAATAGCTATACCGTCTGCCACTCCGGCAGTTCTTTTATATTTTGCTGTAATATGAGTCTGGCGTTTTGCATAAGATGCTGATTTTCGGTTAATGTTTTCCAGCCATAATTTTGGAATTTTTCCTGTCTTTTTTAACGCAAAAGCCGTAAGAGTGCGCATATCTTTTCCAAGTTCTATAAACGGCATAATAATGCCGTTTGGTGATGCAGTTTCGTATGCTTCCTCCAGCGCGTAATACGCTTTTTCCTTTTTTTTCATTTTATAGTGAATGCAGGCTTCTAAAACAAGCATTTCTATCCTTCCAAACAAATAAGATTCGCGCTGCTTCATATCATTGATATAAGAAAGCAATAAAGAGTAATTTCTTGTTATGTAGCAATAGCGCGCCTTCATTTGATTTGCATAATTTTCTATAAAGCCTGCATAAGCATAGAGAGAAAAATTTTCTTTTAACCAATCCGGAGATTTTTCCGGCATTCCCAGCATACACTTGTACCAGCACATGGAAATATCATAATCAATAAATCGGTTAAAATATTTGTTATCATCCATATTAATCTTCATGTCTTTTAATGCCTGTTCTGCTTTTTCGTAATTGCCCTGCAAAACAGCAATTCTTAATGTGTAAAATAAAGCTCTGTGAACAATTTCGGATCGTTTCATTTCCCTTGCCCGGCTTAAACCGCCGGCTATTGCAGGTTCAGCAGCCTGTATATCCCCCTGATAAAATTTTAATTCTCCCCATCCCAGACTGTCTTCTCCCGTTTCAAAAGCAAGAAAACACCTTGATAAATGTTCACCGCTGCGCATTACAGCGTTAATAAAATCTTCCGGTGCGCCTTTTCTTGATGAGCCAACTGCGCAAATCCAGGGACCCGGAGTGCGGGTTATTAAATCTCCCGGATCTACCGGCACTGCGCAGCATTGACTCAATTTCTCAAAATAAAGATCAAAATCGTAAATATCATTTTTTGCGCACATTAAAACGCGCACAATCGCCCAGCAATAATATATGCTGCTTAATGTACTCATTCTGAACAGATCTTCTTTTGGCAGATCAATATATCTTGCTTCGTAATATGCGGCTTTTTTTTCCGCTTCTTCCAAAAGCCCCTGGCAAGTAATTGCACGTAAATGCACAGAAGCAAGATATGTAACTGAATCAAAAATATGCTGCGGAGTGCGATCAAGAATTGCCGCAGTGTAACACGCAATATCATAAGGTGTCTGCGTTGGAGATCCAATAAATACATTTACAATAGATTTATAATCTTCTATTTTTTCATAGTACGACAAAGCGTCAATTTTAAATCCGTTTAAATTACACCAGCGCCCCGCTATTGTATAAGTTTCATGTCTTTGTTCCTGTGAAAGAAGATTTTGTTTTGTAGCAAGAAATTCCAGAAACAGAGGGTGAATCAGAAATGCATTGATATAACAATCACGCCGAATATAGGCGTTTTTACGTTCCAGTTCGTCAATCAATTCTTCGTTTGTTCCTGCCAATAACGCAATAAGTTCAACCGAAAGATGATCTATAAGGGAAAGCTGCACTAAAAAGATTTGCAGTTTTTCTGATGTTACATTCCATACTTCTGTTTCCATAAACCGGAAGATATTTGATTTCATGGCATTACGCAAATATCCTTCGTAACCCGGCGCTTTTTTGTATGAACGCGCTACATAGTTAATTGCAAATGCCCAACCTTCGGTATCCTGCATAAGCTTGTGCAGATTATCAGGCTGAAGCGAAATATCCTGCACAAGAAAATACTGCGCTATCTCACTGTCTGTGAACAGTAATTCATTTTCGCTGATATTGAATATTTGATCGCTGGATATCAGGCTTGCGATATTAAGACGGGGAGTAGAACGTGAAATTAAAAACAGGGTAATCCCAACAGGCAAATTACGGATCGCTTCTTCTACAAATCTTATTACAACCGGATTTTCTATATAATGACAATCATCAAAGACTATAATCTGCCTCTTTTTATCTGCATGAACATGCAAATAATTATGAAATTGTTTAAGTTTTTCTGTTGTGTCCGGAAAACCAAGTTTTTTAATTGATGCTGCAAAGGGAGCATTTATCTGCATCATGCTGTGAATAAAATTTTCCCAAAAACGTCCGCCGACATTATCACGTTCAGAAAGCTGCATCCATAATGTAGGGGTTTGATACTCCTGAACAAAATCATGAACAGCAGTTGTCTTGCCGTAACCTGCTCCGGCGCAAACAATAATCAGAGGATGTTTCATTGCTTCTGTAAATAACCGGTTTAATCTGTCGCGTTTAAAATAAAAATCGCCGTTTTTTGTTCCGGTTTTTTGTGTAGTTTTTAACATTCTTTGCATTTTTAAAAGATTTTACCGGAATGTCAAGGCGCTAATTTTATTATTTTTCAAATATCCTGTTTTATTTTTATTAAAACCTATAATTTATTTATTTTTTTTAGTATAAAAAAATATGGATACTTTAAAAACAATAATTTTTTCATGGACTCCCCAGCTTCTGGAGGGTGCAAAAATCACCGTTGGTTTAACGGTTGTATCTGCTGCTGCAGGATTGATAATGGGACTTTTTCTGGCATTGGGAAAAATTTCCAAAAATGTGTTATTAAGCAAATTATCCGGCGCATACATTTTCTTTTTCCGCGGCACCCCTTTATTAATGCAGTTGTTTTTTATTTACTATGCATTGCCGAAAATTTTCCCAATAATGACAATCAACAGCCGTTTTCTGGCGGCATTTATTGCCTTTTCGTTAAACTGCGCGGCATATTGCGCGGAAATAATCAGGGCGGCAATTTTAAGCATTGATAAGGGACAATTTGAAGCATCCCGCGCTTTAGGATTGTCCTATTTCCAGACTATGTATTTTGTGATAATTCCCCAGACAATACGCAGGCTTATTCCGCCTGTCGGAAATGAATTTATCATGATGCTTAAAGATGTTTCCCTTGTATCAATGATCGCGCTGGTAGATATTACAAGGGTTATGAGAAATATCGAAGGTTCGGCAGGTTCGGCTCTTGTATATATTCCTGCAATGATGCTTTATTTGATAATAACTGCTGTTTTTGAATTTATTTTCCGCAGGTTGGAAAAAAAATATTCGGTTTATGAGTAAGATATCTTGCCGTAAACGGTCTTCTGGTATAGAATACTGAGTAATGAATATAGCAATTTTTAGTGACTGTTACACTCCTCAAATTAATGGAGTAGTAACGGTGATAAGGGCGCTCAAAACAGAACTGGAAAAGCGCGGACATCGTGTCTATATTTTTACTGTCCAGCACCCAAAAGCTTCAGAAATCGGAGGGTCCGATGAAGAAAACATTTTCCGCGTAAGTTCCATTCAATTTCCCAATGAACCGCAGCATCGTATCGGTATTTTTCTCGCTCAGCAAATGATTAAAAAAGTCAGGGCTTTGGACATTGACATTATCCATACACATACGGAATTCAGCCTGTATCTCGCTTCGCGCATAGTAAGCCGCAAGCTAAAAATTCCTTCTGTTCATACGTTGCATACTTTTTACAAAGATTATGTAAAATACGCGCCCTTCCTGCTGGAAATATATTTTAGAAAAAATTTGGGCGCCTATTTACGCAGAATATTACGCAGTCAAAAATGTATTATTGCTCCTTCTGTCAAAATAAAAAATTATCTGGAAGAAATTAAACTTACGCTTCCGGTACAGATTGTCCCTAACGGAATCGACCTTTCACTGTTTTATGAACATTCAGATAAAATAAAAGCAGATGCTGCTAACATGCGCAGAAAATTTAACATTGACACTGACGAAGAAATAATTGTATTTGTCGGCAGGCTTGGAGAAGAAAAAAATCTGGAAACACTGCTTGAGAATTTCAGGGAAATTTGTTTGCAGCGGAAAAAAGTTAAATTAATGCTGGTGGGAGACGGTCCTGATAAAAAAGCCTTGCAGGAACGCTGTTACGAGCTAGGGCTTACCAATTCTGTAGTGTTTACAGGATATTTGCGCTGGCCGGATGAAATACGGCTGGTTTATACCATGGCGGATATATTTATGAGCGCTTCTCACAGCGAAGTTCATCCAATAACTTTTATAGAAGCGATGGCTTCCGGGCTTCCGGTTGTCGCAGCTGCGGATAAAAGCATCGAAGGAATGATAATTAACGGAGATAACGGCTGGGCAGTTGAAGATGACAGAAAACTCTGGGAAAAAGCAATACAAATTTTATCCAACAAGGAAGAAATGACACGAATGGGAAACCGTTCAGAAGAAATTTCCCGCAATTATTCGGTCGATCGTTTTATTGACAATATGCTGGTTATTTACAGAAAACACCAGCGTTTAACAACAGGTCAGAAGCGTTAATGACAGACAATTTTGCGCAATTGGGCGTATCATCATTTTTTATTAAGCGGCTGGAAGAACGTAATATCATAAAACCAACTGATATACAAAACAAGGTCTCTCCTTTGCTTGCAGCAGGCGAGAATATTCTTTTTACTTCTGCCACAGGGACAGGCAAAACTTTTGCATATCTTCTGCCTGTTTTAAGCAGCCTATTGTCACCGAGCCGGGAAGCGGGGATTAATCCGTATTTTGTAATTGTTGCTCCCACGCTGGAATTATGCACACAGATTAAATCTGAGCTGGATTTTCTGCTGGCAGATACCAAAATTAGCTCTTCATTGCTGACAGGAAGCGTAAACCTGGAGCGGCAAATAGAAACATTAAAAAAAGAAAAAACAGACATTATCGTAGGAAATCTTGGCAGGCTGCATGTTCTGGCAAAGATGGGAAAAATAAAATTTTCAGGCTTAAAATATCTTGTTCTTGATGAAGCCGATCGCCTTGTAAGCGGTGAAATGATGGATGAAACCAGCGAACTTTGCAAAATTATCCGCCGTGAAGCGAAATCAGGTTTTACTTTTGCCGCCTGCTCTGCGACACTAAATAAAAAATGCAGGGAAAAACTGCTTGTTAATTGTTTTGGCAGCAATACTGCAAACATTAAATTTATAGAAGCCAAAGACAGCGAAATCCTGTTCGACAAAATAGAACACTGGGCAATCTTCAGCGAGAAGCGCCGCAAAGATCAGGCTCTGCGCTCTCTTTTATCCGCACTTAAAGCGAAAAACAAACGTAAAGGTTCACCTAAGGCGCTTATATTTACAAGCCGCAATGATGAAGCGCTTTTTGTGCTTTCGCGCCTTCAGCACCATCATATTCCTGCCGCAGGTCTTTTTGGAAAGGTCAGTAAAAAGCCAATTTCCGGCGAAAACCGCAAAGCGGCGCTGGACTCATTCCGTGACGGAACGGTAATGGCTTTAGTCTCCACAGATTTGGCTGCCCGCGGACTTGATATCCCTGACATAACACATGTCATAGCCCTTGATGTTCCATCCGACAGCGAAGTTTACATTCACCGCTGCGGGCGAACAGGGCGCGCTGGCAAGAGGGGCACAATGATCACAATCGGAGATGAAACACAAATGTTTCTTCTTTCCGCACTGGAAAAAAAGTTAAAAATTAAAATATACCCAAAAGAACTGCACTACGGGCAAGTTTGCGCCCCCATGCCGGACGAAGACTAATCCATGTCTGTCTATAATGTAGACACATTATAGACAGACTCTAATTTAAGCCCGCTTTCTTTGCCATTTTATTCCATTGTAATTTTAATCTGTGAAGACTTGCGTCTACAGTGCCTTTGGAAGTGCCGATAATAACGGCAACCTGATTATTGGTTGCATCTTTGCGAATACTCGTTACACGTTTGCGCATTCTTTGCAGCCTTTCTCTTGCTTTATCCAATTTCCTTTCCTGCTTTTTGTATGCAGTAACATCTTCAAACATAAGCGAAAGTTTTTTTTCGTAAGCAAGACATCTGAAAAATTGACTGTATATACATTCTTTCATGAAATAAATTTTATCATCTTTTTTTTGCCTTAAAGCGCGGATCTTTTTAAGCATTTCAAGCAAATCTTTGGCTTTAATACCAATCCTTGGAGCAATTTTTTCTGCAAAATCATCTGACACATAGTAATAACATTTAATGATAAGCGCTAAAATACGCCTTGTATTTTTTCTGCCTTTTTTATCGACAATTAAACTGGATATTCTGTTCTCCAAATCTTTATGAATATAAACAGGAGTATCCTCGCTTACATACATATCCGGAACCTGTGCGCTCCATGTAGAATATTCTGTTATTTCTTTGGACTTTGTGCGAATACGGTATTCTTTTGAAGAAATAAGAATAAACTTTGCCATAAAAGCATCAAATGATGATCCAACATCCCTGTATGAATCTATTGCTTTACGAAGGTTCAGATAAAACCACGATAAATAATCTTCGTACTCATCGCTTTCCCAATGACTAAGGCAGGTTTTATCCTGATTATAGAATAAAAAATGGTATATGGAACCTTCAAAATCAGAACGTGATATTTCTCCGGAAAGAAAATCTGAATACAATTTATTTAATAATTTCTGCATGTTAAACATATCGGTCTTGAAAAAATTCAAATGCAGAATAAGTCAAGGAGAATATTTTTTAAATGATGTTAGTTATATCAAAACAAATTTAATTTAACAAGCGAAGATATTATGAAAGGAATCCAATATATTTTTTTTAGCAATTGAAACATCTCCTTTCATAGTGAGACCGGCTGCATTTTTATGGCCGCCGCCTCCGAACGAAGAAGCAATTTGCGACACATTAATTTTATCTACAGATCTTAAACTCACAGTACAATTATCGGCACACTCCTGGCGGACTATTACAAAAGCTTCTACTCCTTCAATGGATAACAGCAATTGATTCAGGCTGTCCGAATCTCTGCTTTCAAAACCAAAGGCATTAAACTCTTCCAGAGTTTCATAAGAAAATAAAAGTTTTCCGCCGTAATAAGATTCTATTCTGGAAAGAACATTCCCCAATAATATTCTGGAATTCAGTTTTTTGCCGCCGTGAATATTGTTAAAAGTTAATTTAGGATTTGCCCCAAAACGCACCATTTCTGCCGCCGCCTCAAACACAGCTGCGTTTTTTTCTGTAAGGTAACGGAAAAAACCTGTATCTGTACAAAGACCAAAAAAGAGCAATGTTGCCTCTTCTTTTGTCAGCTCAAGACCGAGCTCTTTTATTAATTTGTAAACCAATAATGTGCTGGACGGAGAATTTTCATCAACATAAACAGGTTCTTCAGCAGAAGACTGCGGATGCGTAACAGATGCATGATGATCAATGATGGCGCAGGGAAACTTCTCAAGAGATTCCAGAATGTCGCCTGTCCTATCCCTGCTTGTACAGTCTATGATAACAACTCTTGGCGGATCCCCCGCATCTTCCTGTTCGAGAATTTGATCTGTAAATTGCCCTGAGTATTCCCGTAATTCTGTGCGTTTAAACGGACCTGCTGAACAAGCAATCGCTTCCTTGCCAAGACGCAAAAGCGCGCTGCGCAGGGCAAGCTGGCTCCCTACGCAGTCCCCGTCAGGTTCCTTATGTCCGGCTATTATAAACCTTGAACCAGTATTTATAAACTGAACAAGCTCCTGCGGCGGATTTTTTATTTCATAACACATTAGAATTGAAGTTTAAACGTGTCTCCGTCCGGAAAAAATCTGCTTACATCTGTACCCTGCGGAACGCTGCCCCATGTTTGATGAGCTTTTACAGGCGATACATACAATCTTACATGGGAAAATTCCCCATTGTTGTAGAAGACAGACATTGTAGGCCAATCTTTTGCTGTCGGCAAACGTACTAAATCTCCTTTGCCTGCTGCTTCCGAAAACCATACATTGGGAATACCAATGGTGCGTATTCCGGTCTGACCGCGGTATTGAACTATATAACCCTGACTGGAAGGGAATATTTTTTCAACACTTACATTGACATAATACATGTTAGGACTTTCTTCGGCAAAAATCGGTGAAATTAATGCCAGGAAAAATAATACGATAATTAGTTTTTTCATTAATGACCTCCAGATCTTATATATTAGCGGATCTTTAAGAGAAATTCAAGGATCTCATTGCAATAATTGTCAAAAACTCGGTATACTATGATAAGAAAACCTTTAAGGAGACTTCCATGAAACTAAACGCCGAATCATTAAAAAACGCAGCTTTTTGGGAAAAAGCAGAAATCAAACTGCCCCGTTTTGATCGTGAAAAAATGATAACTGCTACCAAAGCGGCGCCCAAATGGATTCATTTTGGACCGGGCAATATTTTCCGCGCTTTTCCGGCGGCAATGGCGCAGCAACTGCTTGAAAATGGAACAGAAACCACAGGTATCATCGTGGCAGAAGGCTATGATGGGGAAATTATCGATAAATGTTTTACTCCTCTGGATAATTTGACCATCCTTGTTACCTTAAAAGCCAATGGAACTACGGAAAAACAGGTAATTGCCTCCATAGCGGCTTCTTACAGAATGGACAAGGAATTCAATGCCCTTAAAGATATTTTCGCAATGCCCTCTTTGCAGATGGCTAGTTTTACCATTACAGAAAAAGGATACAGTTTAACAGGACGTGATGGCTCGTTCTTTCCCGACATTGCAGAAGATATAAAAACGGGACATGCGGCTCCCAAAAGTTATCTGGGACGCATAGCCGGTCTTTTACATGAACGTTTTGTTCGCGGCGCGTCTTCCCTGGCGATGGTCAGCATGGACAACTGTTCGCACAACGGAGACATCCTCTTTGCCGCAATGGAAACATTCGCGAAAGGCTGGACAGAAAACGGCACTGCCGGCAAGGGCTTTTTGGAATATATCCGCGACAAAAACAAAGTTTCATTCCCCTGGTCAATGATCGACAAAATCACACCCCGCCCGGATGACAGCGTACGCGAAATGTTAACCTCTGCCGGTCTTGAGGATATGCAGGGCATTGTCACAGAAAAGAATACCTATGTAGCGCCGTTTGTTAATGCCGAAGAAACCCAGTATCTTATTATAGAAGACGCTTTCCCTAACGGAAAACCCGCTCTGGATAAAACCGGCGTATTGTTCACGAACAAGGAAACCGTAGACAGGGTAGAAAAAATGAAAGTTTGCACCTGTCTGAATCCTCTGCACACAAGCCTTGCGGTTTTCGGCTGCATGCTGGGTTACACAAGAATCAGCGAAGAGATGAAAGATGCCGATTTAGTCAAACTTATCGAAGGCGTCGGTTATACCGAAGGGCTGCCGGTAGTAACAGATCCCGGCATAATAAAGCCGAGGGATTTCATCGATCAGGTGATAAAAGTACGTCTTCCCAACCCGTTCATGCCGGATGCTCCCCAGCGCATTGCCATGGATACATCTTTAAAAATACCCATCCGTTTCGGCGAAACTTTAAAGGAATACCAAAAATCAGGCAAAAATTGCGCCGAACTTAAATTCATCCCGCTTGTTTGCGCCGGATGGCTTCGTTACCTGCTCGGTATCGACAACGACGGCAAACCTTTTGATGTTAGCCCCGATCCTCAATATGAAACACTTGCCGCTGCTCTCTCCGGGATCACTCTGGGCCAACCCGGTCCATTCACCGATAAATTAAAACCGATCCTGTCAAACACGGCATTTTTCGGCGTAAATTTATACGATGTAAACCTGGGCGAAAAGGCAGAACTGCTGTTTACGCAGATGCTGGCAGGTTCCGGAGCGGTAAGAAAAGTGCTTTCCCAGACTGTTAACTGATTGATCAAGAATATTGGTTTTGCTATACTAATTTAGTATGAAAAAGACTAAACAGCCCAGTGCATTTAAAACCCTGTTTATGGGGAAGCGTTATTTCCAGCTTACTAACGTAAACGATCAAGTAAGATACATGATCATGAATACGATATTTATGATCGCCGTAGTTCCTTTAACGATATTCGGAATACAAGGATTATCTACAGACACTACCAGAGCCGCAATCAACTTTGCAATAGCATTTGCAGCATTGGCAACTTTGATTGCTATGCGTTCAAAGATACCATTAAAATTTATACCGATACCGACCGTTATAATGTACGGAGCATATTGCGTCTTCCTGCTTTATAACGGCACTCTTCATTTATGGGTATCAATTTGGTTATTTTCATTCCCATTAATATCAATTTTTTTATGCAAGATGACCCTGGGAGTAATAAAATCTACGATGGTAATAATTGCGGCTGCTGTATTGCTATACAGGCCCGGGACTGCGGCTTTTGAATTTGAAACTGCAATAAAGTTCAGGTACATTGCCGGTTATATTTTTATTTTTGCTTTAACAATGATTTTTGAGTATGTTGGAATATTAAAAGACAGAAAAGAAGCAATCCTGAGCAATGAGCTAAACAAAGAACGGGACAATCTAAAAAAAGAAGTAGAAAAAGCAACTGCTGATATTTCCGCTCACTTGGATAAAGCAACCGCAGACGGAGAAAAACTAAATAATGTTATTATGGACTCTTCCAGAGCTCTAAATATAATTCATGGAAATACCGAAGAAACATTAGCTGAGACTACTACACAGTTAAAATCAGTTGATCAAACTTCTGAATATATTTCTGAAATAGTAAAAGCCATAAATAACCTTGAAGAAGCGGTTGAATCGCAGGCTTCACATATAAGCACTTCTTCAGCATCAATAGAAGAAATGGTAGCAAATATTGCTTCTATCCGTTCGATAACAAATGAAATAACCAAAACTGCAGATAAACTGGCTCAAGCATCAGCATCCGGTAATGAAAAAATGCTAAAGCTTGCCGCAGAAGTAGAAAACCTGCATGTAAGAGCAGAAACATTGCAGGAAGCGAATAAAATAATTCAGGATATTTCCGCAAAAACCAACCTTCTTGCCATGAATGCCGCCATTGAAGCAGCTCATGCAGGAGAAAGCGGAAAGGGTTTTGCGGTTGTTGCAGATGAAATACGAAAACTCGCGGAAATGGCGGGCAAAGAATCAAAACACATAAAAGAAGAAATTAAAAATATGGATAATTCCATTAAAAGCATCAGCGGTGTAACAGGGGAAACGGTCAAATCCATGAGTTTAATATTTAACGAAATAAAAGCAATGGACAGCGCCTTTGCTCAAGTAAATAACGCAGTAGAAGAACAGGCAGAAGGCGGGGTTCAAATTCTTAAAGCAATTTCTTCAATTAAAGATGAAACCATTATCGTACGTAAAGGAAGTGAAGATATACAAACACAAAGCGGTTCAATTTTTAATGAAATGCAAAAACTACAGCAAATTTCCGGAAACGTCACCCGAAAAGTAAACGAAGTAAATGAAGCCAGCAAACAAATATCAACAGTATTGGAAAACGCCAAGGAAATTATTGCTTCTTAGAAACTCTAAAAAGGGGCGAAATCGACCTACGGGGATTTGCTTTTTTTCTGTAAATACGTTATATTGATATTGAGGAAAATACTATGACTATTCAAGAAACTGTAAAAAAAGAAATAGATACTCTTTCAATTGAGGCGCTTAATGCGGTGCGGGATTTCTTGTTGTTTCAGAAATACCGAAGTATTCTGGAAATTGATGATACTACTTATTTAAATTCGATCTCAGGTATGTCAGGTTCTATAAAAGATGGCATAGATGAACCCCTCTCAAAATGCGTTCCTCTGTCCGATGTGTGGGCTGATGTATAACATAGTTCTTACTCGTCAGGCAACAAAAGATGCTCAAAAATTGGAACAAGCAGGTTTAAGACTTAAAACATCTGAACTGCTCAGAATAATACGACAAAATCCTTTTCAAAATCCGCCGCATTATGAAAAACTTAAAGGCTATGACGATACATATTCTAGAAGAATAAATATTCAACATCGTCTTGTATATCAAATAATACCTAATCAAAATAATGATATTGATCCTAATGGAGATACTTATCAAGGGATAATAAAAATTATCCGTATGTGGACTCATTATGAGTAAAAACATCGCTTCTTAGAAACTCTAAAAAAACCCCCTGTTTTTCCGCATGAATTGACACTGCCCACCCTGATCACTTAACGTGATCAGGGCAGACGGTCTTTTGCTGCAAATAAAATTACCTGACAGCTCCTGGTACGCCGGGCCATGTTCTGGCATTACCGTAGAAGTCTGTGGCTGGGAAACCTGACAAGCCGGAGGGGATGATCCGAAGGGAGGTATTGGTAGCTGGTACAAAGGTTCAGAGAGTTTGAAAAAACAAGGTTGATCGCAGGACCATGGCTTTATATGTTCAATTCATGGTCACTTTCATTTGTTGCTTCACTAGGCGTAGATGGTTTTGTTTCGCCATTGGAAAACAACAGGCAAAATCTTGAGCGCACCATTAAAGAAAGTTTGATTTCCGGCGCCGGCAGTCATAACAGTAAACGCAAGAGCAGCAATTTATTACATTCAAAGTTTTTTATAACTGTTTTTGCGTATCCGCCGTTATTCAACATCAGAACAGATCTTGGCTCTATTTTTAAATTTAAATCGTTTACAGATAACATGGGCGAAAGTTTTTCTTTTGTTACAGACCTGGATGGGTCCCGCGTTTATTCACAAAAACATTTTTCTATAACCGATAAAATCCCATTTTTAAAAGAAGCAGGTTTTGGACGATTTATAATTGACCTCTCCGGTATAACTATAAAAAAATCAGAGTATAAAGATCTTATGCGCTCTATCAGTAAAAATTCTCCTCTTCCCAATTCAAGCAGGTTTAACTGGAAAGACGGATTTTACAGCGGATAAAAAAAGCCCCCTAACCAAAACGGCTAGGGGCTGTATTCAATCTACAATGCTAACCTAGAACGGTCTTTCTGCCAGATACTAGTTGACAGGGATAATTAAATGTATTATCTTTTTATTATAGTATACTCGTGATTATACTATTCATGATTATACTAAATACGGAGGTATAGCGTGTTTTTTGGAAGAATAAAAGAGCTGGAAATACTGGAAAAACTGTATAAAAAACAAGGATTTGAACTTCTTGTATTATACGGCCGCCGCCGGATTGGAAAAACAACACTAATCTCACATTTTATTCAGGGTAAACCGGCGATTTTTTTCTCTGCACAGGAAGCAAACGATAAAATTAATCTGGAAATATTCTCAAAGCTGTTATTTCAATTTTTTGGTTTGGAAAAATCAGGATTACCTGCCTTTACAGACTGGAACAGCGCATTTTTGTTTCTCGCCGAAAAAGCACGTAATAAACGTCTAATAGTTGTCTTTGATGAATTTCCTTATGCTGCCGGAGCAAACAAAGGGCTTAAATCTATACTGCAAAATGTAATAGATCATAAATTAAAAGAAACTAATATATTTATTATTCTCTCCGGCAGTCAAATCAGTTTTATGGAAAATGAAGTATTGGGCAGTAAAAGTCCGTTGTTTGGCAGACGTACAGCACAAATGAAACTTGCCGGTTTTGATTATGTTGATGCTGCGCAGATGCTTTCAAAATACAACAACGAAGAAATAATTAAGTTTTATTCCTGTATCGGCGGAACGCCTTATTATATTTCCAGAATTGATAAACACCTAAGCTTTGAAAAAAACATAGAATCTCTTTTTTTTGAATCTTCCGGTTATTTATATGAAGAACCATTAATGCTTCTTAAACAGGAATTAAGGGAAGGAGCTATATATAATTCGATTATTTCTGCTATTGCTTTAGGAGCAACAAAATTAAATGATATTGCTGTAAAAATCGGTGAAGATCGAGCAAAGGTGATAAAATACATAGATACACTAATAGGACTTAATATTTTATACAGAGAATTTCCTTTTGGAGAAAATCCGGAAAAAAGCAGAAAAGGTCTTTACCGTATCAAAGATAATTGTTACCGATTCTGGTATCGTTATGTATTTACAAATAAGACTGTTATTGAACAAGGTGCAGGTATTGCTCTTTTTAAATCGTTTTTGCCTGAACTTAACAGCTATATTGGCATTCCATTTGAAGATATTTGCATGCAATACATGATTCGAATGAATAATTTATCAGCTTTGCCTTTTATTTTTACAAAGTCCGGCAGATGGTGGGGGGCGGATGACGAAGAAATTGATATTGTATTTTCTGATACAAGCAAAAAGCAATTTATTTTTGCTGAATGTAAATGGCGCAATGAATTAAAGGATACCGCTGCTTTAAAAATACTTGTGGAAAGGTCTAAATTGTTATATGCTGCCGCAAATGTCTATTATTTTATGTTTTCCAAAGTGCCTTTTTCAAAATCCTGCGAATCCCTTGCAAATGAAATGGGCAATGTCAAATTAATCAGCCTGAAAGACCTTTTTACTTTTTAGACTCATTTTACCGGCTTCCAATCGCTTCAAAAAAAAGCCCCCCAGCAAAGCCAGGGGACTATGGCGGTTTACGACGTTCTGCCGAAGGCAGAATGTCCAGGCGACGGTGCCGCAAGGCACTCGTCGCCCGTAAACCGCTGAGTTTAACGACGTTGCACCGCAATGTCGTTAAACGTGTTTGTAAGCGATCGTTGCGCCGAAGGCGCAATGTCGCTTACAAACTTACTAGAATGGTCTCTCCGCCAGATACTTAAGCTCTTTCCACTTCCGTTCGGCGTTTGCTTTAGCCAGTGCAAGCAGCTTATCGGCGCGTGCACGGTCGGCATCTTTAAGGCTTCTGAAGCGGGTTTCCTTGTACATGAAATCTTCCAGAGCGGTGGTTGGATCTTTGGAGTCAAGCTGGAAGGGGTTCTTGCCCTGTGCTTTGAGTCTTGGATCGTAGCGATACAGAGGCCACAAGCCGCTTGTTACTACCGCTTTGCCCTGCTCAAGACCCTTGCTCATGTCGATGCCGTGGGCGATACAGTGCGAGTAAGCGATGATGAGCGACGGACCATTGTAGGATTCCGCTTCACGGAAAGCCTTGATGGTTTGCGCCATGTTTGCGCCTAACGAAATTGAGGCGACATAAACATGACCGTAACTCATTGCAATAGCGCCAAGGTCTTTTTTGCCGATGCTTCTTCCGCTGTATGCAAACTTTGCAATTGAACCTATCGGTGTAGCTTTTGACATCTGACCGCCTGTGTTGGAGTATACTTCGGTATCCATACAAAGCAGGTTTACGTTTCTGTCGGATGCAATAACGTGATCCAATCCGCCGAAACCGATGTCGTATGCCCAACCGTCGCCGCCGAAGCCCCAAACGGACTTAACGATAAAGTGGTCTGCTACGGAAAGCAGCATTTTTGCTGTTGAGCTATTGTTGCCTTTTAATGCAGCTCTTAAATCTTCGACATTTTTGCGCTGTGCTTCGATAGCGGCATCGTCTGCCTGATTGTTGGCAAGAAGTTTGTCGATGATTGCAGTTGCAAGACCTTCGCCTTTTGCTTTTACTGCCATTTCACGTGCATGTTCGGCAAGTTTATCAGCTGTCAATCTGAAGCCGTATGCAAATTCTGCTGTGTCTTCAAAGAGGCTGTTTGACCATACCGGTCCGCGTCCTTGCGCATTCTGACAATAGGGAGTAGTCGGCAGGTTTCCGCCGTAGATTGATGAACAACCGGTGGCGTTACCGATAATCGCTCTATCACCAAAGAGCTGGGACATAAGTTTGATATAAGGTGTTTCACCGCATCCGCCGCAAGCGCCGGAGAATTCAAACAATGGACGTTTGTAGGCAAGAGACAGAGCATTGTTAAGCTCGCCTGATATTGGAGTGTCGGGGAGACTAAGGAAGTAATCCCAAACCTTTACCTGTTCAGCGCGGAACTCGGGAGCATCGGAGTATGGTACATACTTAAGAGCCTGTTTGCTGCCGTCTTCTTTGCACTGCGGACAAGCTGTAAGACACAGACCGCATTCATAACAATCTTCGTAAGCGATTGCCAATGTTGCCTTGTCGCCTTCTACTGCTTTTTTGTTTACGATGTCGGCAGTTAAGAGACCTTTAGGCGCTTTTGAAACCTGATCATTTGTAAGAGTTTTCATTCTCATACAAGCGTGAGGACATACAACTGTACAAATACCGCACTGGGTACAATCAGCGGGGTTCCACAATGGAACGCGTTCTGCAACAGAGCGTTTTTCGTACTGGCTGGTTGCTGTTGGGAAAGTTCCGTCTGCGGGGATTTTGCTGACAGGCAATGTTTCGCCGAACTGGAACGATACTGCTCCAAGTGTTTCCTGAATCCATTTTGCATCCGGGCGTGAATCGTTTTGCGCTGTTGCAAAGGGTTTCCTCATGTGTTTGCTGCCTTCTGTGCCGGTATACTTTACTTCTTCTACTGCGTTTAATGAAGCGTCTACAGTGGCATAATTCTTTTGAACAACATCTTTCCCTTTTTTACCATAGGATAATTCGATATGTTCTTTCATGCGTGTTACAGCTTCTTTTTCATCCAATATGCCGGAAATTTTAAAATAAGCAGCCTGCATAACGGTGTTAATGCGGTTACCCATTCCGGTATTACGTGCAATTTCGGCTGCATTGATAACATAGAATTTCAGCTTTTTATTGATTATTTTTTCCTGAACTTCAATCGGGAGTTCTTTCCATACATCCGCTGCTTTAAAAGGGCTGTTAAGAAGGAAGGTTCCGCCTGTTTTTACCCTTGGAAGCATGTTGTACATATCCATGTAGGAGAACTTGTGAACAGCAAGGAAGTCCGCAGAGTTTATAAAATACGGGCGGCGAATCTTGCCTCCGCTCTTGTTAAAGCGAAGATGAGAAACTGTAAAGCCGCCGGATTTTTTTGAGTCGTAGGAGAAGTAAGCCTGAACACTGTATTCCGGTTTTGCTTCGCTGATTATTTTGATTGAGTTCTTGTTCGCACCGACTGTTCCGTCTGCGCCAAGGCCGTAGAAGAGAGCTTCGTACATATCTTTTTCGTCAAGAACGAAATCCATATCGTAATCAAGGCTCTTGCCAAGTACGTCGTCTTTAATACCGACAACAAAGTTGGCGATTTTTTTACCGGACAGGTTATCAAATACAGCCCTGACCATGGTTGGAGTAAATTCTTTTGAACCAAGTCCGTAGCGTCCGCCCAGAACAAGCGGATTGGCTTTAAATTCACCGGAGAACTGCAACTCTGCAATGGCAGTGCGTACATCCTGATAAAGCGGCTCACCATTGGCGCCCGGATCTTTTGTGCGATCAAGGACGGCTATCGACTTTACTGTTGACGGCAGAGCTTTTACAAATGCCTTTGCATCAAAGGGGCGGTACAGGCGAACTTTAATCATACCGGTTTTTTCGCCTTTGGCGTTCAGATAGTCAATTGTTTCTTCGACAGTGTCTGCGCCGGAACCCATTATAATGATGACCTTTTCTGCGTCTTTTGCGCCGTAGTAGTCAAATAACTTATATGCTCTTCCTGTCAATTTGGCGTATTTATCCATTTCTGCCTGAACGATACCGGCGCAAGCTTCGTAGTACTTGTTTACGCCTTCTCTTCCCTGGAAATATGTGTCCGGGTTCTGGGAAGTTCCGCGGATCATCGGTTTTTCAGGGTTTAATCCGCGTTCGCGGTGTGCTGCAACAAGATCATCATCGATCATCTGGCGCATTAAATCGTAAGAAGCTTCCTCTACCCTCTGAGTCTCATGACTGGTGCGGAAACCGTCAAAGAAATGAAGGAAGGGAACCCTGGATCTAAGAGTGCTCGCGTGGGCGATAACTGCAAGGTCCATTACTTCCTGAACATTGTTTGAAGACAGCATACCCCAGCCGGTCTGGCGGCAGGCTAAAACATCCTGATGATCGCCGAAAATACAAAGGCTGGATGTAGCCAATGCCCTTGCGGAGATATGAAATACCGTGGAGGTAAGTTCCCCGGCAACCTTATACATAGTGGGAATCATGAGCAGCAAGCCCTGAGAAGCGGTAAATGTGGTGGACATTGCGCCGGTTGTAAGCGCTCCGTGCACTGCCGCTGCTGCGCCCGCTTCGGACTGCAATTCTACGACATCCGGGATAGCTCCCCAGATGTTTTTACGCCCCTGGGCTGAAAACTCGTCTGAGAGTTCCCCCATTTGGCTGGAAGGGGTAATCGGATAAATCGCGATTACTTCGCTTAACGCGTGGGCAACATGCGCCGCCGCAGTATTACCTTCGATTGTTACAAAATTTTTTTCTGCCATTTTTTTCCTCTGCTTTTTATTCTTGTTAATAATAAGTAGATTTTAGCATGAACTTGAGGCTTTGACTAGTGGGATAAACCGGCATACATACGTTATGTATCTTTTACCTGAGTGTCCCCAGCCGAGCCGCCTTCGTAATAATTTCCCCAAAGTAGCGGCATTCCCTCTCCCCCAAACCTGCCCGCGCTATAACATCGTGCAAAAAGCGCGTTTGTTCCTCTCTGCCCGGATTTTTGTAAAAACCAAGACTTGCCAGCGTATCGGTGATTGAGCTGACATGGGCAGCGATTTCCGCCTGGTTTATGGGAGACCACTCTCCTTTAACAGGAAGCTGCTGCTCCAGGGCAAGAAACAGTTCGTAAGCATAAAGCTGCACCGCATGGGACAGATTGAGGGAAGGGCACGCCTCAGAGACCGGGATGTGGGAGGCAAAATTGCATAGTTCCAGTTCTGCGTCTTCAAGACCGGTGCGCTCATTACCGAAAACAATGGCGGCGGGGCCCGGGCGCTCGGAGAGCCAGGCTGCCAGGGTACGGGGGGTCATGGATACGTTTTTACGGTAATTGCCCCGGCGGCGGGTTGTACCGATTACAATGGGACAATCGGCGACAGCTTCGGCTAAATTGCCGAAAATTTGGGCATTTTCCCAAATATCCCGGGCATTTACTGCCCTGGAATGGAGTTTTTCAAGGTCGAGGGGGTGAGGGGACGCTAACCTGAGCCGTGTTAACCCCATGTTTTTCATCGCCCTGCAAACCGCTCCTGCGTTACCGGGTTCTGAGACATTGGAAAGGACTATATAGACATCTGTTAAGATCATTCATTATTATAGCACAATCCGGCGTCCGGCATCCGGCTTTCGTCTGTCCGTCTTGACATTTTTTTTAAAAAACACTATTATTAAGCTGAATATCCTCATTGCGGTGTGCTTGGGGGTAAATTTGGATAAGGAAGTGAAATGCTTAATAATGATATCGTTCCTGGGTTCGATGACGAAAAAGATGAAAGCCTCAAAATAAAACTTGATAAAATTACCGAGGCGCCTAGATGTCTGTTATTGACTTTGACCGGGTATATCGACACGTATAATTCCAATTTTTTCCAGAAGCGTGTTCAAAAAGCCATTGAATCAGGATTTGTTAGATTAATTTTTCAGTGCGGTAGTTTAAATTATGTTTCATCCACAGGTATTGGTTCATTTACGACCTTTCTAAAGGCCGTTAAACCGCAGGGCGGGGATCTTGTCCTACTGGACATTCAACCTAAAGTTTTTGAAGTTTTCCAGTTGCTGGGTTTTTCTCAATTTTTTAACATCAAGGAAAGCATGACCGATTCTATACGGTTTTTTAATTCGGATCAGGTGCAGGAAAAACCATCGATTTTCCCGAAAGTTGTATCCTGCCCAATCTGTTATAAAAAATTAAAAGCCGTTAAACCGGGACGTTTCCGCTGTTCGGAATGCAAGAGCATACTTGCAATTGATGACGGCGGTCAGGTCTTACTGGGGTAATTTTTATGGCAGATAATAAAATAGAACAATACTTAATAGATTTAATGTTAACGTATCAGCAGGTAGACGATAGTTTATGGCTGCTGGACGATGAAGAGCACGTATTACAGGGTGTAGCCATTGTGTATGCCGAACCTCTGGTTGTTATCAGGGCAGAAATAATGGATATTCCAAAAGAAAATCTTTTGGAGCTATACACCAGGCTTCTTGGATTAAATGCCACGGATGTTGTACACGGAGCTTATGCGGTTGATAACGACAATAAAAAAATAATTTTAATTAATACTCTGCAATATGACAGTATGGACTATGAAAATTTCCGGGCAGCGCTGGAGTCGTTCAGTCTTGCTTTGGCAGAGCATTATCCAATTCTTTCCAAATACAGGGAAAAATCAGGAGCCTAAAGCATGGGTATCTTTTCTAGACTTAAAACGCTTATAGCCGCGAATGTAAACGCTTTGATTGGCAAAGCGGAAAAACCGGAAAAAATGTTAAATCAGCTTATTATCGAGATGAACGAACAGTTAATCGAATCCAAAAAAGCTGTCGCTATGGCAATTGCGGACGAGAAAAAACTGGAACGCGAAAAAGATAATCAATTTGCGCAGTCAAAGGAATGGGAACGCAAGGCGATGCTCGCTGTAACAAGCGGCAAAGATGATCTTGCAAAAGAAGCTCTTTTGCGCAAACAGGAATATGACAATGCCTCTGCCCAATATCAAAAACAATGGGAAGCCCAGAAACTTTCGGTAGATCAATTAAAAGAAAGCCTGAGGGAACTGCAAACCAAAGTCGAAGAAGCCAGGCGTAAAAAAAATCTGCTTATTGCGCGCGCCAAACGCGCCGAAGCCCAGCAGAAAATTCAGGACACCATCTCCTCTGTATCAGTTAATCGCAGCGCTTTTGATGCATTTGACAGAATGGCTGCCAAAGTTGATGAAATGGAAGCAATGGCTGATGCCTCCAAAGAACTACAGGATCTTAGCAGCGGCGCCAATCTGGAAAGACAATTCAGGGAATTGGAAAAATCAGATGCTTCTGCTGATATTATGCTGTTAGAACTAAAAGAAAAAATGAAAGCGCTGCCAGAAAAATAATGACCAAAAATAATGTAAATAAAATGCGCAATATAGGTATAAGTGCGCATATCGACTCAGGAAAAACTACCCTCTCGGAACGGATTTTGTTTTATAGCAAAAAAATTCATGCCATCCACGAAGTCCGGGGCAAGGACGGCGTCGGCGCCACAATGGATCACATGGAACTTGAGCGCGAACGCGGCATTACAATTCAATCCGCCGCAACTCAGGTGACATGGAAAGACTATACAATTAATGTAATTGACACGCCCGGTCACGTAGATTTTACCATCGAGGTGGAAAGATCGCTGCGTGTGCTGGACGGCGCAGTCCTTGTATTGTGCGCAGTGGGCGGAGTGCAGTCTCAGTCCATCACTGTTGACCGTCAGCTTAAACGCTACAATGTGCCGCGCATTGCATTTGTTAACAAGTGCGATCGCACGGGAGCAAATCCTTTTAAGGTGCGGATTCAATTATGCGAAAAGCTCGGGCTTAATGCCGAGATGATTCAAATCCCAATCGGACTGGAAGATAAATTCGAAGGCGTTATAGACCTGGTAACAATGAAAGCCGTTTACTTTGACGGACCTCAGGGCGAAACGCTCAGAACAGAAGAGATACCGGCTAATTTAAAAGCAGATGCGGAAAAATACCGCGAAGAATTGATGGATGCAATTTCAATGTTTGATGATGAGCTTGCGGAAAAATTTCTTGGCGGCGAAAAAATCCCGGAAGAAATGATTTATGCCGCAATACGCAAAGGAACTCTCGCCGAACAATTTGTGCCTGTAATGCTGGGTTCCGCTTACAGATTTAAGGGTATTCAGCCGCTGCTGGACGGGGTAACATATTATCTTCCCGATCCGACAGAAATAAAAAATTATGCTCTTGATCTTGATAAAAACGAAGAAAAAACAGAATTAAACACCGATGAAAAAAGTCCCGTTGTTGCGCTTGGTTTTAAGCTGGAAGACGGCCAATACGGTCAGTTAACCTATGTGCGGGTATATCAGGGTAAAATTAAAAAAGGCGAAGAGCTAATAAATACCCGTTCAAAAAAAAGGTTTAAAGTCGGCAGGCTTGTGCGAATGCATGCAGACAGCATGGAAGATATAAGCGAAGGCAGCCCCGGAGATATCGTTGCTCTTTTTGGAATTGAATGTGCAAGCGGCGATACTTTCTGCGACAGCAGTTTAAATTACGCAATGACATCAATGTTTGTTCCTGCGCCGGTTATCTCGCTTGCAATTATGCCAAAAGATAAAAAAAGCGCAGATCAGCTTGCAAAGGCATTAAATCGTTTTACAAAAGAAGATCCTACTTTTCAAACTTTTGTAGATCCTGAATCCAACCAGACCATCATTAAAGGAATGGGGGAACTGCATCTTGAAGTGTATATCGAGCGTATGCGCCGCGAATATAAATGCGATGTAGAAACAGGAATGCCGCAGGTTGCATACCGTGAGGCAATTACGCAGAAAGCGGAGTTCAATTACACTCACAGAAAACAAACAGGCGGCGCAGGCCAGTACGGGCGCGTGGCAGGATACATGGAACCGTTTACGGATGGTGATTACGAGTTTGAAGATTTGATTAAGGGCGGCTCAATCCCGACTGAATATGTGCCTAGCTGCGACAAAGGATTTAAAGAGGCGGTTAAAAAAGGCAGTTTGATAGGTTTCCCAATCGTTAATATCCGCTGTGTAATAAACGACGGCCAAAGCCATCCGGTAGATTCATCGGACATTGCTTTCCAGTCTGCGGCAATCGGCGCTTTCCGCGAAGCATACAATAAGGCGAAACCCTGCATTCTGGAACCAATCATGAAAGTATGGGTAGAAGGTCCGACAGAGTTTCAGGGAAACATTTTTGGCTCGATCAACCAAAGACGCGGAATAATTATATCTTCTCTGGAAGACGGTCAATTTTCCCGCGTAGAAGCCGAAGTTCCGTTAAGCGAAATGTTCGGGTATTCCACAATATTGCGCTCGCTTACACAGGGCAAAGCGGAATTTACAATGGAATTTGAAAAATACGCAAAAGTACCCCAAAATGTATCCGAAGTGTTAATCAACAAGAAGGAGAAAAACCATGGAGTTAAGTGAATTAATTCAAAGAAGTCCCATCCGCATTTTTGAACAATCCATCAACGGCGGCCTTAAGCCCGGCGAAATCGGCGTAATCGCTTCACCCAATGGAGTGGGAAAAACATCGGTACTGGTGCAGCTGGCTCTTGATAAACTTCTTCACGGTAAAAAAATTATACATGTTTCCTTTACCCGCTTTCTTGGACAGCACAACAATTATGTAACACTGTGGTATGAAGATATTTTTAACGAATTTATAAAACCGGACGAAGAAGATTTGGAAAATACTGCGGAAATAAAAAATGACCTTATAAAAAACCGCGTACTAATGAATTTCAGCCAGGACGGCGTTACAAAAGAGCAAATTTTAAGAAGCCTGCGCGCAATGATAATTGAAGGCGGCTTTAAAGCCGACTCCATAATAATTGACGGATATGATTTTTCCCGCATAGATAATGCGAGTTTAACCAATGTTAAAAATTTCGCAGTAGAACTTGGGGTTAACGTCTGGTATAGCTGTTCTGTAAATGAAGAAAGCTATGATAAAGAAAACATACCGCAGGTATTAAGCGGTTTTGCAGATCAAATTGATATTGTAATTGTGCTTCAGCCTAAAACAGATTATGTTGAACTTTCCATTTCCAAAGACAGGGGTTCAATAATTTCCAGATCCATGGCAATGAAACTGGATCCTAAAACACTTTTAATTCTGGAAGCGTAAACTGCGGTAAGGATTACGCTTGTTTCTTAAAAACTGCTGATAAACCGCGCTGCTTTCATAGTAACAATCCAAACCTTTAAAAGACGAAGATTCATCACAGCGGTAAAGTTCCATGAGAAGCGGGAACAGCGGAGAGGACATTATCTGTTCGGTACGGAACAGCGGCAGACGGGGCAAGGCGGCGGGGAGCATGTGGTTTCTTACGAGAAAGCAAATATCCTTTGTTATAGACGCGCCGAATCCCAGCCGTTCAAGAAAGCGCCGCGCCTGCATTTCTCCCAATTCGGCATGGCCGTCATAGCGGTGATAACTTGTGGAAGGAGCGATTGGTTTTCCGGAATCGTGCAGTAAAAGTCCCAGGGAGAGACGGAGATCGCTGCGGCCCCCGCCGGAAACTTTTCTGTGGCGGAAAGTTTCCATTGTGTGCACCCATGCGTTTCCTTCAGGGTGAAAATCTTTTGAATGATCGGCGTTTTCGATAATAGCCAGCTCCTTCCAAAACTTGCCTATAAAACCGCTTGCTTTTAATAATTCTAAACCCAGCCAGGGATTGGGAGAAGTAATCAGTTCCGAGAGAAAAACACGCTGATGTTCCTTGCTGGGCACCATGCTGTTGCCGTGAAGACCCAGATGAACAGCAATATTTTCAATAGTGCCAGGCGCCAGATCAGCATCCGCATCAAAATATTTTGCCAAAATTAAAGCTGCATCCATCAGCAGGAGAGTATGATCGATTTCAGAATCGAATCTATCTTTAATAATTTGCAGCGGGTCAATTTGCTCAACAGAAGGATTTCCGGGGAGCGTGCCTCTTTTAATTTTTTTAAGCAGCGGATGAATTCCGCGCGGATAATAAAAAGCGCTGGTTTTGCAATCCCGGTAAAAATCCAATAAAGAAAAAGAAGGATTATTATCTTTTATGGAATCTACGCATCTAAAATACCAGGTACGCGGGCAGTCGCCTGCTTCATCCAGCGCCGCATCCGCAAGATCAACTCCTGGATAACGCAAGTCTTCAAAAAGCCCGGCTAATTCCGCAATCCCCGCATCAGTAAGAACATGAACACAACCATTATTTTCCCCGCAGGAAAACGCACCTCTCCCCAGCCAAACATCGATCGCCCCAAATCCATAAAGATACGCAAAGAATTTTTTTGAGATCGAATCTAAAATATTCATTGCGTATCCTTTTATAAATAAAACTCATTACCTTGCGTATTCGGTTATTCTCGTTTCGCGTATCATCGTAACCTTTATACGGCCGGGATACCGAAGATCGTTCTCTATTTTCTTGGCAATTTCCTTGGCAAGATCCTTTGTTTGCTCATCGTTAACAGCTTCGTTATTCACAAGTATACGCAGCTCACGGCCTGCCTGAACTGCAAAGGATTTTTCTACGCCGGTAAAGGCATTGGCAATACTTTCCAGATTTTCCAGGCGCTTCATGTAATTGTCCAGAGTTTCCTTGCGGGCACCCGGACGCGCTGCGGAAATTGCGTCGGCAATTTGCACAAGAACCGCTTCTATGCAGGTTGGCTCAATATCATTGTGGTGACTGCCGATAGCATTGATGATACGCGGATCCTCGCCCATTTTACGCGCCATATCCATGCCGATTTCCGCATGGTTCTGATCGGAATCTGATTCAACACCTTTTCCAATGTCGTGCAGCAAGGCAGCGCGTTTCGCAAGATCTCTGTTGCAGCCGACTTCTGCAGCCAGCATACCGGCAATAATTGCCACTTCTCTTGAATGCTGGAGTACATTCTGACCGTAACTGGTGCGGAAATACAAACGGCCAAGCGCGCGGACAGCGTCCTGCTTGATGTTGTGAATACCCAAATCAAAAAGAACCCTTTCGCCTTCTTCAAATATTTTCTGCGAAATGTCCTTGCTAACCTTAATTACGATTTCCTCGATTCTGGCCGGATGAATCCGCCCGTCAAGAATCAGCCGTTCAAGAGCAACCTTTGCTATTTCACGGCGCACCGGATCAAAGCAGGAAATTACAACCGCTTCGGGCGTGTCGTCAATGATAATGTCTGCGCCTGTTAAGGTTTCCAGGGTTCGGATATTTCGTCCTTCCCTTCCTATGATGCGCCCTTTCATTTCATCATTGGGCAGCGTAACAGTTGTTACTGTTACATCACCTGTCACTTCCGTAGAAAGCCGCTGAATCGTTGCAACAAGAATATCACGCGCTCTTTTTTCTGCCGCATGATTGGCTTCCTGCTCAATCTTGTTAATCAGCGTTTGAGCATCATGTTTTGCTTCGCTTTCCAGGTTCTTGATTATCAGAGCTTTTGCCTCATCAGAGGACAGCCCGGAAATACGTTCAAGTTCCGCACGATAACGCTGTTCCTCTTTGGAAAGCGCATCGTCCCGCTGCTGAAAGGTTTTTTCCTTCTCGACAAACAACTGTTCAGTATGCTCAATTTGAGCTATTTTTTTATCCAGTGTTTCTTCTTTTTGCACAACACGGCGTTCATACCGTTGCAATTCCGCCCTGCGTTCCCGAGTCTCCCTCTCCTGCTGGTTCCTTTCACGGATTATTTGTTCTTTCGCTTCAAGAAGAAGTTCTTTCTTCTTTGCCTCCGCTTCTTTTATTGCATCATGCTTTATTCGTTCTGCAAATTGCTCCGATGCCGTAAGTTGAAATCTGGCGTAAAGCCATCTA
>Ga0123356_10000652_pt1 | contig 38282 bp, 28 predicted proteins | sample TergutEmb28metaG_2_FD_92546 | JGI IMG/M metagenome (GOLD analysis project Ga0123356, IMG submission 92546) | Embiratermes neotenicus P3 segment gut microbial communities from Petit-Saut dam, French Guiana - Emb289 P3 | ecosystem: Host-associated > Arthropoda: Insects > Digestive system > Gut ...
AACTGGGTTTGTGGACCCGCGTCGTGGCAGTCATTGCAGCCCGCCACAGCGTTGACCAGATAGCTGCCCAATCCCACCAGCCTTCGATCCTTGCCCTCCAAGTTTAGCGGGACCGGCGCAATGGCGAACCCTCGCTCAATTCTTGGATCACGTTCATCCCCATCGCTCCGTGCCTGCACTCCCGGCGAATGGAATACTGTTGCGACGCTGACGATCGCAGCACACACGGCGACCGCCCGTAGGGACCTAATGCGTAGCTTGGTGTTCATCACATACTCCTCAAGTATTTCGTTGTTGGTGTTGGTGATAGGCGTTTACTGCGTCCACCAGTCCATGTCTTAAGCGCCCCTGGATCTCACAGACGTTGGTGGAGTCGCCGCCGATGGATGACACATTCCACTTAAAAGCGCGGTTCTCCCGGGTTAGTCTGCTTGGGCGGCATCGCCCGTCTATCAGAAAAGTGTGCGCCTCTCTCATCGCCAGCTCCGATGCATCCTTGACATTTAGTGCGCAACAGTTTCGCGCGAGGCCGAAACATCGTTTCCCCGTAAGTAGCTCAGATATTGAGGATCGCCTTCGCCCAGTGCTTGCAAGACCCTCGAAGCGACATCCCACTGGCCGAGAACCGGATAGAGCAGCAAAGCAAGACGGGCTTTTGACGCGCTGCGCTCTAGAGCAGCCTCCACCGCCACACGTTCGTAGGCTTTCACCGCCAAAACTAGACCGCGCACGGAAGAAGGCAACGTGCCGACTGGCAAGGGTGTGATCCCCCGGCTGGAGACATGGCACGGCACCTCGACCACATCGTCAGGACTGAGATCGTCGATGGCGCCCCGATTTCGCGTGTTCACGACCAGGGTCTGAGGCGTGCGGCTTTGCAGAGCTTTCATGACGCCGATTGCAATCCGGTGGTAGCCGGTCGGGCTCGTAAAGGGATCCGCGGCATCCTCGACAGCATCGGCAAACAGGGACCCGGCGCTTGCCTCCAGTTTCATGTACGAACCGCTGCGCCGCCGGTGATAGAGGGTATACCGCTCAACTGCTCGCTCGTCGCGGCCAGCGTCAAGGTCCTCCTGAAGACGGCGGAAAAGTTCGGCGGTGAGGCGCATCACTTCCTCACCGCGTGTGGCATTTGTCCTGGACTGATTCGCAGCGGCGCGCCGCTGCGCGTAGCAGAAGTAGAGGTATTCGGTGGGAATCAAACCCAGTTGGCGGATCATCTGGGGATCAAACAGGTCGGCCGAATAGAGGCTCTTGAGTTTCTCGTCGGATGTCAACACCTCCGACATTACATCTTTGCCTTGACACCAGACGGCGCGGACCCAGCCAAGGTGGTTCAAGCCAAAATAGTCGCACTCCACTGCGTCCGGGGATGCCCCCACGGCCAGGGCAAGCCGATGAAACAACTCTCGAGGAGTGTCACAGATTCCGACACTCCGCACTCCTGTGCAGGTGGTGATGGCCTGGGTGACGAGACCCGCCGGATTCGTGAAGTTGATAAACCAGGCAGAAGGCGCCACGCGTTCGACCGACCTTGCATATTCCACGGAGACAGGAATCGTGCGCAGCGCCATCGCAAGACCTCCCGCTCCGGTGGTTTCCTGGCCCGGCAGCCCGTGTTGCAGGACTATTCGCTCGTCGTTGGCGCGGCTCGTCATTCCGCCCACGCGAATGCTGTTGATGACAAAACTGCTGTCCGCCACAGCGCGGTCGAACTCTTTGGAGATCGAAATTCTTAGCTGTCCCCCTTGCTTGCGGATCACGGCCTTTCCGAGGGCGCACATCAGATTGGCCCGCTCATGATCCACGTCGTAGAGCACGAGTTCCGTCACACCGATGTCTGGGGCGGCTTCATTGAGACCGTAGATCAAGAATGGAGTCCGGACGCCGCCTCCGCCAATTAACGCTACCTTGCTCACACCGTATCTCCTTTAGTTCCTGTGGAGTAGGAAACCCGGCGATGCCCCCCGCAGCGCGCGTCGAAAGCGCCCCGCACAGGTTTCCCAGCCGCAGCCAATCACCCGGTAGATCACCGTCTAGCATGCTGTGCAGAAAGCCGGCGCTGAAACAGTCGCCTGCGCCGGTCGTGTCCACCACGTCGACCGGGACAGAAGGCACCAGGTAGAACCTCCCTTCGTGTACCATCGCGGACCCACGGCTCCCCAGCGTGACCGCCACACAGCCGACTCCTGCCTGCTTAAACCACCGCAACATCTCTTCAGGCTCACTCTTGCCGGTGATCGTACGCGCCTCCTTCTCATTGGGAAGGAAGAAGTCGACCTGGCGCAGTATCCCTAAAGTCTCCGGATTTCTGAGCCAGGTTTCATTCCAGCCCACGTCGAGCGAGATCGAGCAGCCCACGGCACGCAGTTGCCTGAACAGGGACTGGGCCTGCGCGTGTTGGGGCATCATTGCGAAATGAATGTGAGCGGCGCGGGTAAGAGTTTCCCGCCACTCTTCACGATCCAATAAACCTGCAAGGCCGGCGTTGGCTCCCCACGAGGAGAGAAAAGATCGATCCTGCGATGTAGAGAGACTGACGGTCACGGCCGTCGGGTTCTCAGACCGGTCCACCAGCGATGTGTCCACATGACAGCCCTCCAGTCTCCGGAAGAACCATTCTTGGTCCTCATTACCCACGCAGGTAAGCAAAGCCGTTTTCCGGCCAAGCCTGCCCAGACCGCAAGCCGTAATGGCAACGCCTCCAATCTCCCGGCAGACACTCTGGGCGAAGGATTCCTCTCCGATATTCGGCCAGCTCTGAATGCCCGAGAACACGAAGTCGATGAAGGAGTGTCCCACGACGGTGACATCCCAGGTTTTGGTCATGAGGCGACTCCGAACGGCCAGTCCTGTCTCAGGCGGGCCCGCCAGAGGTATGCAGCCGCACCCAGTGCAAGCACGCAAAAAGCCAGTACGATATAGCGCGAGCCGCTGGTGACGAGAATGGCGATCCATCCCAGGAGAGCGAGGATCATGGGGACCGGGTAGAACCACATCCGAAAGGGAATCTGGATGTGCCTGCGGCAATGGCGAATCAGAGCGACGGCCACGCATTGCGCCACGAACTGGATCACGATCTGGATCACGAGAATGGCGTTGATGAGCTGCGTGAGGGACAGAGCACAGCACAGCGCCGAGGCCATGCCCATCGCGGCGACCGAAAATGACGGGAATCGCTTCTTCGGATGCAAACGGGCAAAAGCGGCAAAGAACTGCCCATCCACGGCGGCCGCATAGGGCACCCGCGTGTATCCGAGCAGCAGGGCAAAAATGGAACTGAAAGCAGTCCACATGATCAGAAGCGTCACCCAGCGGGCGATCCGGATTCCGTAAAGGCGCTGCGTAAACTCCGAAATGATCGCCCTAGAGTGCATCGCCTCGCGATAAGGCACCACTCCGATGACCGAAATGTTCAAAGCCAGGTAGAGGACTCCCACGATCACAATCGATAGGATGATCGAGCGCGGAATGGTCCGCTCGGGTTTCCTGACTTCTTCGGCAAAAAGGCAGACGTTAAAATACCCGCCGTAGTCGTACATGGCGATCAGCGCCGCGGCGCCCAAGCCACCGAAGAACTGCTTGGAAAGATGAAAGGCTCCAGGCGGGAAATCGAACGCCATGCGGGCATGGAAATGCGATACGCCTGCGCCCACGACCCAAACCAGGGTGGCAATCACGACCACCCAGAGCGCGACGGACAGACGTCCCACATTACGGATATCCCTGTATAAGAGCACGGTTGCAAGCAGACAGGCGGCCGCCGCGAGGATCTTCAACTGTGCAGGCGTAATCCCCGGCATCAGGTACGCGGCGTAGTCGGCAAACCCTACCGCACCGGAGGCAGCAGAAAGCGGTGCGATGAAAACGGTCTGCCAAAGGAACAGAAAACTCATGAGACGACCAAGGCCGTTCAAACCGTAGGCTTCGAGAAGGTAACGATAGGGGCCGCCGGATCCCGGCATCGCCGCTCCCAGTTCGGCCCAGACCAGGCCATCACAGATGGCGATCAGCGCGCCTAAACACCAGCCGAGAAGCGCCTGGGGTCCGCCCATGGCGGAAAGAATCAGAGGAATGGTGATGAAAGGGCCAACACCAATCATATTGAGCATGTTGGCGGAAAGCGCTCCCAGCAGACCCATTTCCCGAGGCAAGGGCGGCTTGTGGTCGAGACGGTGCGTATCCGCCAGATCGGTGAATCCTGCTGTGGCACTCAGTTGATCCATACTGGTCTAGCGCCTCGCCCCCCAAGGCAGGGGTGACTCGGTCTCGCGTTAAACGATTAACACTATCTGCGGCGCAATGGTTCTTGTCAAGCGCCTTCTCGCAGCGCTGGAAATTCATTCCAGCGCTCGCGCTAGCGCTGCAAGGTCAGTCTTCGAATCGTGCGTCTGCTTTGGCCGGTCGTGCCGGGAGCGGCGGCGGTGCTGTTTCGGATTACGAGATGGGTGGGCAGGATTCCGGGATCTGGCGGCTCCTCGCGCCGAATCAAGGCAAGCAGAATCTGAGCGGCCCAGAAGCCCTTGTCTACATGGGGCTGGTGCACGGTGGTAAGGGGCGGGTTCGCCGAGGCGGCCTCAGGCGCGTCGTCAAATCCCACGATGGAAACATCGTCCGGTACGCGAAGCCCCATCTCCTTGATGGCGCCCATTACGTCGAGCGCCAACTGGTCATTGATCGCAAGAATCGCCGTGGGTTGGGGATTGACTCCCATAATGGTCCGTGCGGCATTGCGGCCTTCTTCGCGACCATACTCTGCGCAGTTGTAGAGCGATACCCTTTCTTTCCAGGAGATGCCGCCCTTTCGCAGTGCTTTGGCATATCCCCTCAGCCGGGCCCGAAAATCCGAAGAGGTGGCGGACTGCAGGATATCGGAAGAAAGCATGCCGCTCGTCATGCCGATCTTGGGCCCGGTAACGAGGATCGCGAAGCTCCGGTGCCCCAGTTCAAGCAGGTGCTCGGCGGCCGCCTGTGCGGCTTTCTCGTTGTCGATCCCAACCGTTGGCACTTGCTTGATCGCTTCACTGTCCACGAGAACGGTGGGAACCCGGCGGGCCAAAACGGCGCCCACCAGGGGATCGAAATCGTCGATTGAGTACACAATCAGACCGTCCACGGCCGCGCCATTTACGGATTTCAGGTTCCGGACTTTCCGCAAGGTCCCGGGGATCAACAAGAGACAAAGGCTGCGATCCTCAATCACCCGGGCTACGCCCTGTAAGAAGAGATTGGTAGAGGGAAAGGCAAATCCGTCCGTAAGAGGATCGTGCAGCACCACGCCGACCACGCCGGTTTGTCCGCGCCTCAGGTTCCGTGCAGCGGGGTCAGGGCCGGGATAGCCGAGATTGCGTGCGGCCTTCAGTACCCGGGCGCGCAGCTCCGCCGAGACTCGGGTGGATCGGGTGTACGCGTAGGAAACGGCGGCGGTCGAAACACCGAGGGAAGCCGCCACATCCTTGAGCGTCACTCGCTTCTGCGGTTTCTCCGGCTGTTCGGGCATGTACACCGTTTAGGTTAATCGATTATACCATTGCAGGCCGCGAGGTCCAGGCACGGGGCTGTACAGACCGCATCTGGACAGGATTCTTTGACAAAAAAGAATGTGCTTGACAAAGGATCCGCCTTGGAGTATCGATGTTAATCGTTTAATTAAACCAAAAAAACGGTTTGTGCTGGGAGAAGAGGAATGCGAAGAGCGGCACAACCCATTTTGTCTGTGGCGGCACGGGCCCTTCCACGGACGGGAGCCGGACGCTTCCTAGTCTCGCAGTCTCTGTTCGCGCTAACCCTTCTGATCGTGCCGCGACTCACGCTGGCGCAGGCGGGGGTTGCAGATTCGCCGGCTGGAAAGTCCGCCGGCGCCACCCTCAGATCCCAGGACCCTGGTTTCGGTCTCGAGACGGAGCGGTTGTCGGAGGCGGCAAAGCAGGCGCTCGACAGCCGGCACTGGCAGGACGCTGCCTCCGCACTGGAAAAGCTCGCGAAACTCGCCCCGTCGGTCGCCGAGGTCCACAGCAATCTGGGCCTGGCCTATTATTTCGAAGGCCGCCCGGCCGAAGCCCTCGACGCCTTTGAGCGAGCCATCAGGCTCAAGCCCGGCATTGCGCAAGCAAGGGTCATGTCTGGCATTTGTCAGTCGGAACTGGGCCGCTCCGCCCAAGCGGTTGCTATTCTCGCCCCCGCCTTCCGCAAGACACCCGGAACGGAAATCGATCACTTGATTGGCCTTCACCTGCAAAAGGCGTACACCGAACTCAAGCAGTACGAGAAAGCCGCCGCCGTCAGCGAGGAACTCCTCAGGCGCTACCCGCAGGATGAAGAGGTCTTGTTCCAGGTTTCCCGGCTCTATGCCGACCGGTCTTACCAACTCATGTCCAACCTGATACGTTCCAGCCCCGACTCGGTGTGGACGCATTTCGCGAACGCCCAGGTTCAGGAGAGTCTGGCCAGATATGAAGTTGCCAGAACGGAATACAAAAAGGTTCTAGAGCGGCAACCCGCGATGCCGGGCGTCCATTATCGGCTAGGGCGGGTCATCCTGCTTGGCTCCTCCCGCACCCCGGAAGTCCTTGACGAGGCCAGTCGAGCCTTTGAGGAGGAGTTGGCAATTGGCTCGTACAACCCGGACTGTGAATATGAGCTCGGCGAAATCAACCGCGAGCAAGGAAAGTACGACTTGGCGCTCGGCCATTTCTCGCGCGCGGCCGCGGAGCGGCCCGACTTTGTCGAGGCCCGGATTGGCCTGGCTCGCACCCTCATGAGGCTGGCCCGAACCGCAGAGGCGGTGTCGCCTCTTAAAGAAGCCGCCCGGCTCGATCCGGAAAACCGAGTGCCGCATGCCCTCCTGGCGAATGCTTACAGGGCCCTCGGAGACACGGCGGCCGCGCAGGCGGAAGCAAAGGCTTACAGCGCGCTGGACCAGGCAGAAAAAAAGACGGACGTGCCGGTGGTGGGGGCGCCGACGGCGCAGCAGGTCGACCCCTGAGCGCGCTCGAATACCCAAGAGATTTCAGACACTCTGAGAGCCACGATACGGAGGAACGAACATCATGACCCTCACGAAGAGACCAGCGCAGAGGATGGGTGTGCTGTTTTGTCTGCTGCTCGTGTTGAGTGCCCCCGCAGCCGCACAAGCAGTCTTTGGCAACCTCAGTGGTACCGTCACAGATCCGAGTGGGGCCGCCATCCCGAACGTCCCGGTCTCGATTCAGGACGTTGACCACGGCGTCAGTTACCAGACCAACACAAGTGCGAGTGGTCTTTTTACCCAGACGAATCTTATTGCGGGACGCTACCCCTGCATGTGGCGGCCGCCGGCTTTGGGGATTTCACCACCATGGCTGTGGTCCAGGTGGACGTCACCACGCGCGTGGACATTCACCTTCAGCTGAGCACAGAGGTCACGAAGGTCGACGTCGCTGCCGAGGCGCCGGTCATGAAGACCGACCGCGCTGACGTCAGCACTGTGCTGACCTCCAACGAGATCAACAAGCTGCCCATCCTCGACCGCAACCTCTTCAATCTGATGATCGCATTTCCCGGAACAGCCCGGCCGAATGTCGTCAACGGCGTTACCGGCGCGGCAGAGGATCAGCAAGGCGACCCGCAGCTGCCGGTCAACGGCCAGCAAGGCTACTCAAACGGCTATCTGCTGGATGGCACGGAGAACCACAGCAATACCCTGGGCCTTGCCGTCGTCAATCCGAACGCCGATTCCCTGGAGGAGTTCAAGTTCACCACCAGCAACTACGACGCCGAGTTTGGCAACGTTTCCGCGGGCTTGCTCCAGGCCACCACGAAATCCGGCACGAACAATTTGCATGGTTCGGCGTACGAGTATTTCCGCAACGATGTGATGAATGCTTCCGACCCCTTCACCCACATCAGTCCGCCCGTTCGCTGGAATCAGTTCGGCGGAACCATTGGCGGACCGATCATTAAGGATAAGTTATTTGGGTTCTTCAGCTACGAGGGCCGCCGGTTCCGCACGAGCGCCAGCGAGGTCACCACGGTTCCAACCGACGCGGAGCGGTCCGGCGACCTTTCCGGGTTCCTGGGAAGCTATATATGCGCCGACGGAACCCTCTCTCCCGCGGCTTGCGCCGCCGGAAATCAAGTGAACGTGACCACCACCGAAGGTGCCGTGACGCAGGCGCGGGCCGGCATGGTCTTTGATCCCACCACCGGGAATCCCGACGGCACGAACCGTCAAGCCATATCGACCGGAGGCCGCATCAATGTTCTGACGCCTGCCTCAGCAATGGAGAACCTCCTGGGCTTTCTGCCGGCGCCGAACACCAACCTCACGGCTGACTTCAACAACTATGCCACTGCCGTAAATTCGTCCTCGGATGCCAGCATTTGGAACGGCCGGGTGGACTACGTGCTCGGCGCCAATCATTACCTGTTCGGGCGCTACAGCCTGGCGGACTTCAAGCTGCAGGCACCGGGCGGCTACGGCGAGGTTGCCGGCGGTCCTACGCCGAATGGGTTCGCCGGGCAGTCGGTCGCGCGCAACCAGAGTCTGGCGCTCGGCTACACCTATACGGTCACGCCGACCTTAGTCACGGAATTCCGCTTCGGTACGTATCGCATTCACATCAACAATCTGCCCAATGGGGCCAACACCACGCCCGCGCTCGACGCTGGTTTGCAAGGGCTCAATCGGGGCACTCCCGACACTGCCGGCATGCCTGCGTTCTATGTCAATGGCGCCGACAGTTTCAAGTTCGGTTATGCGCTTGGAGTCAACGGTTGTAACTGCCTGCTGGGCGAGACCGAGAATCACTTCCAGTGGGTGAACAACTGGACCAAGCGAGCCGGAGACCACACCATCAAATGGGGCGTCGACATCCGCCGCGCCCAGCAAAAGCGCATTGACAGCAGCACCCACCGCGCGGGAGAAATCACCTTCAGTGATGCGACCACCGGGAACGCCAGCGTGGACGCCGTTGCCAACGGGAACGCCACCACTGGCGCCGCTCTCGCGTCCTACCTGCTCGGCCAGCCCAGCAACTTCAATCAACAGTTCACGGATCCGGGGTTCTATCCCAGTCTGCGCCAAACCCGCCTGTATTTCTTTGGCCAGGACGAGTGGAGTATCACCCACAAGCTGCTGCTGACCTATGGGATGCGCTATGAAAACTATCTGCCCCAGACGGGGACCAAGCCGGGCAGCGGTGGTACGTTCGATCCAAACACCGGGGAAGTCGTGGTTGCCGGCGTCGGGTCGACACCGAGCAACATGGGGATCAAGCCCTACGATCTTGGCTTTGCTCCGCGCCTAGGCCTTGCGTACGAACTGACCGCGAAGACAGTCGTGCGTGCCGGCTACGGGCGCGGCTTTAATGGAGCCGGATACGGGGCCGTGTTTGCACAGAACCCGGAACTCGACCCGCCGGTGCAGTTTGTCCACAATCTGACCTCCCCTAATCAGTATGTGACGGGCGTTCCCACGTTTCTCACCACCGGACCGCCGCCACCCGCTCAACCTCCTGTCGGGACAACCGGCCGCTATCCTCTGCCCGACGGAGTCACTGTCTACTTCTATTTCGACACGCCGGGTTCGTACCGCATTCCGCTGGCTGATTTTTGGAATCTCACGCTCCAGCATCAAATCCAGCCGTCCTTCACGGTGGAAGCCGCGTATGTCGGCAATGTCGGCCGGCACCTGTACGTCAACCGGAACGAGAATCAGGCCGTACCCGGGCCCGGTTCAGACTTTAACGCCCGCCGCCCGTTTTACCCCAGGTTTGGCCTCACCCAGGCGATCTACGATGTCTGCAACTGCGACAACTCGAGCTACCACAGCCTGCAGTTGAAAGCGCAGAAACGCGTTTCGCGCGGTATGGATTTCATCGCCACATATACGTGGTCCAAAGCGTTAACCAACGGCGAAGGTGGTTACAACTTTGCCGACAATTACAACGTTCGCGGGGATCACGGTCCCGCGTCGTTCGACCGCACGCATGCGTTCACGCTGATTCATAACTGGGACCTCCCATTCGGTAAAGGCCGGCGGTATCTGGCAAAGGCCGGCAAAGCCGTCGATACGCTGGCAGGCGGATGGCGTCTGAGCGGCATCACGACCATCTATTCGGGTCTCGCGTTTACGCCGATGCTTTCCAATGCGCCGTCTGTCAACGCCGACTTCAACTACTTCCGGCCCGACATCATCGGCGATCCGCATGTGTCTCATCCAGACGCCACTCTCTGGTTCAACCCCGCGGCCTACACGTTGCCGCAGGCCCCATTCCGCAATGGCGACGCCAGAAAGGGCTCGCTGCGCGGTCCGGGCTTCGCGGTGTTCAATCTTTCCCTCGCGAAAGAGTTTCTGATTGTCGAAGGCAAGACGCTGGAGTTTCGCTGGGAGAATTTCAACGCCTTCAACCATGTGAACCTCGCACTGCCGGCCAATCAGGTGGATACTTCGAGCGCGGGGCAGATCACCGCAACGTCGAACCCGATGCGACAAATGCAATTGGGCTTGCACTTTCGATTCTGAGGGGACCAAATCTGAAGCTGAGCGTTCAGGATCTGCCGCGCCCGCACGGTCACCTGTTTCAACGACCCATTTCGTTCTATGTGCGGGTCTCGAGCGCACCCGTCCGAGCGTTCCGACGAGGCCAGGATCCGACAGGAAGCGAGAAGGGGGTGACTCTGTGAAACGAACGGGTGTGGCCTGGTTCTCCCGGATGGCCCTTGTGGCGTTGGTCCTGGCGGCGAACACTATCTCCTACAGCAGGTCCAATCAACTTGCTCTGACCCCTCCGATGGGTTGGAACGACTGTTTCCGGTTCCCGTGCTGGGAGAAGAGCGACGCCATCATCCGCGCCAACGCCGATGCCCTGGTGAAAAGCGGCATGAAGGCTGCCGGCTACGTGTACGTGAATGTCGACGGTTGCTGGCAGGGCAAGCGCGATGAGAAGGGATACCTTCACCCCAATGAGCGTTTTCCTGACATGAAGGCGCTGGGTGATTACATTCACAGCAAGGGCCTGAAGTTCGGATTGTATTCTTCGCCCGGGCCGGAGGACTGCGAAGAGTTTGAGGGCAGCTTTGGACACGAGGACCAGGACGCCCAGACCTTCGCCGGTTGGGGCGTGGATTTCCTGAAGTACGACTGGTGCACGGCAGGCAAAGTCTACAAGCCCGAGGAAATGCAGGCGGCCTATCGGAAGATGTACGACGCTATCCAGCGCACCGGGCGGCCCATGGTTTACAGCCTCTGCCAGTACGGGTTGCAGGGCGTCTGGAGATGGGGCCCCAAAGTTGGAGCGAACATGTGGCGCACCACCGCCGACATCGCCAACCCCAATTACCTCGCGGGCGACTACGACCAAGTGACGCTCGTCGGCTTCGAGCAAAACGGGCTGGAAAAATTCGCAGGACCAGGCCATTGGAATGATCCGGACATCCTCCAAATCGGGCTCCACAAGATGAACAATGACGAGGGGCGCACGCAGATGGCCCTATGGTCCATTCTGGCTGCTCCCCTGCTCGCCGGCAACGATCTTCCCAGCATGACGCAAGAGACGCTGGACATTCTGACTAATCCGGAAGTTATCGCCGTGGATCAGGATCGCCTCGGAGTCCAGGGGCACCGAGTCTGGGAGGAAGGCGCCTTGGAGGTGTGGATGAAGCCGCTCGCTGACGGAAGCAAAGCCGTGGGGCTTTTCAACCGAAGCGAGGGAAGCCTGCCCATGTCGGTCCGTTTCGCAGACGTTGAAGTCGGCCGTACGGCTCACGTCCGCGATCTGTGGGCGCGGAAGGACATGGGCGCCTTTACTGAAAGCTACACTGCCGACGTTCCGAAACATGGTGTGGTGCTGGTTAAGGTGAAGTAGCGAAACGGGTGGAGTTCAGCGACCCATGCGAATCAAGGCTAGCAAGACCGTCCAATCGAGTCGGCAACTTCTGCCCTGCGCTACTCGCCGCCTGAACACATTTCAACGAAGACTGTTGATTCAAGGTACGAAGGATGAGCTTCATCCTGGCGCTCTCGAATATGCAGCCCGGCTGAAGAAGGCAGGCGTACCTTCCGATCTGGTCCTGCTCGAAGGAGCTCCACACGGCATGGGGAACTGGGAAGGCTATCCCGAATGGGCTCTCTACAAGCGGAAACTGGTAGACTGGCTGCGCTCCGTCTTCGAGCGCCACGAGTGCGATCTCGCAGGGCGTGCGGGTGGAGCGGCCTTCGATGCCGGACACGGCGATGACTATGCTTGTGGAGGATGAAACTTCGTGACACGGGTTCTATTGCACATTACCTGGACTATCCGCGCTGTGACCCTTCTGTTCTTGATTCTTCCCCGAGCCGGAACTGCGCAGCCTGCTTCCAGTGCGCCTCCGACACCCGCGCCCGCAAGCTCGGGGCAGGAGCAATTTGCTTTGGCTCCTCCAAGCCCGAGTCCCGAAGATCGATTCAAAGCTGACATTCTGGTCGTGGTGGCTCATCCCGACGACGAAACGGAAGTCAGCGCCTATCTGGCAAAGGCGATCAACGAGGAGCATCGCCGCGTGGCTGTGATTTTTGGAACTCGCGGTGACGGCGGCGGCAACGCGATGGGCTACGCCCAGGCCGCCTCGCTCGGCGCAGAGCGCGAAATCGAGGCCCGGCGTGCCTGCGCTTACTTGGGCATCAGCAATGTCTGGTTTCTTGACGGACCCGATACCCCCTCCCAGAACGTCCTCTACTCGCTCGAAACCTGGAACCACGGTGCAGCCCTGGGCAAGGCAGTGCGAATCATGCGCCTTACGCGGCCGGAAGTCGTGCTGACATGGCTTCCCGACTACGTTGCCGGTGAAAATCATGCCGATCACCAAGCCGCAGGCGTCATTGCGACCGAGGCGTTTGATGATGCCGGGGACCCGACGCAGTTCCCGGAACAGGTAGCTTTTCCTCGTGAAAGAAGGGGCATTGGCAACCTCACGGAAGGGCTAAGCGTGTGGCAGCCAAAGAAGATTTACTACTTTTCGGACGCATCTCATCACGAATTTCTGGAAGGCAAAGGGCCCCATTATTCGACGACCGAAATCTCTCCCGCTCGCCACGCACCTTACTATCGCATCGCCGCCGAGGAGATGGCCTTCCATTTGACGCAGGATGACACCGGGCAGGAAGCAGAAAAGGCGCTGACGACAGGTCAATTTCAATATTTTCAGCAGCCGGTACAGCTGATTTTCGGAAAATCGCTGGTGGGAGGCGCGCCGGTCGGCGATGTGTTCGAAGCAGTCGGTCCGGCGTCCATTCCCTTCGCTCCTGTTCGCGGATTTCGCTATGAACCTCCCCGGGGATTGGCGTTCGAGCTGGGAGGCTCATGGCAGTTTTATCGCGAATTCTGGAAAGCCCACAACATTGAGCATCTCGCTCAGTTGCTTCCGACACCCGAAGTGAGCCTGGCCGCAGGAACAACGTTGCATGTCCCGCTGCTAATCCGGAATGACTCATCGGAACCAGCAGAAGTCATCCTGACTGGGGCTTTGCCGGAAAAATGGACGGAAAAGAATGGCAGTGGACGATATCCAGTCGCGGCACATGGGGTTTACCCCATCGAGGCTGCCATTCAGACGGCGCCCTCGAAGGAGCAGCAATGGCAGACACTTACCTGGAAGGCGCAGAACAGGGGAAACACGATCGGTGTTGTGACACTGCGGGTAAATCTGACTTTGGATGTCCCCTTGCCACAATAGTGGTTCCTTCGGTCACAACTTCTATGCAGTCCATCGCGCGCGAGGCCGGTACGTTGCCGATGGGATGCGTCCAACCGCCACATGTCGGAGCTATTTCGTTCTATTCGCCGATACCGATTCCCTTAAGGTATTCCCTTGTTCGCTTGGCGATGGGAAGCGGTTTGTCGAAAGGTGCGGGATACATATCCTGCTCGACAATGACCCAGCCCCGGTAGTTAATACTTTCGAGCACATCCTGGAAGGCGAGAAAGTCCACGATGCCTTCCGAAGGCTCGCAAAAGACTCCCATTTCCACTGCCTTTGCAAATGGAATGTGCTCAGTGTTTACTCGGCTCCGTAACCCGCCATTGACGCTTTTGATATGTAGATAAGGAATGCGAGTATGGTGGCGACGCATGAATTCCACCGCGTCGCCGCCGCGATAGGCGTGGTGCCCAGTATCAAAGCACAAAGCAATCAGTTGTGGATCTGTATCCTCCAGGAACCGTTCGATCTGGTCCTCATACTCCACGTGCGTCTCCGCATGAGGATGGAACAGCGATTGCAGGCCGTAACGGCTGCGGGCCAGCTGTGCCACACGATGCAGTGCGTCGATCAGCCGCTTCCATCCATCGTCGTCCAGAGTTTCGGGCCGCGTCGGTTCGCCAGTAAATAGATTCGTGTAGGTGTCTTCGATGAGAAGCAGGTACGGTGCCTCGAGTTGCTGAAGCATCGGGCCCGCCATGTTCACTTCAGCTTCGATGGTGGGCCAGAGGTCCGAATCCTCGAAGTGCCTCATAATGCCACCAGTCGTCACTTCCAGCCCATGCTCTCGGAGGACTGGGGCAAGGCGGCCAGGCTCGGGGGGCAAGTAGCCAAACGGGCCCAGTTCAGTCCATTGGTAGCCGGCCTTGACCACTTCATCGAGAAAACGCTTCCAGGGAGTCTGCTTTGGATCGTCCGGGAACCAGACACCCCAGCTATCGGGCGCAGTACCAACTTTGACGTTAAGGGCCACACCCACCTCCAGTCTGACAACTTTCGACAGCTAACTATCATAATAGCGCTGTAACATTAGTCAACGTGTTAGTGCGAGATCCCTCACAGAGGCACTACAAGTTAGTTAGCAGAGCCGTCTGGACACCGGAAGGCAAGTCGGCCAACCTGGCGGCAAAGAAGATCACAGCCCCGTCCCTCAATCGCGCCGCGAGCGGTGGCCGGAAAATGGACCCGTCTTCGGTATGCGATCCTCATCGTCTAGCCCGTATCGCTGGTTTCGACGCCAAACCCGGTGGTCACCACCATGGCGAACGGTTTAACCCAGCCGAGGCCGTAACCGTGCCGTTATTGGACCGCGCTATTGCGCTCGCAAGCACACGGAGTACAGCGAACCGGCGGCTTACGGAGATTGCATGCTTTGCCGCGCTCGTTCAAAAGCATAGTCAGTAACGTGGACCAGGCCATGAAACGGCCGGTGAATATTGGCGATGGCTACCAGAGACAAAGAAACAAGCAGAGAAAAGCAGAACACCTCCAAGCTTTGGAGCCTCGCACTAGTGCAGCCCAAAGTGCAAGAGCAAATAATCGTCAAAAAGCCTCCGACCAGAAGGACGCACCAGAGCACGTTGGGAAGCCTGCCTTGGCTTTCCCGGATACGGGTCAACTTCCGCTGTGCTAATGACCGTAGTTCCGACACGGCCTGGGCTTGCGTATTGATCTCGGTCGGCGATCCCGGCTCGATGGACATGACGATCTTCCACATCTCTTGATCCAGTACAGTGCTTTGCTCCGGCACCTCGCCGCGGACCATCTGCGGCCAGTCCTGACCGATCACCGTGTCAACATAGGCCCGCGCCACGTGCCGCAATTGAGTGCGCTGTGGCTCCGGCAACCCCTCAGCCAAACGATAGACATCGAATACAGCATTCGCCTCAGAGTCGACGTTCAGAGCCGCTGCCCCAAGGTCTTCCCAGACGGCGAACAGCATGAATCCAAGGATAACTGCATAGGTTGTGCCCAGGACACTCAACTGCCAGCCGATGAGATCGTTGTAAACCCGCCGATTCTCCCGCGGCCAAACTCTATCGAGGCCTGCCATGGCGAGCAGTGATGCGAGCACTGTTAGAACGACGATGGCAATAGTCTCACTGACACTCATTATTTTTGTTCCTCCTGAATGCCGAGCACGCCAAGCAGACCGGCATGGGACCGCACAATTGGCCGGTCGTCCAAAAGTCCCATCGTTCCGGCGGCCGCCGCCCGGAACGGTTGCCCTTCGCGGATGTAACGCCGCTGTGTGGCCAGCGAGCGATGCCCGGTATCGCGCATGATTTCTAATCCGTGGCGCCTTTGATCCGGGCCTGGGTGGCAAATCCCGCCGGCAGCGAATACCCGGCGTACAATCGCGGAGCTGTAGCCGGCCGTTCCGAGCATCCCTGTCAGGATTCCACCCACCGAATCCGGGCAGGCACGTGGGGCCGATCCGGCGGTGGAGATCGACACCGCGGAAGAAGCCCTTCCATAGTGGCCCGCTTGGGCCAGTCCTTGACCGCCCGTCCTGGGCAGCCGGAGGGTTCCCCCATGGCAGAACCACATCCCCTCCCTTTCGTTCCTGATCGCCGTATGGTCACGGTGGCGCCTGCGTCGGTAAACTTCAGATCTCGAACCTCGAGCGCGGCGAGCTCGGCGCGGCGTAACCCGCATTAATTTAGGTCAAAAGCCCAGGATGGCGCGATCGCGCTTACCTTTCAAAGTGGAGGGATCAAGCGCAGCATCGGCCGCCAGCCCGGTCAACTCAGGCCCAAGTTTCTTATGATCCCCCTTAAAGATGAGACTGGCTTTGCTAAATCAGTCTCCTGGCGGAACAGGGACTGTCGCTTGTGCCGCTGCCTTATCTCGAGAGGATAGCCCCCACCAGGACATCATGTGAGATATTGGCGCCGCTTACCACAAGCACCACATCCTTTGCCGACACACTTGATACACTCAGCAAAGCGGCGGTCGACGCCGCCCCAGCAGGTTCTGCAAGCACCATGTTCTTCGAGCAGGAGCGTCTTGATCGCCCGTAGCATTTGTTCATCGCTGACCGTAACAACATCATCCACGAGTTCTCCAATTGCGGCCACGTTGGCAGGATCAGGAGTTCGCGTCGCTAGTCCATCCGCTATGGTATCGCACGAATCTGTCTTTACAACCACGCCTTTCTTCCAAGACAGGGAGTAGGCCGGTGCCTTTTCGGCCTGAACCCCGATCAATCGGATCTGCGGGGACAGGTGTTTCACGGTTGCGCCAACTCCGCGAATGAGGGCGGTGTCTCCCATCGGCACAAGGAGGGCTTCAGCAGTTGGGCGCTGCTCGGCAATCTCCAGGGCAATCACGCCGGTTGCCGCCGGAAGATCAGGGTCGGTTGCATCGTTAAGGAAAAATGCTCCCGCGGTCGATGCGTACTCAGTGGCAGATTCGCGTGCGTCGGAAATGTCCCTGCCTTTTTCGACAATTTCCGCTCCCAGGCTGGCAATGCGATTTCGCTTTACAGGGTTGGCATTCGCCGGCAGAAAAATCCTCACCTTCACGCCCAGGGCTTTCGCGGCATAGGCGACTGCTGCTCCATGGTTACCCGTGCTCGATGTCACCACCTCACGGATCGCGCGTCCGTTCGAAGTGACCATCAAGGTATACAACGCTCCCCTCACTTTGAATGAACCGGTCGGCAACTCCGTTTCCATTTTTAGGGAGACCTGCTTCCCCGTTTGTGCACTGAGAAAGTCTGCCTGAATCATGCGTGTTGGTGGCAAATGTGGCGAAAGCAATCGACGGGCCCGCTGAACGGCACCAAGGTCTAGCCGCATACTTTCTCTGTCTTCCGCGTTACTGTGAAAACTTCAATTGCACCGACGGGACATCTGCCCATTCAAGAACTTTCTTGAGGTGACGAGACCACCGCCCGGCCATCATGGGGCATCTCGGATGCGAACAATATTGGAGCTTGCAGACATGCCGTCGGCATTGCTTGCCAGTACACGGTAGGAGACCTGTTGGGCTTTCTTTAACGCAGAGTCCGTATACTCGGTCGCGGAGGACGACAACTCTGCAATGCGCTGCCACAAGCCGTGTCCAGTTGTTGTATCTTCACGGCGCTCGATGAGGATATGTTGCGGGTTGCCTCCTCCGTGCACCTGCCAGGAAAGCTTGACCGCGGTGCCCGACAAAGCACCATTTAGGGAACTCGGGGCCTCAGGAAGAACCGGCCAGTCGAAGTAGTCGGCGTCGGCAATCGCCATGATGCTGTCGGTAATGGGAAGAGCCTCCAGAGTATCCATCGTACCTTTCTTCCACTGCAACAGGCGGATGGCTCCCGCGGTGACATCAATGAGCACGGGATGCTGGATGCCTGTGTTCTTCAAAGTAAAGGTGCCGTAAAACGACGGGAACGAATTTCCTGGCAAGCTGTGTGCCGCAAGCCAATAGGCCACGATGGCCTTGCCGCTCGCGGAGCGAAAACCATAAGTCATGAAGGGAAGCCCGCTTTCTCGGCGGAGAGCGGGCAGGTCCGGGCTCACCATCTCCATTGCCGGGTCAAACGTGGTATCCGAAAACAGCGCGTTGGTGTTTTGCAGTGCGTAGAACACGGGACGCGGCTTGAAATCGTAATCGTGGTTTGTCAGTCCGTGAATGAGGCCGAAGTCGTCGTATTCGTTGCCGTCGGTGCCAGCGGTCAGCAGCCACACAAACGTCTTCACTCCGGCGGCGTGGTTGTAAATGAGCCCGCGTGGCACGTACTTTGCCTGGACGGATTCATCCGAACCGGCCCAGGAAGGGATGGAATTGAACTCGTCATCAAAGAACGGGATCCCCGATCTGATGCCTGGATAGGTCCGGACGAGATCCCGCAGCGCTCGTGGCGATTCGTTCAAGTAGGCACCGTAATCCATCATTTCCGGATTCATGTTCTGCCCATATCCCGGATACGTGTGATACGCATAGACATCAATCCCGGCCGCGCATCTGCAGGCATCCAAGGCAGTCTTCGTAAACTCACGAACGGGATCGGCCTGGGCGCCGTAGATCACCTTGGCCTGCGGGTCGGTCTTGTGTACAGTCTCGACAAAGGACGTAAGCAAGTGCCCATATTGGTCCGGATTGCCCCACGGGTTCCAATAGCCGATGTCCTGCTCGTTCCACAATGCCCAGTAGTGGATGCGGTCCTTGAAATGATCGACCATCCAGGCAACATATCTGTTGAAGGCGGTTGTTTGCTCCGGCGTTACCGGAGGCCAGAACACCGAATACAAGCTCCGGTCGTCGTTGTGAAACGATCCTGTTTCAGGAACGCTGACGTCAGGCAGCTTGCCACTGCGCGCGGTGTACATCGGATTGCCATAGAGCAACTGTACCTGCACATTCATCCCGTTATCCACGAGCGAATCCACCGCATCTTCCAACGCGGACGAAGAAACGTACACGCCGCGCTTCTGCTCGATCCAATCCCAACTCGTGCGGTCGGAACTGTTTTCGTATTGGCCGATGCGGATCCACTTGTATCCGGCGTCGAACATCCGCGTCCACCACCAGCGATTCCAGGGTAGATAGGGATCACGAGGCAGATCGGAGTTGATGCCGAAGCCATCGTGAATTTGTGAGGTCCGCTTGGGAGGAACGTGATCGGGAACTCTGCGCTGACTTTGGGCTGTTCCAGTCAGCAAAGTTGAGAGGCCGAAGGCAAACAGGAGCAAAATGAGCCTGTGACTTCTTGAACGTTGGGTCGAGCATGCCCCCTTCAAGGGGAAGGGGCGTCGGTCCTTCAGGCAATTTCCTTGGCGTTCCTCTGAATTTTCCATAGGGCTGCTGCAATCTCGTCCATGTCTTCTTCATCTCCCAGCAGAGCGGGCTGGGGAATCCAGACAGTCTCCCAGGCGGCCTTCTGGGTCACCGGAAACTTCTGCTTTAGAAAGGAGTGCTTCTGCCTAGCCTGCCTTCCGCTGAGGCGCGTCCGATAATTGCCGTTGCGAAACATGTCTAATTGGTGAAGGGGCGGATAACTTGCCTGGTTGGGAATGCCTTCCGCGTTCATGGCTTCGATGAAACGCTCGGTGGAGATGCCCGCAAATTCTTTGTTGTTGAAGTGAAAGATGTAAGCATACTGTCCGTTCCGGGTGCAGCGTGGGTCGAGCTTCTGCGGTGTAATGCCCGGGATTTTGCCTAGAAGACAGTCCAGCAGCCGGGCGTTTTGGTGGCGCCGCTTCGTTTGCTCATCAAGACGACCCAACTGAACCTGTAGAATCGCACCCTGCCACTCGCTCAGCCGGTAGTTCGATCCATAGATAAAATGACTGTAGAACCATTTGTCCGGCATCCGGCCGCAGTCGTGCACGGAACGTGCTTGCACCTCGAATTTGTGGTTGCTGGAAATGATTACGCCGCCTTCCCCGGCAGTCATCAGCTTGCTTGACTGAAAACTGAACGTTCCTGCGATTCCGAACGTCCCAACGCGTTGTCCGCGCCACTCGCTGGCATGCGCATGCGCAGAGTCCTCGACCAGAGCCAGTCGATTGCGAGCACAGATCTTCTTCAAGCGATCCAAGTCCGCCGGGTGACCGCCCATGTGCACCGCAATGACCGCCCTCGTCCGAGGATTGATGGCGGCTTCAACCAAGTCAGGATTGACGCAATAGGTTTCGGGGTCCACGTCGACCAGAACAGGCAACGCATTGACGAACAAGACTGCGGTGGCCGTGGCGATAAAGGTGAAGTTCGGAACAATCACTTCGTCGCCGGACGTGATCCCAAGCGCTGCCATGGCGACTTCCAGCGCGGACGTGCCATTGGTCACCGCAATTCCGTAGCGAGCTCCATGGAACTCGGCAAATCTCCGTTCAAATTCCGGCGTCTTGACGCCGGGTGTTCGCCACCAGATACGGCTCTGCAGAACCTCCTGGAGCGCCTGCTCTTCTTTGTGATCAAAGTACGGCCACATGGGAAACGGCTTGTTTTTTGATTTCTTTCCACCAAGCAATGCCAGTGCCGACATCAACAATCTCCTCGGGCCCCTAGTACTGGTTGAATCCGGTAGCGTAGCGGAACGCCTCCACGTAGTGCCCGTCCTTGCGCGACTGTTGTTTATGCATTTCGTCCTTGGCTTTCTTCAAGTCATTGGGATCCCAATCGGGCCGATATTTATGGATGGCGGGCTCGAACTGGCTCACTTGCTTGCAGGCCGCATCAAACTTCAGCTCGGCGACACTGTCGATATTGATGAAGTAGTTCGATTCCTGCGGAGAAGGGTAAAAGAAATACATCTCCGGGACCTGGTAAGGTTGGAGTCCCTGCTGCAGCTTTTGATTCGGGAAATAGAGCCAGAATTCGGCAGCGCGGACGGCATCAATGGTGTTGAACGCGGCCATGCGGTGGTCGGTCTTGTGCCAGCGCTCAAACCATTCCCCAGGGTCCACGCTCAACAGAACATCGGGGTGGATGCGCCGGATGATCGCCGTCGCCTCTTCCGTCAGCTTCGGCTGCGGCGCATATTCCAACATACCATCGTCATATCCCATCCACAGAATGTTTTCCCTGGGTGTGCCAAGCTGGCCTTCGGAAGCTTCCTGTTCCGCCTTCCGGATGCGCGCCAGGCGTTCCGAGGTCATCTCCGGATCGTAGGAGCCCTTGTTGTCGTTGGTGTATACAACGATGTAGACCTTGTTGTGATTGCGATTCAGCAGCGCAATCGTGCCTCCCGCGCCAAAGACGTCGTCGTCCGGGTGAGGGGTGAAGATCAGAATTGTCTTCTTCTCCAGGTTTTCCAGGCGCGTGTGTTGTGCCTGCGCGCCCCCGATGGACAAGAAAATAAAGACACAACACACCGTCGCGCGCATGGTCAAGAGTCCTCCATCCTCTGGCTGGAAATAATTTCGCCATGACCTGCGCAAACTCAATGCCCCCGTCTTACTGGAGCGCGACGGGCACGGCGATTCCTCTGCTCGGTGATTACCACAAAAGCGGTCCACGATTCTCGTAACCCCGCGCAAGGGTTCAGTCCATTCTGTCCAACCTGAGAAAAACCCGTGTGCCTGGGATTCGGTCGGTTTGTCCTTCCATAACGAATCCATCGTAGTCAAGAGATCTGACTTCCGCAAACATACACATCAATTCCAAGCTCACCGAATGCAATCGGCTTGGCGAACATCGCCTTATCGGCCGACGTTGCGTCCTTTCCATATGCCACCTGAATGTGATTCAACCTATGTCGGGCCATCAATGACTCGCGAGCCACCCCGTACAGAACGGCATTCATGAGGCCTTTGAGGCGTTGTGCAACCCAACGCCGCTCGACCTCTTCTCGATTCAAATCCACCACTGTTGCACGTCCCGCGTCCGCCTTGAGCTTGCCTGACTCGAGAAATACATGGCTCCAGACGATCTCGCCAGGCTTGCTGATGCCTTTGATTGTTCCTCCGCCGAGCGGGGAAGTACATGGGAGGCTGGCATTCACTGACCGCGCCTGTCACCCGCCCACGAAGTGAGTCGGCGGCGCCGCGCCTGAGATTTCAAAGACCCAAACGAAGTCGCCGCCATAGAGGCTGGACTGTACAGGAGTTCCCCAGTACAACCGAGCACATCCATCTCTCAGAGCCTGGAGGGGGAAAGATCTCGTGTGACATCCGGTTTTACCGGAGTGCCAGCTAATATGTCGGCTGCGATCCCAGCCTCCATTTTGTAGACATCGCGTTTGACGAAAAAGAGGACGCCAATAAACAACAATAAAGCTGCTGCTATGTACGAGGATGACGTAACCGCAATCGCGCGGCTCAGGCCCTCTCGTTGCGCAAGGTAGCCAACTACGACCGGGGCGGAGCCGCCGCCCGCGAGCCAACCCATCATGTTCATAAAGCCCGTGGCGGTTCCGCGCCCCTCAGGCCGGACCACGTCAAACACCGATGCAAAAATATTGGCCTCATAAAACCCTCTGAACAAACCCCACAAAATGAGGCCGACGGGGAGCAGAATCAGAGAGCCGGTGACAGCACACCAGACGACGAACGGCGCCTCGAACAGGATGCCAACTCCCTGTACGATCATTCTTCCCCCGGGTGTACGACTCCGCAGGTAGTCCGCGAGCCAGCCACCCAAAGGAGATCCCATCATGCTGGCGAGCTGGATGTAGATGGTTGCCGTGAGGCCCGCCATAGCCAAGGTGAGATGAAACTTGCCGTATAGGAAAGTCGGCATCCACGTAAAGAGGACCATGGTCGTGAAGTTCTCACACATAAAGGCAAGCATCAGGATGATGACGGTCGGAGTCGTACGAATAACCTTGAGGAAATCGGGTATCGAGATATGTTTCAAGGCCACTGCACGCTGGCCGGCGCCCGCCTCTTTCAGGTCAGCAGCACCTCGAGCGGGCTCGCGCAAGAATCGTTGCAGCATAAGGCCGAGCGCGACTCCGCATGCACCGAAGACAACAAAGGATGATCGCCAGCCGTAGCGCTGTCCGATGAGCCCGGCGAAGAAGCCCCCAGCGATGGTGCCGAAGTAGACGCTGCTCTGGTGAATACCCATGGCGCGCGACCGCGTCTTCTGGCTGTGGTAATCACTTATCATCGACATGGACGCAGGAAAGTAAGAAGTTTCCCCCAGCCCTTCCGCGGCACGGAAAAATAGGAGCTGGCCGAATCCGCGCGCGAGAGCTGTGGCCAAGCAAACGACGCTCCAAGTCTGCAATCCGGCCAGGATAGCGGTTTTGCGGCGAATCCGGTCCACGAGATTCCCGGCAAATGGCGCGGAGAGGCCGTAGACCCAGGCGAATGACGAGCCGAGCAAACCCAACTGAATTTGGGAAAGATGCAACTCCTTTTCGAGAAGCGGGAAAACGGAGAAAATGGCCTGGCGGTCGGCGTAGTTAAAAAAGGCGATCCACCAGAGCATTCCAACCACGTACCATTTGTAGCGCGGACTCATGCCCAGTTTGCGCGCTGCTGCGTCGCTTTCCCTGGTCGCGTCATAAGATTCGCCGCTGCTTTGAACATCTGCTTACGATTCGCATACGCGACGTTATCGACGATCCACTCGCGCATCTGTTTGCCCTCGGCTGTTTCCTGGGGGGCGGCAATGAAGTCGAGGTTTAACCCCAGCTTCTCTTCCAGTTCGCAGGCGATGATCGGCCATACGACGCCGATATCGGCCGTTATCGGGATGCTTCCCTCCAGCCGGGCAAACCCAGACATTTCCATTCGAAACGGAATACGCGTCTGCTTAGTCTTCGGCAGGCCAAGATCGACCGCTCGCTGTATCTCAGAGCTCTGGCGCTCGTGGCGCCACGCCAATTCCAGGTTCTGGTCAAGGTCAATGCGAACCAAAGTCTTGCCTTCGAGGCTGAAGGTGGGAAGGTGATCCCAAGCGGCCCAAATACCATGGCCGGTGTATGTCTCAAAGGGGCCATCGTGGACTTCTTGCGACAGAGCGATGGCAGACTCCAAAATGACGTCCGCGCGTTGAAGTAGGTCCGCAATGAGGCGCGCACGCCGGCTGATAGAAACCGTGTCTCCGATAGCCAGCCCCACGGCCCCGCCGCCCACGAGTTGCGGAATCGAGACCAGCACCGGAAGGCCCCGACGCGCCCCGGCGCCGATCATCGTCATAGGATCGGCACCCAAGCCAGCTACATACTCCAACGTTGTGCCGAGTTGTTTCGCCAGTTCCTGCGCTTCGCGCGCCAGGTGTTCAGTGCGCCAGCCCATCGGCCAGGCCATGTTCCCGGCGGCTTTGATAATCGTCTCCCCATCTCGTCCTGCCAGGTGATCGTACAAGTCCCATCCCAGATTCAACTCTTCACTGAGGCTGACGCGCTCTTCGGCGGTAAGCAGGGTAATTTCGAAAACCCGTCCTCGCGGCAGGTGTGAGAACGGAACTCCGATCTCATCGCCTTCTGAAATTCTGATTCGCTTGGCGCGGTCCAGCGTCCCGGCCATTTCGTGGGCTACAACGGCGGAACTCGTGATCACGCCGTCCACGGCTCCCTTGCGGATTAATTCCGCGAGGAGCGTGGTAACGCCTTCGTGGATGTTGGGCCCGCTACCTGTGACAACGACTACCGCTCCCTGCTTGCGTTTGGCTTCCACGATTTTTCGAATAGCCAGGTCGATGTTGTCCCTCGCATTTTCGGAAAGGGAAGCCTGCAAGTTCTTGACCAAGTTCCGGGTTGCATTCATTGGCCGCTGCTCCTTACCGCCAATCTGGCCATGATTTGTCTCACCCTCTCCAGGTCAGCCGGAGTGTCGACGGAAACTAACTCACACTGACACCGTGTTTCCACCAGTTGAATTGGAATTCCGTGTTCGAGCGTCCGGAGCATCTCCAATCCCTCCACCCGCTCTAATGGGGTTGGCGATAAGCTCGAAAACTTGAGAAGAGACGCTTTTGTGTAGCCATAGATTCCGATGTGCTCGTAGACGGCGAAATCCTCTGTCTTGGTCCTGGGGAAAGGAATCAGCGAACGGGAAAAGTACAACGCTCTGCCCGACAAATCGGCCACTACCTTTACGACTGCCGGGTCAGAAAATGAAGTTTCCCTGTGAAGGCGCTTGACGAGCGTTGCCGAGGGTGGAGGCGGGTCGGAGTGGAAAGGGCGGACGCACTCGTCAATCAGGAGCGGGTCTAGGAGCGGCTCATCGCCTTGAATATTCAGCACAATATCTGCGTCGAGGTTCTCCGCCACTTCGGCGACTCTATCCGTGCCGCTGTTGTGCCGAGAGCTGGTCATCACCACTTTGCCTCCGAAGCCTTCTACTACTCTGCGAATTCGGTCATCGTCGGTGGCGACCAATACATCAACAAGGCTTTGCGATTGTCTGGCGTGCTCGTACACATGCTGGATCATAGGCTTACCCAGGATGTCTATAAGAGGCTTTCCCTCTAGGCGAGTCGACTTGTATCTCGCGGGAATAATTCCATAAATACGCATGACCATGACCTCGGCGGACCTTGATTAAGTTAACGCGCAAGCTCCATTGGATTAAGAACCACATGCTTGATCCGTAGCCGTTTCCAAGTGTACGTAATATGAAGCCTCCCGTCAGCCGATTGAATGATGGCAGGGTATGAGTATTCTCCCGGAGAGTCCTCGAGAACGTAGGGTCGTCCCCAAGTATTCCCGTCATCAGCGGAAATTGCGAGATTCAAAGGAGTACGGCCGTCTGTAGTGTGGTTATAAACGAGCGCAATCCGGCCATCTTTCATCCTGACAGCGTCAATGCCACTGTCAGGATTGGGGAGCGAGGTTGTCCGGACAGAAGTCCACGTCTTTCCTCCATCCTCGGAAGCTGATTCGCAGATGTGGCCGATAAGCTCGGTGGAACGCAGCAACATCTTGATGTGTCCCGGAGCACTTTCCCATAGGGTTGGCTGGATAACTCCGAAGTTTACTCCCGGGTAGACAATCGGCCCGTGAATCGTCCATGTTTTTCCGCCATCGTGACTCAGTTCAGCCCAAGCTGCCCAACTCCAATAAGGCCGGGGATCTTTCGCCCCACGCCGCATTCCCGCTTCTTTCGATGAGCCTGCAAGGATATCACCATTGGAAAGGAGAATGGGTTTGTTACGCACTGGTCCAAGGAGACCTGCGGGGAGATAGGTAACCTCGCCCCAGGTTTTGCCGTTGTCTGGGGAAATCCGGTACGCGCCGACCCACGATTCCTCATTGGGCCCCACCTTGAAAAATAGCCAAATACGGTTATCCGCATCTCGAAACAAAACGGGATTCCAGGTGGGAACTTCCTCGTAATGCGCCATTCGTGTGGGTGCCGACCAGGTTTCGCCGACGTTTTTTCGAGAGAGCCAGATGGCCACGCTCTCGTCGCCTTCTTGCCGCCCACCGAACCAAGCCGCCAGCAGATCGCCATTGGTCAGCTCCAGGATGGTCGAGGCATGGCATTCGTCAAACGGCACCTTTTCAAAGATGAATTCCGACACTTCCGGTTTGAGTTTGACGTCATCGGCACATGCCAAGAGCGGCATAGAAGCCAGCCAGATTAGGATGATCAACCGGTCAACCATTTGCATACTCCCCAAATACCCTGTGACCGCCGCAGTTGGACGCAATCAAGGCCGGCCGATTGGGCGGGCCGGTTACTTTCTCACCACATGAGCCTAACAGCGAATTGCAGAATTCGAGGATCGTAGGCAGAGCTAATCTGCATAAATGTCGGGGAATCAATAAAGTTGTTGGGCGCTTGGAGGTTGACCCGGTTGAAAGCATTAAACGTCTCAAAACGAAATTGTGCCGTCAGCTTTTCGACTGGGTGGAAGTCTTTATGGATGGCGAGATCCGTGTCGGCATAGCCCGGGCCAAAGAAGCTGTTCCGACCCACGTTGCCGAAGGTTCCCAAGGCATTCGGAGCAAACGCAGCCGTATTCAGCCACTCAGCGATTTTCTGACTGCGGCTTCTTCCTCCTGTAAGGTAGGGGTTCCCGATGACATCAGGCCGATCCATGCCCACTCCACTCAAGGAATTATCGACGTCGCTGAACACCGTGAAGACGAAGCCCGACCGCAGCGTTACGATTCCGCTAAGGTTCCAGCCACCCAATGCCGCCCGCGCGAACGAGTTGCTGAATTTCCAAGGAAGCGCCCAGAGGCCTGAGATCGACGCAACATGGGTATGGTCGAAGTCCGCGAGTCCTCTGTCGAACCTCGGGCCGACGAACGGGTCCGTCACGGTCTGCCCCGTTTGTTTGCTTTGGGAGCTCTCGTCGATAGCCTTCGAAAATGTATAGTTCCCCAGCACCGAGAAACCATTCCGGAATCGACGCTCGACGGTCAATTGGAGAGCGTTATAACTGGAGGTATCACTCGGCTCGACCAGCGTTACGTCAGCAAAGTTCGGATAAAGGGGACGGCGCTCATTGGTTGTAGCCGTGGTTGCGCCCGGTGCGTAAATTGCGGGATTCCCCTCTTGCAGGGAAGCCAGGTGGGTCCCCTCCGAGCCGGCATAGGCTACTCTCACCATCAAGTCGCGCGCCAGCGTCCGCTCGAGAGATAGAGTCCAGGTCTGCATATAGGCATTGCGCATTCCGGGCGTATAGACAAAAGCGACGTCGGGCAGAAATGAAGTAAACGAGACGTTCGAAGAAGGTGTGGTAGTTGCTGGAAATGGATTCGCGGTTCCGGCGTAGGGATTCATGAAGCTGTTGGTGGCATTCCCACTGATTGATACTAGAGGGCCGAACGGCGCTTGGTCCGCCTGGGAATTCGTGGAAATTGTATTAGGGCGATCATAGAAGATTCCGTACCCCGCTCGCAGGCTGGTGGATCCATTTCCGAAAACATCCCACGCAAGTCCCACCCTCGGCCCGACGTCTCCCCAGGCCGTGTGGTATCCGCCCGCTGGAATGCCGGGATCCCCCGCAAATAGCAGGCCCTTAGGGGCATTAGGAAATTGGGTAGACTGCTGGCCGGGCCGCCAGGCGGCTATTTTGCCGTTCTCGTCCGTGTAGGGAAAGAACGGCTCCCACCGCAGGCCGAAATCGAACTTCAGGCGATTCGTTATGCGGTAACTATCCTGCATAAACAACGCCATGTAGTTAAATACTGTGTTCTTGTATTCCCCTGCGCCCTGCAGTAGGTTCGAGAATTTACCAACTAGAAAATCAGCCAAGGAATTGCCCGTGAACGGAGCCGCGCCGGAAAATGTGAAATAACCGCCGTTCCGGTAGGTATTCACGATGCCGCCAAAACCATGCCCGAACTCGCCGCCTATGCTCACCTGATGCTTACCGCCCATCCAGCGCAGTGTATCTGAGCCTTGGTATTCCTTGCGCAGGAAGGTGTTGGTATCCGAACTGCCTTGGTCCATGATACCGAAGTAACCGGATACATCCACGTAGTCTTCGGGCTTCTGATTGTCGCTGTACATGTTGATCCCCAGCTGCTGAAAACTCTTGCTCGGGTAGATGGGAATGGCCCTGTAGTTGGTCCGGTCGTAGCTGAACGTGGCCGTGTTAATCACATTCGGGCTGAAGGTGTTCGTATCGCTTACCGCGACACTGGTATTGCGCCAAGTCTGGCCATAGGTGTCGGCAATGTAGTCTGTCGGGTTCAAATATCCGGGCTGGTTCGCGCCTGAAACCCAGAAGCGTCCCATGAGCCAGTTTTTCTGATTCAACTGGTGGTCGATTCTGACCAGCGTCTGGTCATCATCCAGAAGGGTTGGGATCGCATAGGAGATAGTGTCTGTCCCCGCCGGCGGGTTTGGTACCCAATGATTAAGGATATATACTGCCGCTGGACTGAAGTCCGAACTGGGGATCTGGTTGTTCGCATACACGCCGCCCGTGAAGGGATCGTGCAATTGCGTACCTAAGGCCGAAAAATCACCGGCCTTCTCAGCGGCAGTGGGCACCACCTGATTTACTGTGGTTGGAATCTGGTGGCTTCGCGTCCCCTGGTAGGAGAAAAAGAAGAAGGTCCGGTCCTTCCCGTTATACAGATGTGGCAGCCAGACAGGTCCCCCTAGCGTGGCACCGAACTGGTTCCGTTTAAGACCGTCGCTCTGCTTGACTCCCTCGGCGTTAAGAGGAGCGAAGTAGTTGTGGGCATTGAGGGCGTAGTTCCGAAGATATTCGAATGCGCTGCCGTGCAAAGAATTCGTGCCTGACTTCGTCACCGCATTGACGATCCCCCCTAAGTTCCTGCCGAATTCCGCGCTGAAATTATTGGTCTGCACGCTGAATTCCTGAAGGGCGTCCGGATCCGGCATGGGGTTGGGAGCGTTGCTGTAATGGTCATTGTTCTCGGCCCCATCCAGGATGAAGTTTGTAGTGTTGTCTCGCCCTCCATCGACCGAGACGGGTGTGACGCCCGGATAGGTGGCTCCGGATGTAACATTTCCGTTGATATCGTCGGGCTGAACGCCGGCTACCAGTTGCATGAGTTGGACGGGATTCCGACCGTTGAGAGGCAACTCGCCGATGCGCCGCTGATCGACGACTTCCTTGAGCGTGGCGTGCTCAGTATCGACCGTTGAGACCTGACCCGAGACTTCCACGGTCTGCGTAACCGCACCAACCTCCAACGTGATGTCGAGACGCAAAGTTTCGTTGACTTGAACGCGGATGTCGTTGGAAATGAACTTTTTAAAACGGCTGACCTCTGCCGCCAAATTGTAGACGCCGACAGGAAGGTCTACAACGCTGTAGCTGCCGGTCGGGTCACTTTTGCCGTTGAACGTCGCTCCCGTACCGACGTTGGTCACCGTCACGGTGACACCGGGCACGTTGGCCCCCGTCGAATCCTTCACGAAGCCCGCAATCGCTCCGGTCACGTCGGCGGCGGAGGCATTCGATGCTAAAGCCATAAGTATCGCAGAGAGCACCAGATTCAAACGCAGTTTGCTATTCATCGGTGGTTAGCTCCTGACTCTTTGCTCTTTGTCACCCGAACTCTGTCACCCGACCCTGACGGGCCGCTCCCATTCCAATTGTTCGGAAACTTCGTCGAACCACGTTAATATCCAACTGCGCAGCGCGGCCACCTGTCGCTTCCGCCGTTCCGAGAGGGGAAGAGCAAACTCGCCGGCGGGAAGGCCTCGTGTCGATAGTCCGACCCGCACTCCCCAGGGAACCGGCAGTCGTAGGATTTCTCTGATCAGTTTTTGCAGGTCGTCCTGAGCCCAACGCGCCTTGTGAAGGTCACCGGCCTTGAAGTCTTGGAAAAGCTTTCGAACGAGTTCCGGTACAAAACACGCGATCCCCGAGATCACCCCGTCCCACCCGGCCGCCAAGGCGTCAAAGACGACACCATCGTCTCCAACAAAAAGTGAGAAATTGCGCTCCTTACGGGCGTCGGCAAGCCTTTGCAGGCTGCTCCGGTCGCCGCTACTGTCCTTCATTCCAAGAATGTGTGGCTCCGCGTCCAGAAGTTCGACTGCGGTTTCAACCTGTAGGGGATTCGTAAATGCCGGCAAGTTGTAAAGTAAACACGGTGCCTTAAGGATGCTGCAGGTCCTCTCGCAAAACGCCTTCAAATCATCCTGCTCGTAGCGGAAGAAATGAGGCATGGGAAGCAGGATCGCGTCACTCCCAGCATCGATCGCACATCGGCCCAACTTCAGGGTGCCATGAATTGAAGAAGTGCCGATCGACGCCAGAATCTTCACCTTTCCATCGACCCTCCGAATTGTCCGGTTGATCAGATCTTGACGTACTGTGAGATCGAGGTGGGGGTACTCGCCAGTTCCACCTCCAACGACGATTCCGTCGACTCCCGCTCCTAGCAGAAAGTCGACAATTTGGTCATGAGCGGCAAAATCGACGCATCCGTTGGTGTCCCACGGAGTCAGCAGTGCGGCGTACACACCGTGGAAGTCTGCGTTCATCGTAGAGCCATGGTGTACCAAGGCTCTGAAACAAAGTCAAGATTTATTTGCACAGTGTTTTATATTTGAAACTACGTACTCAAGACAGGCAGATCGTGCTAACTAACCCCCTCCCCGCCCTCTTGGGGGTAACGGCTTCCATTCACAGGGAGTCATGGATTCTAGGCAAGGGAGGAGTAACAACAGCACGCACGGACCCAGGTTGAATTCAGATTTGGTCGATCTTTGATGAAATCGTTTCCGCGGCCGATACCACCGCTTTGATGAACCTTTCTTGATTCGGGCATCTCATTTTCGGCACGGAAACGCTGATGGCTGCAACCACTTTGCCTCCGCTCCGAATCGGAGCCGCAAAGCAGCAGCCACCCACAGCATTCTCTTCGAGGTCGGTGGAGTATCCCTGCTCTCGGATCTTCTCAAATTCCTGGTTAATCATGCTCTCCTCTAGGAGAGTCTTAGGCGTGAATTGGACGATCCCGTAGGTACTCAACAGCTTGTCGCGACGGGACTCCGGCTGGTAAGCCACGATGGATTTTCCCATTGAACTCGCATGAGGAGGAATAATTCCGCCTAGCACGTTGCTCATCTGAACTCTCTCCGGGCTGGGAACGGTTAGGATGACTTCGATGTGGTTTTCGAACAGGTAGGCCACGCTCACCGTCTCGCGGAATTCGCGGTTGACTTCGCGCACAATCGGTGAGGCGACATTAGCAACCTTGTGCGCTTGACCGTTCGATACTTGGCCGGCCATCGTGGCCGACAATTCATACCGGTCCCCGATGCGTCGTTCTATGTATCCGGTCACCTCCAGGGTGCGGAGAATCCTAAAAACAGAGCTCTTTGGTAATGCCGTCATCCTAGTGAGTTCAGTAAGTGAATGGGTTCCGTTGCCCTGCCTAAGGATCTCTAAAACGTCGAGCGCGTGACCGATGGCTCTGGAGAAGTAGCGTCCCGCTTCGATCTTGTTCGCTGGAGCTTGCCCTTTGCGCATTTCAAGTTCTTTCTTTCGCATGGATTGCATGCTCCTGACGTTTCTGATATCTGAGGAGTTTAGATTCGCCAATTATGCCCCACACTTCTGCCTACACGCGGTAGGCGTACTGAATTTCTGAGCCCGGTATATCGTCGGCAAGATGTGACGTTGCAAACGAGGTCGGGGCAAGGCCCCGACGTCCAATGCAAAATTAAGACAATAAAAATATGGTTCCACGCCTGGAACAGGATTTTAGCATGAAAACAGAGCCCAGCCTTCCTCCAGTGTCGCTATGAGCTAAGAATACTTCCCAAGCCTGGACAAGCTGGGAGTTCGCGAGGGGCAAGTGAAGCTGCCTTCGGCATGATGGAGTTTCAGTTCAATTTGTCGCGCTTCCAAGAAGAAGGTTCGAAAGACGGAATTGGGTTTTGGGGTTTCTCCCACCGCCCGTAGGCGCTGTGGAGCAAGTGGTTTTCCGGCACGATTCCCTTGCGAGCTTATTGTTGCTGCGCATTCCTCAAGGCCGGCTCGATCTCATAAGCCTTGCCGAGTTCCGCTCTGGATGCGGCTTCGTTGCCTTCCTTCTGAAGCACTAAGGCCAGGTTGTAATGCGCTTCTGCGTATCCTGGTTTCAGGCGCACGGCGTCGGAAAACTCTCCTTCGGCTCCATGAAGGTCGCCGGACTGCAACAACGTTAATCCCAGATTGTTGTGCGCTTCCGCAAAATTTGGATCGCGACTGACGAGTTCGCGGAACACATTCACCGCGCCGACAGTGTCGGGCTTGCGGCTGAGGACCAATCCCAATTGCACGCGGGCATCCGTGTATTCGGGGTTCAGACTAATAGCGTCCTTGAATTCGGCGATCGCGGCATCCAACTTTCCCGATTCTGCAAGTCCCAGGCCGAAGTTGTAGTGTGCTTCCGGCAGATCGGGGTCACACATGACCGCTGCCCGGAATTCTTCGAGCGCCCGCGAGCGATCGTTCTGGAGCCAATACAGCAGCCCGAGACTGGAGTGGGCCTGAGCGTAGTCGGGTTTTAGTTCCAGGGCTTTCTTGTAGAACGCAAGCGCTTGTGCGGCATCATTCTTGCGTTCCCAGGTGAGCCCCAGATAGTAATAGCCGGTGGGGAGTTGGGGAGCTTGCGCCACGGCCTGCTGAAACGATGCCAGGGCCGCATCGAGCCGCTGTTGTTTCAACGCTTCAACTCCTTGGAGCGTAAGCATCTTTGCCTGTGCCAGTCGCGTGCGAAAATCGTGCAGCCCCTGAAGATCGTTTAGTTCTTTCTGCGCGGCGGCAGTTCGACCCTGGGCGCGCAATGCTATGCCGAGATTGTAGTGCGCCTGTTCGAAATCAGGTTTGAGCGCAATAGAACGTTGGAAGGCCGCGATGGCCCCGGCCAGATCACCCGCAGCTTTGAGCTCCATGCCGAGCTGGTATTGCGCCTCGGGATCCTGCGGGTTGATTGCGGCGGCACGACGAAAGTGTTCGAGCGCCTCCTTGTGATCACCTTGCCGACGTAGCGTTACTCCCAACATCAGTTGCGCGGGTTCGGAATGAGCATTCAATGTGAGCGCATGGCGAAATGCTGCCGCCGCGGCCTCAAGTTTCGAGAGTTGACCCTCTACCAGCCCCAGTTCAAAGTACATCTCGGGCGAGGGCTTCAATGCGACGGCCCGGTTCAATTCGCGCTCGGCATCGGAAAAATCGTTCTGCTCGGAATAGACGCGAGCCAGGAATCGGCGCGATGCAGGGCTCGCCGGATCGATCTGGATGGCTTTCTGGAGCTCATTGACGGCCGCGGGAAGATCGTGCAGATCGTACCAGGTTGCGCCCAGCCCGTAATGGGCCTCCGCCCACTTCGGTTTTTCCCTGATCGCCTGCTTGAATTCTTCGGCCGATTTCTTTGGGTCACCTTTATATTTCAAAGCCAGGGCGAGATTGTAATGCGTGAGTGCGTCGTCCGGATCGAGGGAGAGAGCTTTCTGAAAATGGGCGATGGCTTCGTCCCAGTCTTTTTTCTGGGCGAACTCGGTGGCCTGTCGACGATAACTCTCAGCCGTTTGCCCAAGACAAGGCGCTGCGATCAGGAGCGCTAGAACCAGCAACAACATCATCTTCACAGCCTAGCATGCCGCGTCTGGCGAAAGGACAAACCTTTGTTGGTCCTGTTAGTCGAAGAAAAGCGGCCCCAAAATTTCCAGGCGAGGCGCTCGAGCCCCGCCTGCAATCGTGATTGTCTCATCTCACCAGATAAACTTCGCACTCACCTGACCGATGCGTGGAGGGCGAGCATTAGTGACATCTCCGAAGCTGCTGCTGCTGATGTCCCCGCTCGGATTCAGAAATTGCGCGTGGTTGAAAACGTTGAAGAATTCACCGCGAATCTCGAAAGACATGGCTTCCCGGACGGGAATGATCTTCGATATTCCCAAATCAGTGTTGTTGATGCCAGGGCCATGAAAGAACCGACGGTTCGCCGTGCCGAAACTTCCGCAGTCAGGACCCGCCAAAACCCCCGCCGGCGTTAGAGCGCAGGCCGTTGCGGTAAATGCGCTCTGGTTAAAATACGTCCACGTGCCGGGAGTTGCGCGAGGGTTTTGGACGTGAACCGGACCCACGAGATTCGGCATGTCGGTGGATGGGCTGCCGACCAGCGAGGCATCTCCCTGGCACAGCCCCGACGGACACAGCGGCCCTTGAGATACGGGATTTGATTCCCCTATCTGAACCGGGAAGCCGGTGGCGAGGCGGGTTATGCCCTGCAGCTGCCACCCCTTCGTCAGTCTTGGCAAGCCGTGGAAGACGCGATCGAAGGGCATGGCCCAAATATAGCTGACCACGAAGTTCTGGTTGACGTCGGTCGACGATAGTCCGCGACTAAGTTTGGCGTTTGCGAAGTTGATCAGTTCGCCGAAAGCGGAGGAATCATCGATGGCTTTCGCCAGCGTATAAGCCGCCAGGAAGGTTACATCACCTGCTTTACGCTCGACCGTCACCTCTCCAGAGTGGTAGATGGAATTGGCAACCAACTTGGTGAAGGTATTGCCAAAACCAAGACAGAGGCTCTGGGCGCCGGGGCAGTAATTCGGATTCAAAAGAGTATCCCGGGTGCCGTAAACCGTATTTGATCCCAGAGTGAAAGTATCCTGCTCGGCGTTCGGGCCGCACCCGACCGAACCGCTGGAGGCATCGGTATATCCTTGGGCGGTGAGTTGCTCACATAACCGGGCATCGCCGGGGTTGGCTTCGGTCTGCCCGATGAGCCGGTGGCCTTCCGTGCCGACGTAGGACAGAGTCAATACGGTCGATTTGGAAAGTTCACGCTGGATGGAGAAATTAAAGTGCTCGGCGTACGGCAGCTTGTTGTGAGTGTCATATCCGGGGAAATAAGACATCGGCTCGTAGACCGAAAAATTGAGGGTCTTATTTGCCGGGCTGCCGGGTGTCGGAACGGTAAACGGGAATCGCTGGCCCTCGCCGTCTGTGCCTCCGTCCAGCCGATTTCGGAAAGGCTCCGAGAAATCAACCGCACCGGGACTGGTCCAGTACAAGCCGAATGGAGCATCGGCCACCTCGTAAAAGAGGTTCAGATCTTCAACCGACGTGTAGTAAATGCCATAAGCGGCGCGGATACTGGTCTTACCCGGTCCGCCAAAGACCTTGCCCAGGACTCCGTCGCTGAAACTCGGCGAGTAAGCGAGTCCAATGCGCGGCCCGAAATTGTTGTATTTCGTAGGAGCAAGCGTTTTGGGAATGCCTGGATCGCCGGGATATACGAGCCCTGTGGGAGAATTCGGGAAGACGGTTGACTGCTCTCCCTTGACCCAAGTCTGAATCTTGCCCTGCGTGTCGTACCATGGCATGCTCACTTCCCAGCGGAGCCCAAGGTTCAGCGTCAGGTTGGGTGTTACCTTCCACGAATCTTGACCATACGCACCGCCATAGCGCGTGCGCGAATCCAGCAACTGTAAGGCGGCTTGCGTGTAGCCTCCGCCCGAGCCTGTCGGAGCCCCGACCAGGAAATCGGCGAAATCAGAGCCGGTCACCGTGCCATCGAATACAAAAGCCCCGTCCTGACTGGCTAAATTGCGCTCGTTGACTTGCAGGTAGCGGGCTTCCCCGCCGAACTTAAGCGTATGTTTGCCCAGAGCTTTGGTAAATCCGTCGGATGCCGTGAAGGTGTTATTCGGCTGGAAGGTGATCAGAGAGGGTGCACCGATCGCAAAGTTGTTGAAATAGAGTTGGGGCACGTACTCCGGATATCCGGGATAGGCATCGGGGATAATTCCGAGGCTACCAGCACCGGTAACGAACCCGAGAGAGGAAAGCGATGCCTTCCCGCCCTCTGGGCTGTCGAGGTGTGTAGCTGTGCGGAAGAAGGTCACCCTCGCCTCGTTAACGGCAGTCGGCCCGAGGGTCTTGGTGTCACTGACGACAAACTCCTGGGCGCGGGTTGGCGTCTGTGCCGGAAAACCCGGCACGCTTGCGCCGCCGCTCGGCAGCGTGTTGAAAACCGATGAGTCGTCGAAGTGATAGTAGAACGACCAGTTGCCAGTCTTCTGGTTGTTGAAATCGATCCGTTCCCCAATCTTATCGTCTCGAATTGTGTCCCTGTGGCTGTTATCGGAGTACGTGCCCGCCGCGGGATCAAGGTTCGGCTGCGGAATGTAGGGGAGGAGCCCGACCGCCGCTGGTGACCAGGCCGCCTTGGGGATTACGCCGCCAGGAAACACGCACTTGCCGGCCTGAGCATCAGACAGCGTATTACAGCCAGCCGTCCAGTATGGTTCGCCACTGGTTACTGTATAACCCAGCCGTTGTGAAAGCTGTGTTGGCCAACCGCATGCCGGACAAGCGCCGCCGGACGTGCCGTCCACTGTCCCCGTCAACGCCCCGGGCCCGAAATTTCCCTGAAGCTGAGCCGCGGTCGGAAGGTAAACGATGCCGGTTTCTGCGCCGGCAACTTGTCTCGTCCCCTGATAATCCGTGAACCAGAACAGCTTGTCTTTCCAGAATGGGCCTCCTGCGGTGAACCCGAACTGGTGGCGTCGCAGTTCGGATTTAACCGGTGTGAAGAAGTTTGCGGCATCCATCTTGTCGTTGCGCAGGAATTCAAACACATCGCCATGGAAGCTGTTGGTACCCGACTTGGTGATGGCATTCATCACCGCGCCGCTGAATTTTCCGTATTCCGCGTCGAAGCTGTTGGTGATAAGCCGAAATTCTTGGACGGAATCGAGATTGGGGACAAGACCGGCGCCCAAGTTCCGCCCCTCGCTGACGTCGCCCCCGTTCACCAGGAAGGCGTTGGCCGTCTCCCGCTGGCCGTTCACGGAGATGTTGCCGGCATTGGTGATATAGCCCGAGACTGGCCGGTCGCCGCCGATCGTCTGCGAGCCGTCTGGCGCCACTCCCGCCTGCAAGCCCAGCAGATCGAGATAACTGCGGCCATTCAGAGGCAACGACAGCATCTGCTGCGAATCAATCACGTTGCCCAGCTGCGTGCTTTGCGTTTCCACCTGCACGGCATTCGCTGAAACATTCACCTGCTCCGCCACTGTGCCGACCTTCAGAACGGCATCAATCCGAAGCTGGTCGTTCACCTGGAGGTTTATGTCGCTCGCGGTATATGTTTGGAAACCCTTGGCGGTTACCGTGATGTTGTAAGCGCCCGGCGGTAGCGCGAGGAAGTGGTAAGAGCCATCGCTGCCCGTCGTGGTCTCCTGGCCAAGGTCGGTGTGTACATTTACGATTCTGACATGAGCGCCACTAACCACCGCCTGCCCGCGATCACGAACTGTGCCCGAAATTGCGCCCGTCACATCCGCGCGCGCCGCGCAGAAGCTGAAGACCAATAGTGTTAAAACGATTGAATAGCGGAGCGTGAGCTGTCGGTTCATGTTCTTCACAGAAACGACTCCCCCAGGAAAGTGGTGAGCACAATGACATAGTCGATTCAGAGAAGTCAAGCAAGAATTGATGCTAAGGGCAGCAAAACTATTGATCCTTTGCATTCGAGGCTGCTTCGGTGTTGCTTCGAAAATCGGTCACACTCGTGCCCTGTTGTCCTGCACCGGAGCCGCCCTAAATCATTTGCCGGGATTGGTAGCTTGATAAATAAATCGTGTCCATTGCGGGAAATGAGGGAAAAAATTATAACCGACCTGCATCTTGGCGTTTTGAGATCAAGATGTTGGAGTCGCAATCCTAGACAACACCCCGAAGGCCCTCGGACCAAACCATAGTCATCACGAACCAATTCAACCCCGCGG
>Ga0123356_10000653_pt1 | contig 38246 bp, 35 predicted proteins | sample TergutEmb28metaG_2_FD_92546 | JGI IMG/M metagenome (GOLD analysis project Ga0123356, IMG submission 92546) | Embiratermes neotenicus P3 segment gut microbial communities from Petit-Saut dam, French Guiana - Emb289 P3 | ecosystem: Host-associated > Arthropoda: Insects > Digestive system > Gut ...
GCGTGGCACGGGCTGGACACGCTCGATCCCGACCTGCGCGCGTTCTATGAGTACTACTCGCCGCACATGGAGCCCTGGGACGGGCCCGCGGGGGTGGTGCTCACGGACGGGCGCTACGCGCTGTGCACGCTCGACCGCAACGGGCTGCGGCCGGCGCGCTTCTGCATCACCCGCAACCGCTGCCTCACGATCGCCTCCGAAACGGGCGTGTGGGACTACGCGCCGCAGGACGTGCTGCGCAAGGGCAAGCTCGGTCCCGGCGACATGATCGCGCTCGACCTGCAGACCGGGACGCTGCTGTCTTCGGCGGACATCGACCAGATCCTCAAGAGCCGCCACCCCTACAAGACCTGGCTGAAGAAAGGTGTGCGCTACCTCGAGAGCGATCTGGTGGACCCGCGGCTCGCGGCCGAGCCCATGGATCGCGCCACGCTGTCGCTCTACCAGAAGATGTTCAACGTCACCCAGGAAGAGCGCGACGACATCATCCGCGTGCTCGCGCAGGATGAGAACGAGGCGGTGGGCTCGATGGGCGATGACACGCCCATGCCGGTGCTGTCGCACCGGGTGCGCTCGCTGTACGACTATTTCCGCCAGCAGTTCGCGCAGGTCACCAATCCGCCGATCGACCCGCTGCGCGAGTCGATCGTAATGTCGCTGCAGACGCAGATTGGCCCGGAATGTAACGTCTTCCTGCCCGCGCCCGAGCACGCGCGCCAGGTGGTGCTCGGCTCGCCGATCCTCTCGCAGCGCAAGCTCCGGCAGATCCTGGCGATCGCGGAGGTCACACACGAGTTCATCGACCTGCAGTACCCGCCGCACGAGGGTCTGCAGCACGCGATTCAGCGCATGTGCGCGCAGGCCGAGGCCGCGGTGCGCGAAGGCACGCTGGTGCTGCTCCTCTCGGACCGCTACCTGGTGAAGGGACGTGTGCCCGCGCACGCGCTGCTGGTCACCGGCGCCGTGCACCAGCACCTGGTGAAGACCGGCCTGCGCTGCAAGTGCAACATCCTGGTCGAGACCGGCACGGCGCGCGAGCCGCATCACTTCGCCTGTCTCATCGGCTACGGCGCGACCGCCGTCTATCCCTACATGGCCTACCAGGTGCTGTTCGAGATGATGCGCAAGGGGCACGTGAAGCTCGACTTCGCGGCGCGGCTCGAGCTCGGGCGCAGTTACCGCGCGGGGCTGCGCAAGGGCCTGTTCAAGATCATGTCCAAGATGGGTATCTCCACCATCTCGAGCTACCGCAGCTCGCAGCTGTTCGAGATCGTGGGACTCGCGCCTGAGGTGGTGGAGCTGTGCTTCACCGGCACCGAGAGCCGCGTGGCGGGTGCGGACTTCGCCGACCTGGAAGCGGACATCGTGGCGCTCGCGGCGGGCGCCTGGAATCCCCGCGAAGCCATCGCGCAGGGCGGACTCCTCAAGTACGTGCACGGCGGCGAATACCACATGTACAACCCCGATGTGATCGCGGCGCTGCAGGCCGCGGTGGTCTCGGGGGACGCGGCGCAATACCGCGAGTTCGCCCACCTCGTCAACAACCGCCCGGCGGCGACTTTCCGCGACCTGCTCGCGCTCCGGCCCGCAGCAAGGCCCATGCCGCTCGCGGAAGTCGAGCCGGCAGAGGCAGTGCTGGCGCGCTTCGACAGCGCCGGCATGTCGCTCGGGGCGCTCTCGCCCGAGGCGCACGAGGCGCTCGCCATCGCCATGAACCGCCTGGGTGCGCGCTCCAACTCCGGCGAGGGCGGTGAGGATCCTGCGCGCTATCGCAGCGAGAAGAACTCCAAGATCAAGCAGGTCGCCTCGGGGCGCTTCGGGGTGACGCCCGAATACCTGATCAACGCCGAAGTGCTGCAGATCAAGATCGCGCAGGGGGCCAAGCCCGGCGAGGGCGGGCAGCTTCCGGGGCACAAAGTGAACGACATGATCGCGACGCTCCGTTTCGCGCGCCCGGGCGTGGGGCTCATCTCCCCGCCCCCGCACCACGACATCTATTCCATCGAGGACCTCGCGCAGCTCATTTTCGATCTCAAGCAGGTGAACCCGCAGGCGCTGGTGTCGGTGAAGCTGGTCGCGGAGCCCGGCGTGGGCACGGTGGCCGCAGGCGTCGCCAAGGCATACGCCGACCTCATCACCATCTCCGGTTATGACGGCGGCACCGGAGCGAGCCCGCTGTCATCGATCAAGTACGCCGGAACGCCCTGGGAGCTCGGACTCGCCGAGACGCACCAGACGCTGCGCCGCAACGACTTGCGCCACCGTGTGCGGCTGCAGACCGACGGCGGCCTCAAGACCGGCCTCGACGTGGTGAAGGCGGCGATCATCGGCGCCGAAAGCTTCGGCTTCGGCACCGCGCCGATGGTGGCGCTCGGGTGCAAGTACCTGCGCATCTGCCACCTCAACAACTGCGCCACCGGGGTGGCGACGCAGCACAACGTGCTGCGCTCGAAGTACTTCACGGGCCTGCCGCAGATGGTGATCAACTACTTCCGCTTCGTCGCCGAGGAAGTGCGCGAGATCCTCGCTTCCCTCGGGGTGCGCAGCCTCGGCGACATCATCGGCCGTACCGAGTACCTCGAGGTGCTGCCGGGAGCGACGCCGAAGCAACGCAAGCTCGATCTCGCGCCGATCCTCTCGACCGCGGGGCTGGCGCCGGATGCGCCGCAGTTCTGCAGCACACCCGCCAACGCGCCCTTCGACAAAGGCGAGCTCGCCGAGCGCATGGTGCGCGACATGCTCGCGGCGATCGAGAGCCGCAGCGGCGGCGAGTGGCGCTACGAGCTCAGCAACTTCAACCGCTCGATCGGCGCGCGCCTCTCGGGTGAGATCGCGCGGCGCTGGGGCAACTACGGCATGGCCGACGCGCCCATCACCGTGCGCTGCCGCGGCAACGCCGGGCAGAGCTTCGGCGTGTGGAACGCCGGGGGCCTGCACCTGTATCTCGAGGGCGATGCCAACGACTACGTGGGCAAGGGCATGGCGGCCGGCAAGATCGTGCTCAGCCACCCGGCGGGGGCGCGCTTCGTGGCGAAGGATACGGTCATCATGGGTAACACCTGCCTGTATGGGGCCACCGGCGGGGAGCTGTACGCCGCCGGCGTCGCGGGCGAGCGCTTCGCGGTGCGCAACTCCGGCGCGGTCGCGGTGATCGAGGGCTCCGGCGATCACTGCTAGGAGTACATGACCGGTGGCGCGGTATGCGTGCTGGGCCGCACCGGCGTGAACTTCGGCGCCGGCTTCACCGGCGGCTTCGCCTACGTGCTGGATCTCGAGCGCAACTTCGTCGACCGCTACAACCACGAGCTCATCGACATCAGCCGCATTCACCCCGAGGCCATGCAGTCGCACGTGCAGCATCTGGAAGGGCTGCTCGAGCGACACGTCGCCGAGAGCGCGAGCGTCTGGGCGGATGAGATCCTGAGCGACCTGCGCACCTTCCTGCCGAAATTCTGGGTGGTGAAACCCAAGGCCGCCTCGATCGACTCGCTCATCGAGAACCTGCGGCGCGCAGCATAGATGATTGGCCGAAATCGCAGGAAGCAATTTCGGCGGACATTGGCTCCGTTTCCGCCGGCAAGAGGCGTGACTCTTGCCGGCTGCACCCAGAGGATCCGCTCTCCGTATGGCCGATAAGAACCTGCAGTTCCTGGACATCCCGCGGGCCGATCCGGTCAAGACCGCCGTCGAGACGCGGGTGACCAGCTTCCGCGAGATCTATGCGCCGTACGACGCCGGCAGCGCAGCACAGCAGGCCGGACGCTGTCTCGCCTGCGGCAATCCGTTCTGCGAATGGAAGTGCCCGGTCCACAACTACATCCCCAACTGGCTGAAGCTGATCGAGGAGGGCAATCTCTTCGAGGCGGCGGAGCTGTCCCACAAGACCAACTCGTTGCCGGAGGTTTGCGGCCGCATCTGCCCGCAGGACCGGCTGTGCGAGGGCGCCTGCACGCTGAATGACGGTCTCGGCGCGGTCACCATCGGGGCGATCGAAAAATACATCACGGACGAGGCGCTGAGACGCGGCTGGAAGCCGGACATGGCGAACGTGCAGAGCACAGCCAAGCGCGTCGCGATCGTGGGCGCGGGCCCCGCCGGCCTCGCCTGCGCCGACATCCTGGCGCGCAACGGCGTGCAGCCCGTGGTGTTCGACCGCTACGCGCGCATCGGCGGGCTGCTCACCTTCGGGATCCCGCCCTTCAAGCTCGAGAAGGAAGTGCTGGAGAAGCGCCGCGAGATCATGGAGGGCATGGGCGTCGAGTTTCGCCTCGGCTGCGACGTCGGTACCGACCTGCCCTTCGACAGCCTGCTGGGCGATTTCGACGCCGTGTTCCTCGGCATGGGAACCTACCGCTCGGTGCGCGGCGGTTTCCCGGGCGAGGAGCTGCCGGGAGTGTACGAGGCGCTGCCGTACCTCGTTGCCAACATCAAACACGAGCTCGGCTTCGAAGGCTCCGCCCAGACGCTGATCAACCTGCGCGGCACGCGCGTGATGGTGCTCGGGGGCGGCGATACCGCCATGGACTGCAACCGCACCGCCATACGTCAGGGCGCGGAATCGGTGACCTGCACCTACCGGCGCGACGAGGGCAACATGCCCGGCTCGCGGCGCGACTACAAGAACAGCCGCGAAGAGGGCGTGCAGTTCCTGTTCAACGCCCAACCGATCGAGATCGTGGGTGCCGAGCGCGTCGAGGGCGTGAAGGTGGTGCAGACGCGGCTCGGCGCGCCCGATGCGCGCGGGCGGCGCGTCCCGCAGGCGGTCGCCGGCTCCGAGCAGATCGTGCCGGCGGATGCGGTGATCATCGCCTTCGGCTTCCTGCCGAGCCCGCCGCCGTGGTTCGACGCGCACGGCATCCGCCTGCACGACAATGGCCGTGTGCGCGTCTCGGCCGGGGCGCAGACAGCCTTTCAGACCACCAACCCGCAGGTGTTTGCGGGCGGGGACATGGTGCGCGGCTCGGATCTGGTGGTAACCGCGGTGTTCGAGGGGCGCGAGGCAGCCAAGGGCATACTCAGCTACCTGGGCGTCGGCTGATCTCCAGGCCACCTCAAAAAAAAGCCCCGCTGGTGAGAGCGGGGCTGTTAGCACTGTCTGCGGTCAAACGACCCGGTGGATCGCTGTCAGCTCCGGCCGGCGCGCGCGTGTCAGACTCAAACCGAGTCGGCGCAGCGCACCGGCATGTCGCGTCATCACGAGCATCTAAACTTTCCGGCTGAAACGGCGGGAGCTTCAAGCTCCGGCTTCTATCGCGAGGCCCGCGTGTTCACCCACGCGTCGTGTCGTTCCTGACAACCCACCGCAAATTAGTGGCTGCCTTACCCGTGCCCGCGTCGATCCCCGGGTTTTCTGCTTTTAAGTCCCTCCTTGACCTGAGCTGCTTGCACGCATCACCGTCCTGGTGACCGGCCGAGCTCAAGACAGAAACCCTTTTCCGGACAGTATCTTCCCTCGTTAATTATACTCATTCCGGGCGAGATTTCCATGTCTCAATTTGTCGACAACCCGAGCTCCCGCGGGCCTCGGACCACCCGACATAAAGAGCAAGTCCGGCCCGTAAAAGAGCAATCGAGGCGCTTGCAGCTGGCGGGAGCGGGGTCTGCCGGCCGGCGGAACGCGTTCCCTACGGCTCCTTCAGCGGGCGAGCCGGACGCTCACGCGCACTCCGCCCGCGGGCAGATTCAGCGCGGACGCTTCCCCCCCGTGGAACTCGGCGATCAGCCGCACGATGTAAAGGCCGAGACCAAAATGGGGGCGGCTGTCGCCATCGGGGCGCGACTGCCACAACGGCTCGAACAGACGACCCTCGACGTGTGGCGGCAGCGGCGGGCCGGGGTTCTCGACCTCGAGCACCACCGCCTCATGTTCCGCACGCAGCCGCACAGTGATGATCGCGCCGGAAGGGCTGAAGTCCACGGCATTGTCTATGAGCTTGTCGAGCATCTGCACGATGAGGTCCGGGGCGCCGTTCAGGACGACGGGCTCGCTCGGGAGCTCGGCGGCGAAGCCACGTCCGGGAAAGGCGCCGCGGTATGCATCGACCGCGGAGCCGAGCACCGGCACCAGGTCGAAGAGCCCCCGCTCGGCGCCGCCGATCGCCTCCTCCACGCGGGTGGCTGCGCCCATGGCGAGCAGAATGGCGTTCAGCCGCTCGCTTCCCTGACGCGCGCGCGCGAGATACGTGCGCGCCGAATCAGGCACCTGTTCGGCTTCCAGGTTCTCGAGTGAGGAGCGCACGATGGTGAGCGGCGTGCGGATCTCGTGGGCGAGCTTGCCGGCCAGGGTACGCAGATAGCTGGTGTATTCGTTGAGACGCGAGAGCAGCGTGGCAAAGCCGCGAGCGACATCGCCCAGCTCATCGCGCGCCTCGGTCTCCGGAAAGCTCGTCACGAGGCCCGAGCGCGTCAGCGCCGACTCGCTGGCGCGCCGCAGCCGCGCCAGGCGCAGCGCCAGCCAGGCGGCGAATGCGAACATCATGATCACCGCCACCAGCGAGGTGCTCAGGGTGAAATTCAGCATGCGCGTGAGGGCGTGATCGCGCAGCCGTGTCCAGCGGTCGGGCGTCTGTGTGACCTCGAGCGTGCCGATGACGTTCTGGTGATCGCCGTCGAAGATCGCAGCGTGCGCCTCGATCAGCTGTCGTTCGCCGGGCCGGTCGACGAAGCGGCGGTAGAGCCGCGCGAGTAGCGGCGCCTCAGTTCCCAGACCCGTCGACTGCGCGAGCGCATCGGCGCGCGCCAGCACGCCGCCCGCGGGCGAGGCCACCGCGAGCTTCAGTCCCGGCTGCAGAAACTGCGCGAGGTAGCCGGCGAGCTCGGGTGCGGCGACGGTCAGCCGACCCAGGGTGTGCAGATCATCGCTGCGCAACGTGCCGTAGCTCACCGGCGTCGCGCCACGCGCATCGCGATCGTCGACCAGCACACCGAAGCGGCTGCCGACCATCGACAGCGGCATGCGTATCTCGACCCGGTAGCCGTCTCTGGTCGGCTGCCAGGCACCGCGCACGCGCGGCTCGATCACCGCGCTCTCCTGCCCGTACTCTCCCGCTTCGATGCGCCGCGCGTTGAGAGCACCGGGGCCGGTGGCGGCCAGGAACACCTGGCGCTCCTCGCCCTGACTGTCCTCGAAGCCGATCCACACCCGGTCACCGAAGGTGGCGGCATCGAGCGTGTTGGTGCCTGGGGCATCGTACACCGGGTGCTCGTCGTGCACCTCGAGCAGCACATACAACATGTGCTCGTGGACTCCGGTGAGAATCCCGAAATGATGCCGCGCGTCTTTTTTGACGTACGCCCACGCCGCAGGATCGTGCGGCCAGTCGTCGGAGTAACCATCCACGAGCGGGGCCGCCTTGAGCGCGAGCGGCCTGAGGTCGTACGGATCGGGCCGCGGTGCGCCTGCCCCCTGCATTGCCGCTTCCTCCGCGGCGGTCTGCACCGCGACCGGCGCGGCCACCGGCGGTGGCGAGGTTTCGCCCGGCGGGGAGGTTTCGCCCGGCAGCGGCGCCTCACGGTACAGCAGGTCGGTGCGCCCCTGGAGTGAGGCCGCGATGGTCTGCGCCACCGCCTGCAGCGAGCTCTGCTCCCCTTCGCGCAGCGCCGATTCCATTTCGCGCGCGTAGCGGCAGCCGGCCCACGGCAGCACCAGCGTAGCCAGGCCGAGGAGCAGCAGCTTCAGGCGCAGCGACATGTTGCGACGGGGGTTATTCGACCCAGCGATATCCCATGCCGTAGACCGTCTGCAGCGCGTCGAATTTCGGGTCGAGGGCCTGGAATTTGCGCCGGATGCGCTTCACGTGCGAGGTGATGGTGTTGTCGTCGAGCACCACGTTGGCGGCGTCCATGAGCTGCTGGCGGTTCCTTACGTGGCCGGGGTGGCGCGCCAGCGCATGCACGATCCAGAACTCGGTGAGCGACAGCAGCACCACCTTGCCGTCCCACTGCGCCTGCATGCGCGCGGCATCGAGGGTGAGTGCGCCGCGGCGCATGACCTGCTCCGGGGCGCTCGGTGCGCGCAGCGCGTCCACGCGGCGAAACAGCGCGTTCACCCGCGCCGAGAGGTGCGCGAGACTCAGATCCTTGGTGAGGAAGTCGTCCGCCCCCAGGCGCAGTCCCGACACCGCATCGAGCTCGCTGTCGCGCGCCGTGAGAAAGATGATCGGCAGCTCCGCCGACAGGGCCCGCAGCTGCCGGCACAGCTCGAAGCCGCCTTCCGGCTCATCCTCGAGCGAGATGTCGATGACCGCGAGGTCCGGCAGCCGGCCGGCGAACGCCTGCATCGCCTGCGCACGGTTGGCATAGCAGCGCACCGCGTAGCCTTCGCGCGCGAAGGCTGCGGCGTAGTTGTCGCGGATGGCGGCTTCGTCTTCGACGATGGCGATGAGGCGCTTCATCAAGACTCAAGGCTACAGGCTGCGCGTGCGCGGTGAAAGCGCACGCGCCCTGCCACTTTGCGCCACAATTCTTCGCGGCAGCGGCACTTTTGCAGCGGCAGCGCTGCGGACCGGCGGCGCGGAATGTGCCCGTACACCTCGTGCGGGAGAGGTCCGCGTGTCATCAATGGAGACTACGGCGCAGCACCTGGCGCGCCGCCTCGAGCTCATCACCAACTGGCTGGCGCTGCTCGCGTTGCTGGCGATCGGCATCGTCTGGCCGGTGGGGTAGGCGCGCGGCGGCATTCACCGGCAGGCACGGCGCGGCGGCCACCGCCGCGAGCGCTGACGGTCGCCGACCAGGGCGCGGGTTTGAGATGTGCCCGGCGACCGTGCTAGCGTGTCGGTGCGCGCCGGATGCGCGTGTTGCCCCAACAGGGACGGTCGCGTAGCAGAACAATCAGACCGCGGCGACCTCAGATAGCACGCCGGCGCGGATGTCGAGGGAGGTACCATGTTCACGCAGCTGATCGACCCGCTCGGCAATCTGACGCTCACCTGTCTGGTGGCGCTCATCCCCGTGGTGCTGCTGCTGGTGCTGCTGGCGGTGTTCCGCTGGCCGGCGTGGCTCGCGGTTCTGGTGGGCTCGATCGTCACCTTCCTGCTCGCCGCCTCGGTGTGGAAGATGCCGTTCAACGACGGCTGGCACGCCTATTGGTACGGCGCGGCTACCGGCGTGTGGAACGTCAACTGGATCACGTTCTGGGGGATGGTGCTGTTCAACACCCTCGCCATTACCGGCGTGTTCGAGAATTTCCGCCGCTGGCTGATCGCTCAGGGAACCATGGACGTGCGCGTGCAGACCATGCTGTTCGCCTGGGCCTTCGGTGCCCTCCTCGAGGGATTGGTCGGCTTCGGCTATCCATGGGCCGTCGTCGCGCCCATCCTGATCTCGCTCGGCATCTCCGACCTCAACGCGATCCGCGTCGCGGCGATCGCCAACAACGCCCCGGTGTCCTACGGCGCGCTCGGCGCGCCCGTGATCGCGCTTGCGGCAGTCACCAACTATCCGCTGCTTGCGCTGTCGGGCTCGGTCGGCACTATCGTCGCGTTGCTCGCACTGCTGCCGCCATGGGTGCTGCTGTATCTGGTCTCGGGCAAGGAAGGCATGAAAGGCGGCTGGCCGCTCGCCGTGGTCGGCTCGCTCGCCTACATATTGGGCCAGTATCCGGTGGCGGTGCACCTCGGTCCATACCTGCCCGACATCACCGGGTCGATCGTCTGCTTCATTGCGCTACTGCTGCTCCTGAAGGTATGGCAGCCGAAGACCGTTCTCGGCTACGGCGGCGTGCCGGTCGACTCCGCCACCGCAACGCAGACACGCGGGCACGGGCTCAGTCCGGGCGAGGTGCTGCAGGCCTGGCTGCCGTTCGTCGTGCTGCTGATCGTGGTTGCGGCCTGGACGGGTCCCTGGTCACCGCTGCCGAAAGTCAGCTGGTTCAAGACACAGGCGGTGGCCTGCTCGTCGCTCGCGGCCAGCTGTCCGCCCAAGGGCAACGTGACCGCGGTGTTCAACTTCGCTCCGTTCGTCGGCGGCAGCGCCATCCTCGCATCCTGGATCATCGTGGCGCTGTTGCTCTTGGCGATGGGCAAGCTGAAAAGCACGCAGCTGGGTGAGATATTCCGGCGCACCTGGCATCAGATGTGGGGGGCGATGCTCGTCGGAGTGTTCATCTTCGGCCTGGCGTATGTCTTCAACTACTCCGGCATGGCGGCGTCCCTCGCCAAGGGCTTCTCCAGCATGGGCACCGCCTTCATCATCGTCGCGCCGATCCTCGGCTTCATCGGCGTCGCGCTGTCGGGCTCCAACACCTCGACGAACGCCATGTTCGGCAAGTTCCAGGCGCTGGTGGGCGCGCAGCTCGGCCTGCCCCTGCTCTTGTTGCCGTCGCTCAACTCCGTCGGTGCCGAAATCGGCAAACCGGTGGCGCCGCAAACGGCGAGCGTGGGGGTCTCGACCAGCAAGTTCGTGCGCAAGGAGGGCGATGTCATCCGCCACAACATGGGCTGGACAATCATCCTGCTGGCCTACCTCGTCCTCATCGCGATCCTGATGTACCTGGTGCACCCGGCGGCGATGGAGCTGAGGCACTAACGGCTCCCCGGGGCGGCCTCGCCCGCCGTCCCTGCAGGCCCGGCTCGGTCAGAACGCGTTGATCCCGGTCAGCTCCCGGCCGATGCTGAGCTGGTGGATGGTCTCGGTACCTTCGTAGGTGATGACGCTCTCGAGATTGAGCATGTGACGGATCGGTGCGTACTCGGCGCTTATCCCTGAGCCACCGAGCATGTCACGGCAGTCGCGGGCGACATCGAGCGCCATGCGGCAGTTGTTCCACTTGGCGAGCGACACGTGTGCGGGCTGCATGTGGCCGGCGTCCTTGAGGCGTCCGAGCTGCAAGGCGAGGAGCTGCGCGGTGGTGATGCGCCGGGCCATATCGGCGAGGCGGACCTGTATCGTCTGATTGGCGGCCAGCGGCCGCCCGAACAACGTGCGCGTCGCGGTGTAGTCGAGCAGCTGCCTGAGGCAGGCCTGCGCCGCCCCGATCACTCCCCAGCAGATGCCGTAGCGCGCCTGCGTGAGGCAGGACAGCGGCCCTTTCAGGCCGACCACGCCGGGCAGCACCCGGCTCTCGGGCACCACCACGTTGTCGAAGAACAGCGCCGCGGTGACGGAGGCGCGCAGCGAGAACTTGTGCTGGATCTCCGGGGCTGAGAACCCCGGCGAGCCCTTGTCCACCAGGAAGCCGCGAACGCCTTCGGGCGTCACGGCCCACACGACCGCCACGTCGGCGATCGAGCCGTTGGTGATCCACATCTTCGAGCCGTTCAGCACCCAGTCCCTGCCGCGCCGCGCGGCATGGGTCTTCATGTTGGCCGGATCGGATCCACCGTGCGGCTCGGTGAGCCCGAAGCAGCCGATGAGTTCGCCGCGCGCCATGCGTGGCAGGTACTGCTGTTTCTGCTCCTCGGAGCCAAACGCCCAGATCGGGTACATGCACAGCGACGACTGCACCGACACGAAGCTGCGGATACCGGAGTCACCGCGCTCGAGCTCCTGGCACATGAGGCCGTAGGAGACGGCGTTGAGTCCCGCGCAGTCGTAGCCCTGAATCGAGGAACCGAGCAGCCCGAGCGAGGCGAGCTTCGGGATCAGCTCCTGCGGGAAGCGGTGCTCCTCGAAGCAACGCCGGATGACGGGCAGAACCTCGGCATCGACCAGGCGCGCCACCGAATCCTGCACCAGGCGCTCGTCATCGGTGAGCGCGGCGCGCACGTCGTACAGATCGAGCGGATCGAGCGCAGCGCGGGGCGCCTTGCCGGCGGCGGGGATGGAAGCGGCGGCTTTGGCCACGGGCGGATGTCCTTGCGGGGAAGACGGCTCCCCTCTTGAAGGGGGGCGCATGATAACGGGTATCCCGCAGCGGCGACATCAGTCCCGCCGAAGTGGAATCGCGGCAATCATTAGCGCAGGCTCTGCGCCATGAAGATCCCGGAAATCATCAGGGTCGAGACCGTTCATCAGCCCGGGAGCCTGGCCCGGGTGCTGCAGGTGATCGCCGATGCCGGTCTCGCCATCGAACACCTGACGGCGCTGCGGCGCGACCAGGGTCGCACGCTGTGGGAGATCACGCTCGAGATGGACGAGGAGGCCGATCGCTCGCTCTACGAGCGGATCGGGCAGCTGCCCACTGCACGCTTCGTGGGCAAGTCGGACCGGGTGTTCAATCGTCATCGCGGCGGCAAGATCCGCACCGTGGCGGCGCTGCCCATCAACACCCGCCAGGTGCTGCGCGATATATACACCCCCGGGGTGGCGCGCGTTTGCCTCGCCATCGAGAAGGATCCGAGCGCCGCCTGGGAATTCACCGCGCTCGGCAACACGGTCGCGATTGTCACCAACGGCACGGCCATTCTGGGACTGGGGGACATCGGCGCGCTGGCGGGGCTGCCGGTCATGGAGGGCAAGGCCGCGCTGTTTGCGGATCTGGTCGGCATCAACGGCGTGCCGCTGCTGCTCACGGAGACCCGGCCGGAGCGCGTGGCGGACATCGTCGGTGGCATCGCTGACGGGTTCGGCGCCATCCAGCTCGAGGACTTCGCGGCTCCGCAATGCTTCGAGATCGAGCAGCTGCTGCGCGAGCGTCTGCAAAAGCCGGTGCTGCACGACGATCAGCACGGCACGGCGGTCGTGACGCTCGCGGCGCTCCTCAACGCCACGCGCCGTTCGGGCGTCGACCTGTGCAACAGCATAATCGGGCAGATTGGCCTGGGCGCAGCGGGGACGGGCATCGTGCGGCTGCTGCAGGCTTACGGCGTGCGCCACGTGCTCGGCACCGACCGCAACGCCAGCGCGGTCGCACGGCTGGCCGCCGCGGGTGGCGAAGGCGTGACGCTCGAGGCGTTGATGCAGCGCGCGGACATCGTGATCGCGACCACCGGGGTCAAGGACCTGATCAGGCCGCAGTGGGTACGCCAGGGCCAGGTGATTCTCGCCCTCTCCAACCCCGACCCGGAGATCGAGCCGCTGGTGGCCGGCGAGCATGGCGCCGCGTTTGCCGCCGACGGCAAGGGCATCAATAACGTGCTGGCGTTTCCGGGGCTGTTCAAGGGCGCCCTGGAGGCGCGCGCCCGCCGCTTCACCGATGCGATGCTCATGGCCGCGGCGCACACGATTGCGGCGGCGGCGGTCGGGGATGAGCTCGTGCCCGATCCGCTCGACAAACAGCTGCATCAGAAAGTCGCCGCTGCAGTGCGCGCCGCCGCCGCCGCCTAGAGTCTCTACCAGCTGATCCGCACCCACACCGCCGCGCCATCGCGCAGCGGCTCGACGCCGCAGCCGACCCGCGACGGCTGCGCCAGCCCCATGAAGGCGTCGTTGAAGAACGCGCCATTGAAGTTGCCGATCGCCATGCCGACCAGGGTGTCGGACGGATAGTGAAAGCCCGCTTCCACGCGCGCCCAGGCGGTGCCGAGCGTGAGGGAGGTGAGCCCCACGTCGAGTATGCGGCGGGTGGTGTCGCTCACGTCGATCCACTCCAGGTTGCGCCTGCCGAGCTGGGTGAGCACCGCCGAGCGCGATGCATGGGACGAGGGCATGCTCTGGTCGTCCTGGCCGTTCGGACGCTCGCGCGCGGCGGCGTTCTTCAGCAGCGTGCTTTCCTCGTCCGTGACTACCAGGGCGGCCAGACCGACCGCGGCGCCCCGGGTCTTGTCGAGGAGCCACGTCGGGGTGTCGGGGCCGCTCGGCGTTGCGACCAGCGTGGCGAAGTAGGCATAGGAGGAAGCCGAGCGCAGGCGATCGCTCCAGTCGGCCGCGTTCTGCTGCGAGCCGAAGATCGGCGTACGGCGACGCGCCCAGTTTGAGACCTTACGGTCCCAGCCATCGATCTGGAGCACGGCCGCGCCCGCCAGCGGCAACCAGAAGGACTTGTCCTCGACCGCAGTGAGCGCGGCCTGTCCGACTGTTTGCCACCCGGGACGCACCGTGGCGTCCTCGCCCCACCCGCGCCCGTTCGGCAATGTCGAGCACGCGCCAAGCGTCAGCGCGCACAGCGGCAGCGGCAATGCGCCCGCAGCGAGCAACCTGACACGGCGCGCTGATCGCTGCATGTGGCCAACTATCCGGTGGGCTCGACCGCCCCATCTGTCAGTACGGCAGGCTGAAGCGGCGGTAGGCCGCCGCCAGCAGCCACAGCGGGCCGATGAGCAGAAACTGCAGATCCTTCAGGAAGGACGGGCGCTTGCCTTCGAACGCGTGGCCGATGAACTGCCCGATCCACGCGACCACGAAGATCACCGCCGACGTGAGCCACAGTGGCCAGGGCAGCTGCGCGAGCCACCCCGTGATCGCCAGCAACGCCCCGAAAGCGGCCAGGACACCGAGCGCGAGTGACGGTGACAACGCGAGGTAGTAGATGACCGCGGCGGCGGCAGCGAGTGTCGCCCAGTTCAGCCAGGGCGAGATGGCAGCGAACGCCGCCGGCACCGGTGCCGACCACAGAAGACCCATCACCGACAGCACGATCGGCGGGACGCAGATCCAGTGCAGGAGCTTGTTGGTGGGGTTCTGGTGGCTCTCACCGTACTCGCCGAGCCACTCGCTCACGGTGCGCATCCCTGCGACGCTACCCCCGGGGGCGGCGGGTCGCAACCCGCGCGGTGGCGGATCCCGGTACTCTCCGGGTTCCGCCCTCAGGCCGGCGTCATCAGGCCTCTGAGCTTGCCCAGGGCGCTCGACTCGATCTGGCGGATGCGTTCCGCAGACACCCCGTACTTGCCGGCGAGCTCGTGCAGTGTCGCCTTGTCATCCGACATCCAGCGCCGCACCACGATGTCGCGGCTGCGTGGGTCCAGGCGGCTCAATGCGCCGCGCAGACGCTCCGAGGAGTCATCCGCGCTCTCGGCGTCTTCCACCTCCCCGGCCGGATCGGCATCCGGAGCGGGCAGATAGGCCGCCGGGCTGTAGAGCTCGTCGTCATCGGCCTCGGGCGCCGGATCGAACGACAGATCGCGCGCCGCGAGGCGCTTCTCCATCTCGGTCACTTCGGCCGGGGTCACCCCCAGATCTCGAGCCACCGCAGCCGTTTCCTCCGCCGACAGCCAGGTCAGATTCTTCTTCAGGCGCCGCAGGTTGAAGAACAGCTTGCGCTGCGCTTTGGTGGTGGCGATCTTCACCAGCCGCCAGTTGCGCAACACGTACTCGTGAATCTCGGCACGAATCCAGTGCACCGCAAACGACACCAGTCGCACGTTCAGGGAGGGGTCGAACCGCTTGACGGCCTTCATCAGGCCGACGTTGCCTTCCTGGATCAGATCGCCCACGGGCAGGCCATACCCGCTGTAGCCGCGCGCGATGTGCACGACGAAGCGCAGATGCGCGAGCACCAGCTGCCGCGCGGCGCCAAGGTCGCCGTGGGAGCGAAAGCGCTCCGCGAGCTCGCGCTCCTCCTTGCGGTCGAGAACCGGAATACGGCTGACGCGCTCGAGGTAAGCGTCGAGACTCCCGAGCGGACCGGCCAAAGCCTGTTCGCCCATGCGGGCAACCAAAGCGGTACCTGCAGTCATGAAATCTCCCGTGGTTCGGATGGGCATTTTAGCAGTCACGCCATTAGAGTGCTAAGGAGCGCCTGAGTTCCCAGGCAAAGCCCGTGCTGAGGCTTTACGAACAACAGCTTGCGCGCAAGGTGTCGCTCCTGGAATCCCTCTTCGGGGAGGCTCCGCCCACCCTCGTCGTGGCCGGTCCGGGATCCATCCGAAGCGCAAGCTTGGGTGCATGTGGAGCTACGAGCTCCTCACCGGCGGCGTGTTTGGCGAGTGTGGCCACGCCAGCCGCAGCGTTGCAGCGAGCCATGCGTCAGGCGCCGCAGGTGTTGGGACCGTTTGGGGTCATGAGCTCTGATAGACTGAAGCAACACGGGGGCGGAGGCCCAGGGACGATGAACAAGGTGCGCGGCTTCACTCTGACGGCGGTGTTGTGCCTGTCGTTCGCCGCTGCCCTTTGCCAGGCTGCCATTCCCGCCGGCGCGCTGCAGAAAACCCACCTCAAGTACGCCGCCCGCGCCTCGCTCACTGACCCTGCGCTGCGCTCGAGCGCGGCACTGGTGCTCGACACCACGCATTCCGCGGTGCTGTATTCGCGCCGCCCGGACATCGCCCTCCCCATCGCCTCGATCACCAAGCTCATGACGGCGCTCGTGGTGATGGACGCCGCGCAGCCGCTCGATGAGATGCTCGAGATCGCCAGAGAGGACCGACGTAGCCGCAGCAAGGGCTCCTACTCGCGCCTCGTCCCCGGCACGCATCTGTCGCGCGGCGATCTCATGCACCTGGCGCTAATGGCTTCCGAGAACCGCGCAGCGTACGCCCTGGGACGCAACTACCCGGGCGGCATCGAGGCGTGCGTCAGGGCCATGAACGCCAAAGCCCGCGAGCTCGGCATGAGGAGCGCACGCTTCGTGGAGCCGACCGGGCTCTCCGACGAGAACGTTGCGAGCGCCGAAGACCTCTCCAGGCTGGTCGTAGCCGCCGCCAGCGTACCCGAGATCCGCGACTATTCCACCGACAGCGAGTATGTCGTGCGCGTCGGCCGGCGCATGGTGCGCTTCAAGAACACCGATTCCCTGGTCAGCAAGCCCGACTGGGACATCGTGGTGCAGAAGACCGGCTACATCCACGAGGCGGGCCGCTGCCTCGTCATGCAGACCGTGATCCGGGATCGCACGGTGGTGATCGTGCTGCTGAACTCCTTCGGCAAGCGCACACGGGTTGCCGACGCGCGTCGCGTGCGCAGGTGGGTGGAAGCGACACTCCCGGCGCACGCCACCGAGACCGCTGCGACCGCTGCCACGACCTGAACGACGGTTTTTCCGGCGCTGAACCAGCCACCCGCTGCCCGAGGGTGAGCGTCAGGCGCGCGGCACGATGGCGCGCAGATGCCGCGCCGCGGAGAGCCAGGCGCCGAGCCATCCGAGCACCGCTCCCGCCCCCAGCAGAATGGCGATGTCCTGGCTCGAAGGACCGCGCAGCAGGTAGCGGCTGCCGTAGAGCCGCGCGAGCGTCGCCACCGGCTCGCCGAGCACCGCGACGACCGCGGCGATGAGACCCCAGGCGAGCAGCGCGCCGCCCAGCCCATACAACACGCCGGTGTACAGAAACGGCCGGCGCACGAACGCGTTGGATCCGCCTACGAGCTTGGTAACTTCGATTTCCGCACGGCGGCTGGCGATCTCCAGGCGGATGGTGTTACCGATGACCGCCAGTACGCCGACGCCGAGCGCTGCCACGGCGATCAGCAGCAGCCGGCGCAGCACCTCGAGGATGGCGTTGAAGCGCATGACCCAGTCCGAGTCGACCTGTACCAGGTCCACCTCGGGCCAGGCCCTGAAGTAGCGCCGCAGCGCCTCGAGCGCCGTGGCGGAGCTGTCCTCGGCCGTGGGCCGCACGTGCAGCACGTGCGGCAGCGGGTTTTCCTTGAGCGCCGTGAGCGCATCACCGAATCCCGAATAGGTACGGAAGTCCTCGAGACCCTTGTCCGCGGGAATGAGGGTCACCGCGGCCACGTCGCGGCGCTGCTGCGCCACCTTGGCGAGCTGTTTCGCCTTGGCGAGCGGGACCTCCGTCTTCAGATAGACCGACAGATCGATGGCGTTGGCGAAGTTACCGGTGGCCGCCTGGGCGTTGACCACCAACAGGCGCAGCGCCATGGGGAGCGCGAGCGCGAGCGCGATCACCAGCAGTGTCAGAAACGTCGCCAGCGGGCTGCGCGCCAGCCGGCCCAGGGAGGAAAGGAGCGCGTGCAGATGACGCCCGCTTGCGACCGCGAGACTCATCGGACCGCGAGCACGCTCGGCAGCGGATCCGCCGCCTCGCCCTGCACCCGGCCGTCCTCGAGCACGATCACCCGCTGGCCGAACTCGCGCACCAGGGTGTGGTCGTGAGTCGCGACCACCACCGTCACGCCGACATCCTGGAAACGCCGGAACAGCCGCATCACTTCCACCGACAGGTCGGGATCGAGATTGCCGGTGGGCTCATCGGCGATCAGCAGCGGCGGCTTGCTGATCACCGCGCGCGCAATGCCGACGCGCTGCTGCTCGCCGACCGACAGCTCCACGGGCAGCACGCGTTCCTTGCCGAGCAGCCCCACCTGGTCGAGCGCGGCACGCACGCGTTTGTCGATCTCCTTCAGAGGCGTCGCCGCCACCGCCAGCGGTAGCGCCACGTTGTCGTACACCGGGCGGTCGGCGAGGAGCTTGTGGTCCTGGAAGACGACGCCGATGCGCCGCCGGAAGGCGGCCACATGCCGCGCCTTGAGCGTCTGGGTGTTGCGGCCGCCCACTACGACGGCGCCGCGGGTCGGGCGCTCGAGCAGCGCGATCAGCTTGAGCACGGTGCTCTTGCCCGCCCCGGAGCGGCCGGTGAGAAACACCATCTCGCCGTTGTGGATGTTGAAGCTGACGTCGTTGAGGGCCTCGCGCCCGTTGGCGTAGCGCTTGCTCACACGGTCGAAGGCGATCATGCCGGCCCCGCGTGCCCCGCCGGGGTGGCCGCGCTCTCCCCGCGACCTTCGACCAGTGCGGCGGCAAAGGCCGCCGCGTCGAATTCCCCGAAGTCCTCGGGTGTCTCGCCGACGCCGATATAGCGGATCGGGATCTTCAGCTCGTTGGCGATCGCGATGACGATACCGCCCTTGGCCGTGCCGTCGAGCTTCGTCAGCACGAGTCCGGTGACGCCCACCGCCGCACTGAACTGGCGCGCCTGCGCGAGGGCGTTCTGCCCCTGATTGGCGTCGAGCACCAGCAGCACTTCATGCGGGGCGTTCGCATCGACGCGCTGAATCACCCGCTTGACCTTCTTCAGCTCCTCCATCAGGTGCGACTGGCTGTGCAGCCGCCCGGCGGTATCGGCCAGCACCACATCGCTCCCGCGTGCGCGTGCCGCCTGCAGCGCATCGAACACCACGGCCCCGGGGTCCGCTCCCGGCAGTTGTGCCGCAAAATCCGCGCCGGTGCGCTCGGCCCACACCTTGAGCTGCTCGATGGCTGCCGCGCGGAAGGTGTCTCCGGCGGCCAGCAGCACGGTGAGGCCCTCGCTGCCGCAGCGCCGCGCCAGTTTGCCGATGGTGGTGGTCTTGCCCGAGCCATTGACGCCGACCACCAGAATCACGAACGGGCGGCGCGCGCGGTCGATCACCAGCGGCTGTGCGCACGGGGCGAGGATCCCGACGATGCCCTGCCGCAGCGCCTCGATGAGCGCGCGCACGTCGGTGAGCTCGCGGCGCGCGACGCGGGTGCGCAGCTCGCCGAGGATCCGCTCGGTCGCCTCGACGCCGACGTCCGCGGTGATCAGCCGCGTCTCGAGCTCCTCGAGGATGGCGGCATCGATCTGCCGTCCCCTGAAGAGGTCCGCCAGATCATAAGTGAGCCAGGAATTGCCGCGGTTCAGCCGGTTGCGCAGCCGGCGCAGGAACCCCGGACGCTCGGCTGCGGGCGGCGCTGAGGGGGGTTCGGGGGTGCGGCGGAACATACCGCACGCATTGTACCGGGCGAAGATGAAGGGCCGCCGCACGAGCCGCCCTCGTCTATGGGACAAACGGCCTGCTACGGCCCCTTACGGCTGGATCACCGCCGGGACGCTGATGAGGATCTCCTGTCCGTTGGAGGCGGCGAAGCTGATCGCCTCGCCCTGCATTTCCGCCGTCACGGGCGGCACCACATCGTCGATGATCGAGCCGTGATCGCCTTCGATGAAGTTCAGGTAGGCGCGAAAGCCGTTGGGATTGAGCAGCGGTCCGGACGCAGCCGGAGCGGGGATACGCGTCAGAGCACCCGCCGCCGCCGCTGGCCCGTAAGGCGAGGCGGTGATCATGGCCTGCGTTGCCGAGTTCGGCACCACCTGGTCCGGGCAGCCGTTCGCGGCAGAGGCGGGATTGCAGTCAGCCGGCGGCGGCGTGCTGCCCACGACCTGCAGCAGATGGATCGGGTGCTGGGCGGTGGCGAGCGAGATGTAGTTGACCGGGTCGCCCGAGTCGACCGCCGTCTGCGCGTCGCGGAAGAACTGCGCGTACAGCGTCGTGCCGGACGTCAGGCCCTGCGCCTCGAGTCCGGCGTTGATCTCGGGCGCGAACGACGGCGAGTCGATGAGCAACGTTGACACTTTGCCACCGGGGTTGGCGAGTGTGCCGGTGCTGACGTCCGTCTTCGGGACGACGCCCAGAAACACGGTCCCCACGATGGCGCCGAGCGAATGTCCGAGATAGTGGCTCGGCTGGCTCGGTGCAGCAGCGAATATCGGGACGCCACCGGCGTTAACGAGGGTCGCGCCCGTCAGCGAGCGCTCGAACGTGATGAGATCCGCCGCCCCCTCGCGCAGGTTGTCGCGGGAGGTCAGGAGACTCGTCAGGTTGATGAAGTGCGAGCCGGAAGCATCGATAGTGCCCGGGGTGGTGAGCTCGAGATCGAAGGTGCGCTCGATGGACGTCTGGCCCGCGGGCAGTCCGAGTCCTGCGTAGAGCGGGTTCGCTGCACTCGCGTACAGCGGGTCCTTGGTGTTGGTCACACCGTGCAGCGGCAGATCGATGGCCACCACCGCGAACCCCGCGTCGGCGAACGAGTCCGCTACCGCGAGCATGTCTTCGCGGCTGCGCGTGATGCCGTGCTGGAAGATCAGTACCGGCCAGGTGCTCGGGCACGGCGGCCTGGCGGTACAGCCCTGCACGAACAGCGACTGGGCGTTGGGCACGGTGGCCAGCACCGGGATCTGCAGGTTCTGCGTCGGCACCGGCAGCGGGTTGAACCGCGTCACGAACGTACTGGTTGTATCAAGCGGGAAGGGCGGCGCAGTCCAGGAGCCGGTCAGCGGCGCGGACTTGCTCAGGTAATAGGGAATGGTCAGCACGCCGACTAAGATGTTGGAGTGGCCGGGCAGCTTGGAATTAGCCGCGCTCGTCGGCAGGCCCGTGGCGTTCAGCTGCAGGGTCTGCGGCCTCGCGCTCGCCGACAGCAGCTCCAGCGTGTCGTACGTCGACTGGGTCGTGAAGCTGAACGTGAGCGCGATGTTGGCCGGATTGAGTCCGAGCGCCTGGGCGATCAACAGTTGCGAGCCGGTCAGCTGGCAGACGCCGTTCAGCGTCTTGTCGGTGATGCTCGGGCAAGTTGCGCCACCCGAGGCAAGCGCCTGCAGGATGGTGGCGTAGTCGGTGTCCGGCACCGCAGGGTGGCCGGACGTGTCCTGGATGCCATTGGTCAGAATGACGAGGTATCCCGAACCGGTCTTGCAGTTGTTCGGCAGGAGCGAGGCGCCGTTACTGATGCAGGTGCTCGGAGTCAGCGGGTGGAGCGGTGTGATCTCGAGGATCTGCGGACCCACGCCCGCATCCGTTGCCAGCGCGACTTTGTAGTCGGTTCCGAACTTCAGCGGTTGCGGCGGTGGGCCGCCGATGTAGCCAACGACGGCCTTGGTCTCGTTGTCAGTGAGCACCGGGACGACGATGACCGAGGCCGCGGTGAAGGTCGCCGGGTTCAGGGCGCCGCCGAATTGCGCGCGGATCACCGCAGTGGTCGAGAAGCCATCGAGTGCGTTGATCGCGGCCTGGTTGGGCATCAGAGGGTTGACCGGCTGGATGTTCAGCGTGCCATCGGTCGAGCCGGCGAAATACAGATCCGTCGGATACGGCAGCTGGCCGGTCGACAGGTTGAACAGCGCGGTGCTGCTCGTGGGGGCCGGCGGAGGGGTCGCGCCTCCCGGGTTGCCGTTGAAGCTGGTGGTATCGGCCTGGCCGACGGTGCCGAAGCCCCCACCCGAGCAACCAACGAACAGCAGCGCGCCTGCGACGACAGCGGCGGCGATGAGTCTTTTCATGATCCTGGCAAGCTCCTAACCGTCATGAGCGCGCGTGCGTCACACGCGGCCGGCGGTCGGTATTTTCGGATGGTAAATTGCGAGCCATGTGATTCTTATGGCTCACCGGCCTGACCCCCTGGTGCCGGTGCTGTTTGAGCGCTGCCGAACCTGCACGCTAGAGTACGCTTACGGCGAGAACAGTGGCAAGGTGCGACACCACCAGGACTGCAGCGCACTTGGTGATCGGTGGCAGGTCATACCGTCGCCCGGCTGCAGCTGTGCAGCGGGCGGGACGCTCGCGCGTACTGCGCATCATCGGCGGCACGTGGCGCGGCAGGAAGCTGCGTTTCCCGGAGTCCGCCGCCATCCGGCCGACGCCCGATCGCGTACGCGAGACGCTCTTCAACTGGCTGGGAGCTGCGACGCAGGCCGCGCGGTGTCTCGATCTGTTTGCCGGCAGCGGCGCGCTCGGGCTCGAGGCGCTGTCGCGCGGTGCCGCCCACGTCACCTTCGTCGAGAACGACACGGTAGCGGTACGCGAGCTGCGTGCGCGCCTCGCGGAATGGCACGCCCCGGACGCGCGCGTCGAGCGCGCCGACGCCCTGCGCTACCTCGCCGGCGCAGCACGGCCGTTCGACATCGTGTTCCTGGACCCGCCGTTCGCCGCGGATCTGCTCGGCCGCGCCGCCAGTATGCTCGAGGAACGCCGCTGGCTGACGGACGGCGCGCTGATCTACGTGGAGTGCGCGGCCCGCGACGGCCTGCCGCCGCTTCCTCAGAGCTGGCGGCCGCTCAGGGCCAGGCAGGCCGGCGAGGTCGGTTATCATCTGTTCGCGCACACAACCCACCTGACTCCATGAAACGCAACGCAGTCTATCCCGGCACGTTCGATCCGATTACCAACGGTCATCACGACCTCATCCGTCGTGCCGCCGGGATCTTCGACCACGTGATCGTCGCCATCGCCGCCAACCCCAACAAGACGCCGATGTTTACCCTCGACAAGCGCGTCGAGCTCGCGCGGCGCGTGCTGAGCGACGTCGACAACGTGGAGGTCCAGGGCTACTCGGGGCTGACTGTCGAGTTCGCGCGCCGCTACCAGCGGGCGGTGATCGTGCGCGGCCTGCGCGCGGTGTCGGACTTCGAGTTCGAGTTTCAGCTCGCCAACATGTCGCGCCACCTCGACCGCAGCTTCGAGACCGTGTTCCTCACGCCGCAGGAGCAGTTCACGTTCATTTCCTCGAGCCTGGTGCGCGAGATCGCGGTGCTGGGCGGGGACGTGCGCGACTTCGTCCATCCGATCGTCGAGGCTGAGCTGAAGAAATACCGCCGCACCTGACGGAAGCGGCCGGCTGAGTCCATGCAGCGGGCGCGCCAGCCGCGGCGCTCGCCGCTAGGTGCGCCGCGCGCGCCGTGCGCGTGTTGCACCGACGACGCGTACTGGCGCAGGGCGCTGAGCCGGCTTGGCCGGGGCCCGCCGCTGCTTGCCCGATCCGCTGGAGCTCTTCGGCCGAGCCGGGCGCCGCGCCTTCTGCAAACGCGGCAGGCGGATGCGCTCGGCGGGAGCAGGCAGTGTGCCGGCCCGCTTCAGCTCGAGCGCTCGCCACAGGTACCACGCGGCCGTGCTGCGGTAGGGCTTCCAGCGCTCGCCCCAGGCCGCCAGCGCCTTTGGCCGCGGCATGCGCGCGAGGCGGTAGGCCGCCTGGAATCCGCTGCGCACGCCGAAGTCATCGACCGGCAACACGTCGGGGCGGCCGAGCTGAAAGATCAACAGCATTTCCACCGTCCAGCGGCCGATGCCGCGTACCTGCGTGAGGCGCGCAATGATCTCCTCGTCCGCGAGGCGCCGCAGCGTCGCGGTGTCGGGAACCACCGTCGCGAGGGTCTTGTCCGCGAGGTCCCTGAGTGCGGCGATCTTGGCGAACGAGAACCCGGCGGCACGCAGGCTCTCCGGTGAAGCAGCCAGCACCTGCTGCGGCGTCGGAAACCGGCCCTGGCCGCAGGATTCGATGAGACGCCCGAGGATGATGTTGGCCGCGCTGCCGTTGAGCTGCTGGTGGGCAATCGCCCGTGCGAGCGTCTGAAAGGGATGGCAATCGTCCTGCGCCTCGAAGCGGCAGGGGCCGACCGCGCGGATCAGCCCGGCGAGCACGGCATCCGCCTTGCTGAGTTGCGCGAGGACGTGTTGGCTCATGCGCTGTTGCGGGCAGTGCTACCGCTGGCAGGACGGGCAATAGTACGTGGAGCGCTGACCCTGGACCACCGCACGCACCGGCGTGCGGCAGCGGCGACAGGGCTGGCCGCGGCGCTCGTAGACATACAGCCGCTGGCGGAAATATCCCGGCGCGCCATCGGCGCCCAGATAGTCGCGCAGAGTCGTGCCGCCCGCACGGATCGCCTGATTCAGGACGGCGCGCACGGCCCGTACCAGCCGTGCGGCGTCCGCACGCGACAGGGTGCGTGCCTGCCGCTGCGGCCGGATGCGGGCGCGAAACAGCGCCTCGCTGGCGTAGATGTTCCCCACGCCCACCACCAGACGGCTGTTCATCAGCAGCTGCTTGATGGCGACGCGCCGCCGGCGGGTGATGCGAAACAGGTATTCTGCATCGAACGCCGCGGCGAAGGGTTCGGGACCGAGGCGCGCGAGCAGCGGATGCTCGGCGGGCGCGCCGCTCGTATAGAGAAGGCTGCCGAAGCGGCGCGGGTCGTTGAAGCGCAGCGCGAGGCCTGAGTCCAGCACCAGGTCGAAATGATCGTGCCGCAGGCGCGGCGTGTCGGCCGGCACGGCGCGCAGGTTGCCCGACATCCCGAGGTGCAGCAGCAGCGTTCCGGATTCGAGCTCGAGCAGCAGGTACTTGGCGCGCCGGCCGACGCGCACGATGCGCTGACCGGCGAGCTTCTGCGGCAGACCGCGCGTGACCGGCCAGCGGAGCCTGCGCTCGTAGACTGCGAGCGAGGTGATGCGCCGCCGGCGCACGCGCGGCGCCAGACCCCGCCGCGTCGTTTCGACTTCAGGCAGTTCGGGCAAGCCGCCCGCTTCCCGGGCGCGGAGTTACTTGATCTTCGACTCTTTGTAGGCGACGTGCTTGCGCGCCACGGGGTCGAACTTGCGCACTTCCATCTTGTCCGGGTGCAGGCGCTTGTTCTTGGTCGTGACGTAGAAGTGGCCGGTTCCGGCCGTGGACAGCAGCTTGATCTTGTCGCGCATGATGGCTCCTGGCTCGCGGCGTCAGAGTTTGCGGCCCTGGGCGCGCAGCTCCGCGACGACCTTGTCGATGCCTTTCTTCTCGACGGTGCGCATCCCGCTCGTGGTCAGCCGCAGCGTCACCCAGCGCTTCTCGGTCTCCACCCAGAAACGCTGCGTGTGCAGGTTCGGCAGGAAGCGGCGGCGCTTCTTGTTGTTGGCGTGCGAGACGCGGTTGCCGACGGCCGGCTTCTTGCCGGTGACCTCACAGACGCGGGACATAAGAATAACCTTGAGAAATATCAGTGCGTTGGGATCGAAGAGGCAATCCCCTCGGATCCCGGGCCGGGCTTTATACCAGCCCGGCGGGAGGATCACAAGGTGGGGCCGCGGCGACCCCCCGGGAACGATCTCGCCGCGGCCCGGGTCAATCGTCTGGCGTGGGAGGCCCCGAAAGCCGAAGTCTGCGACGAGGCGCTGTGCTGGCCACGGTGCTCGCTCTGCACGCACTCCTCGCGATCATCCTCACCGTGGCACTGCGGACTTCGACCCCGCGCCAGGACGCCGAGGTCGTCAGTACCCTCATTATCATGCGTCCGCCTCGGCCTGCTGCGCCCTCTTTCGTCCCGCGCCGTCCGCCGGCTTCCCGCAGGAGTGCACCCGTAATGCCGGTCCGACCCCCCACCGCGCCTCCGTCCGGGATCGCGCCGCCGAGCATTTCGGAGACCGCCATCGACTGGCGCGAGGAGGCACGGCGCGCTGCCTCCGCGGTGGCCGAACCAAGGCCTCATCGGGAGTTCAGTCACACGCCGAAAATCGACGGCGTGACCAGGCGCAGGCCGGCACACCAGGCAGGGGAGCAGTATCGGCTGGACACGGGCGAGTGGGTCGTGTGGGTCAGCGACCGTTGTTACATCGTCTCCGGGGTTCCCCCGATCGGGCTTCCCGACGTGCTGGCGCGGTCCATCCCCACGACAACCGTGTGCCGGGACAATTCGCCGCCGCCGGGTGAGCTGTTCAGGGAGCTCCCCGCGTACCAGAAGTATCACGCCGCACCTGCCGTCAAATGAGTCAGCCGCCCGGTCCCGCGCCGGCAAGGCCCGAGAACACCACAACTGCCCGGTTCACCTCATTGGCGCCACGATGTCGAGCAGCCGTTAACCGCACTCCATACTAGATAACCGCACTCCATACTTAGATAAGTCCACGTTCGGCGAACGAGACGGCTTCGCCGCCGGCCACGATGACGTGATCAAGCACCCGGATGTCCACCAGCGCGAGCGCGTCGCGGAGGCGTCTGGTAATGAGCTCGTCCGCCTGACTCGGCGTTGTCTCCCCAGATGGGTGCGGGTGGGCCAACACTAACGACGCCGCGTTGCGTGCGAGCGCAAGCTTCACAACCTCGCGCGGATGAACGCTGGCTCCATCAATCGTGCCGCGAAACAGCTCGACGTAGTCGATCAGGCGATGCCGATTGTCGAGCAGCAACACAGCGAAGACCTCGTGCTCGAGGGTCCCCAGCTTGATGGCGAGGAAGTCCCGCACGGCCCGGGGCGAGTCCATCGCGACGCCGCGATGCACGCGCCGGGTCATCGCTCTGCGGGCCGCGGCGATGACCTCATTGGGCGTGGCAATCCGCAGCTCATCGGACTCACCTCGGATCCAAAGCTGATCGCCGGGGTCGGGCTGACTTGCCACAAAGCCGAGCAGCTCGCCGGTATCCGCGGGTGATCCCGGCAGCGGCAGGGGCAGCTGGACCACGGCGCTCATCGGCCACACCGCCCGTACAGGCGCACCGCGCTCAAGCAGCTTCTCGCGCGGGTGCTCGGCCCCGGGCCAGTGGCGGATCGTCATCACGTTCCGTTCTAAAAGGAATGCATGGTCAGTCTAAGGAGGCCGCGGCACCGCCCGGGAGGGGGAGAAAGCCCCCGGTTGTCACGATTTCGCGGGATTCGCGCGGCCGGTCTGCCCCCGGGGTGAGGCCGGTGCGATAATCAACGGCAACGAGACCTTCGCGCATGCAAGGCAAACACATTCTGCTCGGCGTGACCGGCGGTATCGCCGCCTACAAGAGCCCCGACCTGGTGCGACGTCTGCGCGAGCGCGGTGCCGAGGTGCAGGTCGTGATGACTGCCGGCGCACGGGAGTTCGTCACGCCGACCACGTTCCAGGCGGTATCCGGGCGCACGGTGCGGAGCGATCTGTGGGACGCCGCGGCCGAAGCGGCGATGGGACACATCGAGCTCGCGCGCTGGGCGCATGCCGTGCTCATCGCCCCGGCAAGTGCCGACTTCCTCGCGCGGCTCGCGACCGGGCAGGCGGACGACCTGCTCGCGACGCTGTGTCTGGCGACGCAGGCGCCGGTTGCGGTGGCACCCGCCATGAATCACCTCATGTGGTCGAACGCGGCGACGCGAGCCAACATCGCGACGCTCACGCAACGCGGCGTGCACGTCTACGGTCCGGGGGAGGGCGATCAGGCCTGCGGCGAGACGGGCGAAGGGCGCATGCTCGAGCCCCGCGAACTCAGCGAGCGGCTGAGCGCGCTGCTCTCGCCCGCGGGCGGCGCGCTCGAGCGGCGGCGCGTACTCATCACTGCCGGCCCGACGCGCGAGCGCATCGATCCGGTGCGCTTCATCAGCAACCGCAGCTCCGGGAAGATGGGATTTGCCGTGGCGCAGGCCGCCCGCGAGGCGGGCGCGACGGTGGTGCTGGTGGCCGGTCCCGTCAGCCTGCCGACGCCCGCGGGCGTTACGCGCGTGGATGTCGAGAGCGCCGCGGACATGCTGGCGGCCGTGCTGCGCGAGCTGCCGGGCACGGACCTGTTCATTTCCACCGCTGCGGTCGCGGACTATCGCCCGGCGCGCGCGGCCGAGCAGAAGATCAAGAAGACGGCCGAGTCGCTCGATCTTGCCATGGAGCGTACCACCGACGTGCTCGCAACAGTGGCGGCGCGTGCCGAGCGACCATTCGTGGTCGGCTTCGCCGCGGAAACCGAGTCGGTGGAGCAGAACGCGCGCACCAAGCTCATGAAGAAGAACCTCGACCTGATCGCGGCCAACGAGGTCGGCCACGACAAGGCCTTCGAGACCGACGACAATCAGCTCCTCGTGTTGAGCCGCGGCGGCCGCCACGAGCTTCCCCGGGCCGACAAGCTGACACTGGCGCGCGGGCTGATTGCAGTGATCGCACAGGAGCTCGCGGCCCGCGCCCCGCTCGCGGCCCGCGCACGGGGCACGGCGCTCGCTTGAGCTCTCCGCCCGCTGCCCGCCGCGCGCTGCAGGTGCGCATCCTCGACGCGCGCATGGGCCGGGAATTCCCCTTGCCCGCGTACGCCACCGGCGGCTCCGCCGGTCTCGACCTGCGCGCCTGTCTCGATTTGCCGCTGGTGCTCGCGCCGGGCAAAGCCGAGCTGATACCCACGGGCATCGCCATACACCTGGCGGATCCGGCCCTCGCCGCTGTGATCCTGCCGCGTTCGGGGCTCGGTCACAGGCACGGCGTCGTACTCGGCAACCTGGTGGGACTCATCGACTCGGATTACCAGGGCCAGCTCATGGTGTCGTGCTGGAACCGCGCCGCCGAGCCCTTCACCATCCGCCCCGGCGAGCGCATTGCGCAGCTGGTCGTGGTGCCGGTGGTGCAGGTGGAGCTGGAAGTGGTCGCGGACTTCGCCGCTTCCGCTCGCGGTGCCGGAGGCTTCGGTCACTCCGGCCAGCATTGAGTGCGGACGCGCCAGACGCCCGCGCCGCCAGCTCAGCGCACCCCGTAACGTGTCTGATAGGCGCGCAAGGCTGTGAGCTGATCGGCAGAAATGCGCACCCGTCCGTCGAGCGGTTGCGCCAGGGCCTCGATGAGGTCGGCAAGTGTGAGGATGCTCACACACTGCAGTCCGAAGGTCCGCTCGAGCTCCTGCACCGCAGTGAGCTCGCCCTGGCCGCGCTCCTGACGGTCGAGCGCCAGCGCCACGCCGACCGGCTGCGCGCCCGCAGCGCGTATCAGCTCGAGGGACTCGCGCACGGCGGTGCCGGCGGTGATCACGTCGTCCACGATCAACACGCGCCCTGCGAGCGGCGCTCCCACGACGCCGCCACCCTCGCCGTGCACCTTGGCTTCCTTGCGGTTGAAGGCATACGGAACGCTGCGGGCGTGATGGGCGGCGAGTGCGACAGCCGTCGCGGTCGCAAGCGGAATGCCCTTGTAGGCGGGGCCGAACAGCAGGTCGTAGCCGATGCCGGATGCCGTGATGGCGTCGGCATAACAGCGACCCAGCACACGCGCGGACTCACCGTCGCTGAACAACCCGGCGTTGAAGAAGTACGGACTCTCACGGCCGGACTTGAGCGTGAAGCGCCCGAAGCGCAGCGCATCCTTCTGTAGTGCCAGGTCGATGAACGTGAGCCGGTATTGCTCCATGCCCTATCATTGCCTCATGCGCGTCATCACCGTCAACGTCTGCGGCATCCGCTCCGCGGCGGCGAAGGGCCTGTTCCGCTGGCTGCGCCGCCAGCGGGCAGACTTCATCTGCCTGCAGGAGACCCGCAGCCAGGAACACCAGCTCGCCGGGCACGATGTCGGGCTGCGCGGCTATCAGCGCTTCTTCTGCGACGCGGAGCGCAAGGGCTACGCGGGCGTCGCGCTGTACTCGCGCCACCGGCCCGACAGGGTGGTGCGCGGGTTCGGCGTCGACGAGTTCGATGGCGAGGGGCGTTACCTCGAGGTGCAGGTGGGCGCTCTGTCGGTGGTCTCGCTCTACCTGCCCTCGGGCTCCGCGGGCCCGGAGCGGCAGGCCGCGAAGTTCCGCTTCCTCGAGGCCTTCACGCCGCACCTCGCGCGGCTGCGGCGGCGGCGGCGCAACTACATCCTGAGCGGCGACTGGAACATCGCCCACCGCCCGATCGACCTGAGGAACTGGCGGGCGAACCAGAAGAACTCGGGCTTCCTGCCCGAAGAGCGCGCCTGGATGGACCAGCTGTTCGGCCCGGCAGGCTACGTGGACGCCTTCCGCGAGGTGCGTCCGGAGCCGGACCTCTACACCTGGTGGTCGAACCGCGGTCAGGCGCGCGCCAACAACGTTGGCTGGCGCATCGACTACCAGATCGTGAGCGGCACGCTCGCCGGCAAGGCGCAGGCCGCCGCCATCTACAGGCAGCGGCGCTTCTCGGATCACGCACCGCTCGTCATGGACTACGACCTTTGAGTGGACCCGCGCAGCTGCGGGCCAACACCACCGGTGGCTGGCGCGGCGCATTGTCCGTTTACGCCCAACCGCGTGTCGTGGCGATGCTGTTTCTTGGGTTCTCCGCCGGCCTGCCGTTCTACCTGGTGTACTCGACTCTGTCGGCCTGGCTGCGTCAGGTGGGCATCCAGCGCAGCACGATCGGCATGCTCGCATGGGTGGGGATTCTGTATTCGATCAAGTTCCTGTGGGCACCGGTGATCGACCAGGTTCCAGCGCCGCTGCTGAGGCTGCTCGGGCGGCGACGTGGCTGGATGCTGCTGGCACAGATCGGCATCGCCGTCGGACTCTTCAACATCAGCCTGTGGAATCCCGCCAACGGTGTACGTCCGCTGGCGCTCTGGGCGCTGTTCACCGCCTTCTGGGCCGCGACCCAGGACGTTGCGCTCGATGCATGGCGCATCGAGTCGGCGCCGCTGCCGCTGCAGGGGGCGATGCTCGGCGCCTACCAGATCGGGTATCGCATCGCGCTCATCTGCGGCAGCGCCGGTGCCCTGGCGCTGGCCGGGACAGCCGGCTGGCATGTCAGCTACGCGACCATGGCGGCGCTGGTCGCGGTCGGCGTCGTCACGACGCTGTTGGTTCCCGAGCCCGCGCCGGCCGCACCAGCGGAGGCGGTGGTGCGCGAACAGCGTGTCGTCGCCTGGCTGGAACGTCGCGCGCACTGGCCGCCGTGGCTGCTTCATGCCGGCGAGTGGTTTCTGACCGCGGTCATCTGCCCCCTGACGGACTTCTTTGCCCGCTACGGTACGCGGCTCGCGCTGCTGACGCTGGCGTTCATCGGTGTGTATCGGCTTACAGAGTTCGCCATGGGCTCCATGGTGAACCCGTTCTACATCGACCGCGGCTTCACACTGGGTCAGATCGCCGAGGTCGTGAAGCTCTTCGGGCTGGCGATGTCGCTGTTCGGCGTACTGCTCGCCGGCGTGCTCATCGCGCGGCTCGGCCTGTTGCGCTCGCTGCTGCTCGGCAGCGTGCTCGTCATCCTCTCGAACCTCGGCTACGCGCTGCTCGCCAGCGTGCCGACACCTACGCTTCTCGGACTCGGTGCCGTCAACGGTTTCGACAACCTGGCGCTCGCCATGCACGGCACCGCGCTGCTGACCTTTCTCTCGGGCCTGACCAGCGCCCGCTACACCGCCACCCAGTACGCGTTGTTCTCTTCGCTGTACGCTCTCCCGGGCAAGGTCCTCGAGGGTACCTCCGGCATGGTGGTGGACCGCATCGGCTACCCGCATTTCTTCCTCTACACCGCGTCCCTCGCGCTGCCCGGTCTCCTGCTGCTGTGGTGGCTCAGCCGGCGCGGTGCCTTCGACGCGCAGCCCGCGCGCCTCCCCGCTGGCGCGTAGCTCGCCATGGACATCGATGTCGCGCGGGTGGTGTGTAGCCTGAGCGAGCTCGAGGCGCAGGGCGCGCTTGCCTTCACCATCGGCGGTGGCGCATGGCCGCTCAAGGGGTTCGTCGTGCGGCTGGGCGATGCGGTGCGTGGCTACCGCAACCGCTGTCCGCACGCCGGACACCCGCTGAACCTGCTGCCGCAGCGCTTCCTCTCGCCCGATGGCGCACTGATCCTGTGCTCCTCACACGGCGCGCTGTTCGACAAGAGCAGCGGCTACTGCGTGGCAGGCCCGTGCGCCGGGCGCTCGCTGACACCGCTGCCGCTGCAAATCAGGAATGGGGTCGTGCTGCTGGCCGACAGCGTGGAGTTGAGGGCGTTGTGCGCTACGCTGCCGGACGGGTCGTGCTAGCTGATGGGAAATACCTGCGCGCTCACTCGAACAGGTCGATGCCGTCGAGCGGGCTGGCGCGCAGGTCGTGATCCTCGCCGAGCGATTCTCCGCTGCGGCCTTCCTCATCGCCACCTTCGACGTCGACCGACCCCGACCAGTCCTCCGGGGCTTCGGCGGACTCGAGCGCGCCGTCTTCCCACTGCGCTTCCCAGTCCTCTATGTCCATCTCCTCGACCGTCCCATCGAAGTACTGAAGTTCGATGGTGCCATCGTCGTCATCGAGTGCCACCACCTCGAATAACGCGCCGCCGTTCAAGCGATACCAGTCGCCGATGCCGGGTTGAGGAGTCGCCATCGTCGCCACCTCCCGCGAAGTCGTCCGTGTGCTCTTACGATTCCGCGCACGCTCTGCAATGATGGTGCGCCTCGCGTGTGAGGCTTTCAAGAAATATTGTGAGCGCCAGCAGCGCGCAGCCGCGCTTTTTTTGCGCATAGCACCAATGCTCGAGCAGCCGCTGAAATTCTTCGTGGTTTTCTTCGTGGTGGTCGAGCCGGTCTCGCTCATCCCGCTGTTCACGGGACTCACCGCGGGGGCGGCCAGCGCGTACAAGCGCCGCATGGCGCTCAAGGCGGTGACGGTCGCCGCCGCGATCCTGCTGCTGTTCGCGCTCGGTGGCGCAGCCTTTCTCAAGCTCATGGGCATCAGCCTCGAGGCCTTCCGCATCTTCGGCGGCCTGCTGCTGTTCCTGCTGGCGCTGGAGATGGTGTTCGCGCGCGAATCCGGCACGCGCACCTCCAGCGACGAGGCCGCCGAGAGCCGCCGCCGCGCGGATATCTCGGTCTTTCCCCTGGCCTTCCCGTTCATTGCGGGGCCGGGCGCGCTCGCTACCATCCTGCTGTGGTTCGGCCCGCTGCGGCTCACCGCCCAGACCGCGTTGTTCTCTGCCTACGTCGTCGGGGTGTTGCTGGTGCTCGCCATTGCGCTGGCGCTGATGCTGCTGGCGGATCCGCTGATGCGGGTGATCGGCGTGACCGGCGCCAACGTCGCGAGCCGCCTGCTGGGAGTGATTCTCGGCGCGCTCGCGGTACAGTTCGTGCTTGATGGCCTGCGCCAGGCGTTCGGCATGAGCTGAACATCAGGTTCGCCGGAAGGCGAGATCCCAGACCTCGTGACCGAGGCGCTCGCCGCGCCGCTCGAAGCGCGTCGGGGCCCGCTCCGCCGGGCGCGTCACGAAGGCGCCTTCCGCCGCCAGGTTCTCCAGGCCGGGGACCGCACTCAAGGTCTCCAGGATCTCGAGCGCATAGGGCTGCCAGTCGGTCGCAACCCGCAGCACGCCGCGCGCCACCAGACGGCTCGCGGCGAGCTCCGCGAACGGGCGCTGGATCAGGCGGCGCTTGTGGTGGCGCTTCTTCGGCCAGGGATCGGGAAACAGAATCAGGATCTCGTCGAGCGACTGCGGGGCCAGCTGCTGCGCGAGGACCTCGACGGCGTCGTGACAGATGACGCGCACGTTGGTGAGCGCGCGCGCCTCGAGCGCCAGCAGCAGCCGCCCCACCCCGGGGCGGTGCACTTCGACTCCGAGGAAATCCCGCTGCGGATGCGCCCCGGCGAGTGCCAGGAGATTCTCGCCGTTGCCGAAGCCGATCTCGAGCGTGCGCGGCGCGTGGCGCCCGAACAGGGTATGGACATCCAGCGGCTCGGGTGCGAACGCTACCCCGTACTTCGGCCACAGTTCCGCGAGCGCGCGCTGCTGCGCAGGGGTGATGCGCCCGGCGCGCGTGACGAAGGAGCGGATCGAGCGCGGATGGCCGGTTGCGGGCATGTGCGCGGATCTTACTGCGCCTCAGGGCACAGACCGCAGCGGCGGGCGGTACAAGCAATAGGCGCACGAGCATCAGGCGGCACGAACGTGGTATAAGCCCGCGCGGTTGTCCCGGCCTGCCGCCGGGCGAAGCGGTGGTCTGGATGGCGAAGTGGCTGTCGGTGCGTGCGTTTGCCCTGGTGGGGCTGGCGGGCGTGGTGTCGGCGCAGGAGCCGGCTGACAAGGAAGAGGCGGCGCGGGCGCCGCACGCGGGCGCGCCGCCGTCGCCGGCGCTGGTCTCGCAGCTCTGCAAGATCGATCTCAAGGGCGACAAGAAGGATCAGTGGATGCGGCTGCCGGAGGCTCGGAGCTCGGTCACGCAGCATCGCCTCAGCGTCGCTGGCAAGAGCATCGACTACACCGCCACCGCCGGCACGCTGATCGTGCGCGACGAGGAGGACAAGCCCGTGGCGAGCATCGGCTACGTCGCTTATGTCGCCCGCGGGGGCAAGGGCGGCACTGCCCGCCCGATCACGTTCGCCTTCAACGGCGGCCCGGGCTCCTCGTCGCTGTGGCTGCACATGGGGGTGCTGGGACCGAAGCGCGTGGTCGTCTCGGATCCCAACCCGACCCCGCCCGCGCCTTATCACACGGTGGACAACGAATACGGTCTGCTCGACAGGAGCGACCTGGTCATGATCGACCCGGTTGGCACGGGGCTCTCGCACGCGGTGTGCGATCACAAGGACGACGAGTTCTGGGGAGTCGATCCGGACATCGACTCCGTCAGTCGCTTCATCGCGCAGTACCTCAGCGACAACAATCGCTGGACGTCGCCGAAGTATCTGCTGGGGGAGAGCTACGGCACCACCCGCGGCGCGGCGATCGTCAACTACCTGCGCGAGCGGCGCTCGCTGAACTTCAACGGCCTGATCCTGGTCTCGGTCGCGACCGACATCGAGGGGATCTTCGCCGAGCTGCCCGGAAACGACCGTCCGTATCCGGTCTACCTGCCGGGCTATGCCGCGGTCGCGTGGTATCACCACATGCTGCCCAATCAGCCGGCCTCGCTCGAGGCGCTGCTCACGGAGGTGCGCCAGTACGCCATGGGCCCCTATATGCAGGCGCTGCTGAAGGGCGATGCGCTTCCCGAGGCCGAGCGTGAGGCGGTGGCGCAGCAGCTGCATGCCTACACCGGGCTCCCGGTCGAATACCTGAAGGACGCCAATCTGCGCGTGTCGGAGGTCGAGTTCGCGCACCAGCTGCTGAAGCCGAGCCGGCTCACCGTGGGCCGCCTCGACGGGCGCTTCACCGGTCCCACGCCCGATCCGCTCGCCAAGGAGACTGACTACGACCCGCAGTCCGCGGCCATCAGCGCCGCTTACGCCGCGGCGTTTCTGGACTACTACCACGGCGAGCTGAAATTCGGCCAGGGTGAGACCTACCACACCACCAACTTCGGCATCGGTGAGAAGTGGAAATGGACCCACAAGACCAGTCAGGGTGAGCAGCCGATCGTCAATTCCGACGTCGACCTTGCGGAAGCGCTGATGAAGGATGCGGGTCTCAGGGTGCTGGTGCTGAACGGCTACTACGACCTGGCGACTCCGTTCTCCGCCACCGAGTACTTCATGGCGCACCTCGGCGTGCCGCCGGCGGTGAGCGCGCGTATACAGCTGAGCTATTACCCGGCGGGGCACATGATGTACGTCAATCCCGAGTCCATCGCCAAGATGAAGCGCGACGTCGACGCTTTCATCGGTGCCACCGCGCGGCAGTAGGCTGGGGCGGCAGATTTCCGCGGGCCCGGGGAGCGGCAAGCGCCGCGGGCCCGCGGAGTGACCGGACGGCGGATCAGCCGCCGAACAGATCGTTCATCACCTGCGAGGTCTTGTCGCAGGCGTGATTGAGGCACCGCAGGCCGAAGCCGGCCTCGAGCGTGCGCAGCAGCGAGTAATGATCGTAGGGCTTTGAGCTGGTGCGCCCGTTGGTCGCATAGCTGGTCTCGACCAGCAGCACCACGTGGTTGGCGGCGTTCGCGTAGTCGTTCTCATCCCACACCACCACGATGGCGTTGCGCCCATGGCTCCAGGCCGGCGAGGCCTTGATGCCCTCGACCAGCTTCTGCACCTCCGCATCGCCCTGGGTGATCGTGAAACTGCTCTCGGCGGCGGTCGAGGCGCTGCAGATCGGCGTGCCGCCCGAGACGAAGCCGTGCATGTCGTGGCACTGGTTCGGAACGATCAGGGCAAAATCCGGCAGGTTCCCGGTCCGCTGCAGGTCCGCCCACAGCCCGTCCGGCCCGTCGAAGTCCTTCACCTGCTCGAGGCTGAGATCCGCTTCCCCTCCCACCTCGACGTTCTGGAAATAGACGAACGGGTTGTGCTTGACGGCATAGAGCTTCTGGATGGGACCCGGTGCGAACACCGACACGGGACTCAGGTTGGACCACATGCCGTCGGAGTAGTTGATCCCCGCGACCCCCGGCTCGACCGCCGGCAGACTCTCCTGGTAGCTCTTCCAGGTCCGGTGCTTCTCCACCAGCTGATCGGCGATGGACTTGGGCGTGAAGGGCGCTGCCGGATAGTCGTAGAGCGCACAGTTGTGCGCTACCGGCGGCCCGCTGAGGGTGATCTGGCCGTTGCATTGGGTGGCGTCGGTGGCGGTGGCCACCACCGCATTGTCGACCCCTGCGACAGCAATCGGCGTCACGGCGCCGACACAGCCGGTGCTGCCGGGAGAGTTGTCGATGCAGCCCGCGCCGACCCAGTTCGGCCAGAAGTCATTGGGCACACCGAAGTTGGAGCCGCCGGTGAGCTCCAGATAATTCGGCGCACTCGGGTGACCGACCGCGAAGTAATTGGTGCCCTGATTGGCCACCTTCGCGTACGCGTTGATGAACGGCGCGCTGGGATTGCCGAGGATGTCGGTATTGGTCTGATTCTCCATGACGATGAGAAACACGTGATCGAGTCGCCCGAAGTGGCTTTCCGGCACATCGCGCTCGCCCGCGTAGGCGGCCGAGGCAGTAAACGCCGTCGCGGCTGCGAGGGCCACGAAAATCCTGGTCATTACGATACCCCCTCGATAGTTAAGGAATGGGGCACTCTAGCCGCGCTGCATGACAGCAACATGTCGGCGGGCTGTGCGCGGCGCGCGTTTGTGTGCGCGCACCGGCGCGGTGCTGTGCGGGGCGCGCTGCTTCAGCGGCCGGGCCGTGCGGCCGCGACCGGCAGCACCATCTGGGCGAGGAGGCCCGGATGGTTGTCGAGCAGCTGCAGGACGCCGCCGTGCAGCTTCACCACCGCGTCCACGATGGCAAGCCCCAGCCCCACTCCGGGAGTCCCGCGGCTGGCGTCGCCGCGGAAGAAACGCTCGGTGACCTTCGGTTTGTCGGCATCGGCAATCCCCGGGCCGTCGTCGGCCACGGCGATCTCCACCGCGCCGTCGGCGCGGCGGCCGACACGAACGCTGATGGCGCCGCGCTCGGAGACGCTCTTGAGCGAGTTGTCGATGAGGTTGCTGACCGCCTGAGCCAGCAGCACCGGATCGCCCGCGACCGCGGCATCGCCGGCGGCCTGGAACGAGACCTGCACGCCTTTCTGCTCGGCGGCCGGCTCGTAGAACTCCACCACCTTGGCCGCCACGGCCGCGGCGTCCACGCGCACGAAGCCCGAGCGGCGCGCGCCCGAATCGATTTCCGCCAGGCGCAGCAGCGCCGTGAAGATGCGCATCACACGATCGACGTCGGCGACCGCGGCGTCGATCTCGGCGAAGGTCTCCGCTGCCGGCGGCCGCGTCAGCGCCAACTCCTCGAGGCGCGAGCGCAGCTCGGCGAGCGGCGTGCGCAGATCGTGGGCGATGGAGTTGGAGACGTCGCTGATGCCGCGGATCAGGAACTCGATGTGCTCGAGCATGCCGTTGAGCGTCTGCGACAGTGTGTCGAGCTCACCCCCGCTGTTGCGGATCGGCAGCCGGCGGCGCAGGTCGCCCTGCATGATGGCCGCGACCGTCTGGCGTATGCCCTCGACGCGCGACAGCAGCTGGCGACGCATGAGGATCGCGCCGGCGACGCCGACCACGAACAGGAAGGTCATCGCGGCGAGCAGACCCCAGACGAAGCGCCGCTCCAGCGGCACGAAGAACGCCATATCGCGGCCGATGAGCAGGTGGTAGCCGCCCGGCAACGCCGTGCGCACGAGCAGCAGGTGGACCGGCTTGCCATCGAGACCGACCATCACGGCGCCGGCGCCGGGCTCGTCGGGAACACCCTGCGGCCAGGTGGCGATATTGCCCGCGAGTCGCCGGTAGGCGCCGTCGGTCAGCAGCAGCGTGCGCTCGCCGGCGATCTGCAGGCCGACGCGCGCGTTGATGTATGCCGTCAGTCCCGCGATGCCGTCACGGTTGAAAACGGCCGTGAGCCGCTGCGCGTCATCGCGCAGCACCTCCTCGCGAACGGCAAAGATGGTCACGTTCCACGCGTACCACAGCACCAGCGCGAATGCGCCGAGCGCCGCA
>Ga0123356_10000654_pt1 | contig 38227 bp, 28 predicted proteins | sample TergutEmb28metaG_2_FD_92546 | JGI IMG/M metagenome (GOLD analysis project Ga0123356, IMG submission 92546) | Embiratermes neotenicus P3 segment gut microbial communities from Petit-Saut dam, French Guiana - Emb289 P3 | ecosystem: Host-associated > Arthropoda: Insects > Digestive system > Gut ...
AAAGACGGGGAACACTGCGTTACCTTTGACGAGGTAAATGATACTCTCAAAGACAGAGAGAACCCTGAAATTGAGATTGAAAATCATGGTTCGTCTTTGAAAAGCCTTGGTGGAGCTGAGGGGATTCGAACCCCTGACCCTCTGAATGCAAATCAGATGCTCTCCCGCTAAGCTACAGCCCCATGCGCCCACATTATAGCAGGCTGGCGCAAAAAGCAGAAATCCGCGGATGTCTCATGCGCCGCCATGAGCATGCCGAAAACGCAGCATGCTCACATATGACAGCCGCGCCTAAGCCGATAGTTTCACGGCTTACCGATGGCTTGCCCTAAAATTTCCGCACTTCACTCCCGCGCTATCGCCACAAATTATTAATATCCTCTTCTATTTCCTTTGGATTGGGCTGCTCGGTTGAGATTTCTTTATAGAAACCCTCCGTGCCGTATTCGCGCGGGCAGAAGGCAACCGGCATGGGCACGGCATGCCCGAAAATTAGCGCCTGTTGCTTGGCAGCCAGTCTGGCAAGCACGCCTCTAAGTCCGCTTTTACCGGACGTGCCGGCAAGCACGCTGTCAATGTCGCGTTCGTTATCCAGCAGGCAGGTGATTTTGGTGCCTAGCTGGCTCATGACCTCGGTATCAATTCCTGATGGTCTTTGGTCTATGACCAGCAACGTGCAGTTATACTTGCGCATTTCGCGGGCGATGGTGCCGAAGATGGTTTGGGATGCCACCTCAGCGTTGAGGAACTTGTGCGCCTCCTCAATGGTGATGACCAGCGGTTTGGGTGCGGCGCTACCGTCGGCAATGGACCTTTCTGTGCGCTCGCGGTACTTGTCATATATGCGCCGCGTCAGCAAATTGGCAACCAGTATATATGCCGCAATATCGGTAAATCGTCCGAATTCCAGCACCACATGGGTTCCGTTTTCCAGCCGGGTCAGTATTTGGGATACGGCTTGCTGCTCCACGTGCGGCTGTGTGAATGTCAGCCTCGTCAGGGATGTAATCCCGCGCTTAAGTGACTGGAAACTTCCTTCGTGGATATTCAGCGCATTCAGTACTTTGGCGCTGTCCTCGCCGTCCAGATTCAGGGTTTTATTTATCCAGTCCTTGCCGAAATGCTTGCGCAGTGAATAAGACGCATCAACCGCAAGGTCTGTAAGATTGAGCGTCTGGCGCAGCAGTGAAATATCCTCGGGTTCAATCTCGTCGTATCCAATTTTAGCCACGAAATCGGGCGTTACCATGCGCTGCCTGGCGTTTTCCTCATCCAGTGTGAAAATAGCCACCTTTGAGCCGAAAAGCTGTTTGAGAGCTTTTACGTCGCGCCCTTTTTCGTTGCGGTGTTTCCATCCGTACTCTGAGTGCATATCGAAGACAAGATTTACGGCGGCGCTTTTTTGCAAAATACCGATCAGCAGCATGCGCGTGAGGAATGTTTTACCCGTGCCGCTCTTGCCGAAAATACCGTTGGAACGCTTTACCATCTCCGGCAAATTAAGGCATAGCTTGGTTTCCATATCCAGCGGGTTGCCGATCCAGAACTTTTTGTCATCTTCCTTGCCGAAAACAAGTTCAATATCCGCATCAGAGGAAAGCCCCACCGGAGAAAAGTGGCTTGGGATGGTCTTGACTGGCTGCGGTTCATTTACATCCGGCTGTGCGGCATCTCCTATAAGCAGATACGGTGTTACAGTCAGCATGCCGTAGGCTGAGGTGCCCGAAAGTACCTCGGCGCTGAAGTCGTCATCGGCTGACGGCGGGAAAAAGGTCATATGCTGGTCGCTGGCATCCAGCTTTACATCTGTAATCATACCCAGAAAGCGGTGCTTCTGCCCCTCAATAGTAACGTAGTGCCCAACAACCACATCTTCAACTGACGTATGCACGTCCATGCGTACGGCGACGCCGTCGCTCAGTGAGCCGGAAACCACAATGCCCAGTCTGCTCTCTCTATTCATGGTCTTATCCTTTCCAGTATGGCCTTTAATCTGGCATAGTCCTGCCCAAGCAGTGCCGCCAGTTCCTTGCCCGCATTTACCAAAAACGTGCGCGGGTCCTCCTGTGAGGCGCTCATCAGGCGCAGCACGGCGGCAATCAACTCATCCGACGGCGTTTCCGCCTTGGCGTTGACCAGCAGCGTCAAAAATGTGTAAGAGCGGCTGAAGCCGGCAATTTCCTCGCTGCTGCATTCGTAAACAAAGCCGTGCAAACGCGCCGGACGCGGCGGCAGGTATTGATTCACTCGCCCGTCTCTCTTATGCCCTACCACCAGCGCGGCGAACTCGCTGCGCAGCAGCTTGGCAAGCTGCGGATTTGCCTTGAAAACGGCCTCCTCTGACGGCTCATCCTTGCCGCGCGCTATGGGCTTGCGCCCGGGTTCTATTCCCTCGGTGAATGCCTGATATACCACGGCATAAAGTTCGTTGTCGCCCTCGTTTGTTTTAACCAGTGTCCCAAGAGGCGGCAGGGAGTACAACTCATAACACTGGGCACAAAATGTTGTGCTGGATGCCTGAATAACCTCTCCTAAACGCGTCTGTGATAATTCTTGCATGTCTTGCCTCCATTCTGCTTTGCAGGTGAGATCAAAGCCACTTTGTTTTTTTACGGCTGCTTTTTGCCGATGATGCGGAACTAATATGCTCATCGGCCAGCCACGTTGCCAGCAGTTGCTGGAAATTCTCCCTGTCGGAGGCGCTCACCACGGCCTGCTCGTGCGCCTCAGACAGTGCCACGGGATAACCGTTGCCGCGTTGGCATTGGTCGAAAATCAAAGCGTGAGTCAGATCAAGTTTATGTTTGTCACGTGCAATCCACTGCGGGATTTCCACGCGTGCGATTTCATCCTCAAGTTTGAGATAAAAGAAATGCACGGCGTGTCCGGCGTATTTTTCCCTGACGATTTTAGCCTGACTGATAAAAAGGGCCGAACGCTCTCCCGTGCCAAGCAACTCAAAGAATAATTCCTGATCCTGCACGCCGGAAAGAACGTCACAGGGGCGCTGCCCGACGGGTTTGTATCCGCAGTGTCTGGAGCAGTCAGCCGTATCGTTCGGGCATATGAGCAGTCGCAGCGTATTGGCCACATTTACCGAGCGCGGAAAGCTGATATAGCTTGCAAGCGACAGTGGTTGTTTTTGTGCCAGTGCCTGCATTTCATCGAGATATTTCATAAAGCCGTTGTCCAGCAGTTCGGTTACCACGAAATCGGGGAATTCTTTGCTGGATAGCTGCCACATAATCAGAGAGCCGTCGATGACCGCCAGCGCCGGCTGCCCCGGCGGCAGTTCGGTTGCCATTTCCTTTAAGTGGCGGCATTCATCCACCGAACGCTTGAGATTTAGCAGGGGTCCTTCAACCATCTGCACCTGATGACCGGATGAAATAACCGTATCGTTGTCGCCTGCATACAACAGTGGCAAACTCTCCAGCTGGGCTTCGGTCTTTTGTCCGTAATCTAGCCTCACCTGCCCTATATTAATCAGGTAACAGCGCGTTGACTGGTGCCGGTCGACGTCAATCTGTGAGCCGTCCGTTGCAATGATGCTGAAATCCTCCGGAATGGCAATTGGCGGCACATGTGTGTAAAGAGGCTCTACCGGTCCCGTCAAAAGAAATGGGGAGGTATTCAGGCTTTGGGCGACCTTATCCTTTAGATTGGTAAATTCTGGCTCATTGAGCGCAAGCAGGCTACGGGCTTTTTCCAGTCGGGCGCCTTTGTCGTGACCGCCGACTTTAAGCCGCTCCACTATGTTTTGCATTTGTGCGGCAACATAATTTAGGTTCAGCATGTTTTGTCTCTTTGGCTTGCCTTAGTATAGTCGAAAAACCGCTGCAGGTCTAAAATGGGTATTTTACTCATGACTCTGCTCTAAAACGGAAAAGGGCGACTTGCGCCGCCCTTTTCAAAAACTAAAACTCGCACTTAACGGTAGCGAAACACCTTTATACTATTATACCCCTATAACGCACCATATCAACTATTTTTCATCCTTTGTTTTATGCCTAATTCTCCTACAATCACTTTACGCCAAGCCAAAAAAGATACTTGTCAAAATTGAACTGACCGTTGTTATCAAGAGGCACCTGCTTCGGAAGAAAGAGTACTTTCTTCCAGCAGTTTTTTTATGTAGTCCAGCCCCTGCTGGCGCGTGCTAATCTCACCGGCTGCCTGTGCCTCACGCAATTCTTCCAAAAGTTGCCCAAGCTGCTTTCCCGGCTTTAGCCCGAACTCACTTTGAAGTTCGTTTCCGTCCAGCAACAGCGGCATTTTATCCGGCGGCGTGCCTTTTTCGTACTCATCAATTATCTGGCGAACTATGCCCGCATGCCAGCCCCAGTCAGCACTCTCGAGGTTTGGTCCGCGGGTTGCCAGATGGTCGGCTAGGCTGAAGTAAAGTGTGGCTATTCCGGCATCTTCCAGATCGCGACAGAATCGGTAAACGGCGCGTTTGGAAGGAGTCCCCCCTGGCTCTGCTAGCTGCACAGGGTGCAGGTGGTGGCGCACGATGGTTTCAATGAATTTAATTTCGCTGTGGCTAAATCGCAGTCTCTCCAGTATGGCGGCGGCGATGGGTGCGCCCTGTTGTGCGTGTCTGTAAAAACGTATCCTGCCGGCATCATTGATTATCTTGGTTGTCGGCTTGGCGATATCGTGCAGCAATGCAGCCAGCTTGGTCAGCACGAGGCGTGTTGCCGGCGGGCTCACAATTGTATCAAAGTAGGATTTGACGCTGTCTTCCCAAGGGACGTCTGCCAGCACGTCTGCGCTGTAAAACTCCCAGCCAGCGCGGCGGCACAGGAAATCAAATGCGTCAATGGAGCGCGCGGAGTGGTGGAACACGTCCCATGTATGCTCCGTTGATTGCTCCATATGGAGTGTTGGGGCAAGTCTGGGTATTATGGCGGCGAGTATGCCTAAATGGTGCATTAAAACCACGGAATTGTAGGTGTCGGTCAGTGCAAATAGCCGCAGCAATTCCTCACGTACCCGCTCGGGTGAGGCAGTGCTTATTAGGGCATGCTCGCGCTGCATCAGGGCGCTTGTCTGCTCGTCTATGGTGAAATTAAGTTCGCTGCTTAGGCGCACGCCGCGCAGCAGGCGTATGGGGTCGTCGCGGAAAGCTTGTTCTGATGCGGCGCGTATGGTTTTATTTTGCAGGTCTTGCATCCCGTTGCATACGTCCAGTATGGTGGCATTTATTGAGCTTTCCTGCAGCTGCATCTGCGCCATATTTATAGCCAGCGCATTTATGCTGAAATCCCGCCGCAGTAGGTCTTGCTCAAGCGTTCCCTGCAGCGTGACAATATCTATTTGCCATGTGTCATCATCGCGCGGCAGCAGCCGTGCAACGCCGAACGTATCGTCCAAGACGACATAATGCGCATTGAATTTGTCTGCCAGTCGCTTCCCTATGACCAGCGCATTGCCGTCAACTGCAATATCTATGTCTGCCCTGTCATGCCCTGCAACCAGATTTCGTACGATACTTCCCACGATGTACGCCTCAGAAGACTCCTCCCGCAGCAATGCTTGCAGGCGAGCCAGTATGACGGCGGTATCGCGCTTTAAGGCGGTGTTAATCGGATAGATTTTCACGTTTTCAGAATAGACGAAACAGAAAGGCTTGGCAAGGGAGAAGGGTTTTTGACAAGAATATCGCGATATGTTACGATATATCGTAATAAATAAAAGGAGGAAGAAAAATATGTTTGGTACACGTTTGTATCACCCGCGACACGGGCGCTCAGTGGAGAAAGGGGCGCTAAAATACATCATTTTGGACTTGCTGAATGAAAAGCCAAGCCATGGCTATGAAATCATGCGTGCAATGGAGACAAGGTTTCATGGGCTGTATTCCCCCAGTGCCGGCAGCGTATATCCTACGCTTAACCTGTTGGAGGAAATGGGTTATGTGACGGCAAGTGAGCGTGATGGCAAAAAGGTTTATACCCTGACGGACGATGGGCGTAAATACCTAAGTGAGGAAAGTTCGCATATTGACGGCATAAAAGGGCGCATGTTCGGCTCCTGCGGTGCGCATTGCGGCGAGGATTTCCGCGCTACTATGCGCGAGATGCGCGAAGCGGGCATACTTCTTCGCAAGAATGCCCGGGAGATTACCCCTGAGCAGTGGCAGCGCATACGTGAAAGTATGAATCGTACGTACCGCGAGGTCGTCGAAATTGTCGGAAGCGAGTAGGAGGGTTCGTCTTGTCAAACAAGCCGGCACAACCATAGTCATGCCGGCTTGTTTGCATAATCATCAGTTCAGACCCAGCGGGTCAACGTCTACGGACCAGCCTGCCGGCAGTTCGCCTTTTTCCAGCAATCTGGCGGGCTGGTTTCCGCGCAGTGTCATCTGATAGCGGTAGCGCCCGCGCAGTCGCGCTATAAATGCCGGTGCCGGACCGCTTATTTGCACGTCTACAATTCCGGCGTAAGACATCAGTGCCGTCAGTTGCCGTTTGAGTCGTTCCGCCTCGTTCTGTGCCGCTTTTTCATTTGTGTGCACATAAGTTAAGCGCACCATCTTTGAAAAAGGCGGGGCGTTCAGGTTTTGGCGCTGCTTTATTTCCTGCTTGTAGAAAGAGGTGTAGCTTTGCTGCAGCACCGCCTGTACGGCGTAGTGTTCGGGTGAGTACGTTTGAATGATGACTTTTCCGGCTTTTTCACCGCGTCCGGCGCGACCTGCAACCTGTGTCAGCAGCTGAAACGCGCGTTCGCCGGCACGGAAGTCCGGCAGATTAATTGACGTATCGGCGCTGATTACGCCAACCAGTGTAACATGCGGCAGATCGAGCCCCTTGGCTACCATTTGCGTGCCGATCAGGATATCGACCTGTCGTGTTTTCATCTTGTGCATGAGCATCTCATGCGCATGGCGGCTGCGTGTAACGTCGCTGTCCCAGCGTAGCAATCGCGCCTGAGGAAATTCTCTGGATGTCTCCTCCTCCAGTTTTTGCGTGCCTATACCCACAAATTTTATGCGCCGGCTGTGGCAACGCGGGCAAATAGTCGGCACCGCCGTGTGATAATTGCAGTGATGACAGATCAAAGACTCCTCTGCCGAGTGATAACTCATGGGCACCTGACACCTGCGGCACTGCACTACAAAACTGCAGGTGTGGCATTGCACGAATGAGGCGCTGCCGCGGCGGTTGAAGAATAAGATTACCTGTTCCCGGCGCGCCAGTGCCTCTGTTATGCCTTCATGCAGACTGCGGCTGAAAATGCTGAGGTTGCCCCCTTTTAGTTCTTCGCGCAGATCCACCAGTTCGATGGATAGCGCAGTCGCGTCGCCTTTGAGTTTGATGCGCTGCGGTAACTTGAGCAGGGTATGGCTTCCGTTTTGGGTATTGTAGTAGGTTTCCACGTCGGGTGTGGCGCTGCCCAGCACCATGGTGGCACCTGTGAGTTCGGCAAGTTTTATGGCAACGTTGCGTGTATGATAGTAAGGTAGCTGCTCCTGCTGCTTATATGTCCACTCATGCTCTTCGTCAATGACGATTAGCCCCAGTTGCGGCTGCGGGGCGAATATGGCGCTTCTGGCACCGACGACGACGTCAAAATCGCCGCGACTGATGCTATGCCACTGGTCAAACTGCTCCCCCAGCGACAGATGGCTGTGCAGTACCGCAACATGATGCGGAAAACGTGCGGCGAAGCGCTCGATGGTTTGCGGAGTGAGGGCAATTTCCGGCACCAATACCAAGCCTTTCTTGCCCAGCTTGACTGCCTGAGCAAGTGCCTGCAGATAGACCTCGGTTTTGCCGCTGCCGGTCACTCCGTTCAGCACGAATACGCCTGCGCGTCCTGACTGCAGTCCTGCGCAAATGGCCGTCAGCGCTGCCTGCTGTGCTTCGTTAAGGGTTAACGCCTTATCGCATCGCACATGCGTATAGTCGATCGGCTCACGTTCAACGCTGATTTTTTCCGGGCTCGCCAGGTTCTGCATGGTCAACTGCTTTATTAAGGCGCGTGAAAAGCCTGCCTCCAAAACGTTCGACAGCGGCACCGCAGCGCTTTGCTGCTTTAGATAATTGATTAGTTCGGCTTGTTTTACAGCTCTGCGCTTTTGCAACTGCGCAATGACGATACCAATGTCAGCTTGCTCATTCAGCCTGAGATAATTTTCAAGCCGTGGTTTGATTTTCTCTTTTTGCATCCTGTAATACCGCTGTGCCAAGCCGCGCTCAACCAGCTGCCCGACAGCTTTCTGCGATGCTTTTTTGCCCAGGGTTTTTTCCAGTTGCTTGAGGCTTATTTCGGGGGTTTGCCGGAGTAGCTTTAGCGTTTGACGTGCTCTCTCGCTTAATGCGACGTCATCCGGCAAAACCTTGTCTGTGGCGCTGAGGAAAGTGAGCGGCTGGCGCTCAAATCCCGGCGGCAAAAAGCAGGACAGGGCGGAAAAAAGGGGGCAAAGATAATAGCTGCTGATCCACTGCGCCAGCTTTAGGCTGGCAGGGGGGATGACGGGTGTATTTTCAATAATGCCGTCAATGGGGCGCACCGCTTGCACTGCGGGGAACTGACTAATTGATACAACAATGCCCTGAAGCGTGTAGTTGCCGAAAGGAACCCAGACGGCTTGTCCGGGACAGATGTCCAGTTCGGGTGGAATTGAATAGCTGAATAACTGCCGCCTGCCAGCAGGAGAGTTAACACTGACCTCGGCGTATGACAAAGTTACTACTCCTCATACTCCAACAAGCGTTGAGCCAATAGCTTGCAGATTATTCTGCCGGTGTTTCCGCTGCTTCCTCTGTCTGATGGGCTTCGTCAACTGCGCCGCTGTTCTCGTCAGCAACGGCTGTCTCTTCCGCCTTGGGGGCTTCATCAACCGTGCTGTCAGCATCGTCAGATGCGCTGACTATATCCTCTGCCTGTGGGGTTTCAACCTCAGCAGATGTTTCCTCAACGGAGATTTCTTCAACGATGACTTCCTCAGCTGAGGCTTCCTCAACAACGGGAATGTCCGCAACTATCTCTTCTGCGACAATCTCCTCGGTGGCAACCTCACCAACGGCTGCGGCTCCGGCAGCTTCGAGCATAGCCAGCTTTTCCTTGCTCAGGCGCTTTTCCTTGATGCGGGCTGCCTTACCGGAAAGGTCGCGCAGGTAGAAGAGACGTGCGCGGCGTACCTTGCCGTGGCGTAACAGTTCTACGCGGGCTACGAACGGTGATGCATATGGGAAAGTACGTTCAACACCCACACCGTAAGCTACGCGGCGTACGGTAAAATTACCGCCGTCGGCAGCCGGGTGGATTTTGATTACTATACCCTGAAATACCTGAATGCGTTCTTTTCCACCTTCAATTATGCGCATGCTGACTTTGACACTGTCACCGGTAGTCAGCTGTGGAATAGGCTCTTTCTTTATAACGACTTTCTTTTCTTTAGCTTCTTTTTTCTTGGTATCGACGGCCATGGATTTACCTCAATTTTTCAATATCCACATAAAATAACATAACAAGCGCAAATATTCAACCCTGCGTATAAGTCCAGTGCAACCTGCTCAATCCACAACTTTATTTTGATTGTTGTGCTACTGCAGCAGAGGGCTTCCACCGAATTCGGTGGAAGCCCTCTGCTAGGTGTTGAATGACTTGCCTTATTGCCCGAAACACACGTCGCGGGCTGGGGCAGTGTGCAGCCTGCAGGCTAATCTGTGTAACTTACGGTTTTAACCAAATTGAAGTTTTTCATATCAATGACGCCGATGCTGTTGCCTGACACGACATAGAAAAACTCTGAAATATAGAGCCCGCGGCTATCCTCCCACCCGTATTTATCCCACAAGTTACCATTTAGGTTGATGCTTGCGCGAAGGAAAAATCCTGTTTGGTTGTCATATCCATAAACCAAATACTCGGATTCGGCAGGAAAACCGATGATATTTTTGCCTTGGTCAATCAAAATAGCCTTGTGATTATATAGCGCCGTGCTGTAGTAGGAGTTGAGAAGGAGCGTGTGCGCCTCAGTTACATCTTTGGGGTCAGAGGTGTTGAACATGGAAATCTTCATGCTCTCTCTCCAACCTGTCGTTTCATTTGCACTGTAGCCAAGCCCGAATAACAAGCCGTCGGCATAGACATGCAGATACTGTGAAAAGCCGGGTATTTTCAATGCGCTGAGCACTACAGGCTTTTGCGGGTTGGATAAGTCTACGGCGAAAAGCGGGTCAACGGTGCGGAATGTGACAAAATACCCTATGTTGCCGTCAAATCGTACGGAGTAAACCCGTTCGCCTTGTGCCAGATTTTCAACTGAGCCGACGCAGTTAAGTGCCATATCAAGTATGTAAAGCCCGTTGGATGATCCTGCATCACCCCATTTGTAATCCGTTGTTCCGAAGAATGCGTCTGTTGTAATGGAGTATCTATAGGAGTCGTCTGTTGTGACAACGCGAAGGTATCCGTTGTACTCATCCATATAGAATTGGTTTCCCAAACTGCCGGGGATACTCCCGTAGGCTGCGACCTTAACGTTGCCGTTTGATATGTCGAGCCTTGTGATGTTGGTCAAGGTGTAGTTTAGATAATCAACAACGGAGTGAATACCATAGTCACGCGTGCTTTCCACGGACTTGTACTCGTAGCTGGTGATATAAATATTTTGTGCCGACATGTACACGACCGAACCGCCGCAAAGGAGCGTCTGATTGGTGCTTACCTTTCCGGACGGCACGGCAATGGTGGATACGACTGTGTAGGTCGTGGAGTTGATATAAGGCATTATGGCTATGCAGTCGGGTGCAATAAGTCTTTTTACGTCGTTGGTATAAAGCGCTGGAACGAAGGTCTCGGGGTCATCCTCTTCAATGGAATAAACGGAGTGTGATGATAAAAGATAAAGCGTGTTACCCACCATGCGGGATGTAAGTATATAGCCGTCCTGCCCCAGATTATACGCAAGTGTCGGTGTTGCGGGGTTGGATACGTCATATATGTAGGTTTTGCAAATCTGGTCGTATTTATAACCGTATGGTTCGTATTGATGTTCACTATGGTTGAACTGTGTGATTACCACGGCATATTTACCGCAGAGATATATTTCGGAGGCATACTCATAGGTATAATCGTAAGATGTCTTATTATTGATTGTGCTTTGTTGCTCGATTGGCGGTTTGACAATTTCTGTGGTGGATATAAGCTTGGTGTTTGCGCCGTCCGCTTTGAAAATTGAGAGTTTGCCGTCGCGTAAGCTGTAGATATATGTGCCGTCGGTTTTGACGATATCACCTTCGTCAATCCCCTCAACCTGAACGTTGGTACCGGAGTGGTCAATTTCACTGCCGCCGAAAACGTTACCCGGAGGAGAATTCGCTGCTGTTGGTTGAATGAGCGAGTCAGATGCGGACGCTAAGGAAACAAAGCCTGGGCCGTAATAACGATTGGGATTGCCCTGTGCTTCCTTAAGTGCATCGAAAATGGAGTCATAATCTGTGGCAAATGAGATATTGCCTTGGATTATCGGTGGGGGCGTGAGAGCTTGAGTACATCCTGCCACGCTTCCGCAAAGCAACAGTATTGCGACCAAACTAATGAGCACCTTTTTCATGAGAACCTCCTGCCTGAAATGTTTTAGATAAAATACTCTTTTATTATTATACAATCGGATGTGCATAAAAAGTTTCAAATGCAAGAATAATTTTTTGGGGATGGTGTTATATGAGCAAAACGCCGCATTCCCTCAAGTGGCATAATGTGTTGGAGGCTATTAACCCCCGTTCCTGCAAAACATTTTACAATGCTCATTTTGTTATCCGGTTCCCAACGGCATAGAAACCGCGGATCCGGATGAGTGCGTTTATTATACACCCCCCGCACTCCCCGGTTTTGCTCCACGGACGACTTTTCCTGCTGAGGGTGTGGTGCTTGCTGAATTTACAGGTAACGGAACAGAGAACATTATATTGACAGTGAATGATTATATCGGTAATCACCTTGTCATCCGCGACCCTATTCCAGGTGGTGTCCGATACACGGGCTGGATTGTTTTCAGCATTGGTCTTGAGAACTAAACTCTCTTTTAAACTAAACTGAAGCGCAACGACAGCCAACTGGGTAGTGTCACTACCCAGTTCAACTTGGAAAACAAGGGCACCAGTCCCCACGGGGACTGGTGCCCTAATTCTGCTTGTTTGTTATTCTAATTCAATTATGAGTTGTAAGTGCGGGTTTGCTGGCGAACCATGTTTCCCTGCGGTACTGCGCGGCGGTTACCCAGCTTATTCCAGCGTCGCAGGAATGATGGCATATCCAACTCTTCCTCGGTCTTGATGCTTCGGAGTTTCTTGGTGAACTCGTCATCCTCTTTGGAGGATACTTCGGTCTTGTTGACGAAGCCTGTGGCTATAAGGGTTATGCGTACGTCATTTCCCATAGCGGCATCTGATGCCACACCGAAGATAATGTTGGCATCCGGATCGACTGCCTGCTTTATGACCTCAGCGGCCTCATTCACCTCAAACAGTGTAAGATCGGTTCCGCCGACTACGTTGAACAACACGCCCTTGGAGCCTTCAATGGTAACATCCAGTAAGGGGCTGGCCAGGGCGGCACGGGCGGCATCGATAGCGCGGTTCTTGCCGCTTGCGCGACCGATGGACATCCATGCTGGTCCGGCATCTTTCATAACGGCTCTTACATCGGCAAAGTCAAGGTTAATCATACCCGGTACGGTGATGACCTCGGAAATCGCCTGTACGCCGTGGCGTAATACGTCATCGGCCATCTTGAATGCGGTATCCACACCAGTCTTGGGATCGCAAAGATTGAGCAGTTGGTCGTTGGGGATGATAATCAGGGTATCAACCTTGCCCAGTAGGCGTGTGATGCCCTCCTGCGCTACCTGCATGCGGTGAGCGCCTTCAAATGAGAATGGTTTGGTAACAACAGCGATGGTGAGAGCCCCGGTTTCCTTGGCGATTTGGGCTACCACGGGGGCTGATCCGGTGCCTGTGCCGCCGCCCATACCGGCGGTGACGAAGACCATATCCGCGCCGCTTACCATTTCCTTTATTTCATCGCGGCTTTCCTCTGCTGCTTTCTGTCCGGTGTTGTGGTCGCCGCCGGCACCCAGTCCGCGAGTCAGTTTCTCGCCGATTTGTAATCTGACAGGAGCCTCGGTAATAGCCAATGCCTGGGCATCGGTATTTACTGCAATGAACTCAACGCCCTGTATTTCCTCGCGCACCATGCGAGTGATAGCGTTGCTGCCGCCGCCGCCGCAACCGAAAACCTTGATGCGAGCCCCATTGGGAACAAAACTCGTTTTAGCCATTTTTCCCCTCCTTAATTTATATCTTTCCTTATTATTTGCCGCCGAATAGAGATGTTAGACGATTTGCAAAACCACGCAGGCGGGCACCGAAGCCTCCGCCGTTCCATTCCTTTGTGCGCTGACCGCCGTGTTTCGAGCCCCACAGTAACAATCCTACGCCGGTGGCATAAGCCGGGTCGCGCAGGTAGTCGGTGATACCGGTGATGTGCAGCGGGCATCCTACGCGTACAGGAAGCCTGAGCACGTCACAACCGAGAGTTTCAATGCCGGAGAGATTGGAGCTGCCGCCGGTGAGCACTAGTCCGGCCGGAATTACAGACTCGTAATCCGAGCCCGGCAACTCAAGCATTACCAGACGCAGAATTTCTTCTACGCGGGCGTGCAGTATGTCGCATAAGTCCTGATAAGAGATGCCGTGACCATCCTCGGAAATGGGGGTGGTGTTGGCCATTTTGTTCTCATAAACCGACATTACGCTGCCGTAGCGTTTCTTCATTTCCTCGGCGACCTCAAACGGAAGTCCGAGACCGATGGATACGTCGCGCGTCAGCTGGTAACCTGCAACCGGCAGGATGGCTGTATGATAGATACTGCCGTCCTTAAAGATACAGATATCCGTGGTGCCGCCGCCGATATCGGCGATGGCTACGCCCGCCTGGCGTTCGTCCTCAGTCAGAACGGCTTCAGACGAAGCTAATGGCTCGAGCACCATGTCTTCAATGTCGATACCGATGCTGCGTACGCATTTGACCAGATTCTGAATGGAGTTTGCTGCCGCTGTAATGATGTGGGTTTCCACGTCGAGTCGGAAACCATGCATGCCTACAGGGTTTTTGACTCCCGGCTGCCCGTCAACTGCGTAGGTACGCGGTATGACATGCAGCAGTTTGCGGTCCTGTGCCACCTTAATGCTCTGGGCATTATTCATGACGCGGCGCAGATCATCGGGACGTACCAGCTTGTCATTGCGTGTGATAGCTACCACGCCACTTTTATTTGTGGATGATACATGCCGTCCGGTAACGCCCACATAGGCCGATTCGACCTTTATGTCGCACGACTGCTCGGCTTTGCGGATTGAGTCGCGGATGGCGTCTTTGGCATCATTGATGTTGACTACCAAGCCCTTGTGCATGCCGTACGAAGGGGTGATGCCTACACCGACAACACGTACACCGCCGTTATCCTGTTCGGCGATGATGGTGGCTATCTTTGTGGTGCCGACATCAATCGCGGTAATGGTTGATTTCCTGCTCATATTTCCTCCTCCTTTAGATACTCCTGTTATACAAAAACCCCCCGAGGGTTGTTTTTACCATCTTTATGTTGTCATCTTCTTACGTCCGTAGCTGTTCGTCCCTTACCCTGCTAATTCAAATTCAATACCGTGTTGAAACACGTGCGTTTTTTAGAGGATTTCCGCGCCGTGACACTTTTTCTTCCGGCGCTCACATGGAAAAGCCGTGCCGCCTCGGGCCATTCCTGGCTGCTTATTATGCGCTCTGCTACGCGAAGCTTGGCACTGCGCGAGCGCGGGTTGGCTTTTTCTTCGGCCAGGCTGGGCACTACAACCTGCTTGCTTAGCAGTTTCAGCCGCGGCTGGTGCTGGCAAACGCATTGCGGCAGTCCCGGCGGGCAAAGACATCTGGCGGACTCGCGTCGCATGAAGTTCTTAACGATGCGGTCCTCCAGCGAATGATAACTGATGACAACCAGCTTCCCGCCGTGCCCCAGCAACTCCAGCGCCTGACCCAAGGCACTCTCAAGGTGCTGCAACTCTTCATTGACTGCTATGCGCAGTGCCTGAAAGGTCTTGGTGGCCGGATGGATACGGCTGTGTTTGGGCACAACACTCTCAATAAGCGATGCCAACTGAGCGGTGCTGTAAAGCGGGCGCGAGCGCACGATAAGGCGGGCAATCTGGCGACTGTGTGTCTCCTCACCAAACTCAAAGAGTATGCGCGCAAGCTCAGCCTCGGAGTACTGATTTACAATATCGGCAGCCGATATGGTCTGATTGGGGTCAAAGCGCATATCCAGCGGCGCATCGTGCTGAAAGCTAAAGCCGCTTCCGTTTTGGCTGAGTTGCATGGAGGACAGACCCAGATCAAACAGTATGCCGTTAACAGGCTTAAAGTCGTGCCTGCTGCAGATTTGCGACAACTCGGCAAAATTGCCGTTGACTAAAAGAGCGGAATTGCCGAATGATGACAGGCTCTCCTGCGCTAATGCGATCGCAGTCGGATCGGCATCAATGCCCAGCAGCTGTCCGCCGGGGGCACTGCGCTGCAAAATCGCCTCGGCATGTCCGCCGGCGCCTAGGGTGCAGTCAATATAGCGCCCGCCCGGCAGGATGGTCATGGCATCAAGCGTTTCCTTTAATAGTACAGGGATATGCAACGTCGCGGTTGGCATGATACTTCCTTTAATGTAACTCCAAACTTTCCAATATCTGCCATGCCTCGGCCAGATCATCTGCTTTTTCGATTTCCCAGGCAGCCTTGTCCCACAACTCAAGGTAGTTGTTGGTGCCAACCACCACAACATCGCCTCCCAAGCTGGCATAGACCCGCAGTGTGCTTGGTATGGTTATGCGACCCTGGGAATCAAATTCCGTGGGTGAAGCCGAGCCGAAAAGGGCACGCTGTATTTTGCGCAACTTACTGTGGGATAATCCGCCGCCTGTAATACTGTCTGCCACTTTCTTCCATTCGGCAACAGTGTAAATGGCTAGACATTTCTCAGGGCTCGGCGCTACAATGACGCCGTCCTTGAAAAACTGACGAAAACGGGGAGGTAACGGTACCCGCCCTTTTTCATCTAAGCGATACTCAAATTCACCAAGAAACATGGATTGTAATACCTCTTTCACCACTTTCCCCCACTATTAACCATTCTACACTAGTTCAATGCGTCATTGTCAATACTTTTGAGAGGAAAATTTAGTTAACGGATAACTTATGTTGTCAAGGCTTGGGTGAGTCGGGGGGTGTGAACCGCTGATAACTTTGAAATTGGCTTAAAAGCTAGGAGGCATGCCGCCCTTGCACCTTATCTTTTCTGTGCTAAAACAAAGTCTGAGTTTAGATTAGCTGGAGACGTCGCTACATTCAAACTATTGGAGAACGTATATCCATCCATTGCAATTGGTGGCGGCGGACTTATTTGCACCTATGACAAGGTGTTATCACTCGGCGAAAAGGCAAGAATCATCCCGCTGAATTATATATAGGTTTCATGCTTTTTGGGTGAGGTTTTGGGTTGGTGCCGGTAATCATGTTTATGGCAACAAGACTTTGTTTGCATGTGAATATAGTGTATAAATATATCTGTTAAGTGCAAAAATGGGCAATAACACATAGAAAGCTGGCTGTTGACGCCGGCATTATTTTTGTATATAATGCGCGCAACACTTTAGCATTGAAAGCGGGTTATGCCACATATGGATTTGGATGAAAAGAAATTAGGGGAGACCATACGCCGCCTTAGAATTCACAAGGGAATACCTCTTGAGAAAGTGGCTGCAAAAGCCAGCCTTTCACCGATGTCTGTCAGGGCGCTTGAGATGGGACGCGGTTCTACGCTTTCGACATCATTGAAAGTACTTAAGGCGATTGATGAAACTGAATTTCTTCTGAACTGGATGCAAAAAAGCAAAGAGGTAAGCCCTTTGCTGGCGCTTAGATATTCCAGAAAGCAAGCGATAGAGCCGAAACGTGTTTCCAAAAAACGTGTAAGAGAATAATTTGATATGCTGTTTGTTCATGTTGAAGCCATTGAAGTGCGCATGTATGGCAAAACAGTAGGCGCAATTGCGCCGGATTTTAGAGGCAAGCCGTATTATGCCTTTGAGTACGCCCCGGCATGGCTTCGAAATGGTTATTCCATTAGCCCGCTTCATTTCCCGCTGACAACAGGTGTTTTTACCTTTGATGAACTTGCTGAAAACACCTGGCACAGGTTACCTGCGGCTATTGCGGATGCGCTTCCGGATAGGTTTGGAAATAGCCTGCTTGATGCCAGCTTGGCACAAAAAGGTGTAACGAGAGATGAAATTACCGCCTTAGACCGTTTGGCATATACCGGTGATAGAGCCATGGGTGCTTTGGAATTTCGCCCTGCGCGATATATTGGCAAGGAACCTGACGTGCTGGATTTTGCCCAGTTAATCAATGCCGCAAGGGAGGCAATACATGGTTCTGTCGGAACTGATAGCAAAGCAAAACGCGCACTGCGTCAGTTACTATCCGTTGGGACAAGTGCCGGAGGTGCCCGCGCTAAGGCTGTTGTCAATCTTGACCCTGCCACAGGTGTTATTAGCGCCGGACAGCGACCTGAAAAAGGGAAAGAATCGTGGCTGCTCAAATTTGATGGCGTTGGCTATGGTTCAACCGAAGGTTTTGCGCATGAGTATGGCAGGATTGAGTATGCTTATTCACTCATGGCCAAAGCCGCCGGTATATGTATGACCGACACGCGCCTGTTTTGCGAAAATGGGCGGGCGCATTTCATGACAAAGAGATTTGATAGGGCATGCTCCGCAACAGGTGGTTTTTCAGATAAAATACATATGCAAAGCCTGTGTGCTATGGATCATCTCGATTATAATCTGCTCCACACCAATCAGTATGATTCATTGTTTGCGGTTATCCGCCGCTTAGGGCTTTCCGAGGAAGCTTTAACGGAAGCTTTTCGTAGAATGGCATTTAACTACCTTGGCATGAACTGTGACGATCATGCCAAGAACTTTGCGTTCCTGATGGATGAGCAGGGCAAATGGCGCATTGCTCCGGCTTTTGATGTGACTTTTGCTTATAACTCGAAGAATATGTGGTTGAGGGAGCATCTTATGGGCATAGACGGGCAGTTCGCCAATGTAAGCATGCAAACTCTCCTGCGCTTTGCTGAAACACGCGACATACCATATGCGCGAAAATCGTTAAACGATGTGAGACATGCGCTTGCCATGTGGCCAGATTTTGCCAAACAGGCAGGATTGGCAGCGGCAACAACTGACAAAATCAGGGAATATCTGCATTGCTGACATATAGCAAGTCGCTTGCTTGTTAACCACCTTCCTGTAATTAGCTGAAATGGAGAATTGTCCATGCGCTCGGTTATGGTAGAATAACCTCATTATGCGCATAGATATACTCACACTGTTTCCGCAGTTTTTCCTTACGCCGCTGCAGGACGCCATTTTCCGCCGTGCCAAAGATAAGAATTTGGTAAGCTTCAACGTATACAACATTCGCGACTATACGCATGACAGGCATCATGTGGTGGACGACTATCCGTTCGGCGGCGGTGCCGGTATGCTGCTCAAGCCGGAACCGGTTTTTGAGGCGCTGGAAGACGTTCTTAAAGACAGGTTTGAGGATGAACTCCCGATTCCGGTCATCCTTACGACCCCGCAGGGGCAGACTTTTTCACAGTCGCTGGCGTATCAGTTGGCGCAGCATAAGCGCATAGCTATTTTGTGCGGACACTATGAGGGCATGGATGATCGCGTGCGTGAGCATTTGGTAACTCACGAAATCAGTATTGGAGACTACGTTCTGTCTGGTGGCGAACTGCCGGCGCTCGTAATCGCCGATGCCTTGGTGCGCTTGGTGCCCGGGGTGCTGGGCTCGGAAGACTCTCCTGTAACGGACTCGCATTCAGACGGGCTGCTAGAGTATCCGCAGTTTACCAGACCGGCTGATTTCCGCGGTTGGAAAGTGCCTGAAATACTGCTTTCGGGTAACCACGCCAAAATAGCCGCCTGGCGCCGCGAACAGTCAATACTTAAAACAGCCAGTCGCCGCCCGGATCTTTTGGCGAAGACCAGCTTAACCGCCGAGGAAAAGAAATTAGGTAGCGGTCTGTCGCTGCCGCAAGCAGATGCTGACGTGAACGAACAAAGCAAATGATAAAGTTCCGCAAAAGGCGTTCCATATCTTTTTTCGCAAATCGTAAAACAACCTCAAAATTTGGCTAAATTTTTTTCAGCGCATTCGGGGGCTTTCAGAGGCTTTTTTAGCGCGGATACTCGTGAATTTTCCAGTCAACGTTTCCTTGACATGCACAAGCCATTGTGGTATTTTCTTGGGCGCAATACAACATCTTGTGGTTATGTTATGAAGTGTCCTTATTGTGGCAGTGATGATTCCCGTGTCGTGGACTCGCGCGATACGACAGACGGTGTGCGCCGGAGACGTGAGTGCATCACCTGCCAGGCGCGTTTCACTACATATGAGCGGCTGCAGCCTGTCAACTTTTACGTTGTAAAGAAGGACTTACGCCAAGAGGAGTTCAATAAGGAAAAGCTTCTTGCCGGCATACGCAAGGCTTGTGAAAAGCGCCCGCTAGCGGCCGAAGCGGTGGAGAGAGTGGCCGATGACGTTGAGGCTGAGTTGGTTCAGATGGGGAAAGCGGCGGCACCGTCATCTCTTATCGGCGATTTGGTGATGGCGCATCTTAAGAAACTGGATAACATTGCCTATATACGTTTTGCCAGCGTATACCGCGATTTTGCCGATATTACCGATCTCAAGCAGGAGGTCGATACGCTGCTGGGGCATTAGCTGTCATCAATTGACTGGCTACATGTCCGATTAGATGCCGACAATTCAGGTGAGTTTAGCCGGGGGATTATAATGAGCAAATCTGGGGAATCTAAAACTGGGGTTGGTGAACTGCTAAACCGTACGCAGATTGCCCGAACTATATTCAATGCCGCAGCATCCATGGGTATCTCCGACCGCGTTCAGATTGATCGTATAACAAACAATGTCGTAGCGCGTCTGGAGTGTCCTACTGCATTGCCCGGCATGGAGGACTTCATACCCAAAGGGACGAAACAGCCGTTGCCGCCGGCATCGGAGTCCGATATTCTGGCGATGGTCAAGGAGTTCCTTTCAATCGAAAAGCCATTGACCGGTGATGCTCTGCCACCGGATGCTCCCGAGCCTTTGCCTGCAAAAAAACCTGAGAAGAGTAAGTTATCAGGACCACAAAAAACAGAACCCAAATCATATTCCAAGAAGGAGATCCCTGTTATGTCAGTCAAAACCTATGAGGGCAGCACCACTGCCAAGCTCAGCGACAACGCCCTGCGTGTGCTGGAGAAGCGCTATCTGAAAAAGGATAAGCAGGGTAATGTGATAGAGTCGCCGGATGATATGTTCCGCAGGGTTGCGCAAACGATTGCGGCTGCGGAGTTGAATTATAATGCCAAGGCGGACGTTCAAGCCTGGTCCGATAAATTCTTTGGGGCGATGACAAGCCTTGAGTTTCTGCCGAATTCGCCCACTCTTATGAATGCCGGGCGTGAGTTGGGGCAGCTTTCGGCCTGTTTTGTGCTGCCCATCGATGACTCGATGGAGTCTATTTTTGAGGCAGTCAAGAATACGGCACTTATACATAAGAGCGGCGGCGGCACGGGTTTTTCTTTTTCGCGTCTGCGCCCTGAAACAGACCGTGTGGGAACCACCGGCGGTGTGGCCAGCGGACCGGTGTCGTTTATGCGCGCATTTGACGTGGCCACCGATGTTATAAAGCAGGGTGGCACACGCCGCGGCGCCAATATGGCCATCCTGAGCGTGACGCACCCTGATATCCTGCGATTTATCAGTTCCAAGGAAGATATGGTTTCTCTTACCAACTTTAACATTTCGGTGGCTGTCACGAGCGACTTTATGCAGGCGGTCAAGTCGGGTACGGACTACAATCTAATCAATCCGCGTACCAGGGAGAATGCCGGCAAACTGAATGCCAAAATGGTCTTTGACAAAATAGTGGAACTGGCTTGGAAGACGGGGGATCCGGGCGTAATCTTCATTGACCGCGTCAATCAGGACAATCCCACGCCGCATATGGGCGACATCGAGAGCACCAACCCGTGCGGGGAACAACCCCTTTTACCATATGAGAGTTGCAATTTGGGCTCAATCAACCTGTCGCGTATGCTGAAAAACGATGGTGCGGTAAAAATCGACTATGAGAAATTAAGGGAAACGGTTAAGCTTGCCATGCGTTTTCTGGATAATGTTATTGACGTCAATCGTTTTCCCATTCCCGCGATTGGCGATATGACCCGTCGCACGCGCAAGATCGGGCTGGGAGTCATGGGATTCGCCGATATGCTCTTCTGCCTTGGTATTCCCTACAATTCGGATGAGGCATTAAGCGTGGCAGAGGATGTCATGGGGGTTATCAACAGTACCGCGCATAAGGCGTCTATGGAATTGGGTGAGGAGCGCGGGGTATTCCCTGCATTTAAGGGTAGTATCTACGATAAGCCGGATGCGCCCGAGGTGCGCAATGCCTCATGCACCACTATTGCACCAACCGGCACGCTGTCTATAATTGCCAACTGCTCCGGCGGTATTGAGCCGGTATTTGCCCTGTCTTTCACGCGTAACATACTTGACGGGGCTAAGTTTGTTGAGGCAAATCCGTATTTTGAGGAGGCTGCCAAAAGCGGCGGCTTCTATTCAGAAGAGTTGATGCAAAAGCTGGCCTGCGGCGGGCATTTGAAAGATGTTAAGGACGCACCAGACGACATAAAGCAGATCTTTGTTACGGCGCATGATATTGAGGTGCCGTGGCATGTGCGTATGCAGGCGGCCTTCCAGCATCATACGGACAATGCCGTTTCCAAGACGGTAAACTTTCCCAAGGAGGCCACTGCCGCCGATGTGGCTAATGTATATATCATGGCCTATGAGGAGCAGCTAAAGGGCATAACCATCTATCGCGATGGCAGCCGTGACGGGCAGGTGCTCACAACCGGCAGTGATTCCGCCAAGGGCAAGGAAAAAGATGTCCGCCCGGCAGGTACGTTGTCCTCACCGCGCAAGCGCTCGAAGGTGACGAATGGTGTTACCGAGCGTGTTACGACGGGGTGCGGTTACATCTACGTCACGGTTAATTCGGACGAGCATGGAATATGCGAGGTATTTTCGCATTTGGGCAAGACGGGTGGTTGTGCGGCAGCCCAGCTGGAGGCATCCTGCAGGCTTATTTCGCTTGGGTTACGCTCAGGGCTGGAGGTTGCCTCACTGGTAAAACAGCTTAAGGGCATAAGGTGCCCGTCTATAGCATGGGAAAACAGCAAATCCATCCTCTCCTGTGCCGATGCCATAGCCGGCGTATTGGAGCGACATGCCGGTCTGGTTCAGGACAAAGACGATGACGGTGGGCATGCCATTCAGGATTTGGGATTGGTGAAGAATGTTGCCGGTCAATGCCCTGAGTGCACAAGCCTGTTGGCTTATCAGGAAGGTTGCCTGGTATGCCCCAGTTGTGGTTATACCAAGTGTTAGATGGTAACCTTTAGTGCGATTTTAGTAGTGGACTATTACAAACGAGGAGGTGAGGTAACATCGACAGACACGAACGGGCCATGATATTCATTGACGGCTCAAATATGTATCACTCGCTGAAGGCCTATTTTAAACGAACTGATATTGATTTGGCTCTCTTTAATCAGAAATTATTGGAAAAGCGCCATTTGGTGCGCATGTATTATTACAATGCGGCGGTGGGTAAGCAGGAAGAGCCTGAGCGTTTTAAGGATCAGGAGAAGTTTTTTAAAAGCGTAGCTGCCATCCCGTATACTGAGTTGCGTTTGGGGCGTTTGGTTTATACCAGTCAGTGGCCCAACAATCCGCCGTTTGAAAAAGGCGTGGACGTGCAGCTTGCGACCGACATGATAACGCATGCTTTCAAGGGAAACTATGACGTGGCCATACTGGTGGCCGGCGACAACGATTTTATCGGCGCCATACAGGCGGTAAAAGACAATGGCAAGCATGTTGAGGTGGCTCTCTTCGGGCAGGAAAGCACCTCGCGTCAGCTTAGGGATGTGGCCGATCGTATTATCGCATTGGACGGACGTCTGTTGCGCGGCTGCTGGAAAGGTGCGCAGCCTGTCCAGAATGGTGTCAAACGACATTATCGCAAGCGCAGTGACAACTGGGGCGGCAATGCACCAAATCACAATAACGTTATTGTTCTGCCGCGCCAGGAAGAGGGCTCTGAGGCGCATGATGTCGCATACGAGTATACCGACGATGACGCAGCATCACACAACCTTTTGTGGAGCGTTCCGCGTTATGAGCCGTAGCCGGCATCTGTTGCATCAAATGCCCCTCTTGCCACTTGAGGGGCATTTTTGTAGAGCAGTTTGCGCATTGTGTCGGGTGGTGTACTTGCGCTAATATGAGGCGATGGCTTTAGAGAACAAAAGACGCAAGCAGACCTTTGGTCGCGCCGATTATTTCAGCGGGGGGCGCCTAAATGGCGAGGAAGGTGTGGCCATGCGCGACTGGGGTGGGCGATACCCCTTTGCCTTGGTTTATCCCAACAGATATTTCGTTGGCATGTCCAATTTGGGCTTGCAGTCCATATATAACCTGCTGAGCACACACCCTGAAACAGTGGGGGAAAGGGTGTTTTGGGAAGGTGACGCCAGACCGCTTTTGAGCTTGGAATCCTCCCGTCCCCTTATGGATTATGCCTGTTTGGCTTTTTCTTTTTCTTATGAATTGGACTACCTCAACCTGCCGCACATCTTAAGAGCCGCCTCCCTGCCGCTCTTTGCCGAACAACGCGATGAGAGCTACCCTCTGCTAATTGCCGGCGGTCCCTGTATCACGGCAAATCCGATGCCTGTAGCGCCGTTTTTTGATGCGCTGTGTATCGGCGAGGGCGAGGTTATTCTTCCTGCGATTATTGAGTGCCTGACAGGCGGGTTTCCCCGCGCTGAAACGCTGCAAAAGCTGTCTGGTGTGCCCGGGGTGTACGTGCCTCAGCTGGCACCCGAGCGGGTAATTCAGCGGCGCTGGTTGCCGTCACTTGATGATTTTCCCACGCATTCCTGTGTGTTGACGCATGATACTGAGTTGGGGGAGTTGTATCTTATTGAGGTGGAGCGCGGGTGCAGTGCTTCCTGCAGCTTTTGTCTGGTAAGCCGTGCTTTTTGTCCGTTGCGGTTTCACTCTCTTGATTCCTTGCTGCAGCAGGTGCGCGAGGGGCTTAAGTACCGCCGGCGCATCGGATTGGTTGGTCCTGCGGTGACTGACCATCCGCAGATAGAGGAGTTGATGCAGGGTCTGTTACACATGGGGGCGGGCTTTTCTGTAAGTTCCATACGTTTGAAAAACCTTAGCACGCGTTTGTTGGAGTTGATGCTTCAGGGTGGGGTGCACACATTGGCGCTGGCACCGGAGGCAGGATCAGACCGGCTGCGCCGCGCCATTCGTAAGGAATTTGACGAGTGCGACGTATTAGCTGCAGTGGCTCTGGTCTCGCGTCTGTCGTTTAAGCAACTCAAACTCTATTTTATGATTGGCTTGCCGTCAGAGACGGATGAGGATGTGGGGGCCATCATTGATTTGGTTTTGAAATGCCTTAGGCTTCTTAATAATAGCCATCAGGGTTGTCGCCTTAGTATAAATGTGGCTCCGTTCGTACCTAAAGCCGGTACTCCTTTCCAGTGGCTCGGTATGGCAAAGGAGGCAATCCTGGAAAAGCGCATTGCCCGCCTGCGTAACGCTCTTGGTGCCTTTGGCATAGAGGTGAAGGCTGAAAGCCCGCAATGGAGCCACGTACAGGCGGCACTCTCGCGGGGGGACAGTTCGTTTGCCGGAGTACTGGCGAACATTGATAAGGTATCGCTGGCTGGCTGGGGGCGCGCCGTGAAAAAAGCGCACGTCAGCCTGGAGCACTTTACTCAGGAGAATTGGTCGCACAAAGACGCGCTTCCGTGGGATGCCATAAAGTTGTGATAGCCCGCAAGGCTTCGGCACAAATCACATGCGAATGGACTCGAGATAAATCTTTTGCCCGGCGACGCATCAGCCGTTGAGCAACTCGTTGACTATGGCGTTTACCTCCTGCCCGTCGGCTTTGCCTTTCACCAAAGGCATCAGTTTGGGCATGAGTTTGTTTTTGTCCTGCATGCCGTGGCAATCCAGTTCGCTTATCAGCTTCTGCACGACGGCTGTTATCTCATCATGGCTCATCTGCTCGGGAAGATAAACTTTTAGTATTTCCGCCTCAGCCTCTTCTTTGGCGGCCAACTCAGGGCGGTTCGCCTTTTTATATGCTTCAAGGCTTTCCTTGCGCTGCTTGAGTTCCTTGGATATGACGCCAAGTATGTCGCTATCGCCGAGCGTGGCCTGCTTGGCGATTTCAGAGTAGTTAATTGCCGAGAGCACCATGCGGATTACCGAGCAACGCAGAGCATCCCCGCCCCGCAATGCCTGCCTGAGGTCGTCATTGAGTTTGGTTTTAAGCGGAGTTTCCATTGTTATTACGCTCTCCTGATTTTAGTTTTGCCTTGGTTGATGTCATTTGTCCGGCGCTCTGCTTATAAGACGCAAAACCACGTCGTGACCTGAGACGGGGTTATTCTAATCTGCCACACCGGCAGTGTCAACGTGTCCTGCATGTACGGTTCGTGGTTTATATGATTATTCATTCAAGTATGTTTGCAGCTTGACAAAAGTTATTGCCAAAGGTTACTCTTTCAAAAAGCGCAATATAAAACATGCAGCGCGCGTGCGGGCATGTTTTGTTGGTTGCGGGAAATTTTTAGAAAACCAAAAGGGGGAGGTAATTGTGAGGTTGAAGAAGATTATTCGATTATTCTCGGCAGCTTGTGTCTTGGGTTTGTTAACTATGGCTGTGGTTGCGACTCCAATCTCGGCAGCGCCGGAGGTTACAATAAATCCTGAAGTGGCTTTGCCCGGCAGTACTGTGTCCATAACTGGCAGAGGGTTTGCTACCAGCGGAGATGTAACAATCAATCCTAGTTGGGGTAGTGGTGCTAAAACAGTGGCACTTGTTGATGGAACGTTTAGTACTACAATTGAGGCGCCTGCTACACCGGGTGATTGGACTATTTCGTTTGTTTCTGGTGGTTTTACTGCCGTACCAGATGCGTCATTGAAGGTGGCTGTTGTCACATTAAATCCGAATGTCAAAAGTGGATGCGTAGGTGACGTGGTAACCCTTTCAGGCGGAGGGTATACCGCCAACCAGCAGATAGCAGTTCTTTGGGATGGCAGTGCGCTTAGGACACTCACTGCTTCGTCTACCGGTACGGTCAGTGGCACGTTTAATGTCCCCGCATCCTTTGGTGGCAACCACACCATTACCGTCAGTGGCATTCCGGGCATTTCACATACATTTACGGTTAACCCTAAGATTACTCTTGAAACCCCTACTGGTGGCGTCGGTGATACTATTATTGTGAACGGAACTGGCTTCTCAGCAACAGCTTCTCCTATCACGATTACCCTAAATAGCATGGCGCAGACAGCGCGAAATTATCCGGATAATACCATTCCCACTTCGACAGGTAATAGGGGCAGTTTCAGTGTCAGTTTTACCATGCCCACGCTAACCAGCGGCAACTATACTGTTAGGGCTGATGACGGGCATGGTCTCTATGCTACAGATACTCTAACAGCTACTCCCAAAATTACACTTGGCTCAACCAAAGGTATTATTGGAGAGACTGTCAGCATTAGCGGCAATGGTTTTTCCTCCAGTCAGAATATTACTTTCACGATGGATGGCAGTCCTTTGACTGTCAGCCCAAGCCCGGTTAAGACTTTTTCGACCGGTTATTTCTCACCCGTAAACTTTGTAGTTCCCTCTGTTGTTGGTGGCTCTCATGTGATTGTGGCCACCGATGAGGATGGTCATGATGCCACGATAGCTTTTACGGTTGCGCCTAGCCTAACTGACATCAGCACTTCTTATGGTGTTGTTGGCGGGACAGTAATTGTCCGTGGCAATGGCTTTATTCCGAGCTCATCAGTGACTGTTACATGGGATGGCGCATTGCCAACAGCGGTGAACTCAACTTCAGCCGGTATTGTCAATGCCACTCTAACCATTCCGACCATTGCTGGCGGTGTTCCGCACATCATAACAATGACCGATAACTCTGGAAACTCTGTCGACGTGGCATTTGAAATTATTCCCAGCATTACTGTAGACAAAGCTGGTGCCAGTGGGGGTTATGGCGATGTAATCCCCATAACCTTTAAAGGCTTTACAGTTGGCAAAGGTATTTCCTCTGTACAAATAATCCTCAATAGTGTGGCCTACGAGGTGGGTTTGTACCAGACCGTCAGTGTTGGTGCTGAAGGGACTGTTTCCGCTGTGTTTAGAGTTCCGGCTATTTGTGGTGGAACAGGGATTATCCAAACGACAGATGGCGATTTTACGACTGAAGGGGCTTCATTTACGGTAACTCCAAAACTGACTCTTCAGGATAGGAACGGCAATACTATAAACTCTGGCAGTGCCGGAGATATCGTTGTTATCGTGGCTACCGGCTTTGGTGTTTATCGTGGGCTCAGCTTTACTTGCAATGGTGTTTCTGTTGCCACGAATCCGTCCAATCTTGAGACAAACGAAAATGGTGGTGCCCAGTTCTACTTTGCGTTACCGGAAATGGAAGCAGGTCTTATTAAGCTGGTGGTCAGGGATGGCAGCGCTGTTGGATATGGCGTCAACATTGCCGAGGCTGATTTTATCGTTGAGGCAAGAATTGTTCCTGAATTCAATACATCGCAATCTAACCCTGGGTATGTCGGCTTGAGCATGAAAGTTGATGGCACTGGCTTTAAGGGCAATGATGCGGTTGCGATATTCTTTAGTGGCAAACAAATAGGTAGCGCTCCGACCAGTTCCAGCGGCTCTTTCACAGTGACAATAAAAATCCCGGCTGCTGCTGCCGGTGGTCATATTATTAGCGTGAGTGATGGGCTAATAACGCAGGAGGTGAATTTCTTTATGGAATCTGCCGCTCCGGGCGTTGCTACCCTGAAATCACCTGAGGCAAATGCCAGACCCGGGCAGCCGGTGGTGTTTAGCTGGAATGGCGTCAGTGATCCAAGCGGCGTAACCTATGTGCTACAAATCAGCCAAGACCCAAATTTTGCCACTTTAATTTTTCAGAAAACCGGAATAAGCACCAACTCCTTTAAAATGGGAGATATGGACATTCTGGCAAAATCAGGGGCGGACGAGCCTTATTACTGGCGTGTAATGGCAATTGATCTGGCTGACAATCAAGGAGACTGGTCAGCTGCCAGTACTTTCACAATCGGCTCATCTGGATGGCCTGTTTGGGCAACGATTGTTCTAATTTGTTTCGGCAGCATTATTGCTATTGCTCTGCTCTTATTCCTCGGCTTGTGGCTGGGTCATCGTTTGGCATATCGGTCATATTAAAATCGCGTAACGGATTAATTAAAGAGAGACCCTGCCGTGCGGCAGGGTCTCTCTTTTTGACATAATTTATTTCCTCGGATAGAGTATACATGGTCAAGCAATTCGGGCGACCGCCCGCAACTATGCGGGAGGAAAGTCCGAGCTCCACCCGGCAGGATGCTGGATAACATCCAGGAGGGGAAACCCCTACGGCACAGTGCCACAGAAACATACCGCTTCGGGCAACCGAAGCAAGGGTGAAATGGCGAGGTAAGAGCTCACCGGCGCGTCGGGTGACCGACCGGCCGGGCAAACCCCATCCGGAGCAAGACCAAATAGGGGGGCGTTATGGCGCCTGGCATGCCCCCGGGTTGGTCGCATGAACTTGGCGGTAACGCCATGGCTAGATAGATGGTCGCTGTCCGCTTGTGCGGATACAGAACTCGGCTTATAGGATTGCTTGACCGCGTATTTATCTCTGATGCCGGCATTGTTGTGCTACAGAATGCCGTGGTGCTTCGGTGTTTTTTGCCGCTGATTGTTTATACTGCTAAACTATATAGCAGCATCTGCTATAGTCTGCAGATTGCAAGGGAGAGTTATTATGACCTCAATGTTACGGCGTGGCTGGGTTTTGTTTGCTTCCACTGCTCTCATACTGGCAGTGTTGTATGTTGGTTTCAGCTTTGGGCAGATGGCATCAACCCGTGATAAGGATTTTGCCGCCATCGAGGATGCATGGAGAATTCTGCGCCAGGAGTATGTCGATCCGGACAGCGTGGACTTTGGTGCCATCAGCCACGCCGCCGTACAGGCCATGCTGGATGCGCTGAACGATTCGCATTCGACATATCTCACGCGGCAGCAATATGATGATACTATTAGCCAGCTGTACGGCGACAGCTACGTCGGTATAGGGGTTTACTTTGAAATCATGCGCGGGCAGGTGGTTGTCACACATGTTTTCCTTGAGTCGCCGGCGGAGGTCGCCAGTATGCAGGACGGGGATGTGGTGCTGGAGGTTGATGGCGTATCAACCAATGGCATGACAGTGGATGACCTGAGAGAAATAATCCGCGGTGAGGTCGGTACGCAGGTTAGACTGCTGGTGCGCCATAAGGGCGCAACGGATGCCACATTGCTTACGATTACCCGTGCCGAAATCAACACTCCGAGCGTGTATTATTATGCGCTGGACGGCGGTATTGCCTATATCGGAATAAGCCAGTTCAGTTCCACTACAAACAGTGAGTTGGGCGTTGTGCTTGAGCGCATATCGGATAATGGGACAAGTGGAATAATTATCGATCTGCGTGATAATCCCGGCGGCTGGCTGTCATCCGTGGTCGATGCCGTCAGTCGTTTTGTGAAATCCGGTACGGTGCTTACTGTATGCAACAACGACGGCTCGCAACATGTGGTTAAAACAACGTCACAGAAAGAAACCACGGATTTGCCTGTGGTTGTGCTAGCAAATGGGGGCAGCGCAAGCGCAAGCGAGGTCTTTTGCGGTGCGCTGCAAGACCATGGTCGTGCGGTGATTGTCGGTGAGGTAACTTACGGTAAGGGAAGTGTAAACAATTTTTTTGAGTTGCCTGACGGCTCTGCTATATACCTGACTGTGGCGCGCTGGCTCACGCCTGACGGTCATTTGATTGAGGGCTATGGCATTACGCCTGATATAGAACTTAAGAAAAATGTTGATTGGGTGCAATGGGCCATGGACTATCTTAATGGTCTTTAGGGGCGGATTAATGAAATTCGGCATTGTTGTATTTGACCCTCATGCCTGCATAACTTATAATCCTTGCTCATAATTTTGGTGATACCGTGGATATAAAACAGCAGATAAACGAGTTGGAAGCGCAGGCTTATGCCGAGCTTGCGGACGTTGAGTCCGCGGCGCATCTGGAAGAGTGGCGCATCCGCTACCTTGGCAAAAAAAGCCGCCTTACCGAAATTTTGCGCGGGTTGGCAACGCTTTCCATTGAGGAGCGTAAGACAGTCGGGGCTGTGAGCAATGCTCTCAAGTTGGGACTGGGAGCTGCCTTGGTGGAGCGCGAAGCATCCCTGCGCGACGGCGAGTTGGCACTTGCCGCCTCAAAGGATGCGCTTGATATATCGCTGCCCGGACGCCCTTTTGCCCGTGGTCATCTGCATCCGGTAGCGCAGGCGATGAATGAAATATCATCCATATTCACAGACATGGGTTTTGAGGTGATGGAAGGACCGGGGGTCGAGTGGGACTATTACAATTTCGATATGCTGAATATGCCCAAGGAACACCCTGCCCGCGCTGCGACAGACACTTTCTGGATAGATGCCCCGCCGAACGACAAAGGCTGGAAAATGCTGTTGAGAACGCATACGTCTCCCATGCAGGTGCGCACAATGGAACAGCGCAGACCTCCTATACGCATTGTTGTGCCCGGTCTTGTGCATCGCTATGAGGCAACCGATGCCACGCATCTGTCTATGTTCAGTCAAATTGAGGGTCTGGCGGTGGATGAGGGCATAAGCATGGCTGACCTTAAGGGTACGCTGCATGAATTTGCCAGACGTTTCTTCGGTCCTGAGCGGCGCGTGCGCTTCCGCTGCGACTTTTTCCCATATGTTGAGCCGGGTGCCGAGATGGGCGTCGAATGTGCTGTATGCCGCGGTGATGGTTGTCGGCTGTGCGGCGGTAACGGCTGGATTGAGGTGTTGGGTTCCGGAATGGTACATCCGCGTGTGCTGGAAGGCGTAGGTATTGACTCAAAAAAGTACTCGAGTTTTGCTTTCGGCATGGGCATTGAGCGCATACCGCTACTGAAATATGGCGTGGAAGACATAAGGCATTTTTATGGAAGCGACCTGCGCTTCCTGAGGCAGTTTTAGATGAAATGCTCTCTGAAGTGGTTACGTCGCTATGTTGACATAAATGAGCAGCCTGAGGCGCTTGCTAAGCGTATAACGCTGGCTGGCACAGAGGTGGCCCGTGTGGGTCTTGTTGGCGGCTGGGACAATGTTTTCATAGGTCAGATAGCTGCCGTAGGTCCTCATCCCAATGCCGATCGCCTGCGTTTGGCAACGGTCAGCTTGGGTGCGGAGCAGATGGAGGTGGTTTGCGGCGCCCCTAATTTAGCCATAGGCGATAAAATTGCTTTTGCCCGCGCCGGGGCGCATTTGGTCGATGGACACAGCGGTGAAAAAATTGTTCTTAAGCCCAACAAGATACGTGGGGTACTATCTGAGGGGATGGTCTGTTCCGAGATGGAGTTGGGGCTTTCCAAAAACCATGATGGTATTTTGGTATTGCCGCCGGATGCCCCGTTGGGGGACAAACTGGCAGACTATATGGGTGATGTGATTTTTGATTTGGAGGTAACGCCCAATCGTCCTGACATGCTCTCAATGCTGGGTATCGCGCATGAGGTGGCGGCACTAACCGATGCTGCCGTGCGTGAGCCGAATTTGGATTATCTATGCGGAGGGCGCTCTATCAATGAGAGTGTTTCCGTTGAGGTTAAGGACGCCGAGTTATGTCCCCGTTACTGCGCCGGGTTGGTTACCGGTGTTAAGGTTGGTCCGTCCCCGCACTGGCTGAAAGAGGCATTGGCGGCAGCCGGCATACGCTCCATCAACAATGTTGTGGATATCACAAACTTTGTCATGATGGAGTATGGACAGCCGTTACATGCCTTTGATTATGACCATATTGGCCTTGGCAAAATTGTCGTGCGCCGTGCAACTGAGGGCGAAGTGCTCATGACACTGGACGGGGTCGAACGCCGCTTGGGTGCGGATATGCTGGTTATCGCTGATCCTAATCGCGCTATTGCCGTGGCCGGTGTGATGGGTGACTCCACGTCTGAGGTGACAGACGGCACCACCTCGGTGTTGCTAGAGTCGGCCAGTTTTAAAGCTGCCAGCATACACAATACACAGGTGTGTCTTAAGCTGCCCAGCGAGGCATCGGCACGTTTTGAGCGTGGCATCCGGGCCGAACTGACGCTGCCGGCACTGCGCCGGGCGTTGCAGCTGATGGTGGAGTTATGCGGCGCAACGGCGGCAGATGGCATTATTGACCACTATCCCGGGAAAAAGGAAGCGGCACCTGTCAGGCTGACAACAACTGAGATCAAACGGATATTGGGTTTGGATATTCCTATGGCGCAGGTTGAAAAGACGCTCATGTCGCTGGGCTGTCAAACCAAGAGCACGGCAGACGATGCCCTTGAGGTGACGCATCCGTATTGGCGCAGCGACCTGCGCATTGATGCCGATTTCATTGAGGATATCGCACGCATCATAGGTTATGAGAGTATACCGAGCCGCCTGCTTTCCGGTGAGATGCCGCAGCAGAACCCTGAGCCAAAGCTGGCATTACGTCAAAACGTGCGTCGGATTTTGGCTGGTTTTGGCTTTCAGGAGTTAATCACTTATGCCCTTACCAATCGCAGCACTTTGGAAAAAGGCTTGGGTAAAGCGCTGCCTTTTGAGCCGCTTCGCGTAGAGCATCCTATGAGCAGCGAAGAGGAGTGCCTGCGCACCAGCCTTCGTGGTAATGTGCTTTCTGCTTTAAGCGCCAATATACACAGGGAAGAAGGCTCAATCTGCTTTTTTGAAATTGGACATGTTTATCTGCCTAGGACAGGAGATTTGCCGCATGAGCCGGAAATACTATGCGGCGTGCTTACGTCCACCGGAGTGGAAAAAGTGTGGCAGGGGCGCAAAGAGCCGATAGATTTCTTTGATGCCAAGGGGGTTGTTGAGGGTTTGCTTGCACAGCTCGGTGCAAAAGCAGAGTTCCAAGTCAGCGCAGATATGGGGCTGCGTGGGGGATCCCAGGCATCAATAATGCTGCAAAATCAGGAGGTTGGTCTGCTTGGTGCCATTGACCACAAGGTTGCGCAGGGTTTTGACCTGCCTGCAAACACATTCCTGTTCGAGATGGACCTTGCACAAATTTTGCCTTATATCCATGGCAGCGCGCGTTATGAGATGTTACCGCGTTTCCCTGTGGTAATACGTGACCTGGCGTTGACACTGGGCTCGGACATTAGCCATAAACAGGTGCTGGATATTATAAAAGGCTTCTCGCTGGTGAAAAAGGCTACGCTGTTTGATGTGTATGCCGGAAAACAGGTCGCGCAGGGCAAGAGGTCTCTCGCTTATAGTTTGACTTTCCAGTCAGCTGAGCATACTCTCACAGATGCAGAGGTGGACAGGGTCTTAGACGCCATTCTGCACAAGTTACAAAGTGCGCTGGGCGCAACACTGCGCTAGCTTTTCAATCCCATGCATTGCATCCTGCTCTGTTAGATTGCCAATAATTCTTTTACTTTGGTGATGGCATCGTTAAGCGGCACCATCTCAGCCTGCGGACTGTTGCGCAGCTTTATTTCAACGCAACCTTTTTCCAATGAGCGAGGGCTGACGGTTATGCGCAGTGGCATTCCCAGCAGGTCGGCATCGTTGAATTTTACCCCGGGAGACTCGGCGCGGTCATCATAAAGCACATCAAAGCCCAAATGGGTAAGTTCTCCGTACGTCGCGTCGGTTTGCCGGATCACGTCGGCATTATCCATATACAACGGACATAGAACTATCTGGAAAGGTGCTACGCTTAATGGCCAGATGATGCCTTTGCTGTCATGATTAAGCTCAATGACGGCTGCTATGAGCCGCCCGATGCCAATGCCGTAGCATCCCATTATTATAGGGTGCGCCGCGCCGCTTTCGTCCACGAAATTGGCCTCCAGTTTGCCTGAAATCGAAGTGCCAAGCTTAAAGACGTGGCCTATTTCCATGCCCCGTATTGTGCGCAGTGTGCCGCCGCAAAGCGTACAAATATCTCCTGCTTTGGCTTTGGCAATGTCGGTCACGACATCGGCAGTAAAGTCGCGCGCATAATTTACATTCTTCAAATGGTAGCCGGATTTGTTGGCTCCTGCCACAAAGTTCGCACCATGCATTACCGACTCGTCAGAGACGATTTTGATGCCCCTCAGCCCTACCGGGGAGGCTGCGCCTGCAACCAGCCCAGCGTTTTTTACCTCTTCATCGGATGCCAGACGCAAATCGGCGGCATGCAATACCTTCTTTAGCTTGATTTCGTTTATATCCAAATCACCCCTGATGACGCAGAAAACCACTTCTCTGTCAGCGTAATAGAAAACAGCTTTGAGCGTCTGAGATGGAGAAATTTTGAGGAATGCGCTTAGCTGCTCAATGCTTTCATGCTCGAAAGTGGCGATTTCCTCTAAGTCCAGCATTGGCTCACTCGGCGCTTTGGGCTTGATGCTGACCGCTTTTTCTACGTTGGCTCCCACGCCGCAGTTGTGGCAGATTATGATTTCATCCTCGCCGATGTCTGTGACGGCCATAAACACCTGCGAGTCCTTACCGCCAATGGCTCCGCTGTCAGCCTCAATCATTATGGCCGGCAGCCCGCAGCGTTGGTAGATGTTCTTGTATGCCTGTACCATCTGTTTGTATGTAACGTCCAGATCCTCTTCATTGGCATGGAAGCTGTAGGCATCTTTCATGGTAAACTCGCGTACACGGATGAGCCCGCCGCGCGGGCGTGGTTCATCGCGCATTTTGGTCTGGATTTGATACAGTGTGAAAGGCAGATCGCGGTAGCTTTGTACATTGCGTCCGGCCATGTCGGTCACAACCTCTTCGTGAGTCGGCCCTAAAACCATCTCGCGTTCCTTGCGGTCCTGTAGGTGAAACAGTGTTTGCCCCATGGCAGTCTCGCGTCCGGATTTTTGCCATAATTCCACCGGTTGCAGGGAGGGCATGTGCACTTCCTGTGCCCCTGTGCGGTTCATTTCCTCACGCACGATGTTTTCTATTTTGCGCAGTGCCCTGAGAGCCAGTGGCATATAGGAATACACGCCTGCTGACAGCTGGCAAATCATGCCCGCGCGCAGCAGCAAGCGGTGGCTTTCTGTGTCGGCATCTGCCGGAATCTCACGCAGTCTTTTACCGAAAAGTTGTGATAAACGCATATTTTGTAAGTCCTTAATGAAAATACTGTTTAGTGCTTGCTAATGACTTTATTCGCAACAGATTAAAACATATTGCTTTGATTTATGCCAGTTGTTGACACGATGGAGGTTAGCAAGTTATCAAGATTGCCACCAGTTGTCTATGTCCATCCGCTCTCCGAAAAAAGTCTTTTTTACTTTTCTATAGTCAATGTTTCCAGTGCTTGGTAGGTGCTATCGCGCAAAATGATGCTGCATTGATTGTTTGATAGACTCACGTCAACAAAACCGTATTGTCCATGCTGATACCATAAGCTCGCCGGTGACGTGTAATCGCGCACATGGTCGGGCAATCCGCCGAAAGCCCCGCAGATAACGTACGTTACGCCAGCGTGCTGCAGCAGTTCCATGTGGTGGTTGTGTCCGGAAATCACCAAATCAACGCCATATTCTTCAAATAGTGGCGTCAGTATATTGATGGTCTCAGGATTATCAAACCAATTCCATCCCTCCTGCGCAGAGCCGGACGAATAATAAAATCCATGTCCCATCACAATTTTCCAGTCGCCTGACGGGATATCCTTAAGCTGGGCCTCAAGCCATGCAGCCTGTGCCGGCGTATAGCATTCGGCACTCCATTCAATATCCAGCACCAGAAAATGGATTTTGCCGACATCCAAGCGGTACCATAACTGTGAGCCGTCGTTGAGCCCTATATCTGTCGGGCGGGCATAATCTTTATACATATTAATTCCGGCAAAGAGAGAATCGTGGTTGCCTAGGGCGAATAGCGTCGGTATGCTGGATGTGGCAACTGAAAAAGCGTTAAAGGCCTCATGCCATTGGCTGGCATTGAAGCCATACTCGACCAAGTCGCCAAGAGAAAAAAATAAGTCAAAGCCGTTGGCATGGCGATGGCTTGCAGCATTGCGGTCGTCAAATCGCTGCGGTTATTCCCTGCTCCGAAATGAGTATCGGAGCAAACGGCGAAATGCAGCATTCCATCAGCTGACGGAGTGGTAAAGCTATAGCTTGCGTTATTGTTGATGCGGTAAGTATAGCCGGTTGAGGGTTGCAGGTCGCGTAATATGAAAACGTGCCGGCGGGATGCTTTTTCTTCAATTATGCTGGTCGGATTATCCTGCGTGCCCCAGATGACGGTGTTAGCTGTCGGCCGGGAACTGTTAAAAGTCAACGCTATGTTTGGTATGCCGAATGCTCCATTATCTGCTGTAATGATAAGCTGCGGCGGAGTATCACCTATGCTTCCTGAAAAAGAACCGTTTGTATAGGCGTAAGCAAAAAGAGGCGCGATTAAGCCGGGAAGCGCGCAGATAACGAGAGCGATGCTAAAAAGTTTGCCCTGCAGTGGATTAAGAAGCGGCGCAAGCCATATGTATAGGACCCCTGAAGCCGACAGTATGGCAATGCTAACGAATAGCAATATGAATATAGCGTGAAATTGACCGTTGACGTGGAACACCCCCTTGGTGCCATGCAGGCTGAAAGCCCAAATGACAAAAACCGCAATAAAGACAGAGCTGGTAATCGCCATAATTGCTGGCAGAAATTTTTTCATAATGCCTGCCAGAGCAGGAAAAAACCTATTCCACATGGCAATCCCTCATTATTTTTAACAGCGTATGGAATACCCTGACGCCCGGGTGCTTGCATCTACATTTCATCAATTTCCTGCATCAAACGCGGCAAAATTTCATTTTCAGCTATAACCGCTATCTGTTCTCCCTTTTTGAACAGAGCAGCTTTGCCTTTGCCGCAAGCCACGCCTATGTCGGCATCTTTAGCCTCACCCGGACCATTGACTACGCATCCCATGACTGCAATGCGCAGATGTTTCGGGCTTTTCTGCAATAGCTGCTCGACTTGCTGCGCTATGGCGATGACATCTACCTCACAGCGCCCGCAGGTAGGGCAACTAACCAATACGGGTCCGCGCCGGCGCAGTCCTAGGCTTTTTAGTATGTCAAACCCGGCGCATACTTCCTCGTGCGGTGCGGTTGTGAGTGAAACACGTATGGTATCGCCAATACCCAAATACAACAGCGTGCCAATACCGGCAGCGCTGCGTATGGCGCCCGTACGCGGCGTACCGGACTCAGTGATGCCCAGATGGAGAGGATAAGGAATTTTGCCGGCTATATCCTTGTACGTCTCAATGGTAGTGGGTACGTCAAAGGCCTTAAGAGATACTTTTATCAGGTCAAAATCAAGGTCTTCCAGCAGTTTTATATGGTGCATGGCAGCTGCTACCATGCGCTGGGGTAAAGTTTGTTCTGGTGCGGCGGGTGGTGGCAAACTTCCGGCGTTGACACCGATGCGGATAGGCACCTGCCGTTCCTTTGCGGCTCTGACTACCTCGGCTACCTTATCCGCATCGGCAATATTACCTGGGTTGAGGCGCAGACCGTCAACGCCGGCGGAAAGTGCATCCAAAGCCAAGCGGTGGTCAAAATGGATATCGGCGATGAGAGGTATGCCGATGCCGTGTTTGATCGCCGATAAGGCGGCGGCGGCCTCACTGTCCGGTACTGCCACGCGAATAATTTCACAGCCATACTCTTCCAGTTCCTTGATTTGACGTATGGTGGCATGCACGTCGCGCGTGTCCGTCTTGGTCATGGATTGTACGCTTACAGGCGCATCGCCGCCAACCTGTACGGATCCGACATGAATGGTTTTGCAAATTCTCCTGGGATACATATTCTTAGCCTCCGCT